>WUUC01154643.1_pt1 | contig 30553 bp, 31 predicted proteins | sample 6278441 | NCBI WGS metagenome assembly WUUC01 (sample SAMN13675441, study PRJNA597444) | soil metagenome | isolation source: soil | place: USA: Washington | collected 2017-10 | reverse complement strand
GAATAACGAATAACGAAAAAATCCCCAGCGTACGCCAGGGATTTCGTTTCTCATCAGACCACGCGTGCACTACACTGCATCGGACAAACTCGTAAAAGTAAAGTCTCTGATCTTCATATAGGGGATCAGCAAATTCATCCCCCCACCGGGGCCACCCCCTTCGCTGGTAACGGCGCGAACCTGCTTACCGAGGGCTTCGAGGTTGTTGAGCATGATGATCGGACTTTCGTTGAACCGGAAGTTTTTGATCGGATGTTTGATCTTTCCGTTCTCGATAAAGAAAGTTCCGTCGCGGGTAAGACCTGTAAACAGCAGTGTTTGGGGATCGACGGGACGAATGTACCAGAAGCGGGTAACGAGTACACCGCGTTTGGTATCCTTCACCATGTCTTCGAAGGAAGCATTGCCGCCATCCATGATCGCATTGCCAGGAAAAGGAATGGGAGCGACATTTTTCTGTGATGCCCAGTACCGGTCGTACACAAGATTTTTAACTACGCCACCGCGGATAAGATCCATCTTCTGACGGGCAAGTCCGTCGGGAGTCCAGGGTGAAGCGGGAACTTCATCGTGCCAGGGATCGGTGTAGATGTTCACTCTTTCATCGACCAGCTTTTCACCGAGCTTGGTACCGCCACCTTTCTTCGAAAGGAAACTGCGTCCTTCGTCGGCCGTGCGTGCGTTCATGTTGAGCATGAGCCGTACAAGGTCGGCTGCTGCTGCGGGCTCGAGGATCACGGTGTATTTACCGGGCTCGATCGCTTTCGCTTCACGCGACATCACCGCTTTGTCGATGGCCACCTTCGAGGTTGCTCCGGCATTCAGCTTGCTCACGTCATTCAGATCCTGTGCGGCCCATCCGGAACCAGTACCATCGTTGCTGCGCATGGTAACCGTGAAGTCGACGCTGGTCTGTTTGTTATATGCATACAGGCCTTTGTTGTTCATGATGGACGTGAAACCGCGGCTGTCCTGGAGATACCCGGCAGCTGTTACATCTTTTGAAAGAGCTGGAGTGATGCTATCTGAAGCAGCCTGCGCCCGCATATCGGGCGTGATCTTCGCCGTTGCTTCGGAAAAGGTTTTTCCTTCTTCACCATAAGTTTGCTGGGGAAGGGGATCCATGAACTCGGGGTTCTCCGGGGCAAGCTTCGCGAGCTCTTCGGCGCGGCGAACTACTTTTTCGATCGACGCATCGTCGAATTCGTTGATCGTCGCTGATCCTGATTTTTTCCCAAAGAATGAGTTCACGCCGAGGCTCAGGTTACTGTCTTCACCGGAGGTAGTCACACTGTTGCGTGCATACCGGATGTTGCCGCGTTCGGCGCCATTCAACTGTGCGGAGATGCCGTCGGCTTTTGAGAAACTGATCGCTTTCTCTAGTATTTTTTTGGCGTCTTCTTTACTTAGTAATGCCATATGGGATAGTTTGAAGTTTTGAGTTTGAAGTTTGTTGTTAAATGGTGCGTCCTGTGTTGATGACGTTCACGCCGTTGAAACGTGCTGTTGCCGATCCATGCGACACTGCGTTTGATTGGCTCGGTTGCCCTTTGCCGTCGTTGAACGCGCCTCCGAGGCGATAGTCGCGTGAATCGCAAATGGCTGCACAAGAGGTCCAGAACTCGTTGGTGTTTGCCTGGTAGGCAACATCCTTGAGCATGCCGGCGATCTTTCCGCCCTTGATCTCGAAGAACAGCACCCCTCCGAACTGGAAGTTGTACCGCTGCTGGTCGATGGAGAAAGACGCATCTTTTACGATGTAAATTCCTTTGTCGACGCTGGAGATCAATTGTTCCGGTGTGAGCTGAGCCTTTCCGGCTTGTAAAGAAACATTGGCCATGCGCTGGAACTGCACGTCGGCCCAGCTTTGTGAATAGCAACAGCCGTGTGATTCTTTCTGACCGATCATGTTCACCTGGTCGCGGATGGCCTGGTAGTTGACCAGGATGCCGTCTTTGATCAGATCCCATGACTTGCACTTCACGCCTTCGTCGTCGTAGCCGACGGCGCCGAGTGAACCTACCTGGGTCTTGTCTGCAACGAAGTTCACGAGGTCGCTTCCGAATCGGAATTTCTTCGATTGCCATTTTTCCATGGTAAGGAAGCTTGTTCCTGCATAGTTGGCTTCGTAACCCAGTACGCGGTCGAGCTCTGTCGGGTGACCGACGGATTCGTGTATCGTGAGCCACATGTGGGAGGGCTCCAGAACGAGGTCGAACTTGCCTGGCTCGACAGACTTCGCTGCGATCATTTGTTTTGCCTGGTCGGCAGCCATCGATGCATCTTCGAGTATGTCGTATGATTTGTTATACAGAATGATGTCGCCGGGAGCTTTGATCTTGTCTTCCGCGCGGCCGTCGAGGTATTCGTAACCCATGCCGACGGGCTGGCTGAACGAAGTCCGGTTCTTGAAGGAACCGCTCTGGCGATCGACCATTGCAACTGTAAAGGTGGGATAGATCCTGTGAACGTCCTGGTCGATGTAGGAACCTTCCGATGATGCGAAGTACTTCTGTTCGTTGACGAGCAGGATAGCGCTGTTGACGAATGAAGCTCCCTTCTGCATGGCGTTGTCATTAGCCTTCAGCAGCAACTCTACTTTATCTTTAACAGGAACTTCGAAGCCGTTCTTGACGATGGGCGTCTTCCACGAAACTGTTCCGTACGAAGGAGTGGCGGCAAGCTTAACCGGTTCTTTCTGGAACTTGGAGTTTGCTTTCGCGATGACCACAGCGCGTTCGGCAGCTTTCTTTATGCCTTCCGGAGTGACGTCGTTGGTGGCTGCAAATCCCCAGGTGCCGTTTGCGATCACACGAATACCTACACCAAACGATTCTGTGTTCACCACGCCTTGTACTTTTTTCTCGCGGGTGGTGACAAACTGGTTGAGGTACCTTCCTATGCGCACATCGGTATAGGTGGCGCCAAATTGCCGTGCGGAGTTCAATGCCATGTCGGCCAGTGTTTTCTTCTGGGCCGCGTCTAACATCGGTTCAAGCAGCCGTGCCTGGTCGACTGCGGAAAAGCCCGGCATCGGGAGCATCATAGCCGCTGCTGCACCGAGGCCTGCTGTTTGTATAAAGTTTCTTCGCTTCATATCTATTGGGTGGATTAAATCTTGAATCTAATTTTTAGTCTGAAATCTTAATGCTAAATCGTTCTGCCGGTATTGATCACGTTGATCTGGTTGAACCGGGAAGTAGAGCTTCCGTGTGAAACGGCACTAACCTGCGAAGGCTGTCCTTTTCCGTCGAAGAAAGAGCCGAAGAGGCGATAGTCTTTTTCGTCGCACACTTTCACGCAGCTGTTCCAGAACTCCTGTGTGTTTGCCTGGTAAGCAACATCGTTGAGCATGCTTGTGATCTGTCCGCCCTTGATCTCGAAGAACACGGTGCCTCCGAACTGGAAGTTATAACGTTGCTGGTCGATCGAGTATGAACCGCGGCCCGCAATGAAAATTCCTTTCTCGACATCCTTGATCATTTGTTGTGCGCTGTACGGTTCCTTGCCGGGAGCCAGCGACACATTAGGCATACGCTGGAATTGTACATCGTTCCAGCTTTGTGAATAACAGCAGCCGTGCGATTCTTTCTGACCAAGAATATGGACCTGGTCGCGTGTCGCCTGCAGGTTTACCAGGATGCCTTCTTTAATAAGGTCCCAGCGTTTCGCCTTCACGCCTTCGTCGTCGTAACCGACGGCGCCGAGGGATCCGGGTTGAATTTTATCGGCGAAGATGTTTACCTCTTTGCTTCCGTACTTGAAGTTGCCCGACTGAAGTTTGTCGAGCGTGGCGAAGCTTGTACCGGCATAGTTGGCTTCGTAGCCAAGCACTCGGTCGAGCTCCAGCGGGTGACCGACGGATTCGTGGATGGTAAGGCCAAGGTGATTGGGTTCAAGCACCAGGTCATACTTACCGGGCTCGACCGATCTTGCGGTGAGCATCTCTTTCGCCTGCTTTGCAGCGATGGTGGCGTCTTCGATGATATCGTAACTGTCTTTATAAAAGAACATGCCGCCGGGGCCTTCGACCTTATCGGCTGCTTTGGGGACGAGGTATTCCCAGCCCATGCCTTTCGGCGCGGCCATTTCTGCGCGGGTCTTGAATTTCCCTGCAGCGCGATCGATGGCCTGGACCTGGAAGTTGGGCCAGATGCGATGAACATCCTGGTCGATGTATGAGCCATCGGTGGATGCGAAGTACTTCTGTTCGTTCACCTGGAACAGGTTGGACGTTACGAAGGTGGCGCCGTTCTTCATGGCCGCAGCATTCGCGGCGAGAAGGAGTTCCACTTTTTCCGATACGGGTACTTCGAGAGGATTTTTTTGAACGGGTGTGTTCCACACAACTTCTCCCACCCCGGCGGCGGGGGCGAGCTTAACGGGCTCCTTCTGGAACTTGGAGTTTGCCTTGGCAACGGCGACAGCGGTCAAAGTTGCTTTTTTGATCCCATCTGTTGTCACATTGTTGGTGGACGCAAATCCCCAGGTACCGTTTACGATCACCCGAACGCCCACGCCGTAAGATTCGAGGCTGGTGATACCCTGAACCTTGTTTTCGCGGGTGTTAATGAACTGGTTGAGGTAACGGCCGATCCGGACGTCGGTATAGGTGGCGCCGGCAGACTTTGCGGTGTTGAGGGCCGCGTCGCACAGGGACTTTTTCTGTGCCCTGTCGATGGGCGATTCCAGCAGGGCCTCCACGGGCACCGGATTTCCTAACGTAGAAAGGGGGATAGCGAGGGTACCCAGTCCGAGGCCTGCCAGTTGGACGAAATCTCTTCTTTTCATTCGAGGATAATGGTTTTCAATGACCGGCTTTAAAGTAGTCGTTTGTTACCATTTCATTACCAAATCGGTAGAGGAGTGATAAACTTTTATGTGAGTGGTGAAAAAAGGAAGGAGGGATTAGTCGAGGAGATTGGTGGGGTTTTAGAAGAAGATTAAAATGGAATTGTGTTGTAACAAAGAAGTGGACAGAGGGAGGGGAATGTTTAGGCGGGTTCGGGATTTTTGAGCTCCCATTTTTCCGGATTAAGAAGTTCGTCATCGTCAAAGTAGCCGGCCATCGCGTCGAGGTAAAGGTGAACGTCAACTGTCATTGCAGTTAGCTCTTTACGACGCTGCGGGTCGTCATGAAGGTGTTTTAGTTCAGCGATGTAATCTTCGTACGAGAAAATACCATACTTGTAGAATAGTCTAAGAATCAGGTCCCTAGGCTGGCCAAACGCGTCGAGCAATTCTTCCATGACTTCAAAGTCGCTGACCGTGACTTTATGAAAAAAGACTTTTCTCCGAAGTATGGTTATTGTTTCGAAGTTAAGAATGTGCTTCCGGTCCGGGCGAGTCATCGTTGGTTGATTTTTTGAATCTTTTTTTCTCCATTTTTTTCTGGCGGTCTAAAAGTTGGTTGTACAGATGGGTATAGTCGCTGATGAGCCTTAGTATAGTCGCCTCATGGCTGCCAAAACTTCCCTTTATCTGTTTATCCACTTCCTCATCCGCCCTGACAAACACACCCACATTGATCGCCAGCAAAAGTGTTATCACAATCCCCGCGAAAATGTAAAAGTCATTTATCCTCGAATGAAGCGCATTCACAGTTGGCTCCAGTCCGGCATCGTGAATGACCAAAGCCTGTGTATTAGTAACGTAAACAATCACTAACACACAACCTCCTCCTATCAAACCACCGAGAAACGACGCCACTAAATACCTTTTGATCATACCCACAAAAATAAAAGCCCCACATATGTGAGGCTTTTTTGATTGACGATTATATCAGGTATTCCTGATCGCTTATTTAAGCTGGCTGAAGTCGAACGAGGTCTCGAGGAAGTTTGTGGTGAACTTACCGGAACGGAAAATCGGGTTGTCCATCAACGCCAGGTGGAACGGAATGGTCGTCTTCACACCTTCGATCACAAACTCACTCAACGCACGCTTCATCCTGGTGATAACCTCCTCGCGCGACTGGCCGCTGACAATCAACTTTGCGATCATCGAGTCGTAGTTCGGCGGGATGGTATAACCGGCATACACGTGGCTGTCGATGCGAACACCGTGACCGCCGGGGAGGTGAAGGTTCAGTATCTTGCCCGGCGAGGGCCTGAAGTTGTTCGCAGGATCTTCTGCGTTGATGCGGCACTCCATCGCGAACAGGTTCGGGTAATAATTCCGGCCTGAGATCGGAACACCGGCAGCAACTTTTATCTGCTCTTTAATAAGATCGTAGTCCGTTACTTCTTCCGTGATCGGGTGCTCGACCTGGATGCGGGTGTTCATCTCCATGAAGTAGAAGTCGCCATTCTTGTCTACCAGGAACTCGATAGTTCCAACGCCTTCGTAGTTTATGGCATTTGCACCTTTGATCGCAGCTTCACCCATCCGCTCGCGCAACTCCTGGGTCACGATCGGTGACGGGGTCTCTTCAACAAGCTTCTGGTGACGACGCTGTATCGAACAGTCGCGCTCCGAAAGGTGACATGCTTTTCCGTACTGATCACCGACAAGCTGGATTTCTATGTGACGGGGTTCTTCGACGAATTTCTCCAGGTAAAGGCCGTCGTTGCCGAATGAGGCGGCGGCTTCACGCTTGGCGTCGTCCCATGCTTTTTTGAATTCCGACTCGTCGTTGATGATGCGCATACCCTTGCCGCCGCCGCCGGCCGTAGCCTTGACGATCACAGGATACTTTATCTGCTTGGCGAGCTTGATGCCTTCTTCTATCGAAGACAGCAGTCCATCGGAACCGGGTATCACAGGGACGCCCGCCTTTCTCATAGTATCTTTCGCAGTCGCCTTGTCTCCCATGGCTTCGATCATGGCAGGAGAGGGGCCGATGAATTTAATACCGTATTCGTGGCATATCGCCGAAAACTCAGCGCGCTCCGAAAGGAAACCGTAACCGGGATGAATGGCGTCGGCGTTAGTGATCTCGGCAGCAGAGATAAGCCGGGGTATATTGAGATAAGATTCTTTGCTGGGAGCGTCTCCGATACATACGGCCTCATCGGCAAATCGTACGTGGAGGCTCTCGCGGTCGGCAGTGGAATAGACTGCCACGGTCTTGATGTCCATTTCCTTGCATGTCCTGATGATACGCAAGGCAATCTCTCCGCGATTGGCGATTAATATTTTCTTAAACATAAGTGTCTTTAGTCGGGCTCAACAACAAAAAGTACCTGGTCGTATTCCACGGGCGATGCGTTCTCGACCATGACCCTTACGATGGTTCCCGATACTTCAGATTCAATTTCATTGAAGAGCTTCATGGCTTCGATGATGGCCACCGTCTGTCCTTTCGAGACCTTGTCGCCTACCGATGCAAATGGAGGTGAGTCGGGGTTGGACGAACGATAGAATGTACCGATCATCGGTGACTTGATCTCCAGTGTTGTGCCTTTTTCTGCCTTAGGGGCTGTTGCGGCTGCGATTGGCGCTTGAATGGCGACGGGCTGAGCAGCCATAACTTGCCCGGAGTTCCTCAGGACCTTCTGGTCGGGTTCGCGTTTAACGTGCAGTTTGATCTCCTTCGTTTCAATGTCGACTTCATTCAATCCGGATTGAGCGATGAAGTCGATGAGGTCTCTGATTTCCGAAGTTTTCATTTCCGAATTGTTTTGGATTTTATCGTTTCGGCTGCCATCCGCTTTGGACGAGCCTTTTGCCGGATTAGTTTTCTTTGCCATGATCTGTTACTTCACGCGCTCTACGTACTCGCCGGTCGACGTTTTTATTTTGATGTTGTCGCCGGTGTTGATGAAAAGAGGAACACGCACTTCAGCGCCGGTTTCCACGGTGGCGGGTTTCAGTGTCCTGGTCGCTGTATCGCCCGCGACGCCCGGTTCGGTATAAGTAATGTTCAGTGTCACGTGTGCAGGCGCTTCGGCTGTGATCGGGTTGCTACCGTTCTCGAATGCAACCATGAGTATGAACCCTTCCTTGATGAAATTGACGGAATCGCCAAGAAGCGCTTTGTCAATATAGATCTGCTCGAAGGAATCCGGATCCATGATCACCAGGCTGCTGCCATCGGCATACAGGTATTGATAGTTTTTTGTTTCTACTCTCAGGATGTCGATCGCGTCGCCAGGTCTGAACCGGTTTTCCGCAAGCTTGCCGTTCTTCAGGTTTCGCATTTTTAGCTGATAGAAAGCACGAAGGTTTCCAGGCGTGCGATGTTGCATTTCTTCCACTTGCATCACTTCGCCATTGTAGCGCACGTAGTTGCCTTTTACCAGATCAGAAATAGTTGCCATAAATCAAGAGTTCAAATTACAGTAAAACGAGTTTTAAGTTACAAATCAAAAATCTAATCGCAATCCCGGTAAAATACGATCAACTCTGTGATCCAGGGCCTGGATCGGGAGGATCAGTTGCTGTTGTAGGCCCACTTCACCCACATCGCACCCCACGTAAAGCCTCCACCGAACGCCGCCAGGATAAGATTATCACCTTTTTTCAATTGCTTTTCGTAGTCCCAGAGCAGCAATGGGAGTGTGCCACTGGTGGTATTGCCATACCGGGCAATGTTCATCATTACTTTGTCTTCATCAATTCCAACACGCGATGCGGTGGCATCGATGATCCGCTTGTTTGCCTGGTGTGGTACCAGCCAGGTGATGTCGCCAGCTTTCAGATTATTCCTTTCGGCTACTTCGGCGGCAACGTCTGCCATTTTGGTCACCGCAAATTTGAATACCGCCGATCCTTCCTGATAAACGAAGTGTTGTTTTTTATCGACTGTCTCGTGTGAAGCAGGCATCCTGCTGCCACCGGCCTTCATGTGCAGGTACTTTTCCCCGCTGCCATCGCTTCTCAACACCGCATCCATGATGCCAACGTCTTCCGTGGCAGGTTCCAGCAGAACACATCCTGCGCCGTCGCCGAAGATGATACAGGTGGTACGGTCGGTGTAGTCAAGGATAGCCGACATCTTATCGCCGCCGACGACGACAACTTTCTTATACATTCCCGATTGAACGAAGCTGGCGCCCGTTGCCAGGGCATAGAGAAATCCTGAACAAGCCGCACCGAGGTCGTAGCTGAATGCGTTCACGGCCCCGACCGAGGAAGCAACGATGTTGGCCGTTGCAGGGAAGGTCATGTCGGCCGTCACCGTGGCGAAGATGAGCAGGTCGATCTCTTTGGGATCGAGCTTTGTCTTTGCCAGCATGTTTTCCACGGCCTTGATGCCCAGGACCGATACGCCCATGTTATCCCCTTTCAAAATTCTGCGCTCCTTGACGCCGGTGCGGGTGGTGATCCACTCGTCCGTGGTATCCACCAGTGTTTCAAGCTCCTGGTTGGTCAGTATGTAGTCCGGCACATATCCTCCTACACCTGTGATCGCAGCTCTGATTTTACTCATTGGGGGGTCTCTCTTTATAAAAACAAAACCCGATTGATTTTTTCAACCGGGCAATGAAAGGTCATGACACTCAGGCAGCATTTCCGCGCTCCATCACCACCTGGCCTTTGAAGTACAATTTGTCTTCGTGCCAGTATGCGCGGTGAGGAAGATGATGTTCGCCTGTAGTCGCATCCACTGTGAACTGCTTCGCAGTTGCCTTATAGTGAGTCCTTCTTTTGTCTCTCCTGGTTTTCGATGTTTTTCGTTTGGGATTTGGCATGGTACTATCGTTTTGTTTTTCTTTTTTTGATTGGTACGCGGCTCCGCCGCATACCGTGAATATTCTATTTTAACTTCTTCAATTTCTCCCACCTCGGATCGATATCCGTATTTTCATCGGGCCCCGATTTGTAGACGATCTTACCTTCTGTATTATCGTCCTTCTCCTCCTTCCTGAACCGCGGATGAAGCTTCTTGATCGGTATCTCCAGGCTGATGAATTCATACATCAGCTGGCCGATCTCCAGGCTATGTTCATCCCGGCTGATGATGACGATCTCATCGGTCAGCTCCGCCGGTGCCTCTCCGTATTTGAACATCACCTTGCGGTGGATATTCATCGGCTCTTCGAACGGCTCCAGCGACCTGTCGCACACCAGCTTTGCCTTGCCGGTGATCCTGAAATCGGCATCAATGAACGTCTCGTGCTTATCGAGCACCACTTTCGCCTCAAAATCGCCTCCCTGCAGTATTTCAGTACCATACTGGACGAAGAACCCGTCGCCGATCCGGAAATCGAACGAATGAACTTTGTTGCTTAATCCTACAATATTTACAGTATACGCCCCCACTCCCGTGATTTGAAATAAGCGGGCAAATTTACACGATTTGTTTGATTTCGGCGGCCCCGGAAGGGCTTTTTTGGGGTACGAATGCTCAAGTGAGCATATACTCACTCAAAACGGTCTTTTTTAACTCCTCGCGGGTGGAGGAGGAGAAGTTTTTGGACAGGTAATCCACGACATTCTTCATGAAACCCAGCTTGATGGCGATGCTTTTGCAGAAGATGATCTCGCTTTCAAACACCTTCTGGTCCACGAACATCAGTACGATACAGTCGATCAGGTACTCGAATTTCTGGTCGACCGAAAGCGCTCCCAATGTGCCGATGGGCTCTGGATTACGGATAATTTCGTTTACGACGTCTTCCGGGAAATTCCGCTCCTTGGCAATCCGGAATACCATCTCCCGTTCCACCTTGGCGAAATGTTTGTCGGCCTCTGCGAGCTGTATAAGAATATTGAGCTGTTTTTTTGTTACGATATCCATTGCGATCGCGTCCATTCAAATCTAACAATTTTGGCAGCTATTTAAGGGTAAGAAATGGCATAAACATTACGAAATGCACCTATTATGGTACATCAGTATTACAGTCATCTTTTTTGTGCCTGGTATGTTTACCCTGGTTATCACTCCTGGGGAGCTGACCTGTTGCGGATGATCTCGCTTGCGAGGAAAATAGCCTCGCGCATGGAGCTGCAGTCGGCCTGGTTCTTTCCCGCGATGCCATAGGCCGTTCCATGGTCCGGCGACGTTCTCACCACCGGCAGTCCGGCCGTATAATTCACACCGTTGTCGAAAGCGAGGGTTTTGAACGGTATGAGTCCCTGGTCGTGGTACATGGCTAACGTCCCGTCATACTTGCTGTAACTTCCCGCTCCGAAAAATCCGTCGGCGGGGAACGGCCCGAAGATCAGCTTGCCTTTAGATTTCAGGTCGTTGATCACCGGCTTTATAATATTGATCTCTTCTTCGCCGATCAGCCCTTCGTCGCCGGCATGGGGATTCAGACCGAGCACGGCTATCCTGGGTTTCTGGATATTGAAATCCTTCTTCAACGATAATTCCAACAGACGGATCTTCAACTCTACCCGTTCCCGGGTAAGATATGCCGGGATGTCTTTGATCTGGAGATGTTCCGTTACCAGGCCGACCTTGAGATTGCTTCCGGCAAGCAACATCAGGCTTTCGGTGGCATTGAATGTTTTCGTGAGATACTCGGTGTGTCCGCGATAAGGGAATAGGTCGCTGTGTATCGTGTACTTGTCGATAGGGCCTGTGACAAAACCATCGATAAGTCCTTCCCTTGCTTCCTCCACCACTCGTTCGAGGGCGATCCTTGCTGCAGTCCCGCTGTCTTTCGAAGCCTTGCCGGGATTGATCTCGATATTGTCGTCCCAGCAGTTCACAACATTGATGGACTTTGGAAAGAACTGACCTTTGGTCTTAAGCTGGCTGTAGTTGAACTCTTCAAGGTTCATCAGCTTCTTATAATAAGATAGCACGCGGGTAGAGCCGTATACCACCGGGGTGATCATGTTGAGGATACGGCTGTCGGCCAACGCACCAATGACGACCTCCGGACCAATGCCATTGATGTCGCCCATGGTAATGCCTATACGGGGTTTGTCGTAATTTTTGTTCGTAGTCATATTATTGGGTCATGTGCAATTTAGACTAATTTCGCTGCTCGTTAATCGTTACTCGTTATTCGCGGCGAAGCTGAGTCTTGCTGAGTGGCGATTGGGAACGTGGTTAGCGACCTGTCTTTCTCGTCTACTCTGAAAAAGATCGAAACCGCGATTAACGAATAACGAGTAACGAGTAACGAATAACACCTCCGACATGGTTCGCCCCAAGAAACACCTCGGTCAGCATTTCCTCAGGGATAAGAACATCGCTTCGAAGATCGTCAACGCGCTCCAAACCACCTCGTTGCCCGTACTCGAGATCGGTCCGGGTACTGGCGTTCTCACGGGGTTTTTGATTGAAAAAGGCCTCGACCTTTCCCTCATTGAGATCGACCGCGAATCGATTGCGTATCTGCAAGAGCATTTTCCTGCGCTACGGGAAAAGATCATCGAAGGCGACTTTCTTGAATTTGACCTTGCGGCACGCTTCAATAAAAAAAAGCTAGCCATCATCGGGAATTTTCCATATAACATCTCCTCGCAGATATTTTTTCGGGTGCTCGACGCCCGGCAGCAGGTTCATGAGGTTGTGTGCATGTTACAAAAAGAGGTGGCCGACCGGCTGGCAGCCAAAGAAGGCAGCAAGACCTACGGAATACTGAGTGTGCTGCTGCAGGCATATTATAAAATAGACTACCTGTTCAAGGTATCACCCGGTGTTTTTCATCCGCCACCGAAAGTGAACTCGGCAGTGATCAGGCTTACACGCAACGAGGTTGCTACATTACCCTGTGATGAAGTCGTTTTTAAAAAGATAATCAAACAAGGATTTCAAAACAGGCGCAAAACATTGCGCAACGCACTTAAAAATCTAAATTTGCCCGGCTCTGTTTATGCTTTGACAATAATGGACAAGCGGGCAGAGCAACTAAGTGTTTATGATTTTATTTCGCTCACGCAGGCTATAGAGAAAGGTGAAAGAGCTGATCCCATTTGAGCTCACCAAGGAATTCCGCGATCGATTTCAGGAGGCGCTGAACGACCGTGACGATAACTTCATTCGCCAGACCCTCGAAGAAGTCAACGCTGCCGATGTCACCACCCTGCTGTATGAATTCAGCGGCGAGGAATCCAAATATGTACTCGACCTGCTCCCCCTCAGCGCCAGGGCCGAGATCATCCGCGACCTGGACGCCGATACCCGGAAGACTTTTCTTAAAATATACCAGCCCGCGGACATAGCCTTGTTCATCGACCAGATCGACTCCGACGACGCGGTGGATATTCTCAACGACCTTCCCATCAAAGTCCGGGAAGAGATCATCGCGCTGATCGACCCAGAAGTACGGTCGAGGGTGATCGAGCTCCTCCGCTACGACCCCAATGTGGCTGGCGGTCTTATGGCCAAGGAATTGATCAAAGCCCGTTCGACCTGGACCGTCGTGCAGTGTATTGATGAGGTGCGCAAGCAAGCCGAAGCCGTTACGAAATTCTATGCAGTGTACGTCGTCGATGACAATGATAAGTTGTTGGGACGCATGGCCCTTCAGAAACTCGTTCTGTCGCTGGCCAATCCGAATACACTTGTAGTAGATCTGATCGATGAAGGCGAACTGGTTGCGGTCGAAACCTACCTGCCCGATACGGAGGTGGCCGAGATCATGAAGAAATACGACCTTGAATCCGTTCCTGTCGTCAACGTACAAGGGCAGCTCGTCGGCCGTATCACGATTGACGACGTTGTGGATGTGATCACCGAACAAGCCGACGAGGAACGCCAGTTGATGTCGGGTATCACAGAAGACGTGGAGGAAGACGACAGCGTGTGGAGGAATACGCGGGCCCGTCTTCCATGGCTCGTCATTGGTATCGTTGGCGGACTGCTGAGCGCACGCCTGATGGGTGTGTTCGAGATGGAGATACAGCGGATCGCAGCTATAGCATTTTTTATTCCGCTCATCCAGGCTACCGGTGGTAATGTCGGTATCCAGTCGTCATCCCTCGTCGTACAAAGTCTTGTTGCGCCGGGGATCGTCGATGAGGGCCTGCGTACACGTCTGCAAAAAGTATTGGCCGTTGCATTTATAAATGGACTGGTTCTCTCGGTGCTTGTGTTTGCGGCCAGCTCCCTTGTATTCGGGTACGACAGGCTTACCACGGTTGTATCGATCGCGCTGTTCGGCGTGGTGATCTTCGCTTCCTTCATCGGCACGGTAACGCCGTTATTGCTGAATCGCTTCGGCTTCAATCCCGCTCTTGCCTCTGGTCCTTTTATCACTACACTGAATGATCTGCTTGGATTGGGGATTTATTTCCTGACCATCCAGATACTGATGTAGTGTTTAGCCGGTGTATTTTCAATAATTAGAAGTAAATCTTACACAAGGTTCCGGCGAAAAACCCTTTTTTTGTATATTCCATTTCGAACGCCCCTGATTAATGTCTTTCCTCTCCAAAGTAGGCAGCAAAATACAAGATCGATTCCACAGTGTGGTTGAACGGCCGTTGCTGACTGCTGCATTGGTATTGCTGGTCGTGGCCGTCATTGTGATGAGTCTCAGTCTTAAATATTATATCCGGGACTTCGACGGATACTGGAGCCAGATATTGGTTGAGATGCACGGCATGATCTTCGACATTGCCGTGATCGCTATTTTGCTCTCGTGGCTTAATCAAAGCGGAGAGATCAGGCAACGGATACGTACTTATAAAGATGAGATTGACGACTTCCGGTTGTGGGAATCTGAGGAAGCAGCCTTTCGTACCGTGGGTAATATCAAACGTCTCAACAGGCATCGTATTCACGAGATCAATCTCGTGAATTGTTACCTCGCAAGGACCAACCTGAATTATGTGAACCTCAAGGGCTCGAACCTGAACTCTGCTAACCTGGGTAACTCTTCACTGATCGAGACGAATCTTGAGAACACGCGGTTCAACCAGACCAACCTGGAGAACTCGAACCTTAACCAGGCCAACCTCTGCGGTGCATACGCGAGCGGGGCGAATTTTAAAGATTCGTTCCTGATCAAAACACAGTTCGATGGAGCATTTCTTATTAAGACTAATTTCAAGAACGCATTCCTCATGGAGGCCAACCTCCAGAATAGTTACCTGATGGGCGCTGATTTCGAGAACGCCAGTTTATATAAAGCGGACCTGAGGGGAGCGAAAGGGCTAACGCTCGAACAACTTTCGAAAGCGAAGACACTTTATCTCGCGAAGTTCGATGATGAGCTGCTGGAGCAGGTGAAAACACAAATACCGGAACTGGTTGGAAGCTGAGACTTCGCTTTGAAAATCGGGATCCCGTGCGCAGCGCGGGACTTCGTTTGTTTTCATTCAATAAAAACACTTACCTTTGTTTGAACAACGGTTCGGAAACGAAGCCGTTGTTCTTTTTTTAACGATATGTAAAATGGGCAAGAAGTTATCATACTATACTAAAGAAGGCTTTGATAAATTGAAGAATGAGCTCAGTGACCTGAAGGGCAGAGGCAGGGCCGATATCGCCAAGCAGATTGCAGAGGCGCGCGACAAAGGCGACCTCAGTGAAAATGCGGAATACGATGCAGCCAAAGACGCACAAGGACACCTGGAAGCGAAAATAGTGCAGCTTGAAAACCTTGTAGCAAACGGACGACTCCTGGATGAAACAAATGTCGACACTTCGAAAGTATCGATCCTTTCAAAGGTGACGATCAAGAACAAAAAGAATGGAGCTTCGTTCACCTACACGCTTGTCGCGGAAGAAGAAGCCGACCTGAAAGCCGGAAAGATCAGTACAACGTCACCAATCGGTAAAGGACTACTCGGTAAGAAGAAAGGAGAGAGTGCGGTGATCAAAACTCCGGCCGGCGAGATCGAGTTCGAAGTCATGGGGATCTCCGCCTAAATCTCAAATCTCAAATCGTACATCGTAAATCGTACATTCAAGAATGGCTAGCATATTCTCGAAGATCATCAATCGTGAAATTCCCGGGCAGATCGTTTCGGAAGACGAGCGTTTCGTCGCGTTCCTCGACATCATGCCCCTCGTGGTAGGTCATACGCTTGTCGTTCCCAAAAAAGAGATCGATTACATCTTTGATATCGGCGACGAAGACCTTAAAGCGATCCACATCTTTGCGAAGAAAGTTGCAGCCGGAATCCTTACAGCCATTCCGTGCAAAAGGATCGGCGTCGCCGTGATAGGATTGGAAGTACCGCATGCACACATCCACCTGGTGCCTATGAATACTGCGGATGATCTGAATTTTACACGGCCGAAGCTGAGGCCAACCGCGGATGAGCTTGCCGCTGCAGCGGACATGATCAGGAAAGCATTGGCTTGACGCCGGTGTTTTCAGATAAAATCAATATCCACATTCATCGGATATCTCATTAAATACTGTGCTCCCGTCTCCATCGTCATTCCTTCGAACAACACGCGATGTAATGTATCGGTGATAAGCGCCCGTACTCCGTACGCGTCGGCACACTTCTTCATAATTCGAACGGTATTCACACCCTCCGCCACTTCATCCATGTCATTGAGGATATCGGGAAGTTTTTCTCCTTTGGCCAGCCTGAAACCCACCGTGTAGTTACGGCTGTTGGGACTGTTGCAGGTTGTTACAAGGTCGCCGATACCCGCCACGCCGAGAAATGCTTTCGTGTTGCCACCCAATGCACGGCCCAGGTACACCATTTCCACTGCTCCGCGGCTTATGAGCAGGCCCTTCGCATTGTCTCCATAGCCCAATCCATTCAATGCACCGGCTGCTATCGCAATGATGTTCTTCAGAACACCTGCCAGCTCGACGCCAACCAGGTCGTTGTTTTCGTACACCTGGAAGCGATCGTTGCGCAGTAGCCGTTTACCCACCTGGAAAACTTCCTGGAAGGGACTGGCTACAACCGTCGCGCTGGGCTGGCGCAAGGCGAGTTCCTTCGAAAGATTAGGTCCCGCCAGGCAACCGACTCTTACGACAACACTTTCCTCGCGGATCACTTCGCTCATCGTTTTAACCTGGCTCCGATCGAGCGTCTTCACGGACTCGATGGTTTCGTTTTTTTTAAGCTTGATATCCAAACCCTTCGTGCCGTGAATGAGAATATGGTAGGGATGAAGAAAAGGGGAGAGGTCTTTCATCATCGAGCGAAACCGCGCCGAGGGCACGATGGGAAAAATAACATCGCACTCGGAAGCGATCAGCCGCAAGTCGTGGGTGGGTTCCACGTTGGCGTGCATCTTATGACCTTTGTTTGTTCTCTTGTCGAGGATGGTTTCAACAACCTTTTCGTCGCGTGCGTAGAGAAGAACCTTCCGGTTGAGAGCGATGATGTTGGCTATTGCTGATCCGAAATTACCCGCGCCGATAATGCCGACGGGTTTATCAGATAAATTTTTCAAGATCGTAGCCAAGCAGGCGGTTGTGATAATAGTAAAGCAATATCAATTGCTGCGTCACGATCTTTCCTTTTTTATTTCTGAGCAGTGGCCGGTTGAGATGGAATATACCGACGTTGTCGAGTCCTCGTTTGATCACAATGTCGGCTTCGCCTTTCAGGTGCGAGGCATGATTGATCTTGCCTTGTTCTTTCATCAGGTAGATCGCCTTGCGCACTCTTTTGAACGAATTTCTGAAATCTTCATACTCGAGTTCCATCTCCTCTTCGGGCAATCGAAGGAAACTGAACAAATCGAGCTTGCCGTATTTTTTTTGCAACATCTGGAATGCGACGAACGCCACCAGGTGGCTCGAGAACACCCGGTTGATGCTGTGGTACTCCTTAACGATACGCTGACTGAGCATTCGCGTGTACTCGTCTTCGCGCTGGTGATCTTCGGTAACCTCGCCGTTGGTCTTGAAATAATCGGCGGTATTAATGACACGTTGCTGAGCGTCGAGGCTCTCGCCTTCTTCGTTCACATAGTTGCCCATTACATCCAGGCCGGGTCCGATGGCAATCGAGATACTTGATCCCTTTGTAAAGAACTTGAACATGAAGCGGATGAGCTGAAAGCTTCCGTAAGCATCCTGTTCGGGGAAATACCTGTCTTGCCCTTTTACCTGCAGATAGTCTTCGATGAGCTCCGGCGCTTCGAGAACAAAATGATAGTTGATCGTTACGGGCACGACGAAGATCTTCCGCGGGTCGTTGGCGTTCTCCTGGTAGATGTTCCGCTGTGCTTCGATCGTCGTACTCAGCAATCCGAGCTTTAACTGCTTTTCGATCATACCGGAACGTGATCGCGTACCGCCAGGGAAGAACAGGCTGTGTGCACCCTTCTGCAACGCCAGCGTCGAATACATCTTGAGTGTTTCGAGATAGGGCAGGTTCTTCTTACGCCGGTCGACCTTGTAAGCGCCCAGGCTGTTCATGAAGTACGCAAAGATCTTGATGTTGAAAAGGTTCAACCCGGCGCCGTAGATAAACGCAGGCATCCCCAACGAATGAATGACCCATCCGATGAGGATCGAGTCGAGGTTGCTGAAGTGCGTGGGCACCATCACCACCGTTCCTTTCTTGGCGAGCTTGCGAAGCATTTTCACCTTGCCTACGATGTGGATCTTGTCGCGCAGCGTGTACTCGTTGCGGAAGAAGGCTCCGAATTTTTTTACACGGGCACCGTTCAGAAGGCGGGAGAACCAGAACTTGGTGACACTCCTTGCAAGCCTGTATTTGCTTGGCTTGAAGTTACCGGCAATCTCGTTGGCATAACGGTGTACGATCCGGTAGAGCAACTCCTCTTCTTTCTTGCCGGATTCGTCACCGGGTTTGTTGTTAAGGTCCACCAGCTCGTTCTTGATGCCGGACCAGAAGCGCCCGTCGTCGGCGGGATCTACGCGCCAACGATTCCTTTTTATCCTGTTCTGCTCGCGAAGGATTGTCGTCTCCAGCTCATCGATCAGTTGTTTCCTGGTAGGGCGGAGGATGCGAATGCGCTCGATGGCCTTCTGAGTGACTTCTTCAATGAACTCCTTTCTTGATTTGGTAAGCTGGTATACGGGCCAGTCTGGAATTCCTTCGAGGAGAGGTTTGTATTCCCTGTTCTTATTTTTCTTTTCTTCGATTTCCATTGACTAAATACGACTAAAAGTAAACTGGATATCTCTCACTTCAAATTTCATCGGTGGCATCTGCGAGGCTACGCGACATGTCGGAAAAGCGGGCGATAGCCTGTGCTATGAACTCCTGGCTCACAATCTTGTTAATATCAGCCTCCGAGCCAAGGTCGTAATCATTGATCTTGAACGTCTGCTCGAAAGGGCCCGCCTCTATCTTGATGAGATAACGGTTGTTCCAGTGGAAGATCGTGATCTTGCACTCGGGATGGGGTATTTCTCCGACGACGCGCATAAAATTTAATACTTTTTTATACCCACCGGATCACACGCCGGGACGCGCAATTTGGGCTTGGCAGCCAAGTTCCTGCTTCCCGCTGGCAAAACAAAACATTCAGACATAGCCACCTTATTTTTCTGTAAAACATCGTTTTAGACTGTATATTTAGAGTCCTATTAGCCTAAATTGCCCATGTTAGGACATATGAAGAATCGTGCGGTATCGAAACCTAATAAGGGTAGTTTCTGGTCGGCAGCGGGGCTATTCCTTTTCTTATTATTATCACCTTTTATCGGATATGGTACGCACCTTCGTGCAGGTGAGATCACAGTGGAGCGCCTCAACTGCAGTAGCCTCACATTCCGCATAACGATCACAGTTTATACCAACACCGGCTCCGAGATCAGGTTCGGCGAAGGCCTGCTTGACTTCGGCGATGGTAAAACCGAAAATACCCCCACCATCGAGAACACCAAAAGACCCGATTTGGGCGACAATGTCGGTACCGTGTCGTATAGTACGGAGCACACTTTTGCCGGCCCCGGCCGTTATGTTATCAGCTACCTCGAGCCGAACCGCAACGGCGGTATCCTCAACATTTTCAACTCTGTCGAAACCCGTTTCTACATCGAGACGATCATCAACATCGACCCGTTCCTGGGCTGCAATAACTCTCCGAGGCTGCTCGTCCCGCCGATCGACAAAGCTTGCACCGGTTCCGCATGGTTTCACAATCCCGGCGCTTACGATCCCGATGGCGACAGCGTCTCGTTCGAGCTCGCGATTCCTAAAAAAGAAAAAGGACAGGTTGTCGGAAACTACCGCGACCCCAATAACAAAGAATTTTACGATAAGAGCGGTATCCCCTTTGGTACGGCGAATGAAAACACCGATGGTCCGCCCACTTTCGACATCGACGAGGTGACGGGAACATTGATATGGGATGCACCGGGACTCCAGGGAGAATACAATATTGCCTTCCTCATCAAGGAGTGGCGAAAGCTGAGTGGCATCTGGGTATTGATGGGATATGTTGTGCGCGACATGCAGATCATCGTAGAGGATTGTGAGAACCAGCGACCGGAAATTCTCGTCCCCGAAGACATTTGTGTGGAAGCAGGTGAAGTGATCGAACAGGACATTTTCGGTTTCGATCCCGATTCAGACAATGTGAAGATCGAAGCGTTCTCCCAGGTATTCAGTATCGACTCATCGTCAGCCGAAATATCCTTCCCCAAACCAAATGATTTTCAGCCATCAAGCCCCGACAAGCACGCGAAAATTACTTTCAGGTGGCAGACCGCTTGCTCGCACATCAAGGAACAACCATACCAGGTGGTCTTCAAGATCACCGACGACCCCGCAGTTAAACCGCGGTTGATCCAGTTCAAAACGTGGAACATCAGGGTCGTGGGTCCGGCACCAAAGTGGGTCGACGCCCACACCGTGCCGTCGACAAGAACTGCAAGCCTGTCGTGGGACCCTTATGCTTGTACTAATGCAACGACCATGCAGGTGTGGCGAAGGGTGGACGAGTTTCCGTACACACCTCCCGAATGCGTGACCGGCATGCCCGACTTCCTTGGGTTCACTCAAATTGCAGAAATTCCCATTTCTCAATCGTCATACAACGATAACAACAACGGTAGAGGCCTGGCGGTCGGCGCACAATATTGCTATCGCCTCGTAGCGGTTTTCCCATCGCCGGGCGGTGGAGAAAGTTATCTTTCAAAGGACACTTGCCTCGCACCCATACTTGCCGATGCGCCCATCGTCACCAACGTCACGGTCGACAAGACCGGGACACTCGATGGTATTATCACAGTGAAATGGCGATCGGCCTATGATCTCGATACGTTGCAATTTCCTCCTCCTTACCGTTACCAGGTATTCCGTGCCGAAGGGATCACGGGCACGATAAAAATTACCAGTCCGCATCCCGGGACAATTCCCGATTCTACCTTCACCGACGCGGGTATCAATACCGAAGAGCTTATGTACAATTACCGGGTGGTCTTGTACGACGGAACAAGTGCCATCGTAGACACATCCGACGTGGCTTCGAGCGTAAGGCTTGAAGCAAAGCCGCAGCTTAAAGCAATCGAGCTCTCCTGGGTGGCCGACGTGCCATGGAGCAACAAGATCGATACGTACCCGATGCACCTCATCTACCGCGGTCCCGGCGGATCCACAGACGATCAACTGGTGTTGATCGATAGCGTGAATGTGAATAAAGACGGGTTCCGGTATCTCGATGAAGGCCAGTATCTGAATCAGCCACTGAAGGAAACCGACACGTATTGCTATCGCGTCGTAACGCGAGGAGGATACGGCAACCCGAAGATCGAAGAGCCATTGATCAACTTCTCGCAGAAGATGTGCGCGCAGCCTAACGACAACATACCGCCCTGTCAGCCGGAGCTGACGATCATCGCGCAGAACTGCGATGACCTGGTCAAGAACACCGGCTGTGGTACGAATGTGTTCAGCAACACACTCACCTGGCCCCGCTCACCCGATGCGGCCTGCCGCAACGATATCCGGAGCTATAACATTTACGTCGCCGACAGGGTTGGTGAAGAATTCAGACTTTACGTTGAGAATGTCCGGGATACGTTCTTTATAGACGTCAACGACAACCTGACATCATACGCACGCTGCTACAAGATCGAAGCTGTTGACCGGTCGGGCAACAAGAGCGAAATGAGCGAGGCATTCTGTTTCGACAACTGCCCTCATTACGAGCTCCCGAACGTGTTCACACCGGATGAAGACGGTTGTAACAAACTCTTCAGCGCATTCAGCGACCGGATCCCGCTCGACGAAAATACACACCTGGGCCCATGTAACCAGACCCAAAAGGATATCGATGACCTTCAGCCCAGGTGCGCGAGGTTTGTGCTCGGCGTAAAAATGAGAGTCTATAACCGGTGGGGTAAAGAAGTGTACAATTACGAATCGGGAGGCGAACGATCTATTTACATCGACTGGGACGGGCGTGACAACCAGGGCTCCGAACTGTCTGCCGGAGTATATTATTATGTCGCCGAGGTGACGTTTGATGTCGTCGATCCATCCCAGGCGATTCAATTCCTCAAAGGATGGGTTCACCTGGTCCGATAGATCACCCGGTTATTCTTTTTGATGGGGTTTGTAATCTTTGTAACAGATCCGTTCAATTCATCATAAAGCACGATCCCAAAGGTCTATTTCGCTTCGCCGCCCTTCAATCGGATTTCGGTCAGGAGCAGCTCACCCTACATGGTTTCAATACAGGACCACTGCTTAGCGTGGTATTGCTGATCAATGGAAAAGCCTACGATAAGAGCCGCGCTGCATTGGAGATTGCCAGGCGACTGAGCGGGCTTTGGCCCCTTATGTATGTGTTTATTATTGTCCCTCCCTTTATCCGCGATTTCATTTACAACCGGATCTCTGCAAACAGGTACAAGTGGTTTGGAAGACAAGACGAATGCATGATCCCCACCCCAAACCTAAAATCACGTTTCATGCCCTAAACACCTAAATTGCCACGAATAACGATTAATGATTAACGAACGAATCCCGATGAGCAAAGCATACATCTTCCCCGGACAAGGCGCACAATTCGCCGGTATGGGAAAAGACCTTTACGACTCAAACCCCGCTTCGAAAGAACTGTTCGAGCAAGCAAACAACATTCTCGGTTTTCGTATAACCGACATCATGTTCGGCGGAACGATGGAGGCCCTCACACAAACGAAGGTCACGCAGCCTGCGGTGTTCATCCATTCTGTAGCGATCGCATTCGCGGCCAAAGATTTTAGTGCCGATATGGTGGCAGGCCATTCATTAGGTGAATTTTCATCGCTGGTGGCAAACAAAACATTATCATTTGAAGATGCGCTGAAGCTTGTGTCGAAACGGGCACTGGCCATGCAGCGTGCCTGCGAGATCAATCCGTCGACCATGGCTGTAGTACTTGGAATGGACGATCAAAAGATCGAGGAGATCTGCGCTTCGATCAAGGAAGAAATTGTCGTTCCTGCGAACTATAATTCTCCCGGGCAGCTGGTGATCTCCGGAACAATGAAGGGTATCGAGATCGCCTCGGCAAAGATCAAAGAAGCCGGAGCTAAACGCGTCATGACCTTGCAGGTAGGCGGGGCCTTTCACTCACCGTTGATGGAGCCGGCACGCGAGGAGCTCGCAAAAGCTATCGAATCCACATCCTTCAGTACGCCGACCTGCCCGGTTTACCAGAACGTAAATGCACTTCCGTCGTCCGACATCACGGCGATACGCAAGAACCTGATCGCGCAGCTGACATCTCCCGTCCGTTGGACACAATCTGTTCAGAAGATGGTTGCCGATGGGGCGACTCACTTCGTCGAATGCGGCCCTGGTAAAGTTCTTCAGGGATTGGTTAAGAAGATTGCTCCGGGTGTTGAGGCGGTAAGCGCCTAACCTCCAGGCTGTCGGTACATTCATCGTCGAGCCGGGAAATGGATTTCTTTAGCACGGGATGTACGAGGTCAGGGGCAAGCTCGCGCAACGGCACGAGGGTGAATTTCCTGTTCTGTATTTCGGGATGAGGTACCTTCAGGTTTTCGAGGGTCACAATGTTCTCCCTGAAAAAAAGGATGTCGATGTCGATCGTACGTGGTCCCCATTTCTCAATACGGTCGCGTCCCATTTTCATCTCGGCTCCGAGCGTGTTTTGCAGGAGCGCCTCCGGCGAAAGGGTGGTGTCCACCTCGATCACCTGGTTGAGAAAATCCGGTTGGTTGTTGTTGCCCCAGGCCCCGGTCACATAGACCGACGATTTGCGGAGGACGGTGGCAAAAGCATTTATATGAGAGGCGGCAGTCGACAGATGCTTACGCCTGTCGCCCAGGTTGGAGCCCAGCAATAAAAATATACCACCCTGCATACGGGAAAGATAACGGCTTATTAATTGAAACGGTTTAAGTAATTTTGGAAATTATTCGTTGATCTCACTATGAAGAATTTTCTCACGTCGTGTGCCGGAACAATCGTCGGGTTGTTGTTAATAATTGTTATATCTGTAACCTGGTTCGTCAGCAGTTTATCGATGGAGAAGCAGGTCGTTGTCGGCGATGGAAGCGTGCTTCATATAAAGCTCGATAAACAGATAACGGAACTTGAGGTCGATGAACCTCTTAATGTGTTTATCCCGGGTGGCGATAACGAGTCCATAGGACTTATAGAGTTGAGAGATGCCATCAAACACGCGAAAGACGATCCGAACATCATGGGCATTTATTTGAATGCCCCTTTTGTTGCCGCCGGTTTTTCGACATTAGACGAAGTGCGAAAATCACTGGAGGATTTCAGGGAAGCAGGAAAATGGGTGGTTGCTTACTCTGATTTCTATACGGAGGGCGGATATTACCTGTCTACCGCAGCAGACAAGGTATACATGAATCCCACCGGCCAGATCGAGCTGAATGGCCTTGCGATCGAGGTGAATTTCTTTAAGAAACTGTTCGACAAGCTCGAGATCAAACCACAGGTCTTCAGGGTAGGTGATTTCAAAAGCGCGGTCGAGCCCTTCCTGCGGGAAGATATGAGCGACGAAAACCGCCTTCAGCTTACTGAGATGATCACTGCTATCCACCAACACATGATCTCCGAGCTGGCGCGCTCGAGGGATCTGCCTGCAGATCGGTTGAAAGAGATATCCGATAAGATGCTGGTACGCGATCCGAAGCAGGCTGTCGAATTCGGGCTACTCGATTCATTGTATTACGACGACGAGGTGAAAGACGAGATAAGAGGAAGGCTCAATCTGGAAAAGGATAAAACGATCCCGTTCGTCAAATACTCAGACTACACAAAATCATTCACCGCTTCGAATTCATCCAAAAATGAAATCGCAGTGATCGTTGCAGACGGTAACATTCTTCCCGGGAAAGCCGACAACGGTGTAGTAGGTTCGAGCACCATTCGCGAACAGATACGGAAAGCACGAACAGCAGACCGCGTTAAGGCCATCGTCATTCGCGTCAACAGTCCCGGTGGTGCCTTTACCGCCGCCGACGAAATGTGGCGTGAGATCCATCTCGCCAGCCTGACAAAACCCGTCATTGCTTCCATGGGCGACTATGCAGCCTCGGGCGGTTATTACCTTGCCATGGCCTGCGATACCATCGTAGCACAGCCCAACACCATCACCGGGTCTATCGGCGTGTTCAGCGTGTTGTTCGACCTAAGTGATTTTCTTGGTGACAAGCTCGGGATAACTTCCGAACAGGTGAAGACCGGCGAGATCGGAGACCTCATCACCGTTACACGTCCGTTGACTCCACAAGAGCAGGATATCTGGCAAAAACAGACCAACGAAGTTTACGAGATATTCACCAGCAAAGCAGCGCAGGGAAGAAGCATGAGCCAGGCCGACATCAAGAAGGTTGCATCCGGCCGTGTGTGGACCGGCTCGCAGGCAATCGAACGTGGACTGGTCGACAAGCTTGGTACATTCGACGATGCAGTTCAGATCGCTGCAGAGAGCGCCGGCATCGGGACCGATTACAAACTTAGGTACTACCCTCAACATAAAACATTCCTCGAAAAATTGATGACCGACTACGAAAACGATGTGCGCGTATCAACACTGAAAAAAGAGACCGGTGAATACTACCTCTGGTTCCAGCAGTGGGAGAGAGTGAAAGATTACCAGGGAACGCAGGCAAGGATGCCGGTCGACTTTATTATTAAGTGACATCCAATACCCAATACCCAATGACCATTTCGGAGATTGAAGAGATTTACAACCTTCCTATTCTGGATCTAGTTTATCGCGCAGCGACGGTACATCGCGAACACCACGACTCAGGCGAAGTACAGGTGTGCACGCTTCTTTCGGTGAAAACCGGCGGATGTCCAGAAGACTGCGCCTATTGTCCGCAGGCCGCCCGGTATCACACGGATGTGAAAGTGCACAAGCTCATGGAAGTTGGTGAAGTCATGCAGAAAGCCATGGACGCCAAGGAGGCCGGAAGCACAAGGTTCTGTATGGGCGCCGCATGGCGCGAAGTCCGCGACAACCGCGATTTCGACAACGTTCTCGAAATGGTGAAGGGCGTCAGCGGCATGGGCATGGAAGTTTGTTGTACACTCGGCATGCTTACACCCGAACAGGCGCAGAAGCTGAAAGACGCCGGCTTGTATGCGTACAATCACAATCTCGACACCAGCGAAGATTTTTATAAAGACATCATTACCACCAGGAACTACGGCGATCGTCTCGATACACTAGAGAACGTACGGGGAGCGAAGATATCCGTGTGCTCCGGAGGAATTATCGGCATGGGAGAAAAAGAGATTGATCGCATCGGCATGCTTTACACGCTGGTCAACCTGCCCGAGCATCCCGAGTCGGTACCCGTCAATGCACTGGTACCCGTCGAAGGAACACCACTCGAAGACCAACCGCGCGTTTCTGTTTGGGAAATGCTCCGGATGATCGCGACTGCCCGCATCATCATGCCCAAGGCGATGGTACGCCTTTCGGCTGGACGTGTCCGGATGACGATGGAAGAACAGGCGCTGTGTTTCATGGCCGGGGCCAACAGCATTTTCGCAGGCGATAAGCTGCTCACTACTCCCAATCCCGGAGTCGTTCAAGACCAGGAAATGTTCCAGGTCCTGAATCTCAAACCCCGCAAGGCATTTAAAAAGACAGCAGAACAGCAGAACGTAGAATATTGAACCGCAGAAGTCGCGGAGTAAACATTAGTGTACTCGGGTTACCGAGAAATTTTTCCCATTGAAGGAAAAGCTCTCGCCTGTTTTTAGGCCCATCAATTTAGAACCGATCGGTGTTGCAGGTGAGACTGCAAAGTAGATCTGGCCGTTGATTTTCAGTTGGCCCGCGCTGATCGCGATATAAAAATTACCATTATTGGTTTCGACGGCACTGCCGGGTTTGACCACACCGCTGCCGTTGGCGCTGATCTCATCGAGTATCCTGATCTGTTCGAGTGAAGTACGTGTGCGAATGGCTTCGTTGAGCTGCTCGGCTTGTTTTTCCATGTCGAGCTGCATCATCGACAGCCCCGTCTCGTACTTGTCGCCCGCACTGCTCTTGGTTTCCTGGTCGGCCGATGCCTTCGTTTCCTGCATCGCCTGACGAATGGCATTTATGCGGTTCTCGATGAACTCATAGCAAAGCCTATAGAGCTCTTCACTTAACTTCATTGGAGATCTTTTTTAGAAATCTAAAAAAATCAGCGTGCTGCTTTACGATGGAACCATCTTTTCTTTTGCTGCCTTACACCGTCGTGACGCGGCGTCGAGTCGTGACGGGGTGCTGAGTCGTGACGCGGCGCTGCCTGACGTGGAGCTGCTTCTGAGCTGGGAGAATGATTGGCGAGCGGTATGCTTCTGCCGATCAATTTTTGAATGTCCTTGATATAGGCCTTCTCCTCGTTGTCGGCGAAAGAGATCGCGTGGCCTTTAGCGCCGGCGCGACCGGTCCGGCCGATCCTGTGAACATAAGTTTCAGGAATGTTCGGTATCTCGTAGTTGATCACAAGAGACAGGTCGTCGATGTCGATTCCCCGTGCTGCGATGTCTGTAGCTACCAACACGCGGGTTTTTCCCGCCTTGAAGCTACCTAATGCTTCTTGCCGTGCATTCTGGGATTTGTTGCCATGGATGGCGCGGGCGGAAATATTCGAGTTCAGAAGATCTTTCACAACGCGATCTGCGCCATGCTTCGTCCGGGTAAATACCAGGACCGACGGAGTGTTGTCGTCTCTCAGCAGCTTAAGGAGCAGCTTTTTCTTTTCAGCTTTCTCCGCGTAGTACAGAGCCTGGGTCACCGTTTCGGCAGTAGACGAAACAGGTGTCACTTCTACTCTCACCGGGTTTGTCAGGATACCTTTTGCGAGGGCCTGGATCTCGGGGGGCATGGTTGCCGAAAAGAAAAGAGTTTGCCGTTGGGTAGGGAGCTTCGAGATCACCTTTCTCACGTCGTGAACGAATCCCATGTCCAGCATGCGGTCCGCTTCGTCGAGTACAAAGATCTTGACGTTCTGGAGTTTTATGAAACCCTGGGTCATCAGGTCCAGCAAACGGCCGGGTGTGGCAATAAGGATATCGACACCGGCGCGAAGGGCATTGGTTTGTGCATGTTGTGAAACTCCGCCGAAAACCACTGTAGAGCGAAGCTTCAGAAGCTTGCCGTAAACTTTAAAGCTGTCTTCGATCTGGATGGCCAGCTCGCGGGTCGGGGTGAGGATCAGGGCTTTGATACCGGAAGGTCCCTTTTTATAGAGTTCGTCGTTGTGCAGCAGTTGGAGGATTGGCAGAGCGAATGCCGCCGTCTTTCCCGTGCCTGTCTGCGCGCAGCCAAGAAGGTCGCGCCGCTGAAGAACTATTGGTATCGATTGTTGCTGTATTGGAGTCGGTTGAGTATACCCTTCTGCTTGTATTGATTTGAGAAGTGGCTCAATCAACGTTAATTGGTCGAATGTCATTAAGATTGTTAATAAAAAATTAGAGTGTCTGTGTATTGCCCCCGATTCGGAGGCCGATAGACGAGGATTAAAGCACAAAGATAATCAAATAAAGTTAAATCGTGATCTTGAGGTGATTCTCACGATACTGCGAAGGGGTCGTTCCATTGATTTTCTTGAACGATTTATAGAACGCCGATAGCGTGTTGAACCCGCTTTCGAACGCGATAGCTTCGACCGTCAACGATTTCTGAGGGTCTGCGGCCAGGAGCTTCTCCGCCTTCTTTATCCTGTACTCAACAATCAGCTCCGAAAAGCTTTTATTGAAATATTGGTTGATGGCCCTCGACACCATATAAGCCGGGCACTTCAATTTCGCCGCCAGGCTGCTCACGGTGAGGCCGGTATTAATGAACACCTCTTCGTTCTGCAACAGTTCCTGTATCCGCGACCCAAGTACCTGATAAGTCTGTGCGTCCGATAGTTTCTTTTGTGGTTCCGAAATAAACAGGCGCGATCGGGGTATCGCATACCAGGACAGCGAATAAAATACTAAAGCTGCGCTGATAACAATAAGCTGGTAAACCAGCGGCTGGTAGAACAACAGCTGACAAACAAACGTGACAAACAGCAAGCCGATACCACCGATGATGAACATGATCCACTTCCATTTCATGTCATCTGCACGGAAAGTCTCCCGATTACGGACTAAAAAGATCAGGGTCGCGATCATGTACACCAGTACCGAGGCCGTAAATACGGTGTAAGCCCCGTTTATGAACCTTCCCCCGCGAAAAACCATGACGACCAGCAACACGGCCGGTGGAACAAAGTGCAGCCAGTCCTTCCAGGTCATCCGGTAGGTGCTGTCGAACAGGCTTTTGGCAAACAGGAACAACAGCGGCCCGATGGCCGCCATCGACACCACGCCAACAGAGGAGAAAAAATACATGTACCCGGGCATCAGCATGCCCACCACCGACTTACCCACCCGGAACGAGATCATAATGAGCAAAACGGCCAGCAGCCGGTTGGAGAGGCGTTGGTTCATGCCGAGCAGTACGGTAGCCCAGAAAAGGCCATGACTGACGGCAATGGAGCTGATAATAAGGAGAGAATTCATGGGAATGTACGGATGGGATGTACGATGTACAATTTACGATTTACGGTTGAGACCGGCGATGATCGCCAGCCAATCGCACATAGTACATCGTAAATCCTAAATTCCCAGTACTCATTCGCGAATGAGAATAAAATTTGGGGCCATGCGGCCTATACTCGCATAAAAAACACAACAATATGAGAACTAACCCCCGAAGAATCTTCCTGAAGTCGGCTGCGTTCGGCGTCGGATACGCTATCCTCGGTATCGATACCGGTCTGGCTATGCGCGGCGATCAAACGGAGAAACCCCCGCCAATTGCGGGAGAGATCGTGAAAGAGTTTGTGATCGCCGGGCACGGTAAGATCGATCACGTGAAACAGATGCTCGGGGAAACGCCAACCCTCCTCAACGCCGTCTGGGATTGGGGCGGAGGTGACTATGAATCAGCCATCGAAGGAGCTGGGCACGTGGGCAACCGCGAGATTGCCGAATATTTATTGTCACGCGGCGCACGACTGAATGTTTTCGCTGCCGCCATGCTTGGCAGGATCGACATCGTCAAGTCGACACTAACGACATTCCCGGACTTAAAGACATCGAAAGGCCCGCACGGGTTGATGCTCATCCATCACGCTACAAAGGGAGGGGATCAGGCGAAGGAGGTTTTGGAGTATTTGAAGGAGATCGGCGCGACTTAGAAATGTTTTTCAACGCATTTTAAACACATAGGCCACATAGGGAAATACCCAGTGTCTAACACTTGCCTTCTATGTGCCCTGTTGCAGCGCTCTACTCAGGCGTATTACTAGGGCACATAGGCGGCCTT
>WUUC01231387.1_pt1 | contig 30554 bp, 38 predicted proteins | sample 6278441 | NCBI WGS metagenome assembly WUUC01 (sample SAMN13675441, study PRJNA597444) | soil metagenome | isolation source: soil | place: USA: Washington | collected 2017-10 | reverse complement strand
TTTTCATTTTTTTGTGCAATAATTATTGGTGCCATTTTTCATGCACTCATTGAGGTCAATATTGAAAAATCCAGGCATAAATTAATGGATGCTATTTGTGGTTTGGGGAGCAGTGGAACAGAAAACCGGGTTAAGTGGACAATTTAAATAGACAAATATAGATTAACAAACTCCATATTTTGGTAGTTAATCGGTAAAAAATAAGTTAATTCAATAAGATAGTTACTTTTATAATTCATTAAATCCTTGAAAAGAAGCGTTCCAGTTTGTCCCTAGATAAAGTGGTAGGAAGTGGTGTGGGAGGTAGTGAAGCAAAGCAGTGCAGGCTATAACGTTCAGGAAATTGGCCAAGTGGAAGCCGTTTCTGGTAAAAGCGCACTGCGATGCACAGGAAGTTGAGAATCATAACCACGGCAAACAGGGATACGTTATGCAGAATCAAGAACAATCATCTAGCAGATCTAGCTCACCCAACCAGAATCGTACTAACAGACTATTGCAAAAATATGCCAATACTAACTTTGATGCGCTTCCTGCAAGCGTCATCCAAGTGTTAGGAGAAGAAAATTTTCTTGGGGTTGACATATCTGGGGCCATGAATCTTACTAATATTAGCGCACTTCCAGAAGCTTATCGTAAAGAAACCTTGGTACAATCAATAGAACTGGAAATAGAACCATTTGTTAATGAGAAAGCACAAGAATTACTAGGAACACTAGGCAGGATAACTCATGAAATGGAAGCACATGATTTTATCCCACTGATTACTGATATTGCCATTGCGCACTGACATCTATTGCCTGCTAGCCTCACGACGCTATCGGCTCTTTCCAATGCGGTCATTTCGGGACTTTATCCTTCAGGGTCAGCATGATCTGTTACCTTTGCGCCTCGCTTCCTTTCGTACCTACGCATCAAGCACCTCGTTACCGCTGTGCCTGCAAGGCTCGATACCAGGATCGTGGCTAGCGATTACCTGGATGGGGATTCCACCCGCTAGTTTATGCAACATTGCCAAGCCGCAACCGTGAGCAGACCCCCATTAGAACTCAACCCCCTCTTAACACATCACGCAGCCGTGGTCGCATATTCTCGATGGGTGGTTCTGTGCCGGTTTTTTTTTGCAAAACTGGCTCATAGCCAGACTCAAGCAAAGAAAACAGTTCTGAGGCACAAGGAAGGCGTTTTGCCAGTCGATGCAATACTGTCTTGATCGCCATGCGGTCGAACCACTGCATCCATGGGCTGGCAGCATGGGTGGCGCTTTTCACTGTATCTCGCACCTTCTCTATCTCAGATCGTGTCATTACTTCAATCATCAGTTCACCACTAGCCAGTTTGGCAAAAGCGTATACCAGGCGAATATCTCCGCGGTTGTCAAACGCCGGACGGTGCTCAATATGTTCTCCGTTTTCATTCACCCAATAATCGAACTTGTCACCTGTATACACCACCTTGCCGATGATGTTCGCTACCTGGCCGGATTGACGGGCACGTTTCAGGACGCCATCTACCATTGGTAGGTACTGAGCTTTTTTTTCGAATTGCCCGGTACTGCGGTTTTTGGTGCTGTAAACCACCATCGTCGCTTCGCGGCCGTCAGGCATCAAGCCATCGCGAGCACAACGATTCAGAGACATCACCAAAGACTGCCTGTCAGCATTGCGCAATTCAGGATCTATCACCAATGCCGCGGCAGCGGTACGGATAAATTGCTCAACCGTGACATGATCCGGTAAAAGGGCGGCAATACCTTGCTTGGTTAATGCTGACGATAAATCAGCATGAATACTTTCCAGGGTAGCTATCTGGCTCATGCTGTCTGCTCCCCAAATAGATCCCTATCACAGCGACGGCGCTTTTTATCCTCCCGGCGCGCCCACCAAGGGCGGGTGATGGTAGCCATGCTGGCCGCAAAGCCTTCTCGAGCGGATGTTTCTAGCAGAGTGATGGTCTCTTGTACCTGCAACACTCCCTCCTCAACATCCTCCTCATCCAACATGCCAAGCAGAACCGGGTAGCGTCTGCACTCCTGGGTTTTGGAGATAGCACAGAAAGCAAAATCAATCTCCATACCGAAAACAAGTCCGATCACTGTGCTGTAGAACACAGATTGGACATGGTAGCCATATTTCTCTACAGACTTGCCAAAATCATGAATATCGTCGGTGGTTTTGATATCCAGAAGGAACGGCGCACCACTAAACTCCCCCAGCCAATCAGGGCGTACTTTGAGCAGGATGCCACCTTTGGTGCGGTAAAAGATTGATAGTTCGGCAATCCCATTTTGCAGCAGTTCAGACACGGTTGGGTAGGCTAGAGCAGAATCACGCATCAGGCACACTTTGGCATAGTCATCTGCTTTGATGGAGATCAAACCATTCACAGCACACTTCGCCTCAAACACTGCCAATTCTTCCTTGCCTTCTTTGGTGCGCAAATTTACGGCAGGTGCACTGACAAATTCACTATGAAACCGTCCCGGCTCCAGGATTGCAGTATGCACTGCTGTGCCGAGCGAGAAGACTGGAGAATCCTTCGCGCTACACGGCGCACGTTTGTACCATTCCAATGCTGCCATACCGCTGGATTGCACGAGACGAATTTGCGTACTTGAATAGCCATCGCAGGCGTGGTAAATCGCATTATTCAAACCTACAATCACCAGGCTTTCGCCATTCGTGATTTCAGATAATCGCTGATTGAGAACGTCAATCGTTAACTCACTACTATTGAACTTATCAGGTTCAATCGAACCATTGATGGGCAGATAGTTTGAAAGAAACTCCAATGACAGCCTACTAACCTGAACCTGATCATCAGTGTCGCTCATTGTGTTATTAAGCGCTAAATCGCTATTTAACGAATTAGCATTTTTCAGAGCCTCCTGGATCGTGTTGACATGCATCTCTGAGCGATTGATTAACTCTTGACCACAGCCGGGTTGCGTTAAATTTAAATCGCTAAATAGCGAATTAGCGCAATTTGTCAGGGGTAACCCAACCCCAAAGCTGGTTTCTCCTTGTTGTTTGACTTGTCCGTTGGCCACTCCTGGATGCTCTTTTGACACACTATCCACATAGTTATCCATCGTTTCAGTGGATAAATCACCGCGATAAAGGCGAACAGCTAATGCTTGCACTTCTGCTAGGAAAATAGATTTTGGCATTCCCACCATGGCTTCGGCGACCTGATGCCGTAAAGGCAGGTATTTGGCATACACTTCCGGCTCATTTTCAGGGCAGGCCAGTAGATCGTCTGCGTCACGACGTTCTTCAAAATCGTACTCATCCTGCTCACCAAAAATCACCAGAAGGGCGCAATACTGGTCGATAGTCTGTACATTCAATGGACCATTAGTTTTTTGCCAGTATTCGTCTTCGGATATTTCATCCAAGCGAGGTACCTTGTACATCATACAGCACGCTGGATCTTGCTCTGACAATACTGCCAATGCTTTTAACTTCGCCGCCTGTTTAGTCTCAGCCGCCACAAAAGACGAGGAAGTTTTGTAGCCATCCGGGTGCAAGGTTTTCTGTGAAACGTACATTACTTTGAAGTATTTCATGCTGCACCTCCAAGAATCAGGAGACGAACGCGCTGACGGAGGGTGAGATTGGGCGATATACGAGCAAAGAGCACCAGTAGCAAAGGCTGTGCTTCACAAACGGGCACACGGAAGGTAGACTTTTTCATAGTCCGACTCCTAAGTTGGTTTAGGTTTTGGATTAGCTCTACATCGGTGCTGGAACACCGATGTAGAGCGCTAATTTTATTTTATTTTTTCTATTTCTTTTGCTTTGATTACAAAGTTAGCAGGATAAGAAATGTTTAGTTCTTGAATCAAAGACAAGAAGACAGAAGCCTCAGAAGAAGAAGCTTCATCTGCCTCTATTTTTTCCGATAAATAGTCAACAACCTTATAGCGGTCATCAACTTTATTATCATTTTTATGATAAGATTCACTACACAACATTTTGAACGTAACTTTATCTTCTGGTTGGTAGCTTCTTCCTTTTCTACTGATGGTGAAGCCATCCTTGAATCCATCTTTAATCAACCACAATCCATTAGATTTTTTTACTATATTTTTTATAGGATTAATCAAAACTATATTTTTGAACACCTCGAACCTTGAGAATTTTTTAAAGTCAGTCCCTAGCATCAAACACAACTCGCTTAATGAAGTAGAATAATCTATGGTTTTAAATCTACTAATAAGTTCTAAAATTCTTTTTTCATAACAACCTTTAAAGGATAATAATAACCTTAGATCGATTTCAGAAAATCCTTTTGAATAATCAAGCATATACGAAGCAGCTTGTTTTGTTACGGAAATTCTCAAGACACCATCTTCAAACGAGGCATAATTGCAAAGTGCAACTTTTTCAAAAGAACGTGTTTCATCATTTTTTATTTCAGCAAAGCGCGCCATGATAGAAGTTGTCGCGCAATCAAGAGCTCCATATAGCCCTTGACGCGTCATAGAGAAATGTTCACACAATTCATTAGTTTGAAAAATAAAATTGGTGGGTATGTCATCGTCATCGGGTTTAAAATGTTTTTTAGCTGCTTCATTTTTCAGTCCAAGCATCATCAGGCTAAGTAGATCTTGTTCTCTTGGAGAAAGCCTCATCCTAGCTGCAATGAAATGATGCGATTTTTTAATCGATAACATGTACACCAACATCAACCTTACAATACACCACTATTGTATAAAGCAAACAATGGTGCGTCAAGCGTTTTCTGAGTCACCACTTTTCTTGTTACCCCGCCTAGTTTTTACCTTTCAGAGCGCATTTTACCTTAACAAATCAAGGTTCAACAGGGAAAATGGACTCTATCTAACATTAATCCTAGATACAGAAATTCTTCCCTGAAGCGCCCCCTGAAAGGTAAAAACTAGGCGGTGCAACAAGAAAACTAGGTGGTGTTACAGTGAGCGTATCACTTCAAGATTCTGGATCAAACCAAAATTTACCCAGAAACCCACAGAAAGCTCTCTAAGCGAATTTTCACTAGAAATGCGATGAGGGTAGACAACGATACACAACGTGCCTCCAGTAGCTTTGCATAGCGCCTCAAGGCCATTAATCTCATAAACCCCGCGTCGAAACCACCCTAATATTCCTAATATTGCTGAATGATATCACCGTGGCACCACCCTGGTTTTACCATTACCCCACATAGCTTTCATATTTCAGTGGTGTTTCCCCACAACAAATCAAGATTCTCCAGGGAAAACGTATCCCATCCCACGTTAAGCATAGATAGGCTCTCCTCTCTGAAAGAGTTTTCTCTTCACCAATCCTAAAATCACGCAGTAGGTAGGTCCAAAATCGTCAACCCAAGCGACGCCCTGTAGTTGTGGATAAATGCCCTAGAAAGATAAAAACTAAGGGGATCACGGTAAGAACAGGGTGGTGTATGAGTAAAGTTTAAGTAGGTGTATGAGTAAAGTTTAAGTAGGTGTATGAGTAAAGTTTAAGTAGGTGTATGTGTCTATAACCTATTAATTTATATAATAAAAAAACACCCCTTTACTTTCTTTAGTCTTTTTTAGTTATTTAAACTTATTATTTAGGACCTTGAACTGTGAATAACTTTCCATTTTCAGGAGAAAATCAGCTCACGTTTCTTTGCACGAGAAGCCCATACTCGAACACAGACCTTGTGAACTGCGGATAGGTCAAAGCAACGGATTACTGTAAAATTCACCAACCCCTACTAAAATGCGCTGTAAGCCGTTCTAATGGATTATTGCTTTAATGCTGTGGGTAATGTCTATTTGCACGAGATCGTGCCACCTCATGCCGTTGAGGTGGCAATTCAAGGATAATTATCACCTAGCGTTGATGCTTTTCTCTTTCAGTGCGGCAAAGGCGCCGATCAAAACGTCTTTCTGGCTCATATCGTTCGCAGCAGCATAAAGCTTAAAATCCCGCTTGAATTCGGCAGTGACTTTGAAGTTGAGATCGACATTAACACTGGATTCTCGCCTTGCCATATTGCAGGTTTCTTGCAAGGCCGAACGAGGTTTTGGGCTCCCAATCAGGGTTACTTTTTTCAATTTGATATCCTCGCAGAAATGCTGTTAACTATCTGAATAGCGTAGTTATTCAACGCTAAATAGGGGGTTTCAGTCAGGCAGCGTCCTGTGTCCAATGCTGTGATATAGCCTGTTTTCATTGGAATATATCCCTCCAGTACGGAGAATCCATACTTAGTAATCGTCTCCCGTGCTTCCTGTTCCTGTTTTACGCTGGTCGTTCGATAAAGAACAAATACGATCATGTCGCTATTTAGCGATTTAGCTAATTCGTTAGCAAGAAGAATACCCGGCTCCATGTCGTCTAGACTAGAACCTGTCGGGATGATGACCAAATCGGAATGGGTTGCGGCTTCTAATGTTCCCTGAGTAGCGTGAGGCGCACCATCGATCACCAACAGGTCAACATCGGTGGCGGCCATCAGTGCCTGATGCGTACTATGAAATACCTGCACGGACACGTCAGGTTTAATATCAGCCTGTCGACGACGATTTTCAACCCAGCAGGAAGCCGTTGCCTGTCCCGGATCTGTATCAGCCAAAAGTGTTTTCCAGCCTGCCCGAGTAAATTCCACAGCGATTGTTCTTGATATCGAGGACTTCCCTACTCCCCCTTTCTGGCTGATCACACTGATAATCAACAGTCATTCCTTTTTCGCTAATTAGAGAAATAGCATTTTAGCGAAATGAAGTGTTAAGTGTATAGAAGTTTAACGCGTAAATAAATTATTCTTTTTTATCATATAGTTATGGCCAAAATCGTAAATTTTTTATAGCTTTATACTAAAAAACATGAACCTGTTTTGCTCTTAAGTAATCGTTAACGTAAATTTTTATTCCTTATTTTTCAAACGGATACAAAAAATACGTGAATTTTTTAATGAAATGCTGTTGCAAAATACCTAGTCTTCCACGTTTTCGGTTACGTTCTTTAACAATAAAAAACCTGCGTGATTGAGCAGATAGCCCGTTGGCGCGTTGAAAAATATGCGTCCCCTTAGAATACGGCAAAATCAATCTAAGAGTGCTACCGGTGCGTTAAAACCACTAACGTGGAAAAGCAAAAACAACGCACCGGTATACTGACTATTTTTATTAAAAAGTCTTTTGAAATTTTAATAAAAATAATCTGAACCTTAATGTGGATTTAATCAAAGTGCGTAATTGCGAACAGAATTTTTTGGCTTTGATTTTTACATGGCTATTGCCATTTAAAGAACAAGCGATCGGAGCTATTCTCTCCGCCACAATGGCTTGTTTAAGAGCGAAATATAATGATTGGAAAACATGTAAAATGCTGATTGATTCGCTAATGTGCGCAATTTTTGCTTGGTATGTTCGCGATATTTTAGATTATCTAGGACTAAAAAAAGAATTGTCACACATCAGCAGTGTCATAATTGGTTATCTAGGTACGGATTGCGTTAGCAGTCTACTTCACCGCTTCAATAACAGAAAATCAAACTAGGTAGCCCGATGAAAATCAGCGATAACGGGGTGGAATTAATTAAAAAATTTGAGGGTTGTAAGTTAACTGCTTACCCTGATTCCGGTACAGGAGGCGCACCGTGGACGATAGGCTATGGATGGACACACTCAGTGAATGGTCTGCCCGTTCAAGCAGGAATGATTATTTCACAGACGATCGCTGAGGAACTGCTCCAAAGAGGCATTGCTCAGGTTGAGAAGTATGTGAATCAGCTTCTTCACGTATCGGTTAATCAGAACCAGTTCGACGCCCTGGTGAGCTTTGCCTACAACGTTGGGAAAACAAAGTTCGCAAATTCCACTCTTCTGAAATTAATCAATGAAAGGAACTTTGATGGGGCTGCTACGCAGTTCTCATACTGGAACAAAGCGGGCTCTAATGTACTTCCTGGCCTAATCTACCGACGTGCGGCAGAGCGTGAGTGTTTCATCTCTTGATGCGGTGGCTCACATCGTGGAAACCTGCTATATCGGCAGTTTTCTTAAGCATCAGTGTACTGGCTTTCTCGCATTGGCGATATCTGGCAGGATTCACAACCGCAGAGCTAAAGTGGCAGCAACGGTGGAATCAGCGGGATGTGTTTGATGCTCAGTCATTGGAGAAGGGACAGCGCAAAGCTAGAGAAGAAGAACAACGCCGACAAGGGGAGATAGATGCGATCAGGGAAAAAGCCGAACAAGAATTGGCTGTCGTTAAGGCTGATGTCGATTCTGCCCGTGCTACTGCTGCCAGCTTGCACAAAAAATCCGCCAAGCTTGCACGAAGTCTGGCAGCCCGTGAACGAACCTGCCGTACCAAAACTACCGGAACAAGCACGCCAAATGGCAATAACGCCATTATGCTCTCCGAATTGTTCCGTCTCGCTGATGAGAGAGCGGGAATGTTGGCAGAATATGCTGATAATGCCAGAGCCAGAGGATTAGCCTGTGAAGCAGCCTATGACGCACTATGTCAACAACGCTGACATAGTATTTTAATTCAGGTAATTAATACTATCGGCAAGCTGGGCATGCTTTTCGAAAAAAAATAATTAATTTCGATAGGAGGCTTGGTGTCATCAATCAAGGTTTCACACGACGGGCATGGTAAAGCGCGTTATATTGTTTATTTTCAAAAGGAAAAAGCATTAAGAAACGGCAAACGAGTGTTCAAAACTATTGATGAAGCTTGCGATCTGCTTTTTGAAATCGAAACCGCTGCAATGGCTCGTCGTAATATCGACATCGTGGTATTACGGCGAGATTGGCTTCTGCAAAAACTGATCTGGTTTTTCATCGGTATGAAGCACACAAGAATGCGGCGCAATGAGCTGAAACTATCATCCTATGTAAAGCAGCGTTATGATCTATTGGCGATGCTGAAAACAAAAAATCAGCTATTAAAGAAACCTATTACCATGCTATGTGCATTGGATTTTTCGTCAACATTCAGTGTGTCTGGAGTGCATTTGCTATATTCAGCGTATAACGTTCTTTTAAGAAATAAAGTAATAACTTTTAACCCTGTAGAAAAACCCAAAAAGCGATTAAAAAAGCCAATAATCGTGCCTTCAAAAAAAGCAGTAGATACATTACTAAGGTGCAGCGAATTGAGAGAGCAAATTGTGTATTGTTTAGGAGCAATTTGTGGATTACGCATTGGTGAGGCGTTGGCCTTAACCTATGCAGATGTATCAGAAAAATTCATAAATATTACTAAGCAAATGACGAATGCAGGGGTAACTGTAGGGTTGAAACAGGCTATTCAACGTAGGGTGCCAATGCCTAAGGTGTTATGGGATCGTTTGGACAAAAAAAAGTTAGATACAAAAAAGCCTCTGGCTGCTAGTTCTTTGGGTGGCGGCTTTATGAAGAATGGTTACAGTACATCCGGAAAATTACGTGAGGCACTGGATGCACAGGGCATTGTTACTTTTCACCATTTGCGCCATTTCGCCGTTTCTCGACTGGCAGAACGAGGGGTTGATATTTTTCGGGTAAGTAGGCTGATTGGGCATAGAAAAGTGTCAACGACAATGGATGTGTATGGCCACCTTTTTAGTGAATGGGTAGATCTTGATTTTGATTGATTTGGCAAAATAGAGTTCTTTTGTGTATTGCCTTTACGTTGGGCTTTCTACGCTAGAAACGCGCGTTCTGTAAGTTTTGCCTAAATTACGATTTTTACAAAAACAGGTTAAACCAGGCGGGAAAAGCGCCGAAAGCATATAAATGCGATCTTAATTGCGATTAGATCTGTGGAGTAGCTGGAGTTGATGGAAAATTAACCACACCCAAAGTCAAGGGTGACAAATGACCAAAATATCGCGCTTTAGAATGGAGTATATCTACCGGATCCTTGCCATTGCCTTGAAGGAAAAAAAGAGGATCACCAATGCGAGGATAGCAAAGGAACTGAATGTTTCTGAGAGTACCATCAGAAATTGGCGCACTCTTCACCTTGAATTTGATAAGGTTTTTTTAGAAGCGGCGGATTATCTGAGAGTGATGGTTAATGATGCACAAATCTATGCTATCAGGATGCGTCAAAGAAAGGTTGTCAATGAGGGTCCTGATGGTAAAACAACCACGATAGAAGATATCCCACCAAACCAGATCGCCAATGTTGCAAGTTTGGTGTTGAAATCAGGGTTGGGATATTCGATTAAAGCCTGTGATGGCAAAGGCGATCTGCTGCGCAACATTATCAAGCGCAAAATTGCTGGTGAAATATCCGCTCTGGAAGCGGCGCAATTGCTTGAGTCAGAAGGTATTGCCGTACCAAAGACCCTGATGCTGGAAGTGCAAAAATCACTGGGTGTAGTGGAGAGTGACATCACTCAACCCGCTATTATCCAAATAGTTTCCCCAGGGATTCAACGTGAAGAAAGCGATAGTTCAGATTGAATTACCACCAAAGCTACTTTCCATATTTGATGGAGAAGCTCGTTACAGAGGGGCTTTTGGTGGTCGAGGGAGTGGGAAAACACGGTCATTTGCTTTAATGACAGCAGTCAAGGCATATAGCTACGCGACATCTGGGAAATATGGGGTTATTTTGTGTGCACGTGAATACATGAACTCCCTGGAAGAATCTAGTATGGAAGAAATTAAGCAGGCTATACGTGGGGTCCCTTGGCTTAACGTCTTTTTCGATATTGGCGAAAAATATATTAGAACTAAAGACAGGCGTGTAAGTTATGCTTTTTGTGGGCTACGTCATAATCTTGACAGTATCAAATCAAAAGCCCGTATTCTTCTTGCGTGGGTAGATGAAGCGGAGTCTGTTTCAGAAATGGCTTGGCGCAAACTCATTCCAACAGTGCGCGGAGATAATGAGTCTGAGATCTGGGTGACCTGGAATCCAGAAGTACGAGCTAGTGCAACCGACAAGCGGTTACGCATACAGCCACCTCATCGTGCAAAAATCACGGAGCTCAATTATCAGGATAATCCGTGGTTTCCTCGTGTACTCGAAGAAGAGCGCCAAACCGACCGCGCACGGCTTGATGATCAGGCCTACGCATGGATATGGGACGGTGCATACCTTGAGAGCGCTGATAAACAGGTATTGGCAGGAAAATATCTCATTCACCAGTTCGATGAAAACCTTTGGCGAAAAGCCGATAGGCTGTTTTTTGGGGCGGACTTTGGGTTTGCAAAAGATCCTTCTACGCTTATTCGTTGTTTTATAATCGACTACGTGCTTCATATCGAGTATGAGGCATGGGGGTTGGGTGTTGAACTTGATGCGCTGGCAACGTTTTATGACAAAGTTCCAGAGTCTAGAAACTGGGAGATTAAGGCTGACTCAGCACGCCCAGAAACCATCAGTTATTTAAAGCGACAAGGGTTCAAGATTGATGCGGCAGCAAAATGGCAAGGAAGTGTCCAGGATGGTCTTTCTTATCTCAGGGGATTCAAAAAGATAATTATACACCCGCGCTGCAAGCACACCATAAGGGAGGCAAGGCTCTACTCCTACAAAACTGACAGGAATACGGGTGACATATTGCCGGTTATAGTGGACGAATGGAATCATTGCTGGGATGCTATTAGATATTCACTAGATGGGTATATCAAAGGGAGAACAAGCGTATGGGAGATCCTGTGATTCAACGTACTGATGATACGGTTGCTAGTGGCAGAAACAGCGTTAGAGGTGAGTCTGGCAAGGTATTGAAGCCGTGATGCTGGTAGAAGGCCAATGCCTCTTCGTTTTTAGCATTGACCATCAAGGCATAGGCTGCAATCTCGGAACGGGTTGCGCGGTCAATAGCGTCGGCCAGCAGCGCACCACCTAGACCTTGCCCTTTGAATGCCTGATCGACAGCCAGACGACCCATACGAACCGTAGGCACAGCTGGATAGCGAGGTAATTTCTTGGCAGTCGCGGCCGGAAGTTCGGTCAAGGCTACGCTGGCCGAGGCAAGTGTGTAGTAGCCGGCAATACGTTGTTCATCAGTGAGCGCCACGAAACAGGTGGCTACTCTACGGCGAATATCCTGAGTAACTTGTTCTCGCAAGTAACGATCCAGCGGCATCGAGCCACTATTGAAGCTTGAGCGGTCATGCGTGGTATCGAGCAACGCAAGCCGGAATAGTGTTTCGGTCATTCAGTGCGTAGAAGCTTTTTACGCCGGGCAAAAGCTCGTACCAATGCTGGCACAGGAGCCGGCGGAGATAAGAGCGCTTGAGCAAATCGCTGTTGATCGGCCAGAGACAGGCGAATGACTTCAGCCTGTTCAATAGCCTGTTGGGCGGCATCTTGAACGGCTGAGACCACGAAATCTGTCATGGTTCTCCCTTGCAGTTCGGCGGCACGCTTAAGAAGCGTGTGTAAGCCTGTACTGATTCTAGCTTCGAGTCGGGCGGTGGTCGTGATATTGGTTCGCATAGTTCAATCCTCCAGCTTCTATTGTACGGCAAATTGCCGGTATATATCAAGTTTAGTCGGAATGTTTACTGTACTAAAACGAACGTTTGGGTACATCATGCCTACATGCTGTACTAAATATATATTGACAGAAATAGTACACCATGTGAAAATAAGTACACCCATTTAGTACAGAAGAAGTGTGTCATGTCACGTATTTTTTCCTATTGCCGTGTGAGTACGGCTCAACAGTTCGTCGAAAATCAGAAGGTGGAAGTTCGGAATGCTGGATTTGCCATCGAACCTCATCGATTCGTGATGGAGACTATCAGTGGTTCGATATCCACCACGCGTCGTCCGGAATTTATGCGGTTGCTGGACAAGCTGGAATGGGGCGATGTGCTGGTTGTAACCAAACTTGACAGGTTAGGGCGCAATGCTACTGATGTCCGTAGGACTGTTGAACTTCTCGAAAAAAGAGGGGTTAGGGTGCATTGTTTGGCGCTGGGGGGGGTTGATCTCACCAGTGCTGCCGGAAAGATGACAATGCAGGTATTGTCCGCTGTGGCAGAGTTTGAACGTGACCTGCTGGTTGAGCGAACACAATCAGGTTTAGAAAGGGCAAGGAGAGAGGGAAAACGCAGCGGTAGACCGCCGGTCTTCACTCCGGAGCAAAAAATTGCCGTGATGCAGAAAATACACGAAGGAGTTCCTATTGCACAGATTGCCCGTGAGTTCAATGTAACACGGCAATCTGTTATGCGGGTTCGAACTTCTCACCAAAAAAGCAATAGCTCATAGTTGTGACTGGCGCGTGGGATAGGGGGTAATTTTGGGAAAAGGGTCAATAGGTCGCCGCCTCACGGACGGTTTGCATAGCATGCTAACGTCTCTTGGGGAAAAAGTAGTGGCAATCAAGTACGCCAGTAGTAGAGCTGAGGTACCGGATAGCGAGTTGCTTGCGATGTATAAGAAATCGTGGGTAGTGAAAAAGTATATCGATAAAACAGCAGACGATATGCTAAAAAAAATACGGGAATTCTCTGGCGCCATTGATGACACCCTGCAAACAAATGTTTTGAATATTGAGCGAGAACTTGATGTTTATCACATTTATCGTGATGCACTAACCTGGGCTTCTTTATTGGGTGATTCGCTTATTTTAGCAATCACTAATTGCCAAAATGATTTGATTGATAGTCCATTGATGTTACAAGATGAATCTATTGTTAAATTTATTGTGTTGAGTAAGGGTGAATACAGCCCAGGGGGCGATGTGATTTCTGATATTTCATCTTCATATTTTGGAAAACCTAAACACTACTTAATTAATATTGGAAGTGAGAAACTTAAATTCCATCACTCACGTTGCCACCGAACAAAATTAGGAAGACACAGCCTGAAAGATGTAGCAAAATTCGGAACATCTGATATTCAGGCGCCCTATGAAGCTATAAAAATTTTCGATGCAGCCATCCTGAGCACAGGGGATACCATCCAAGAAGCTAATGTGGATGTTATTTTTCTTCCTGGGTTAAATAATCAAATTTCATCAGGGCAAGAAGAGCAGGTTGTTGAATATGCGCGAGTGACTAAGGAAACGAAGTCATCAACAGGAATTTTATTAATCGATGCTGGTGACGGTTCACAGCAAGGGCGTTATGAACAGAAAAATGCCCAGTTTTCTGGATTATCCGATGTTATTACCAAGATGTCTAATGTCTTGGCAGGAGCTTTGGACCGTCCGATTACTGTTCTATTTGGGCAATCTGCCAGCGGATTCAGCAGTGGTGAAGAGGACAATAAAGCCTATTACGAAACAATTAATGGCCTGCAAGAGTCACGCTTACGCCCGATGCAGGATTTTGTGGATCAGTTCATCTTGGACAAGTTAGCTTCTGACGTGGGATCAATAAGCTATACATACCCATCAATTGACAGTATCAATGAGGTTGATGAAGCTGCTAGATTTACTCAATACGCCACCGGGTTCACCTCTCTGGTCACGTCCTCTGTTGTTTCTGAGGCTATCGCTCTGCGTGAGATGATTGCCAGAGGGGTCCTCACCACGGTGACTGACGATGATATAAAACTCGTGGAAGAGGCATCCAATGAGCAATGGAGCTATAAGCCTTAAAAAGCTACTGGAACAGAAGCAGGGGCAGAATAGTAAGGTAAAGCCCTGCTCCAGAAAACTGCGACCTCCAACGCCAAGCAAGCGAACTGAGGTATGGTACAGAGACGGGATAACTCGTTTTATTCAGATGATGATAGATGTCATTGTCGAAGATTTGAAGAATCCTGTACTGAATGATGCACCGAGCTCGCCGCCGCTACCCATTACCGTACGAATATCCAGAATCATCCAGAAATTATCGACTGCGTCAATATTAAAGTTGATGGCATCTCACTTGTCTTATGGTATGGTAAAGCGAGCCAATAATCAGAACAAAGATCAGATACAGAAGACGTATAACGCTGCGTTTAGTATTGACTTGTCTGGAATGCTAAGTAATGCGGTGGTCAAAAATAGACTAGAAGAGGCGGTGAAAGAAAACAGGGCATTGATTACATCAATACAGACTGACTTTATTAACGACGTAGGTTCAACAGTATTCACCAACCTTTCTAATGGTGGGCGGCATGAAAATCTTCTTTCATTGATCAGTGAAAGGGGGAGATTATCTAAAGTTCGAGCTAAGTTTATTGCTCGTGATCAGACGGCAAAACTTAATTCAGCCTTAACCGAAGCGCGTCAAAAATCTCTGGGTGTTGACCTATATGAGTGGGGTGGAGCTGGAGATGAACGGCAAAGGCAAGGCCACTTTGTACTTAACGGGAAAACTTGTAAATATTCAGACTCAACTGTTTATTCAGATAATGAAGGGAAAACGTGGGAGAAACGAAAATGTATAGGTGCATACGAAGGAAGTCCAGGAACTGATTTTCAGTGCAGATGTGTAGCTTTACCGAAAATCTCATGGGATTAATATGGCTTGGAAGAAAAACCTATCTGGGTATGTCATTACAACGGCGAAAATAACACGGGCCGGGGCGGTTGAATATTACGGCTATGAACTCGGAATGCTTGGCGTTAATTCCAATAAAAAATTCACTATTAAGCGCACGATAGAAGAATTATCTTCCCCTGAAACCATCGCATCGTTTGATGGACAGACGCTGACTCTTACCCATCCAGATGAAGGCGAGGTTGATGCCATAGAATGGAGAGATAAGGCAATAGGCCACATCCAGAATGTACGTGTCGAAGGCGATTATATCCTCTGTGATGTGTATATAAAGGATGCTTTTGCTATCAAGGTAATTACCGAAATGGGTATTCGGGAATTATCAGTTGGTTATGAACCTGCGGTTATCGTTGAACGTGGTGGCGAGTTTTACCAAATCAATATTCGCTGCAATCATGTCGCAGTTGTAGCTGAAGGGCGCATCGGCGCGGAGTGTAGACTTAACGACAAGAAAGGTGGGCAAGTGAAATACACGCTAAATGACATGCTGGGAGTATTAAAAAATAATCGTCTGAAAGATGCTGAAGGGAAAATTCTGACAGAGGACGAGCTGATTGGAATGATTGCTGCACTGGAATCAACCCTTGCAGATCTGGAAGGAAACGCCAGCGAGGAAACTGTAACCAAGGCTAAGGAAGTGACAGACCAGCTTGCAGAGTTAAAAGCACAACTTGAATCGATAAAGCGGTCATCACCAAGCACAGTGGATACTGATCCGGAATCTGGGGATGTCGCCAGAGCCTCCAAACTTGCTGAACTCGAGGCTGAAAATGCAGAGTTAAAAGCAAAAATTGCTGAACTCGAAGCTGAAATAGAGAAGCTAAAAGGTGAGATAGACACCGAAAGTACTTTGGTGGACGCTAAAGAACGATTCCCTAAAGTAAAATTCAATGATGCCAAAACGGCGCGTGATGTTCGTAGTGCAGTGCTGAAATCAACCGGGGCATTCAACGACGCTCAGGTTAAATCGATGAGCGACAGCGAGGTACGCGCTGCCTACGCAGCTGTTCAGGCTATATCAAAACCTCGCAGCACCATCGGCGAAATTTTGCTGAATGATGCTATAACCAAAAAGCCAGATCTCACTAAAAAATTCGGGGGCAAATAATGTCTGATAAAAATATATCTCTCGGAAAGCGCTGGTTTGCTGGTCAGGTGGCTCGAGCAGGTGAGTCTGGTATTATCGCACTGTCTTATATCAATGCCGGTAAAGATATTATTAAAGGCGGTCGCTTTGTTGCAATGGGTGAAGGCGCTCAGACTGTGAAAAATATTACCGAAGACAGTGACAAAATTTTAGGTGTGGTCACTGTAATGGGAGTCCATCACGAATTTAAAGTGGGTAAAAACTTGTCGGTAATGGTGCTTCCGCATGGTGCTGAGATCGTCGCAGAAATGGCTAAAAGCAGTGAGCTGTCTATTGGCGATGAAGTGAAGATTGTCGCAATCGGCGAGGATTCTGGGACTATTAGCCATGCTGGGACTATCGAAACTCAATTTTACGTTACCGATGTAAACGGTAGCTTGGCAAAAATTATGCGTAGCGAAGTAGTTAAACCAGCTAGCGTTACAAGTAACGAGGGTTAAGCAATGGATGAAGTAGCTATTCAAGATGTACTCGAACAGACCGCAATTGACTTTGATGGGACTTTCGAAAAGCAAGAGTATCCGGATGTTCAGATTGGAAAGTTCATGACCATAACCCAGACTGGAAACGTTCAAACTACTGACGTTTTGTATGGTCAAGAAACGGGTACTCAAGATCTGGATAACGGCCTGATTGACGAAAATACCACATCGCTTGAAACCGAGGATGTCAACATCGAAGCTAAGAAGATGGGGTATGTTGACTGGGCAAAAGTCGTTGTCTATACCCGTCTTGGTGTAGAACGAGCCAAGAAAATCGGCATTGACCTGGATAGTTCCAAATTGGAAAACCTACGTAGTGTTTGCCTGCGTACCATCCAAAAAACGGCGCTCATCGGTCATGCTCGACGCCGCGATGTCACGGGTCTGCTAAATAACACAGCCGTTAAGGTTAAAGATTTGTCTAGTGGGAAGGCTATTTCCGCAATGACAGGTGTGGAAGCCAGGTCGTTCTTCATTAACCTGATCAAGTTGGGCTACAGTGCCAGTGAACAGACTGTCATGCCAGATACTATAGCCATCGATAGCATGGATTTACTGACCCTGTCTGGTCTGTATGACGCATCAATCACCAATGGCTCGACCAACATCAATGTATTGGCTGCGATCAAGCAATCCCTGAATGAGTTCTCAGGGCAGGAGATCAAAATAGTGGGTATTCCGATGGGTTTTGCACAAGGCGTTGGCTTGAAAGGGGTTAACCGCGCATGCGTGTATACCAACAACAAAGAAACAGTATTCACTGACTGGGCACGTGCTCCGTCGACTGGATCCGTGTTCCAGCGTTCATCTGTAAGTTTTGAAATTCCTCTAGAAGCACAGTTTACAGGCGCGATCATCCGCAAATTAGACCGTTTCATTTACGCAGACTACAAACCTTAAACTGAGGGGGTGATGTGAGTACCTTTCTGATCCGTTACCCCGAATTTGCCAAGGTTGAAAAAGAACGCCTGGACATTTCCTTGAAAGATGCAGAATCACAGATGAGCAGAAGGGTATGGGGAAAGCTCTACGAGCAAGGCCTGCATGCTTTAATGGCTCATTTACTATATGCATCTGGCGCAATAACGCCATCAGGAAACGGTAACGGGAACCCTGTTCAGGTAGCAACGAGCGAAACGGCTGGCGGCCTGTCTATCGGTTATTCCGCGCCAGACTCTGGTTTCTCTGATAATCACACAGGTTTAGCGCTGACTTACTACGGGCAGATGTATTTACGCCTGCAGAAATTGACGGCCAGGCATTTTCTGACAGTACGGTAATCGCTAAATCGCTATTTAACGAATTAGCACTTATATGGGCATAAAAAATGTTGGGGCTATCAATCTGAGTCAGTTAAAGGAAATCGAGAAGAGGATTAAAGCCTTTTCCAAAAAATCCGTCGTTATCGGTGTTCCGGCGTCGGAAGCAGCAAGAAATGGTAAAGCAGATCCTGGCGCCAATAACGCAATGATTGCTGCTGCCCATGAATTCGGGGTTGCAGGAAAGTTGCCAGAGCGTTCATTTTTACGATCGACTATGCGTGAGAACGGTGCAGGTTATGCTGAGAGAATGGCTGACCAGATCGATAAGTCATTCACTACCAATACGCAACCGGAGGTTACTTATGCGCAGATGGGGATGCAAATATCTAACGATGTAAAACTCAAGATTATGGCGGGCCTTCACCCTCCACTGAGCAACGAAACAAAAGCACGGCGCCGCAAAGGTAAAGAGCGCAAAGCCACGGACGTTCCGCTATACGACACAGGACAGCTTATTCAGTCGATTAACTATGAGATACGAGATGGATAATCGCTTCGATAAAATATTTGAAAATCCTTTTTTTCGGAAAGTAGAGTCATTCACTCGCGTCACTGAGTTAATCAATGACCACGGCCAACCAGTTAAAGCGACGGAGCTATTAACTCTGGTTTGCATCATTCAACCTGCTACTCCTGATATTCTAGCAATATTGCCGGAAGGGGAGCGCTACAACCCTGCTATCCGCATCATGACACAGAAAACGTTATTAGCTGGTGATGAATTAGCTTACCAAGGGATGCGCTGGCGGGTTATAAATAACTCAGCATGGGTGGGATATGGCTATCACGACTGTGTGGCAACTCGATATGACGGCAGTCAGGCTGACGATAGCAAGGGCTTTGGAATTGCCTAGTAATTTAGTGATGGACGCTGATTTATCGCCAAATGTATCGGCGTTGCAAGCGTTTGTCACTGTCGGGCGGTTAACTTCACGTGAATTGGGGATGGAATATCATTACCTTGGTGGCCGGGAAATCGTTACCGCTTCGCGTATCACGACAACCTCGGTCAACGCTTATGGGAAAAACGCTTTCCTACTTATTGAGAGACTAGCTTCAACCCTCAATATATCGGAAATAGCACAGGAATTTAAAGCTATCGGTGCTTCCACACTCACTATTTCACCCATTCGAAATTTGCCAACAGCGCTATCTGGCGGTAAAGAGCAACGCTCACAAATCGACATCGATATCATGCATATTCATCGCGTAGGTGCTGATTTAGGGCGGGCAGAAACCGTTCAAATATCAACAAACAAGGGGTAGGCATGGGCTTATCAATGAATCAAGTAGTTAATGCGCAGATTATGACACAGGCGATGGCGGCGGCGCGGCGTGATCTATCAGTACTGGCAATCTTTACACAAGAATCTGGCACGGTATTTAACGATGTCAAAACGCGCTATGTATCAGTATCTAGCGCGCGAGAAGTGGCAGAGTTATTCGGATCTGACTCGAAGGCGTATGCCGCGGCCTTACAGGTTTTTGCTGTTCGCCCAATACCGAAAAGAGCGCTGATTGCGCGTTGGATTGGCGATAAGCAGACTATCCATGCAAAGACGTCCCGCGTTATCGGTTCGGCTATCAGCACTCATATGAATAACTTCAAGGTAATAACTGACGGTGTGTTAGCGCTGTCAATCAACAGGAAAATAGTTACGGTTAGCGGTTTGAACTTCTCTGGATCAATATATTACTTAGACATTGCAAAGAAAATCACCGAAGCATTGCCAAAAGATACTGATGCGCAGGTAACATGGGAAAATAGTTCCTTTGTCGTTTCAAGTATCAAAACCGGATCTGCTGCTGCGCAAATTGGCTTTGCACAGCCAACTACCGTAGGTACAGATCTGTCCGATATCATGAGACTACGCGAAGTTAACGCAACTCAAGTAATAGGACAAGATGGCGTAACTCTTCCCTCAGAAAGCATCAGTGATGCGCTGAACAAGCTAGAAAACGTATATCAAAACTGGTACGGGGCGTATTTTACCGTGCTATCGACAATGCAGGATCTCGTAACCGCTAACCAATGGTGCGCCTCCTCAACGAGTCCGAAAGTGGTCGGTTACACGGCGACGCGTGACAGCGATTTAGAGTGGGATAAAGATAACGTCCTGACAGTGATCGCGCAGATGCCTAGCTCACGCTTGATGGCTCAGTTTAACAAAACTGGTCAAGATCATGCTGGCGCTGCGCTACTTGCTCTTGCACTAAATACCGACTGGAATGCAACTAATTCTGCTAAAACGGTGAGGTTTAAGCAGCAAAATACGGTGCAAAGCGACGACAGCATCACACTGATGGAAGCAATGAAAGCAGAGCAGCTTGGCCTGAATTTTTACACTGATTACGATGGCATTCCAATGCTGTCGCAAGGGACGATGATCGGAGGTCAATTTATCGATGAAGTTGTAGGATTGGATGCATACATCGATGCTGTACAGAAACAGGCATTCTCTGCATTGCAAACCAACCCGACAAAGATTCCGCAAACGGATAAAGGCCAAGCCGTACTAATTGGAGCGCTTAATATCGTCGGACAAGAGTTCGTTCGTAACGGATTTATTTCCCCAGGAGTGTGGCGTGGTAATGCTATTGGCGAATTAGAATGGGGAGATTCTGTCGAGAAAGGGTACTACTTCTACTCTGACAGTTACGATCTACAATCACCAGCAGACCGCGAAGCACGCAAGGCCATGCCGATCATGTGCGCTTTAAAACTGGCTGGCGCGATCCACAGTGTGGACATCTTAATTCAATTTAACCGCTAAGGAGCAGTGTATGGCTATTTATAAACACTCGCAGTCTGTATTGACACTAAGCGGCTATGAGCTTTCAGCATTTGACGAATCGGCAGACTCAATCTCAATCGCACCAGTCGGTGATGAGGGCGCTTACACAATTGGCGCCAGCGGACGCGGCGTTTTCGTCGCCACTGGCAATGAATCTGGCGTGTTAACTGTGAAGTTATTGCAGCACTCACGTGACAACAAGTTTCTCAGTGAACAATTTGCAGCACAGCGGAACAATTTGAAAAATTTTGTACCAATTGAGATGTATTTTAAAGATACGCTCAACGGCGATGAATTTATCGGTACGCGCGGTTTCTTCACGACGCCGCCGACTTTTGCACGTGGTACGGCACACAACATAATGACATGGGTTATTTCGTTTGAAAAAGCGCAATTTAAATTAGAGCAGGGGTTATATAACTAATGATGATCGACGACATCACATATGAGCACCGTCAAGCAAATTTCATGGAAGCGAAAGCAGCTGGCTTTAAGCTTCTGTCATTGTTGCATGGCGGATTAAAGCAAGAGGGTGCTGATCTTTCAATCGACATCGGCGCGATGGCTAAAAATCTAGGTTCGCCGGAAACGCAGTCGGTTGAAAATTTTGTCATGAAATTTTGTACGGTAGTAGCTGACGGGAAAACGGTATTTCTGAATAACGAAGCCACCATTAACAGCCATTTCAATGCGTACCGATCGCATTATATCAAAATGATGATTGACGGATTGAAATTCCATTTCGCGGATTTTTTGCCCGCTGGCCTCGCATCTGCGCTAAATACCAAAGCGGCTTAAATGTTCAGTCAGTCATGCCTTCGGATGTTGACTGGATGGTGTGGACGCCAATTACCAAAGGATACTGTAAATTGCACGACCTCCGCACTGTCTATTCGCTATCTGATGTTATGAACATGCACGAGGCTATAGCGGAAATTTCACAAATGGAGAGAGCACAACGTGATCATAGATGAGTTCCTGCTCAAATTTGGTATAGATGCTGACATTACGCCGCTAAAACACTTTATCGCGGTTGTTACGGACGGAGTTAAGGGTATCAGCGGCGCTGCCAACTGGGCCAATGATGCGCTTGCAAATATTCAATCATCTGCAAACTCCGCCGTCGCAGCGATAGATGAAGTTTCATCTAATGTTGCCTTAAATATAGAAGCATCCAGCATTGAGCAGGCCATTGCTGCCGCTAACGGTCTATCTACATCCCTTTTAGCCGCTGGAAACGCTGCTTCCAATGCCACTACACCAGTTAAGCACCTTGGCAATCAAGCCAGTGAGTCAGCAAAGAAAGTGGCAGTACAAGCTGAAGGACTGCAACATCCTTTTAGAAAAATAAAAATACTGGCACTCGGTGTGACGGCAGTTATCAGCGGACTGGCTGCTGGCGTAATGTCATTCATTGGCACTAGCCTTGCTGGCGTGAAGGATCTGTCAGAGCAGAAAGGATTGCTGTATGACATCACAGAGCAGGAAATAAAACAGGCTGATAGCTATGCGGAGGCCATGAATAAAACCGGCCTATCCGTACAATCCCTGAAAACAAAAATCGCGTTAAACCTAATGCCAGCGCTTACAGATGCCGTCAATGGTTTTAACGCTTGGCTACGCGCAAATAAAGAGTTACTCACGAAAGGGCTGACTATCGTCATTCAATCGCTTGTCAAAGTCGTGCAACTTGTCGTGAACACCTTCCTTGCCATCAATAAACTTGTAGAGTCTACGTTTGGTTGGAAAGCGGCAATCATGTTTGTCGTAGCTGCAATCGGTATCTTCAAGCGTGCAATGCTAATGGCCTTTATCACCCAACCGGTGACGTGGGTGCTAGCTGCTATCACTGGGCTGCTGCTTATCCTTGATGATCTGATGACCTACCTGGACGGCGGTGAATCATTATTTGGTGCTTTTTGGAAGCCTGCTGTGGAGTGGACAAAAAGGGTTATTGCATGGTGTAAGCAACTTCATGTGCGATACAAAGACATGCTTGGAAAGTTATTAGCATCATTTTCACAGATATGGGAAGGGTTAAAAAGCCAACTCACAGCTCTGTTTGACTGGCTTGTCACTTCTATTGGAGCGGTGGTAGACATTGTCGAAAAAATTTTTGAAAACCTCACTGAGGCGATTAAAAAACCATTCATTGCTGCATTTGATTTGGTAATGAGCTACTACGATAAAACCATTGGAAAAATATCTGGCCTGTGGAAAATATTAAAAGGTACTGTAGGCGGCGTGGTTGATTCCGTAAAAGCTACCATTGGCATGGATTTTGCTACGTCTGCTGCTTCTCCCAATCCAGCAAATAGCGGGCAGATTGGGGCAGTGGGCGCGCCGACAATTAACGGTGGGGATGTGAAAGCTACAATCAATATCAATGCGTCAAATGCGATTGATGCACAGCGAGGCGTTGAACGTGGCCTAACCAATGCAAACCGCCAGGCGCTGGCTAACATGCAAGGGGTACTACGTTGAATATAACTGGATTTCTTTCTTCATTATCCGGTTCGTCATCTATTATCACGCGATCTGTCGGTACATTTCATTTTGATGCTGTGACCAGTGAGTCACACGATTCCACATTACGACTCACTGAAAACCCCGTCGAATCTGGTGCAGCTATTGCTGACCACGCTGTGCTTGAGCCGAAAGAAATTATGATCACTGGAATCATGGTTGGATACACGCCGCCTGATTATCTGCATTCAGTGACGGGTATTGATGGTCGGGTATTTGATCGCTTCCCATTGCCAATTGGTGTTAGAGCTGTCACAGCGCAGGCTAAGAGCATGATAAATCGCTATGGATCTGTTGTCGTAGATGCAAACGAGAAGGCTACACGAAGTTTAGCACCATTCTTACCAGATCACTTAGGCGGAAAAAAAGATGAATCTGCGACAATGGATCGGGTGGGAATGGCCTACGATCGATTGCTGACATTGCAAAAAAACGGCGAGTTTATCGACGTGCTCACTGGGGTAAGGAGATACAGTAATATGGTGATAACAAACATCACTCTACTGCAAACGGTAGATCTGTCTGCTGAAATTGGAATCACTGCCCGAGAGGTTTTCATTGCTGAAAGCCAGACAGCCAGCGGCATTCATCCCGACATGAACTCAGCACCAAAAGTTGCACAGAAAGGCCAGACAACACCGAAGAAAGTGGACACAACTGCTAGGGGTTCTATTTTAAACAATCTATTTGGGTGATTATCTGGGCACTGAGGGTTGAGGTCCATCGGGACGAAAAGGTCCGATAAATAGTTAAACTCATCTCATACACCTTCTGCTGGATCATGACATGGGCGAAGTTCATCTTTTGCAAGTTGTGCCCTTTAAATTCCGTTTTCTCAAGCTGCCCCTAAATATGAAAAACTCTTCCGCCCCCAGCAGGTAATTCAACAGTGAGACTTAGCTTGCCACCCATGGCCTCGACATACCGTTTTAATGTTGCCAATTTTACATCATTGCCACGTTGTTCAATTTGAGTGATTGCAGGCTGGCTTACTCCCATTGCTTCTGCCAAAATTTTTTGTGATAGATGCAATTCTTCTCGCATCAATTGCAGGCCCGTTTCCAGGATCATCTCATCAGCCATTTCTTTAATTCGTGCCTGGCTTTCTGGTGAACGGGCAGCTAATGCATCACGTAATGTTCTCATTTTTTCTCCTCCAGTGCTGTCAGATGTGCGGTAAACTCTTCATCTGCGATACGGATCATCGCACTGTAAAAACCTTTGTCGTTACTTTTGTCACCAGCACACAGCACAATGGCTTGCCGTATAGGGTCAAAAACAAAGAATGCTCATATAGGTCGTCCTGAATGCTGTATACGTAGTTCTTTCATGTTTGGGTGTTTTGAGCCTTTCACTGTATCAGCATAAGGTCTAGACAACTTAGGGCCATACGTTTCAAGGTTACTCAAATTGGCCAGTACCTTTTCTTGTGTCCCCTCGTTTTGTTCAATTAACCATAGATCAAACCTGGAGGTTAAAATCACAGACCACACAACCAAACCTCTAATCTTGTATAAGCTATAACTTATATTGAAGTATATAATTTATGGCTTATATTGGCAACTTGTTAGCTGACAATAGCTAAAGAATTTTTTGACGTCATCCAGGCGGACTTCAACGCTGCACGGAATGTACTAGCTCGAACACATGATCCGGGCATTATCAGAGACATGCCTTAGGGTGATGCCAGGCGTATTTTGTTAGCACGTTCATCCAGCGCCACTGAGCGTCAAGAGGCTTGAGCTGGGTGTTATGACATGTCAACCAGGTGCGGATAAAACCAATGCTCAAATATGAGGCAATTTTTTGGAACAGGCAATCTGATGATTTACTATGAAATTCCGGCAACGTCAGAACCAATACAAGAGCAGTCATTTTCCCTGTTTGGCTACAACCTGCGGTTTAAGCTGAGGTTTAACTCTGTTAGTGCATTGTGGAATTTTGACTTGTTCGACATCAACAAAAACACATACATTACGCAAGCCGCTGGGTTGTCCGTTCGTTCACCGGTACTTCTCGGCAAAAACTTTCCCTTCATTGTCACAATGACCGACGGATCGGGATTAGGCATCAATTCAATAATGCAGAATGAAATGGGAAAGCGTCTTCGCGTGATATTCGTAGAAAAATCGGGGTGGTATGAAGCAGTTTGGTCGACAATACAAGCTAACGCTCGGCAATGAATACGAATCAATCGTTATCAATAACCTGCGTATCAGGTTTGAAATAACAAAGAGCTTAAGCAGTACCCCCAATCCCGCAACCATCCACATTTACAATCTTAACGAATCACACCGCAACGCGATAGCCAGCAAGCAATTCAACAAAACTATTCTCTCCGTCGGCTACGAAAATATACGTGATATTTACATGGGCGACATTATTGAACCCCGGACGATACGCGATGATCTGGAGTTTATCACTGAAATGTTATGTGGGGACGGCTGGGCGGCATACACGGGAGCAGTAATCAGTAAAACATTGCGAGCTGGTGCTACTGATACCGACATACTCAAAGCCGCACAAAGCACTATGCTTGGCATAGATTTTGGGGTGGTGGAGTTGCCTAAAGACCGGGTTTTGCCTCGCAGCAAGGTGATGATGGGTAACAGCCGCGATGTGCTGACTAAGATTGCTAAAAATAATAATGCCGATTGGTCAGTGCAAGATGGTCGGCTGATCATTCTACCTAAAGACAAGGTGCTTGCTGCTAATGAAGGATTTATGATATCGCAAAGTAGTGGAATGATCGGAACACCGGAAAAAACCGACGACGGTCTAAAGGTTACTTGTTCACTCAATCCTGCAATGCGTATTGGCGGATTGGTGCGCATTGAGTCCATCATCAACGCATACAGTGGTGATTACAAAATCACTGAGCTAATGCACTCAGGGGATCTCATGGAAAGCACATGGCATACGATAATCACTTGCGTGGGCGGCCAGTATAGGACGGTGAAGGTTGAATAAAGATCCTGGTTTATTTGACGTTGTAAAGCGCTTGGCAGAGGTTGAACGAATTGATATTCACACCGCTTTACCTGCCCGCATCGTGTCATACGATGGAGGCCAAACCGTCACCGTTGAAGTGATGATCAGGCAACCCTCAGAAACAGGTTCAATTGAAATCCCACCGCTTATTGATGTGCCCGTGCAATTTCCCCGCGCAGGGGGATTCTGTTTTACAGTGCCCATTGTGGCTGGTGATGAAGGGATGGTGATATTTGCGGAGCGCTGCATCGATGGTTGGTGGGCTACAGGTGAAAAAACAGACCCTATGGATGCAAGGATGCATGACTACTCCGACGCATTTTTTATCCCAGGTGTATCTAGCCAAAAAAAAGCACTTCCCACTCTCTTTATGGGCGGTGCATCAATGCAAACGGACGACGGTAGCACATTTGTTCGAGTCACTCATGGGAAGGTGCTGATCAAGGGAGACATAGATCACGCTGGCAGTCTGAAAACCACTGGCACTATCATTGGCCAGGATGTCAAAACTGATAATGGCATATCTCTGAAAAACCATGATCACCCTGACCCTCATGGTGGGAACACAGGGAAACCAAATCAATGAGAGTGAGACGATTGGACGCCGGAGGAGACTGGTCATTCGGTAGCGGGCGCAACAGTTATGCTAATGGGTCAGAGGCCATCGCTCAGTGCGTCAAAACGCGACTGCTATCACTGCATAATGACTGGTTTTTAAACCGTGATGACGGCATTAAGTGGTTTAATTACCTACGTAAAAACCCTGATTTACGTGCGATGGAGGTAGAACTAAAAAGCACCGTATTGAAGACATTCGGCGTGGACACCCTACTGAGTTTCGATATTAAAATACCAGAAGGGATGCGAACCGCAGTGATAACCGTCGTCTATCTTGACATATACGGGAGCACAAAAGGAGTCACAACAAATGCCCCACATTACTAATTCAGGGTTGGTTATAGACCAGATTGAAGAAATCCACACACGCCTTGTTGGCGGATTTAAACGCATCTATGGCAATGACATCAACATCGATGCTGATACGCCAGACGGTCAGATGATCGGCATATTCAGTCAGGCACTGTCCGACATCAACGAGGCGTTACAATTTGCCTATCAGATGCTAGATCCGTACCGCGCAACGGGTGAATGGCTAGAACAGCGGTCGTTATATGCTGGCGTTATCCGTAGAAAGGCTGAATATAGCTATATAGAAGGAGCGGAAGTGTCTGGTCAGAACGGGGTCAAAATTCCCGCTGGCACAATCTTTAGCGATGAGAATAAAGCAAAATGGATCACGGAAGAAAATGTGATCATTAATTCGTCAAACGCATTGAACTTGCGTAGCGCGGAGTTAGGCGCATTCGAATTACCGGAAAAATCTGTCTTAAAAATGGAAACAGTGATTTTGGGTGTAGCGTCCGTGACGCTGCGCAGCGCGGCTAAAACAGGAGTGAAAGAAGAAACCGACTCGCAGTTATTGCAGCGTTTTATGGCCTCGCATTCGATCAATAATTATGATGACCGTGATGGCATAGAAGCAATGATACGTAGTGTACCAGATGTTCGAAAAGCGAAGGTTCTGGAGAATTATACCAGTTCAACTGATGAGAACAGTGTAGCGCCACATACAGTTAATGCGGTAGTGCTCGGTGGTACGGATGTTGATATCGCTAAGGCAATCATCAAAAAGAAAATTGGGGGCGCTGGTCTGCAAGGGGCGCATAAAGTAGCGTTGTTCTATAACGGCGCACATCGTCAAGTTGAATTTGACAGAGCTCAGAAAATCGACGTGATCCTTGTTGTTATACTCGGACGCCTGCAAGGTTTTAATGATGTAGATACAACTTCGATCATCAATCGTCTAACTGGATTAGAGTTGAATATTGGCGAAGATGTTCACGCGCTATCACTTGCCTGCAAGATCGAGTCAGGAAGTGGGTATTTTATCAAATCTATCAAGATTAACGGCACTGACACGGTAGAGGTCGGCGTAAGGCAATATGCTAATATAGTCAAAACAGAGGTTTATATTGAATAGCTTTCTTATTTGGCAATATCGCGGAAAGCCGAAAGCAGCTTTAACCATCGATCTATTGCAAACAGAGGCGTCTCGATCATTCAAAACAGCTCTAGAATTATCTAGGGTGCTCGATATCAACGTTGCCACAGGAAACAATCTTGATCTGGTGGGAAAACATGTCGGAATTTCTCGCACGGTATCTGAATTCATTGACCGTAGATATTTCGGTTTTAGCAGAGACATTAATGCGACTGCGTTTAACTATGGTGTTTTCTATCGTGTCAATGACACTTTAAGGGACCCTATCCAACTGACTGATGAAGAATACAAGTTTTTTATCATTGCCAAAGCCATGAGAAATTATCAATTGCCAACCGTAGATAATATTACGGATTCAGCAAAATACCTGCTTGGCAATGCCGCAGTAGTCATAGACAACTACGACATGACAATGAATTTGATTTTTCCAGGTAAAAACGTCAGTCAGTTAATACTACATGCTGTTTTAAATATGGATATATTGCGCCGTCCAGTCGGAGTTATGTATCGATTTTTCATGATCATGGATGATAGACCCTTCGGATGGGCACATGATAGCAATGCATTTGGATTCGAAATTGGTAAATTCTCAAGGATATTAAATGTCAATAATAAAAAAACCGAACTTTAGTGAAATATTTGCCAGCGAAGCTAAGCCAGGAGAGATGCAGGAATTCCCAGATATTTTAAGGGGATGGGGGATTACCCAAGAGCAAACGGCAGGAAAACCACCAATGGAGTGGTTCAATGCTATTCAGAAACGTGCTGATGAAGCGATTTTATATTTGGCTCAGCAGGGTATTTCTGAATGGTCACAAAACATGGATTACCCAAAAGATGCCGTTGTTAAACTTAACGGGTTGTTTTATTCATCGATTAAAGAGAATAAATCAAAGAATCCAGAAACAAGCCAGTCAGACTGGATATCACTGGCAGATGCATTGAGTTTGAAAAATGCAACATTAACTCAGCCGGGTATTGTGAAATTAAACAGTGCTATAGACAGTACCAGCGAAACGATGGCAGCAACTCCCAAGGCTGTTAAAGAAGCTTACGATGCGGCGAACACTAATTCGAATGGCCGACTATTAAATATTCAGACTTTTAAATCTAGCGGAACTTACACGTCAACAAAAGGAACAAAAAAAATTCATGTGAAAGTGTGGGGAGCTGGTGGCGGAGGGGCGAATTCAAAATTAGTTACTTCTGGCGGGATGTCAGGTGGTGGAGGCGGGTATGCAGAAAGCTTTGTTAATGTCCCTGGTAGCACTGTTAGCATAATTGTCGGTGTTGGAGGGGCTTCTGTTTCATCCAATATACTATCTCCAGGTGGTAATGGTGGATCATCTTCATTCGGTACTTTAATAAAGTGCGATGGTGGTATGGGCGGCGCTGCTTCTAAGATAACAGGAGGCGCTGCTGTCGGTGGAAATATTATGAACAGCCCTGGGCAAACGGGGCAAGGAGCTTCTGCCTTGAAACTCGGAGGGACTGGTGGTGCAGCGTTTGGTTCGTTTGGCGGTTTAGCACATTTCTCAACTCATGGGGATAATGGTGGGTTTCCTGGTGGCGGTGGTGCGGGAGCAAGTGAGTCAGAAGCAGGATATTCATCTGGATCTGGCTCTGGTGCGAACGGATTTGTGATCGTGATGGAATATACATAACCTGGGGTAGTGACCACATAGAGTCCAAAAGTGCCATTTACACTGGGCCGATTTCTTCGAAAGATGCTCAGGGCGGCGTTGTTGAGCAAATCAGCTTTGGTTTGACAAGACCTCGAAGCCATGGAGTCTAACCTCCTGCAGCTA
>WUUC01071171.1_pt1 | contig 30568 bp, 48 predicted proteins | sample 6278441 | NCBI WGS metagenome assembly WUUC01 (sample SAMN13675441, study PRJNA597444) | soil metagenome | isolation source: soil | place: USA: Washington | collected 2017-10 | reverse complement strand
GCCTCGAGCCCATCGGTGACTTCTCCGCGCAGGGCGTGGAGGTCGGCTGGGAGAAGCGCCTCGCCAAGGGGCGGACCCTGCTGTCCGGCAGCGCGGCCGGGCTAAGGGTGAAGCCGGGTCTTCAGGCCGGCGGGGCGGCGGCACCGCAAGGCGCGGGCGTGGTGATCCAGAACCTGAATGTCACGACGACCTTCACGGGCGGCGCGGTCCCGGGTCCCAAGGAGCGGCGCAACTTCATCAGGGAGTACGTCAAGGAGATCAATGACGAGCTGCTCACCTACCAGATGGCGAGGCGCCGCTGATGGGCAGCACACCGACGGTCGTCCGCTGGCCGCTGACTCACGGCGCGTTCCCCTGCCCGACATGCGGGGGCACCGAGGGCGTGACGGTCGCCCTGGACGCCGACGACTTCAGCCCCGAGCCCAGCTACATGCGGTGCGGCAGCGGCCACTTCTGGGAGGAGCCCGCGTTCCCGCGGCTCATCGGCGCCGGCATGCTCCGTAACGCCCGCGAGACCGCCCCGGGGTTCGTGGCCATGGCGCAGCTCCTGTGTGAGGCGCTGAACCATCCGCGGCGTACCGGGTACGTCCATCTGCCCGACGGGGCGTCCGGCCCGGACGGCAAGCCTGTCGCCTGCCCTACGTGTGCCGCTGTGCAGGGCCTGGCCGCGGTGTACGACACGCACGTCTTTGACAGTGAGCCGTCCCCGATGCGCTGCCTCAATGGCCACCAGTGGGACGAAGAGCGGTTCCCGCACTGGGCTGCCGCCAACCTGGCCCGCACCGCCGTAGACCTCGCGAACGGCCAGCCGTGAGGCCTACGGCTCGTCCAGGGGCGTCGGGAGAGTGCTGGTCTTCTCGATGATGTGCGCCATGAGGAGAGTGTCGTAGTCGTCCTCGGCCAGGCCTTCGCAGGCCTCAGGCTTCACGGGCACTTCCGCCGGGAGCTTTTCCAGGGCGGCCCGGCAGCCGTCCAGTTCCTGCTCTCCGGACGCGCCGCAGGCGGTGAGGCCCGCCAGTAGGGCAGCGGTCGTGACGAGCGTGCGGATGCGCATGGTTCCCCCAGAGGTGCGGATGAGAAGCAGCATCATCCGCCCCGCAATGCGCCGACATTGGAGGAGTGGCCATCCTGTGACCCTTTTACGTGGGTCGGCCCCGGCCGGGATGCACGCACCGGCCGGGGCCGTGTCCCACGTCGCCCGCATCGGTACGGGCACGGCGACCGCGTGAAGGGAGCCTGACGTGGGCCTGGTCCCGCCCGCCCCCCAGAGCTCACGGGGGTACGGGGACGGGCGGGGGTCAGTGGCGCATGGACACCTGGGTGGTCTGGGTCGGCACCGGCTTACAGAGGGCGACGTGCCGGTAGACCGTCATGCCCGGGCCTGATGGCGAGGTGATGGGGTGCGCCGTGTACCGCTCGCCGCCACGGATCGACTGGGCGCAGCGTCCGCAGATCTTCACTGGTCGTCTCCTTGCTCGTCGTCTACCTCGTGGCACAGCGCGCACAGCGAGCAGGCGTAGACCTCGATGTCGAGGACGTGGGCGCCCTGACTGCCCCGGGAGATGCCCGCGGACACCGCGCCGGACGTGAGCCGCTTGCCGCACCAGCAGCAGGCCCGGCCCGAGTACTGCTCGTAGTTGAGCTGGTCGGCGGGAGGCGGCAGAGCGTGGAGCTTCCTCACAGCGGCCGGTCCGCGAGCGGCACCAGGCCGTGGGCCTCACGGCACGGCGAGCAGGCGAACTTGCCGCCCGCGGTGCCGGGTCCACTGCCGGCCTCCTCGACCCTGATCAGACGCACGCCCCTCGCATACTTCTGATGCCACGCGCACCAGCCGTAACTGGCAGGGGTGCCGGGGAAGGTGTCGGCTTGCGTAGTCTCTGCCATGTCGGCGCTCCTCAGCAGCGTTGGCCGCGCCCCGGGAGGCCTCGCCGCCTTGCCGGGGTTTCGTCGTACCTGCCGACGCTAGGAACCCCCGTACATACCCGGCTATGAAGTTGCACCGAATTACACGGCAGTTGGACACCCCTGGCCATGGCTGACATGCGCTCTTGACCATGCGACTCGAGGTCACGACGGTGGTGTAAATCGCTGCAACCGACTAGCGCGGGAGGCCAGCCACCATGAACATTCACTTCGTCGGCATCGACCCCGAAACGGACGAAGACGGATGCCCCACGGTCTGGGTCGACACAGACGCATCAGACCTGCTGATCCAGAGCTACCAAGCCGACGAGGAGACGACGGGTACATGCGACAGCCTGTCGCCCGCACGGGCGCCGATCCCGCCCGGCGAGACGGTCATCAGGATCCCGGCCCGCATGATCCACATCATCAGGAAGGCGTGCGATGAGCTCGATCCCGGAGTTCGCTGAACTCCTCGCCGACACCGGGAAGTCGGCCGTCCACCTGGAGATGCGCGACAGCTACTTCAGCAACCCGCGTTTCGAGGCCTGGCAGGACGGCCAGCGCGTCGACTGGGACGACCGCGCGTCCTGGTGGCGGCCCTACCACCAGGACATCGCGGACGCTGTCGCCCGCGGCGTGACCGTGCGCCGCGCCCGGATCGTGTCCGAGCCGGTCACCGACTACATCCGCTGGGAGCACTACCAGACCCGCGCCAACGTGGAGGCGGGCGAACAGGTTCGGTGGCTGCCCCGGCAACGGGCCTGGGATCTGCTCCTGCCGGGCACCGACTTGTGGATCTTCGACGGGCGGCTGATGCGCGTCCACCACTTCACCGGTGACGGCCACTGGACCGGCAAGGAACTGTGTGACGATCCCGCGGTGGTCGAGCAGCATGCCGCCGCGTTCGAGAAGGTCTGGGAGCGGGCGTTCCCGCACAATCAGTACGAGGTCAAGTAGCCGGCCATGTCCACGTTCCCCACGTCCAGCGTGCAGGAAGCGCGCGCAGCTCTCGCGGCACGGCTGCGGGAGCTGCGCCTGGACGCGGGCATTACTGGCAAGCAGCTGGCACGACTGTGCAGCTGGTCGGTGGCCAAGTCCTCTCGGATCGAGAACGCCGTCACCGCCCCGTCCGACGCAGACATCCGCGCCTGGTGCGAGGCGTGCGGCGCCGAGCGGCAGGCCGACGACCTGATCGCAGCCAACCGGCAGGCCGACTCCATGTACCTCCAGTGGAAGCGGCTCCAGCGCACGGGCATGAAGCAGCTCGCGGAGACATCCGCCCGCCTCTACGAACGCACCCGCCTGTTCCGCGTGTACGCCTCCCATGTCGTACCCGGCTACCTCCAGACGCCTGGTTATGCGACGGCGCTCATGGGCACGATCGCGGGCTTCCGCGGCACCCCCGACGACGTGGGTGAGGCGGTCGGGGTCCGTATGCGCCGCGCCCGGGTCATCCATGAAGGCGACCACCGGTTCGCGACGCTCCTCGAGGAGAACGTGCTGCACCACCAGGTGGGCGACCCGGAGGTGATGGCGGGCCAGCTTGGGAACCTCCTCGCTTCCATGAGCTTGCCGTCCATGTCGCTGGGGATCATCCCTGCGGTGGCCCGCCGGGAACAGGTGATGTGGCCGCTTGAGCAGTTCACGGTCTTCGACGATGCGCGTATCCACGTGGAGTTGCTGGCGGCGAAGGTGACGGTCACGGCTCCCGGGGAGCTGGACATCTACCTGCGTGCGTTCGCGAGGATGGCCGAGCTGGCCGTGTACGGGGCTGAGGCGCGCGCCCTGATTGTGAAGGCTGTCGACGCACTGCACTGACCCCGGGCATGACGAAGCGGCCCGCCTCCTGCAGGGGAGACGGGCCGCTTTGCGTCACGAATTTCGTCACGTATTTCGTTTCACCCAGTCGACGAAGCCCTGCCAACTGGCCCCGGACAGCGGTACCCGGGCGCCTGCCGGGCGTTTGGAGTCCCGCACCAGAACCCCCGCCGCCGGCCGCGCCCATTCCACGCAGCTGCCGCTGTTCGTGTACGACGACTTCGTCCAGATCAAGGCTTCGCCTCGAGTCTCCGGCACAGCGTCCTCCGCGTTGCGTCGATCAGATCGAGGGACTGTGACTCCGGCAGCGCGAGCCGCTGCAGTCTGTCCCACGCTGAAGCGTAGGCGGCAACATCATCGGGCCGAGTGCTGATCTCCGAGGACGTCAACGTCTCGACGAACACGGCCCGCTGCCTGGCTGCCCGGTACAGCGTGAACGGGCCGGCGAGACCGGGATGGCCCTCGATGCCCTGCGGCAGGATCCGCAGCGTCAGGGACGGCTGCAGCGCCTCGACGGCAAGGAGGTGCTCGAGCTGGTCGACGAGCGCCGCGCGGCCGCCCACGGGCCGGTAGAGGGCGGCCTCGTCGATGACGAACTGGGCTGCCCGCACACGAGAACCGCCGAGGCGATCGATGCGGTGCCGCCGTGCCTCTGCGCGCTCGGCGACCGTCTCGAGCGGCAGCGCCGGGGTGGTGGCGTGAATGGCCGCGCACGCGTAGGCGTAGGACTGGAGCAGCCCCGGTATCAACATGGGCTCCCATTCCTGAACGGTGTCGGCTTCGGCCTCGATGGCGACGAGCCGTTCGATGTGCTCGCCGAGCGTCTCGGCCGGCGACTCCCAGAGTGTGGTCACGGTGTCCTCTCGGGCGTGGGGCGGGAGCCGGCGGCATGGGTGCGGCGCCAGGCGTTGTGGACGCGGCGGCCGACGCGCAGCCGGAGCTTGTCGCCGTGGCAGCGCGGGCACAGGCGCGGCTTCCCGAACCGCTGGATCTCCGCCATGCCGTGGCACTTGCGGCACGGCGCGAACGGCTTCACGGCGCACAACACTGCGTAACCGCCGAGCCAGAGTACGAGCGCGGCCATAGCAAGCCACATGAGGTGTCCCCTCCTGCTGAAGTGGGTGTTTCCCGTTTCCGCGGGGCGCCCCTGCTAGACGCTAGAAGCGTGGTCAGAGGCGCGTTCTGGTGCTAGTGGGCCTGCTAGACCTAGCGGGTTGGGGTGCTAGGTCTAGCAGGCGTGCGAGGGCTAGGCGGCGGCCCTGTCGGCGTTACGCCGTGTGACAGCGGCTACGACGTCGGCGCGCTTGATGCCGCGCCGGTTCTTGCCCTCACCCTCGTCGGTGGTGCCCCACACCTGGTCTGTCTTGACGCCCCATGGCTTCAGCGCGCTGGTGACGTTCTCGGCCTTCCATCCCTCGTACACGTCGGGCCGCAGCTCGGCGAGGCCGGCGGCGACGCGCTCGTTCCACACCTGCTCCTCGTCGGCGCCGACCACCTTGAGGATGTCGCCGAGCAAGTCCATGCCGGCGGTCTCGGACGGCCCCTCACCGATGGCGTGGCCGGTGATGTTGCCGTACTCCTCGCGCATCTTCCGCGCCCGGGTGACGACGAGCTCGGCCTTCGGTGCGTCGACGAACGCCGAGGCGACGATGCGCGGGTCGTCGCCCTCGCCCGCCATGTAGCAGATGCCCAGGTCACGGCGGCTGAACATGGTGGCGCGGATACCGGACTTGTAGGCGCCGGTGGACAACACCATGTCGTTGGCCTGGTGGCCCATGACCTTGAGGCAGAAGCGCAGGACAGCGTTCGCGCTGATGCCGGGCGGCAGGCTCTTGGCGTCGGGGCGCTGCGTGGCGTACATGCCGATGATGCCGAGTGCCGGGCCGCGCTTGGTGATGTCGGTGCAGATGGACTCGATCTCGTCGCCGTACTTCTCGTGCTCGAACAGCACCTGGCACTCGTCGATGCCGATCCCGATCGGGTGCAGGCCAAGGGACTTGTCGTTGGCCAGGGCAGCCGTGACCTTCGACTCGGGGCAGCGGGAGCGCGGCAGGGACTTGATGACCTTCGCGCGGCGCCGCAGCTCGGCCTTGATCTCGCGCAGTGCGTGAAGGATGTATTCGATGTCCTCGTCTTCCTCGCCGGCCCGGTAGCGGTGACAGACCGGCTCGAGGGCGCCGAGATCTCCGGTGCCCTTCAGGTCGAAGGCGAGCAGCATCGCCCGCGGGTCCAGCGCGCAGATCAGCAGGAGCAGCCTGAGCAGGAACGTCTTGCCCATGCGCGGGATGGAGCCGATGACGATCGACGCGAACATGAGGGTGACCTCCACCCACCGCATGCGCTGGTCGTTGCCGAAGACGATCGGCTTGAACAGGTCGACCTGCCCCTCCTTCAGGAGCGGCCACGCGGGCTTCGTGGTCTCGTTCATCGGCTTGTCGCCGACCCACAGCACCAGGCGCCCTTCGTGCTCGTTCTCGTCGCCGGACGGCCATACGCAGCCGACCTTGCGGCGCAGGCCGGAGGCGAGGGCCTCCCGCTTCTCCATGATGTCGTCCGGGGTGACGCCGAGGGGAAGGTCCACGTCAGCGCGGTAGCCCGGTCCGTCGCGGCAGATCTCGCCGACGAACTTCATGTGGTGGACGTGGGTTGCTCCCCAGTTCTTCACGGCCGCCGAGATCTTCGGGTTGCCGATCGAGTCCAGCGCCTGGAGCACGATCGTGCCGGTGAGCTTCTGCAGCTCAGTGCGCATCACGGCCGGCCCGATGACCGGGGCGTCGGGCTGCTGGCCGAAGTAGCCGAGGGTGAGTACGCCGCCGGCCGCGAACGCGTACAGGAACTCGGGGGCCATGACGTACAGCCACAGGGCGAAGCCGAGGCCGAACACCATGGCAATGACGGTGACCAGGCCGCGGAGGCGTACCCGGTTGCCGCGGAGGCGGGCGAGCGTCAGATATTCGGCGACGTCCTCGGTGCGCACGGCGTAGTCCCGCAGGGGTGCGGCCTCGCGGTCCCACAGCCACCGGTTCGTGGACGCCACGAAGCGGCAGGCGCCCCACGGGGACAACATCGCCAACTGCGCGCCGTACCAGGGTGTGCGTACCCCGTGGTACAGGGTGGCGTACCCGGCGCGGGCCGCGGTGTGACGTGCGGTGGTAACGAACTCGGTGCGGTCCTTCAGCCACGGGGGCAGGATCGGCCGGCGCTTCTCGGTATGTACCCCGGGGGCGGGGAGCTTCGGGTTGTCGACAGGTACGGGCGTACCTGGTGTACCTGCCTGCTCGGGTACGGCGGGTACGGGCGTACTCGGCGGGGTGTCTGTCGGGGAGACGATGGTGTCCGTCATGCTTCTCTCTCCGGTCGCTCTGATGGGCGGTCTGGGACACGGGGCGGCCGGGATGTACCTGGCCGGGTACGGCCGCCCCGTGGCGCGGCTAGGTGTATTTGCGGGCGGCTCGGTCGGCGCGGCGCTGCTTGTCGCGGGCGTCGTTGCGGGTACGGCGGGCGGCGGCCTTGTCGGTGCCGCGGGCGGCGCGCAGGGACGCTTCAGCGCGGGCGAGCTCGGCGTCGGCTGATCGCAGCAGGTCGAGTGCGGCGTTGGCGTTGCGCTCCCATCGGGCCTCGGCCTTGTCGTGGATGCGGTTCTGCCTGCGGCCACTGCCGGCCGCGTCGGCGTCACCGGCAGCGATGACCTTGCGGGCGTCCTTGAATTCGAGGCGGGCGAGGCGGGCGGCCTCACCCCACGTGTACTTGCCGGGCATGCGGATCTCCTTGGTGTTGTCAGCGGCGGCGAAGCCGGAGGCGGACGAGGACGTGAACGACCTCGGGGCGGGACGTCTTGATGCCGCAGCCCACGGCCAGGCTCACGACGTCTTCGGGGCGGACGCCGCCGTGCTCTCTGTTGAGGTGGCGGGCAATACGGCCGATGCGGGACTTGCGGTCACGGACGGCGCGGGAACGAACACTCATGACGGGACTCCTTGCAGGTCAGGCGAGTTGAGGGGGCTACTTGCCGCGCCGATAGCTGCGCCACATCGACGCCAGCACCAGGACGCAGATGGTCAGGGCGACCATGCCGATAGCCAGCACCACCAAGGCGATCGAGAAGCCGATCAGGATCGCGACGATGATGAAGGCGACGATGACCAGGGCCACCAGGCCGAAGCAGCCAGCCCCCAGGTACAGGCCCCACGGGTGCGCCTTGATCGGCTGGAGCGGAGTCGTTGCCTGCTGAGCAACAACTGGCGGGCCGTACTGGACGGGCGCGGCGTACATGGGGTTACCGGCCAGGTCGTAGCCGATCTGCTGCCGCTGTACGGGCTCGCTCACGTCGTCCACCCCCGCACGGTGCGGGTGATGCGCGGCCAGACGATGACCCCGGCGGCGAACGCGACGACGACGGGCTGCGAGACGGCGGCCTCCACAACTCCGAGGACGACATCGAGGAGCGCCGGGTAGGCGACGAGGAGACCGAGGACGGCTCCGAACAGGATGCGCATCATGCGTATCCGCCCCCGCCCTGGCCGATACCCTCGTCGGTCGCCTGCTTCTTCGTGGCCCGCGAGAGGGCGGTGCGGATGTACGGCTCGTCGACGACCAGGCGCCGATGACGGGCCAGGTGCTCGGCAATCTCGCGGGCCTTCGCGTCCGGCCCGAGAGCTGATGCGGCCTCGAGCACCGCGTCATGCAGATTGACCGGCGGCAACTCGCCGACCTGCAGCGCATCAGCCGCATCACCCCGCTCGACACGGTGCTCCGGAGGACGGGAACCGAGGACGAGAGCAACCTGCACAGCGTCCACGACCACCCCGTACAGGACGAGCAGCGAAGCCAGTTCGGGCGGCGGCATATCAGGGTGCGCATCATGCGCGATCCGGATCGCCTCGGCCGGGTCCATCTCTGCGAACTTCCGCCGCAGTACCTCCTGCGCCGAGTACGACGGCGCGGGACTTACTTCCTCGGAGGAAGCCTGTGCGCCGGCCGGAGTGACGGCGTACATGTCGGCGAGCGCCGCATCCGCTCCCTGCCGCAGCCGGTCGCGCTGCACCTCGACGAGGCTCACGCCGAGCTCGGCATCCCCTGCGCCAACACGCTTGGCCAAACGCCATGACGTCTTCTCAGAGCGCTTGCGAGTCCCCTCCTCGGGGTGGTTGGCGGCGCGCGCCTGGTGATAGGCGAGCCGCTGCACCGTGTGCGCGTTGCGGCGGAGCGTCTCGGTGTCAACGCCCGTTCGGTGAATGACGATGCGGCGGGCGAGCAGGCCGAGCCCCTCGGCCGCCCCGCACATGGCGAGAGGCGTGATGGCGTAGACGACGTACTCGGTGGTCGTGTCGGCGACGGACAGGCCGGTGAAACTCGCGGCGATGGGAGACAGCCACAGGCCGATACGGACCGGCATAGGGGCGGACTGGCCGAGCATGGTCAGGCCAAGCATGGTGAGCGCGAGGACGAGGGTGACGCCCTCGCCGGCGGCGACAACACCGATGGCTGTGGCGGCCCGCCCGAACTCGGCGATCACGTTGCTGTAGGTGCCGATACCGCCCGCGACGCCGACGGCGACCATGGGCAGGGCGGCGGCGGCCAGGACGAGACCCTGACCCCAGGTCAGCCGGGCGCGAGCCTCGGCATTCATGTTGCTGGTCATCGTTCGCCCACCTCCGGGGCGGCGACGCGCACCACACGGTGCGCGCACAGATTCACGGCCGCACGGTCCCGACGCTCATTCGCGACGAGGAGGGCAGCCATCAGGGCAGGAACAGGCGGGAGCCGGCGGGGCGAGCGGTCGCAGGCACGCAAGGCGGCATGCTCGGTCGGCCGGGAGATCGGCCACTTCTTCTTCACGGCCGCTCACCCCACGCCCGGTATCCGGTGGCCGGCTTCTCGGCGAGCCGGGACCGCAGATAGTCGGCAGACCAGCCGGGGTCGTCACCGCGCTGCAGGACGCCCTCGAGGGCGACCTTGGCGTGCATGACACGGTCCAGCAGGATCCGGTCGTGCACCTCGCTGTCGCCGACCGTCGCCGGATACGGGATGTCGAGGGCCTCGAGGACAGCCGCCAGCAGGGCGCGTTCAGCGCTCACGACTCGCCCCCCTCGGCGAGCTCGTCCAACTCGCCGGCCAGCGTGTAGAGGCGGCCGGCGTGCAGGGCGACCTCCGCTGCGAGCTCCCGCAGCTGCGCGGAATCCATGAGGGGGAAGTCGTCGACCGCCACCGACGGGCGCAGCTCCGGCCGCTCCTGAAGGAACGGGCCGTGCGTGATGTGCGCCCGCAGAAACTCGACGGTCCCGTCATCCATCTCGACAGACCCCACGATCGGGCGGCCGTCGTGCGAGATCTCCGCCCGGTTGCGCACAGCGGGGTGCTCACCCAGGCACCAGGCAGGCTCAGAAATCGTGATCCGGCCGTGGTCGATGGTGTCCACGGTCACCGTCCGTTCGGTCACGACGACCTCCCGGGGAGTGCCTGGTGCTTGCCGGAGTGGCCAGGGGTCCGGGCACAGGTTTTGCCGTCGCGGCTGATGTGACCGCACATCGGCAGGTCGGCCGGGCGGGAGGCTCGGGGCGCCGCGGCGTAGGTCCGCATGTTGTTGCGGCGGCATGCTCGGCAGACCCGCCCGCCGTTGTCCTTTCGGATGTAGGTGTTGGCCTCGTCGAACGGGTGGCCCTTGGCGCAGACCTCGGCGCGAATGTTCCTGCCGACTACCGTGTGAGGTGATCGACGGGCGTTCTCCCCGTTGGTCACCGGCTCAAGGTGGTAAGGATTCACGCACCGGCGGTGCAGGCACGTAGTGCCGCCGCTACAGGAGGCGTCCCGGTTGTGGCAGGCATGGTCCACCTGAAGGCCCGGGGCGACCGGCCCGACGAGCAGCTCGTAGCCAACTCGATGGGCCGGACCAGAAGCCTTCACGGTGTTGATCCATCCGTATCCCCCGCCGCCAGTGCCGCCCGTCCAGATGACGCACCCGCCAGGGCCGGGCGTCGTCCGCGACAGAATCAGGGCAACGGCTTCCGGGGTCGGGGTCATGGCGCTCATGCCGTGCCCCCGCTCTGCGGATAGGCGCGCTCGACGGCCTCGGCAAGCAGCTGCATGACGCGCTGCTGCTCCGGCGGGAACGTGCGCTGCGCGTCCCGCTCCATCTGTACGTCGAGGGCATGGAAGGCCTGCACGGACAGATAGGCCTCGACCTCGTGCCGCACCTCGACGACGGACAGCGACTCCGGCCCGCGGCCCTCCTCGACGATCTCCGCCCAGGCGATCCCGAGCGCCGTCGTGATCTGCCCGCGGGACATCAGGAAGTCGACCCGCACGATCACGTCCGGCTCGTGCTCCTCATCGCCGAGCGGCTCCGTCGGCCCATACACGGGCAACGGGTCGCGATCACGGCCCAGGAATCGGGACACCTCGGGAAACGCCCGCTCGTCGTCGCTGCTCACTGGTCCACCCCCAGGGTGTCGATGACGACGAGCGCGACCCGCATGGTCGCCTTGAGGGCGCCGTTCTGGCCGGCCAGGTCGCGGATCTTGATGTGGTCTGTGGCCTGCCGCTCCAGCGCATCGGCGAGGATGCGCCGGAGCAGGGCCAGCGCTTCGGCCTCAGACACGGCTGGCACCGCTGGCGTACTCGGCGAGCAGGCGGCGGGCGTCGCTGTCACGCGTCGCCTGTCCGGTGGAGCGCGGAATCCGCAGCTCCATCGAACCGGGCTCGCCGTGCAGCTCCATGGCGTCGATGTCGGCCGCGACGACCGACACCCCGAACGCCTTCAGCAGGTGCGCGGTCGGCATGGTCGCGATGTCGTCGCCGCTGAGGTGCTGCCACTTGCCGACACGGACCCGGCGCAGCGCCTCGTTCATGTCCGGGTCGGAGTCGCCGTTGGCCTGGTTGTGCAAGCGCGCGGTGCGGGCCTGGTGGCGCAGCTGGGAGGCGAAACCAACGACCTCGTCGGCCAGGCGCTCCGCCATCTCCGGGGTGAGATGGGAGTACGCGTTCCCTCCAGCGTCCTGGACGACGATGTGCGCCGCCCGGAACTGCGGGTCCGTCGCCACCGGGTCGCTCGTGACCTCGGCGTGCAGCTGGATCGGGTAGGCGCCGTACCCGAACGTGGGGACGTACACGCTGGCCCCGTCGCCGCGGTGCATGACGTCCTCGATGTTGCGGACCGACTCGTCGACGTGGTCCTCGGTGCACCAGACGGTCGGGCATTCGATGTAGACGATGACGGAGGTGTCGTTCGTGCGGCCGACCTTGGCCGGCACCAGGCGGTAGCCGGGCTTGATGGCGGGGACGGTAGGTACGGTGGTGCTCATGGTCGTTCTCCCTGCTCGAAGGGGTTCGGCCTAGGCCCCGGCGGGAGTTCGCGGCTCCTGCCGGGGCCGCCGCGTGTGCGGAGGCCGTAGAGATGAAGGTCAGTTGGCGGCGGCGAGGGCGCCGATCAGGGTCACGGCGGCCACGAACGCGGCCTTCCGCGGCTTGTACGCGGCGATCAGCTGGCGGACCTGGGCGAGCGTGTACCGGTAGACCGTGCGGGTCTTCCGGGCCCGGCCACCGCACGCGGTGCGGCGGGTACGGGCCGTCTGCGCCGGCTCGACACCGAGGCGCTTCGCAACGGACCGGAGCCCGTTGGCGCAGCCCGTAGCGGTGTCACGGTCGACACCGGCGGCGATGGCCACGGTGGTCAGGGAGCGCGGCCGGCGGCGGCACGAGGACACAAGACGCGTCCCGGCGGCACGACGGCGGAGGGTTGCGGCGAGGGTGCGGCGCGTGGCGCGGTGCTCGCGGCGGGTGGAAGGGGCGCTCACGCCGACACCCCCTGCGTACCGCTGGCGAGCTGCACGGCTGCTGTCTCGACCGTGGAAGCGATCGCGCGCAGTCGGCCGGCGAAGGCGAGGGCATCGCCGCGTGTGGCCACGCTGTCCTCGTGGACGACGTAGACGTACAGCGACTTCGGTTCGGAGGGAGCTGCCTCCAGGCTGACGACCGCGTCGCTTCCGGCGAGCAGGCCGACGCTGCAGATGGATTCGGAATGCAGCCCGTGGTTGCAGTTCGGCAGCAAGCACGGGGGTGCCATGTGCGTGTTCACAGGGCCACCGCCAGCTCGCTGGTCGGGATGCCGCGCTCGTCGAGGTACTGAGCGAAGGCGGTCCGGGAGACGCGGATGGTGCCGCGGCCCGTACCGATGCGGTACGAGGCGAGACGGCCCGCCTTGATCTCCGCGTAGACCGTGGCGCTGTTGACGCGGAGAGCGGCGGCGATGACCTTGACGCGGAGCGGTTCGGTGGTGGCGGGACTGGTGCCTGTCTGTACGGTTGTGGTCATGGATCGGTCTCCCACTCTCTGAAGGGATCGTTCCGAGGCCCCGTTCCGGTGTTCGCAGCACCAGGCGGGGCCGCCCTGCTCTCTCCGAGCAGTAGCGATACAGTGAAGATCGATGGCGCCGAAGCGCCTTGATGGATTGAGCTTCCCGACTTTCGGGAGTTCTGTCAACAGTATCGATACTGTGAGTTTCCGGTAGAGGAGTTCCGAGTGGCACCTAAGTACGAAGACATTGCCGCTGACCTGCGGCGACGTATCACGTCTGGAGAGTTCACTGTGGGGAACACGCTTCCCCAATACGCGGAGCTCAAGGAGAGCTACGACGCCAGTCAGGCCACGATCCGGGCAGCCCTCGACATGTTGGAGGCCGAGGGCGTAGTGCGGCCCGTGAAGCGCCTCGGCATCGTCGTCCGCGACCCAGGGGAACGCCGACGCATCCAGCGCGGAAGCCAGGTCACCAGGGATCCTCGACGCGGATACATCTTCCCTGCGGCCAGCCGGCCGGATGAGCCGTGGCAGGTCCACGGGCAGCCCAAACGCATGTTCGCGCCCATCCCGGCAGACGTCGCCGAGCACCTTGGCGTCGAGGCTGGCTCGGAGGTCATGCGGCGACGCCGGGTCACCAGTCCGGCCGGCGAACCGCCGTTCCAGATCGCTGACGCCTGGATTCACCCCGACGTCCTCGCTGAGGCGCCACAGGCCGGAGAGATCAGCACGGGGCCCGGTGGCTACCTCGACCGCATCGAGGAGGCCGGACACGGCCCGCTGTCCTGGGAGGAGGTGACACGCACCCGCATGCCTACCCGGGAGGAGGCAAAGCTCCTGGAGATGCCCAACTCAATGCCCGTTCTGGAGACGACCACGATCGGGATCTCTGCCCGCACCGAGCGGCCCGCGGAGGTGTCTGTGCGCGTCATCCCCGGTGACCGTGCAGAGATCGTGTCAAAGCTCCAGCGCGGAGCGTCGGCCCGCTGGCCCGTCCAGCCCGTCCAACCGAAGGAGTGACGTGATGACCGAGGGACGCACGGCCCTGTATCGCTTCTTCGATGCCGACGACGCCGGCCGCCATTGGTGACGGCGCTTGACCGCCGTTCCTGATGGCACGGCGTTGGCACCAAGAGGGCGGGTCGCGTTCCGTCGGGACCCGATGGGGTGAGTGGGCAACCTGTCGGTGACCTGCGGGAGTCGGTCTTGAGGGGTTGCCCCCCGTCCGGATCGGACGAGGAGCAACGCACTGCTAATGCGGTTTGGGACTTCAATCCCATCGAGGGTTCAAATCCCTCCGCCTCCGCACCTTGACCAGGGAGTTCGGCCTAAACGGGCTGGGCTCCCTGAGTCGCGTTCAGAGGCGCTTTCAGCCCCCAGATGGCACGGTGTTGGCACCAACGGCGGAAAGGCGATTCTGGCGCGGGATGAATGCCGAAATCTTGCGCGTCGCGTCCTCCGCCAACTCCTCGGCGACGACCGCGTACACATCCTTCGTGAACGACACGGACGCGTGTCCGAGAACCTCGCTCACGAACTTGTCGTCCACCCCCGCAGCGATCAACATCGTTGCCGCGCCGTGCCGCAGATCATGGAAGCGGATGGGCGGGAGCGTCAGCCGGAGCGCCACCTTGACGGCCGCCTCGGTCGTCCGGAACTTCCGGGCGATCCGCTCGACCGACCACTTCTCCGCAGCCTTCGCCCGGATGTTCGCGTACCGCTCGATCAGGATCCGGAAGCGGCTCGACAGGTACTCCGGCTTCAACGCCGTGCCGTCCTCGTAGCAGAAGACGCGCCCCGCATCCTGGTACGCCTCCCCCCACTGCAGCCGCTCCTCGATCTTCCGCTTATGCCAGGCCCTGAGGGTGCGGACCGTCTCGTCGTCGAGCGGGATCTGCCGGTACCCGGCCTCGGTCTTCGTGTCGTCGAGCTCGTCGTCCGACTGCGCCTGAAGGACATGCAGCCGGCGGCGCGCGAGGCTTAGATCCTGTTCCTCCGCGCCGACCAGCTCGCCGCGGCGCGGCCCGTAGTAAGCGTCCAGATGGAACGCCGGGTACATGCGTTCCTCGGAGGCCTCGGCGAAGTCAAGGAAGGCTCCGCACTGGTCGGACGACCAGACCATGACTTTCGCCGGGATGGTGCCGGTCTTCTCCCACTGCTCGACACGCTCGGCCGTCCACAGCAGGGGCTTCGCGCGACCCTTGTTGCGCTTCCCACCCTTGGACCGCCACACCCCGTCAGCCGGATTGTCCGGCCGGATCTTCGACAGCTTCGAGGCGTCCGTGAGCGCGCCGTGCAGCACCGCGTGAACGCGACGGATGCGCGACTCGGAGATGGGGCGGCTGTGCAGCCGCTTGCCGTGCCGGGTCGCCCGCGCCTCCTGAAGGCGGCGCAGTACCTCCGTGCGCTCCTCGCGTTCGTCGGGCCGGTTGATCTTCCGCATGGCTGCGTACAACTCGCGGATGTGCTCGTCGTCGAGGTCGACGACCTTGATGTGACCGAGACCCGGGTTCAGGTACAGGTCGATGGCCTCGCGCTCGCTGTCGAGCGTGCTCTTCTTCAGACCATCGCCGGTCTCAGCCTCCGACGTCCGCCACGTATACCGGCGCTCGAGGAACTGGCCGAGCGTCGTCTTCCGCTCGTCGTGCGCCTTCGGGTTCGCCGCCGTGCCGAGCACCTTGGCCAACTGCTTCTTGCATTCCGTCTCGGTGTCGAACGGGCCGACGCGCGGCTGCCGGCGATTCCCGGAGGCGGACTTGGGCGCCTCGTACCGGGCGTACCAGGCGCCGTGGCCCTTCTTCGGCAGGTCCGGGCACTTCTTCCCCAGTAGCCGCTTCGTCTCCGGGTCACGGCACGAGCAGGCTTTGTAGGGCTTCATTGATCACTCTCCTCCGAGAGGGGTGTGTAGGTGGAGCCATCCTCCGGGGTGTCGACGTAGGTCAGTTCAGCTTCGAGCGGGGGTGGCGTCAGGCCGCGGCGCCGCATGTCCCTGCGCACTTCCTTGATCGCATCGCCGATGCTCTGCAGCGTCTGGGAGGCGAGGCGCACAATGCCTTCCTCCGGCGACCCCGACGTGGTGACGAACAGCTTCTGCAGGTGGCGGTTGTTGCTCCACCAATCGGCGACGAGGCGGTCATGCCGACGGAACAGCCGGACTGGCTCGGCGCCCTGCTCGCTCGCCTCATCTGGCGCGTCCCCTGGCAGGCGGCTGGCTTCGCCCGTGAACCACTTGAGCGCGGACCAGGTGTCCACAGCCTCGCCGGGCAGAACCTCGGCCGTCTCCTCGAGGCCGATCGGGAACAGGAGCTGCACCGGAGGAACCTTGAGGATGCGGGCGATCACGAGCAGTTCCACCACGCTCAGCGCGGGCCGCCGGCCACCCTCGAAGTTCGCGAGGACCGACCGCTTGATCGGAAGCCCGTACTCCTCGGTGCAGATGTCCGCGAGCTTCTGGACGCTGATCCCTCGCTCGAGGCGGCATCGCCGCACCTGTTGAGCCACTCCCTGTACAAGCCGAGCCCTCCACTCTTCTCCCTCCACGCGCCTCCACCTTCACCCTTGCGACCGTTCGCTCAGATGACGATAGCGGGGAAGTTGACACCTTGCACCCCCGCATGCACCCTTAGCAGCGTGAGCAACGAATCTGCCGAGAACGGCATCTCAGAAAACGCTTCGGAAGGTGGCGGGCTGACCCGGCGTGAGTTCGCCAAGCTCGCACGAGTCCACCCCGACACCGTGAAGCGGTGGGCGCGCCTCGGGATCGGCCCCCAACCGCACAAGGTCGGCCCGCGGCTGGTGCGCTACGACCGCGGCGAAGTCCTCGAGTACCTGAACATCACCCAGGCCGGAGCCTCGGCCTGATGTCCGCGTGGACGCGCGAAGCGATCGAAGCGCAGGGGCCGACGACTGAGGTACCGGTGCTCGCCGAGATCCTCGCCATCAACAAGGACACGATCTATGAGGCGATCCGCCGCGAGGAGTGGGACATGACCCGCGTCCTCCGTATCGGCCGCCGGATCAAGATCCCCACGCTCGACATCGTCACGTACCTGTTCGCCCCTGCCGGATCCCCGGCAGTGCCAACGCAGTGCCAGCACGACGCGTTGACGCAGGTCACAGGGGGCAAATCGCAGTCTCAATGCGGTTGCACCCCAGCTGCCTCGGGGGTCATCCACCAACTTCGGGGCGCATGAGAGCGGCCCCCGCCAGAGCCGGTGTTCCAGCACCGGACCGACAGGGGCCAGACGCCACCCCACGGACATGACGAGACCCCGGGCAATCCGCTCGCCAGCAGACCCGGGGCCACATCACAGAAAGGAACGACGCCAGTGACAACACTGCCACAGGCCGCCCATTACGACTACGGGCAGCTCCTCCGAGCCGCCACGCTCACCACGGACGAGCTCGACTACCTGATCGGACGGGAAGGCCGCGACGCCGGCCCCTCCCTCCTGGCCGACGCGTACAGCCAGGGAAAGATCACGGACGCCACCGTCACGGCCCTGATCGGCGGCATCTGGTCCGGCGCCGAATACCCCGACCAGCACCTCGACCGCGACAACTGGCGGCAGCTGTTCGACGTCGCCGGATTCACGGTCGACGGGACGTCGGCGCCTCGCCCGACGGAACCCATCCTCCTGTGGCGCGGCACCGTACCCGAGCGCCGTACCGACTGGTCTTGGACCACCGTCCGAACGATCGCCGAAGGCTACGCCAACGGGACCGCTGCCCGCCGTCCCACCGGTCGCTTCTACGTGACCCTCGCCCCGCCGGAAGCGCTGCTGTGCGCCAACAACGAGCGCGGCGAAGCCGAGTACGTCGTCGACACCCGCGGCCTCACCATCTGGGAGGCCCCGCGATGAGCGACCTGACGTACACCGAACGCGCACAGTTCCTCGCCGCCGTCCAGGGCATGGGCGAGGGCGACGAGATCCCTGACGCCGCCTTCCAGCTCATCCTCGAAATCGAGTCCCAGACCCCCGCGCCCTGGTCCCACACCGACCCGCTTATCGCCGAGCGGTACCTCGCCTACCGCGGCGCTGACCCCGACGTCGCCGCCACCAACGCGGCCGAGTTCGAGCTCAAGTTCCGTGCGCTCTTCGCGCTCGGCACCGGCCGCCCTGCGCAGACCTTCCAGGAAATCGCCGACTGGATCAACACCCACGTGGACGGTGCGAAGTGAGTGACCACAAGCAGCAGCTCGACCAGGCCATGCGGGCCTTCAACGCGGCCGAGCGCACCGAGTTCATGCTCACCACCGCAACCCGCTGGCTCGGGCTGGACGGGCCCACGTACCTCGTCGGCGACGTCCGCGTGAAGGTGTTCTTCGAAGACATCCACGGACGGCACTGGGTCGACGCCGCCCTCGCCGCCGAGTCCCTGTACTGGGTGGGCGGCGTAGGCCTGCGGAACCCCGAGCTGATCGAGTGCTACCGCGCGTCCGCCGTCGACATCACCGAAGCCCGAGACCTGTGGGTGTGCGCCGACGTCCGCGGCAAGTGGAACGCCATCATGACGCCCGTCGAGGACCTGGCCTCCGCCTGGGGCTACCCGTCGCCCGTTCGTCTCCCCGACGGCAACTGGGCACGTACCTGGCTCGACCTGCCCGAGCGCACCGACGAGCAGGAACTCGCCTGGATCGCCAACGGCGGCGACCCGGTCCCACTCTGCGCACGCGACATCTGACCAGCCCCGGCCGCGCCCACCGCCGGGCGCGGCCGCCAACTCCATATCCCTCGCGAGACGGCCCACAGGGCACCCGCACCGCTCGCCGCCGCGAAGGACAACGACATGGCCGAACGAGAAGAGGGTCCGGTGCTCATCCCGGACCCTCCAGAGTCGCCCGCTTCCAGGCCGAGTTACTCAACTACGAGTGTAGTCCGGCCTGCGATGCGACTACCGGGCGAACGGCCAGACATGCCGGACGCCATGCACAGCGATCGATTGCGCGAGCAATGGACCCGTGAGCGCGCCCGCCGCCAGCTCGTCATCGACAGCATCCGCTGTCACCTCGCCGAACAGCCCAGCCCCCGCGCGATCCGCGCATGCGCCCGCCGCTGGGTCAACGACGTCAACTTCATCGCCGACGGCGTCATCGCCGCCCTCAACAGCACGGAGACCGAAGAGTGAGCCGAACTGGGCTTTCCCCGCGCGAACGACGGCACCGCGCCATGCATGCCTTCATCGACCGTGGCTGCCCCGTGTCCGCTCTCACGCCCGGTGCGAAGGTCCCCATGCGGTCATGCCCACAGTGCGACATCAAGTCGCCCGACTACGTGCGGCACCACGGGATCAAGGACTGCCCGCACCCGGCAGACCTGTGCCATGGCTTCCATGCCGCCACCCTCGACCACGACAAGGCGCAGTCCTGGATCGAGCGCCACCCCGACCTCAACTTCGCCGTCTCACCGGGGCCCGCCGGGCTGGTCATCATCGACCTCGACACCAACAAGAACCAGGCGTCGCCCCCGCCCCCCTTCGACAAGATCTCCGGGGTCCGCGACGGGTTCGACGTATGGGCTCTCGCCCTTGAGCGCTACGGCGTCGCGCAGCCTGCCGACACTATGCAGGTGGAAACCCCCAACAGGGGCCTGCACCTGTGGTTCCGCCTCCCCGACGGGGTCGTCATCAACAAGTCAGAAGGCGACTTCGGCTGGCTCATCGACGTCCGATCCAGCAACTCGTACATCGTCGGCCCGACCAGCGTCACCAAGAACGGGGAGTACCGGCGCATCGGCGACGTCACTACGCCGCAGCCCGCCCCGGCCTGGCTGCTCCACCACCTCGAACACACCGGCCACAAGCCCAAGCCGCCCCCGCCGCCCCGGCCCATCCGCCGGCAGTACGTCGACCGTGGGACCGAGCCGCGCGGTAAGACCCTGCAGGACCTCGCCCATGAACTCGCCACCGCTCAGGAGAGCGAGCGGCACTCCGTGCTCTGCCGTGTCACCGCGGCCGCCGCATTCCTCGTCGAGCGCGGGCAGTGTGACGAGGCCGAGATGCGCGACGAGATGTTCAGCGCCGGGCACCAGGCCATGCGCTCCGACTACGAGATCCACAAGGCCATCGAGAGCGCCCTCACCTACGCATCTGGGAGGGCCGCATGACCACTCACGCCGACGCCGACCGGGCGACCGAGGACCCATGGCCTGACGTACCGCGCATGCCTGAGCCGGACCAGGAAGAGGACGACGATGTAGTCGGCCCCGACTTGGTCTTTAGGACCCTCTCCGATATTGCGGCGGACGTCGACAGCCGCCCGCCGCGCCCGTGGCTCTTCCGGCCGGTCATCGTCGCTGGCGACTACGGCGTCATGTCCGCCGAGGACAAGGCCGGTAAGACGTGGGCGATCCTCGACGCGGCCGTGTCCTGTGCCGCAGGTGTGGCATGGCTGGACGAGTTTCCGGCCGGAGACCCCGGCCCGGTCCTCGTGTTCCTCGGGGAGGGCAGCGACGCCAAGCTACTGCGCCGCATCCGCGCCGTGGCCGCACACAAGGGGCTCACCAAGGAGCAGGGCGACGTGCTGCCGATCGTTGGTTGCTTCCGGGCGCCGCAGCTCAATGACAACCAGCACAAGCACCTCGTCCGCAAAGCGATCAAGGAGTACAAGCCGAAGCTTGTCATCATCGACCCGCTGTACCTCGCGGCCGGCGGGGCGAACGGAGCCGACCTGTACTCGATGGGCGCCATGCTCGGCGCGATTCAGCACATCGTCCAGTCCGCCGGGGCCAGCCTGCTCCTCTCGCACCACTGGAACAAGACAGGGGAAGGCTCCGGACACCACCGCTCCAGCGGCGTCGGGCCTGGAGCCTGGGGGCGCTTCCTCATCTCCGTGGGTGTCCTCAACTCCCGCACAGACAAGGACACGCAGGAAACCACTGTCCGCCTGAAGTGGATGTTCAAGGGTGACGAGATCCCAGAGACCGACTTCACCCTCGTCCGCCGCATTTACGCCGAAGACCCCGAAGACCTGAACAGCCGCATGCATTACAGCGTCGAGCGGGTCGAGGACGATCTCGCCGAAGACGACCAGACTCCCGCCGAACTGGTCGGGCTGCGCCCGGCGGCAGTGCGGGTACTGGGCACCCTCCGCGGCGTCTCGTATGCGATCTCGGTCAAAGGAATCGGGGACCGCCTCGCCGAGGACAAGAGCGGCAAGGGCCCGCTCAAGGCTCGCACGATCCAAGACGCGCTGCGGCAACTGGCCGACCGGAAGCTTGCCGAAGAGGCGACCGGACCCGGCACAGGGTCGCTCTGGCTCGCAACGACCCCCAGTGAGGTCCCAGATGCGGCCTGACCTGCGCGCACGTCCCGCATGCGCAACGCGTGCGCGCAGTGCGCAACCCCAATATGGAGACGCGCACGCACGCACGTCGTCTTATAGACGTGCGCGTGCGTGCGCCTCCGTGGGGCCGTCAGTAACAACCACCCCAGGAGTCCCCTCGTGACAAAGCAGCTCACCACCCAGAACGCCACAATCACCACGGCCACCATCCAGGTACAGGCCATGACCATCGGCGCCCGCCAAGTCACCCTCTCGGTATTCCGCCAGCTCATCGAAGAGCCGCTCATCGCCGACGACGGCACCCTCAACGGGGAACCCTGGGGGACCGTCAACTACCACCCGGGCAAGTGCGGCGAAAGCTACGCCGAGCACTGGCACGCCGTCTGGCAGCGCGGCGAAGAGCTGCGCCGCTCCATCGTCGTAAAGGAACCCTCGTTCGAGCCGCTGACCAACCCCATGCTGGACCGGCTTGCCACCATGGCAGCCCTGGCATGGCTGGACGGAGAGGCAACACCGTTCGGCGATGCCGGACCGCTCCGACCCTCGGATGCTTACGCGGACTGGGAAGAGACCAGCCGAGGAGTTTCCTACCGGCCCCTCAAAACCAGGGTCTCTTGGACGCTTGACGGAGTGTCCTGGGCGACGAAGGCGCACCGGCTGGCTGGAAAGGCTGCAGCTCTAGCCGAGCTCGCGGCGCGGGATGAGCCCTGGCAGAAGCCCCACGCTGAAGAGGCGGCCCAGGGCGCCCGCAAGGAACTGGCACAAGAAGTGAGCGCCTACTCGACGAGTCTCGATGCCCTATGGGAAGCGGCCATTGACCGCATCGGGATTGAGGCAAGCCGCCAGCAACGCCACCGCGACGTGCGCGCCACCCTCGCCGAACTCCCGCAGCTGTTCATCGCCGTCTGACGGCCGGGCCCGCGGTCATCGGGCCCGGCCACCCACCCAGCATCGCGGACTGAGTGACACCACGTCACGCAGTCGCCCACAGCAGAAGGAGTCCGCCATGGCCACCAATGACCTCACCGAAACCGAAGTCTCCGGCCCCGTCGGCTACGTCGCCCTGTGCCTCGCCCACATCCGAGCCGGCCGCCCCATCGACGAACTCGACACCGGCCTCGTCATGTACGTCGCCCCCACGCAGGCCGACGTCGACCACGCCCGCCACATGACCCAAGTTCTCGCCAACAACTGGGCCGGTGGCCGTAGGAAGCGGCCGTGACCAGCCACGTGGAGCAGCAGATAGCCGAGCGCATCGCCCGCGCCCGCGCCGAAGAAGAACGCCGGCGCAAGGAGCGCGAAGAACTCGCCCGACGTCGTACCGCCGGCCTCGCCCGACGTCACGCCGCCAAGCTGCGCCACCTCGCCGAACGGGGCCTCGACCTCGCCCCCACCTTCGACTCCGACAACACCACCCTCGCCGCCTCCGGCGCCTGACCAAAACATGTCGCCCGTTGAAGCCCGTCCGCCCACCACCAAGCCAACCCGGGAATCCGACCGTTGATTCGCGCCCACCCCAAGGAGAACCCCCGTGCCCGACGTGACGTACTCGTTCAGCTTCCGCGGACGCACCACCTACCGCCTCAACCTCCGCCGCGCTCACCTGCCCTCCACCATGCAGAAACTCCTCAACAAGCTCGAGGACGCCACCACCACCCGGACGGACGCCGAGGAGGCCCGCCGGACCTGCGGCCACGGGACGGGTCCGGAGCGCAGCAAGTTCGACAAGGAGGTTGCCAGGGCTGAGGCCGTCCAGCTGGACGCCTACGACAACCTGGTCGGCGCCGCAGCCCGTAACCGGTCGGCGCTGGTCACCTCCACCGCTGACGCATACGAGGGCGCCCTCGAGCGGGCCGCCAAGGCTGAGCGGGAGTACCTCGACGCCCTCGAGGAAGCAGCCGATGCGGCCAGCCTGCATGCCCTGGCACGCTCGCCGCTCGCGGTCCTCGACGTCGACGAGCGGTCCGTTGCCCGCAAGAACGCGGCCCGCAACGCGGTCCTCCTCGCCGCCTCCACCATCCGGCAGCTCAACCTCCCCGGCCTCGACGACTAAGGAGCCCGTCATGCCCGACAAGCCCATCAGCAGCGCTCAGCGCCTCGCCGCCCGGCAGTACGGCGTCGACCTTCCCACCCCGGACCCGGACCCGTTCACCACGGCAGAGAACGTCCTCGAGGAGGCCGCGGCCAAGGATCCGGGCGGCTGGTCGACCGGCGGAGCCGAGGCGGTCGTCGAGGCCTCCCGTGCCGCCGTGCAGGCCCGCCGCAGCCGCCACACCGCCTGACCCTCAACACCCCCGGCCGCGGCCCGCGATGGACCGCGGCCCCAGGAAAGGAACAGCATGACCACCCGAGTTGAGATCACCGAAGAGCAGTTGCCCGAGCAGCTGCGCCCCCTGCTCGTCGCCCACCTCGACGCGCGGCGTGCAGCCGGCGACGCCCACAACGACGTGCGGGTCGCGGGCATCCGCGAGAAGCACCTCATGCAGGGCCCGCTGGACGAGGCCAACCGCAAGGCCGCCGAGGCTCACGTCGCCCTGCTCGAGGCGACCCGCGAGCAGCCGGGGGCGATGCGGGAGTACGCGCATGCCCGGTTCGCCGCGAGCGTGGAGCGGGCCCGCGAGCACCTCGCTGCAGCCGAGCAGGAACTCAGGTCGGCGGCCGGCTTCGCCGCAGTCCACGGGTCGGTGCGCGACGGCCGGCCGTGCGTCAACCCTGAGCGCGGCCACGAAGCGCCCGGCAAGAAGCGCGCCCTGTTCTCCGTCGGCCTCGTCCAGGACGCCGCGGGCAGCCTGCCCGACGCCATCGACTAGACCCCCGGCCGGGCCCACCACGGGCCCGGCCATCGAACACAAGGAGGCTGAACATGGGACGGTCCACCCAGCTCAGGCCCAACAAAGCCAAGATCGCGCAGGAGCAGTCGACGTGTCTTCAGCTCCGTCTCGACGGGCTGTCGTTCCGTGCGATCGCTGAAGTCACCGGCATTCCGCTGGCCACGGTCCACGAGCGGATCACCGCCGCGATCACTGCTGACGTGTCGCCGAAGGCCGACGAGCTGCGGGTCCTCGAGTGTGCGCGCCTTGACGCTTACCTGGCCCGTCTGCAACCGAAGATTGTGGAGGGCGATGACAGGGCCATCAACACGGCCGTGCGGATTTCCGAGTCCCGACGCAAGCTGCTCGGCCTCGACATGCCGACACGGATCGAGGCCAGCGTCTTGAGCCACGAAGTGACGCCGCAGGACATCGAGTTGCAGGAGTTGCTCCGTGAGGCGAAGGCGAAGAACGCGGTGACCGAGGCCGCCATCCGGGCCGGGCGTGATGTGCCGTGACGCCGGAGGAGCTGCAGGTGCGCCGTGAGGCCATGGTGCGGGAGCTGGACGAGGCGGAGGCGCGCGTGCTTGCCCTGTCCGTGGCGGGAGCGGAGGGCTCTTACGAGCTGCTCTGCCGGCTGCGGAGGTCGCGTGAGCGTCTGCTCGGTACCGGGCCGGCGCTGAAGGTGCAGGTGTTCGTGCCCGTGGGTGCGAGCGCGGAGGAGAGACGGAAGGCCGTGATCGCTGCTGTGGCGGAGCGGCTCGAGGAGGAGGATCGCGATGACTGAGAAGTGGGCTGAGGCTGCGGCGGCACGGATGCTGGCGGCCGGTGAGCCGACGGAGGCGGGGCGCGCGGTTGCGCGGCCGCGCCCTGCCTGGGTGCAGGCGCTGGCGGACCGGGCGGCGGGTCGTCCGTCGGACCGGGAGACGCTCGAGGCGGTACAGCGGGGTACGCACCGGCCGCGCACCGAGTCCGAGCAGCGTCTCCTCGCCCGCCTCGGGTTCGAGGACGGCCACGTCGACGAGCCTCCGCCCGCAGCCTGATATTCACCGCCTGCAGAATTACGCCCGGCCGCACCGCACGGTGGCCGGGCGTAGTCATGCCCGGGAATTCAGCGGGTGAGGAATTGGGTGTTACGGCTACGCGTAGGGAAGGGTCCGCGGCAACCGCGGATCCTTCGACCGTTACGGCTATGCGTGCGACCTTGCGTCCAGGACTCGGGCGATGTTGCGGATTCCCGCCAGGGCTTCGACGGCTTGCGTCTGCCACTGGGCCGCCTGCTCGGGCGTGATGTCCTCTGTCAGCTCCTTGACGCTGGCCAGCCCGGAGCAGAGTCCCGAGAGTGCGGCCGTGCCCGTGGCGAGGTGCTTCCGCCTCGTCGGCAGTGCTGCTTTGGGCGACGCGTCGACCGGGCTGTCCGTGGCGCCGGACCGGGCTTGGAGCTTTCGGTGCAGCGACTGGACGACCCGCTCGGCATCGGCGAGTTCAGTGCGCCAGTGAGCCAGCTCAGCGGGCTTCGCGGGGCCCTCCAGTTCATCGACGCACGCGAATGCTCCACACAGTCCGCTCAGGGTGGCCATGCCGCTCTGCAGCGCCTTGAGCTGCGATCGCTGGGGCCAGCGCCGGCCCGCCGCGGTCACGAGGGGCGGAGCCTCGGGACGTGATGCGGTCGAGCGTCGCCGGTACGCCTTCTGCCTGCACGCCGGGCCGCAGTAACGGGAGTCCGCGCGGCCGGTGGCGATCGGGCCGCCGCACGTCTCGCACGGCCGACCGCTTCCACGGTTGCCGTTACGGATACGCGTTAGAGACGTTGCGCAGGCGTGCGAGCATGTGACGCGCTTCAGCAGCGGGTCAGCGTTGCGGATGACGTGCATGCCGCACGCGGTGCACGGGGTCGGCTCCATCAACTCGCCGCGCCCGGTTACCCAGTACCAGCGAACGCGACTGGCGTGCCATTCAGGCATGGGTGTTGGGCCGAGGGAATGGCAGGCGGCACAGATGTTGAACCGCGTCGGAGTCCAACTGCGTTGGCGGGGGTGCTTGATCCCGCCCTCTACGACGTACACGACTTCGAGGTCTTTCGTGCCGCATAGGCGACACTGTCCCTTACGCATAGCCGTAACGGTATCGGGTCGGTCGACTATCCGCTACGCATAGCCGTAACGCGATCCTCAACCGCCTCCGCGACGGAGCCGAGTGGCAACCGTTGCTCGGTGGGCAACGGTTCAGCCGGCCACCCGTCGCCCAGTTGCGGGGCAGGCGTCCACGGTTGTTGCCCAGAAGGCAACGACTGACCTCCCTGCAGGAGGCCAGTGGGCGAGGGTCTAACCGCATAGGGCATGCGGTTGCCGACCTCTGACCTGCGGTTTGTTGGTGTGCTGGCACGCGTATGGCACAGCGGGCAGAGCGATGCCCCGCCGTAGGCGCTGTCCATCGGGCGGGGCATCGAGCATCAGCACAAGCAGCCAGCGAGCACGGATGGAATGGGCGCCACGGTACGCCGCGGCACTGACAACAGACTCCGAAGAGCCGATGGATCGAAGGTTGAACTCATAGTTCACCTATGAATCTATGGCCACTTCGATCACTCTGGAGTAAAATTCCAGCTAGGACGTACACCGAGCGCTAGACGCAGCGCCAGGGACCCGGCGGCACGATCGGCCGCGAGCGGAGCTCACACGGGTCGAAGGCAACGCGTCGACGGCAGGCGAAACAGCGGCCCGGGATGGGCTGCCAGGCCAGAGACCGTGATGGGAAGCCGAGCGAGAGGAGCGGGTCACTCGGGCCCGCGGACCGTCCCCCTCCTGCTGCCTGCCCTTTGGGACTCCTCGTGGCCCGTGTCTTCTCCGGCGCCAGCCTGCGCGATACCCGGCTGCTCGCCGGACTGTCCGCCGCTGAACTCGCCGCCTCCGTAGGCCGCTCCCCGTGGGCCGTCCTCAAATATGAGACGGGGGCCGTGCAGCCGCCGATCCTCATCGCTGACGCGCTCGCCGAAGCTCTCGGCGTTCCGCTCGAGTCGCTCCTCGTCAACGACTCGCTGGCGGTGGCGGTCGCATGAGCTTCCTCATCGCCTCCGGGCATGTCTCGGTTGAGGCCAAGACCGACAAGGCCAAGTCTCAGATCACGGCCCTCATCGGCGCCCTCGGTGCGGTCGGCCCCGTCGCGGGTGCGGCTGCAGCCGGGATGGCCGCGGCCGGTGCAGGTGTGGCCGCGTTCGGCGTTGCCGCGGGCAAGCAGGTTGCGGACCTGAAAAAAGCGTCCGAGGCGCAGGGCAAATATCAGGACGCCGTCGCCATCTCCGGCAAGGGCTCGGCGGAGGCTGCGAAGGCACAGCTGGCGTACACACAGTCGCTGGCCAAGATGCCGAAGGCCACCCGGGAAGCGTCAGCCGCCTTCACTGCCCTCAAGGACTCATACGGCGAGTGGTCGGACTCCCTTGCCGGTGACACCATGCCGGTGTTCACCAAGTCGTTCCAGCTGTTCCAGGCCCTGTTGCCGAAGACGTCCGGGCTGGTTCGTGGAACCTCGGCCGAGCTGGATCGAATGGTCACGCTCCTTGCGGGTGGCATGGCGTCGCCGGGCTTCGACCGGTTCATGGGCAAGCTCGAGGAGTTCAGCGCCGACACGCTGCACGCGATGACCGACGGTGTCATCGACCTGTCGCGGTCGCTGGGCAGCTTCGCGGCAGGTGGCGGCTTCGACGGCTTCGTCGACACTGCGAAAGAAGTCGGCCCGCTTCTGGGGGAGACGCTCGGCAACGTCGCGAAAGCCCTGCTGAACCTGGCGACGGCCGGCGGGGACGTCGGGGTGTCGCTGCTGACGGCGGCCAACGCTTTCGCGAAACTGGTCAATGCGGTCCCGCCCGAGGTGCTGAGTACGCTGCTGCAGCTGTATGCGGGCTTGAAGCTGGTGAAGCTCGGACTGGCTGGGGTGGCTGCGGTCTCGATGTCGGCGGCGGTCGCCAACATCACCGCGTTCGTGCGCGCGGCCCGGTTCGGTGGCGTCGGTCCGGCCATCGCTGGTGTCGCGCAGCGGATGACGCTGCTGCAGAAGGTCGGCGGCAGCCTCGGCGTGCTGGGGATTGCGGCGCTCGGCATCAACGAGTTGGCCAAGGCGTCCCGCGGTGCGCCCCCGGATGTCGACCGGCTGGCCTCGTCGCTGAAGACGCTGTCCGCCACGGGTAAGTGGACGGGTGAACTCAAGGCGACGTTCGGCGACATGGACGGTTTCGTCGACAAGCTGGCCAGGCTGAAGAACGAGTCGGCTGCCCTCGAGAAGGCGAAGCCGTATGTCGCGTTCACCGGCCTGGGTGCGTTTGCGGACACTGCGATCACCAAGATTGACGACCTCGTCCGCGGGTCGAAGAGCCTCGGGGCCCTTAGGGACGAGTTCAAGTCCACCGATGAGGGCCTCGCGGCTATAGCCACGAACGGCTACGCGAACCAGGCCGCCGAGCAGTTCCGGAACATGCGAGAGGCCTGGGTCGCCGAAGGCAATTCGCTGAAGGACTTCAACTCGACGTTCCCCGAATACACGGCCGCCGCTGCCGCCTTGAAGGGGGAGCAGGAGCTTGCCGCGGCGGGGATGGGGGTCTTCGGTGCGCAGGCCATGGAGACCAAAGCCAAGCTCGACGCGCAGAAGGGTGCCGCGGACGGGCTGCGGGCGAGCCTCATGGCCCTCAACGAGACGAACCGGTCGGCGTATGACGCGCAGATCCAGTTCGAGGCGGGCATCGACGCTCTGACGGCCAGCTTCAAGGAGCACGGCGCGACGCTCGACATCGACAGTGCGGCAGGGCAGGCGAACGGTCAGGCCATGTCGGCGGCAGCGAAGGGCCACGACGAGATGCTCGCCTCGGGCATCGCGGCCGGTGACTCCCTCACCTCGATGACGAGCAAGTCGGAGAAGCTCCGCGGCACGATGATGCGCCTGGCGACCGATGCCTTCGGTGGCAACAAGAAGGCCGCCGAGGAGTACGTCAACAAGCTGCTCGGGGTGCCGGGCGACATCAAGACGATGGTGAAGCTGGAGCGGCAGGAAGCCATCACCGGCTTGCAGTCGGTGCAGGCGGCGATCCAGAAGACGCCGGGCGCGAAGAGCATCAAGGTCGAGGCGTTGAACGCGGCAGCGATCGCGGCTCTAGAGGCGGTCGGCTACAAGACCAAGACGCTGCCGGACGGCCGCACCGAGGTGTACACCGCGAACGGTCAAGCCATCGGCAACATCGGCGCCGTGTCGACGGCCCTGAACAACCTGGACGGCACGACGGCGCGGACGTACATCACGAACACGATCCGCACCATCAACGAGATCATCACCAGGTCGAAAACCTACCGGTCGGTGCACGACATCGTGGGCGCGACGGGTGGCCGCTTCACCGGCTCGGCATTCCGCACCCACTACGACACCGGCGGGCGCGTCCAGGGGCCGGGAACGGGCACCTCCGACGATGTGTTCGCGCCGTGGCTGTCGGACGGCGAGTGGGTCATCAAGGCCGCGGCGGTCGCGAAGTACGGCGACAAGTTCCTGGCGTCCGTGAATGACGGCACCCTCAAGCTCGGCCCGCAGATGGCGAAGGGCGGCAAGCTCTCCGAGAAGCAGAAGCAGGCCATCGCGGCGGAGAAGCAGCGGCAGAAGGAAGGCAAGTCCGCGCTCAAGTCGGATGTGACGTTCACGACCGGCGGGAGGCTCGCCGGCTACAAGAACACGGAGACGATCCACGACCTCGGTATGCCGGACTCGGTGGGTTCCCTGGTCTCCTCGATCAACTCGTATCTCGGCAACATCAAGAAGGCTTTCTCGGGCAAGACGGAATCCCGCCTCGTCTCTCAGATGACGTCTTCGGGCAAAGCCCTCCTCGACAATCAGAAGAAGCTGGAGTCCGTCAACAAGTCCCTCGACAAGGCGAAGACGACCCTCGATGACTTGAAGGGGAAGTTCGATTCCCTGAAGACGTCGGTGAGTTCGTCCCTTGTCGGCTTCGGGAACGTCACGAAGATCGGGAAGTACGGCACCAGCGCGGACACGCTGATCAAGCAGTTGCAGTCGGACACTTCGCGCACCACGGATTTCGCGAAGCAGCTTGAGGCGCTGAAGGGGAAGGGCCTCAACGCGACCGCCATCTCGGATATCGCGGGTGCCGGTATCACGGGCGGCGGCATGGCCACGGCGCAGTCCCTCCTCAACGCTTCGCCCGCTCAGATAGCGCGCATCAACGAACTGCAGGCGCAGCTGAAGAAGTCCGCGGACGCGGCCGGAGCCACGACCGCGAATGCCATGTACGGCGCCGGGATCGCATCCGCTGAGGGTCTGGTCAGGGGCCTGACGTCGCAGCAGGACAAAATCGAAGCCGCCATGCTCAAGCTTGCTAAGAGCATGGAAGCCGCCCTGAAGAAGGCCCTCGGCATCAAGTCCCCGGCGAAGCGCCTCGAGCCCATCGGTGACTTCTCCGCGCAGGGCG
>WUUC01137823.1_pt1 | contig 30569 bp, 25 predicted proteins | sample 6278441 | NCBI WGS metagenome assembly WUUC01 (sample SAMN13675441, study PRJNA597444) | soil metagenome | isolation source: soil | place: USA: Washington | collected 2017-10 | reverse complement strand
TCGTTCGGCTTTAATGTCCACGCCCAAGCAAGGAGTTCTCGCCCTCGAAGACGGTTCCATTTTCCGCGGCATCGCGTTTGGCGCTGACGCCACCATCGCCGGCGAATGCGTGTTCAACACCTCGATGACCGGCTATCAAGAGATCATCACCGACCCGTCTTACTTCGGCCAGATCGTCACCATGACCGCGCCGCAGATCGGCAACTACGGCATCAACGACGAAGACGCCGAGGCCCATGCCCCCAGATGCTCCGGCTTCATCGTCCGTGAACTTTCCCCCATCGTCAGCAACTGGCGCAGCCAGTCCTCGCTCGACGCCTATTTCAAAAAATACGGCATCCCCGGCCTCAGCGAAATCGACACCCGCGCTCTCACCAAAAAACTCCGCGTCGATGGCGCCATGAAGTGCTGCCTCAGCACGCTCCCCATCTCCGACGCCGATGCCATCGCCAAGGCTCGCAGCTGGCAGGACATGGCCGGATCCGACTACGTCAAAGAAGTCTCCGTTAAAGAACCCTACCTCTGGCGCAGCGATGACGTCGCCAATCACAACGCGCCGTACTTCCCCATCGGCACCACGATGAACGCCCCCGGCATCCCCGCGAAAAAGTTCCGCGTGGCCGCCTTCGACTTCGGTGCCAAGCACACGATCTTCCGCAAACTCATCCGCCACGGTTTCGACGTGCAGGTTTTCCCCGCCACGTACACCGCCGAGCAGATCAAGGAGCACAAACCTGACGCCGTCTTCCTCTCCAACGGCCCCGGCGATCCGTCCGCCCTCCCCTATATCCATAAAACGGTGACCGGCCTCCTCTGCGATTACCCGATCTTCGGCATCTGTCTCGGCCACCAGATGCTCACGCACGCCATGGGCGGCACCACCTTCAAACTCAAGTTTGGCCACCGCGGCGGCAACCAACCCGTGAAAAACCTGGAGACCGGCAAAGTCTCCATCACCGCCCAAAACCACGGCTTCGCCACCGACCCGAAGTCCCTCGAAAAAGGCGGTGCCAAAGTCACCGAGCTCAACCTCAATGACGGCACCGTCGAAGGCCTGCGCCACACGAAGCTTCCGGTCTTTTCAGTCCAATATCACCCCGAAGCCGCCCCCGGCCCCAACGACGCCGACCCGCTCTTCCTCGATTTCTACAAGATGGTCGAAGCCCGCAAAGCCGGGAAGATCTGATTTAGAGCCGCGGTCTTTCACCCGCACCTGCATCACACCTCTCTTTTTTCAATGCCCGGCCGCCTCAACGCGCCGGGCTTTTTCGTCTCCGGTCCGGGGCGTTTAATCTGGAACTCAAGGAAGGGCTGGAACGCAGTTCGGAGGCTGGGCTTAATCTGAGTTCCGCCGTCACGCGCCAGGAGATGTTTGGGATTATCTGTTTCCGCTGGAGGGCGCGGCTTCGTCAGCGCGGTGACCGTGAAAATCAACCAGACTTTTCAACACGAACGACGGCGACGGAGCGCCGCCCTCCACGAAAAACACACTCCCAAACAGCTCCTAATGGGAAGGAGCAGTGAAAGAAAAACCTGATGCGTGAGAAGAACGCCGGATGCCTTTTCCCGCCCTCCTGAGTTTCACATTCGTTTTTGCCCCGCTACGTAACCGCCTTGTGCGCGCCTCAATCTTCGCGCCCAACAGCCGATATTAAAGGCTCCGTCTTCATGAAGAAACGCATCCTCGCCCTGCTTCTCGGCATCGCCGTCTGGTTCTTCTTCATCCGCGACGCTCCCGCCCGCTGGAAAGGCGTCCCCGCCCCGCGCCAGCCCGTCCAGACTTCAGCCGGCCTCCCCGCCGTGTTCCGACACGGCGAATACACGATCAAGCCGCTCGCGAAATACCAGATCACTGCCGTCGTTCTCCGCGGCGAACGTTACCGCTTCGCACCGCTCTCCGATCTCTGCCCGCTCGATCTCGCCCTCGGATGGGGACCGATGTCGATGGCCTACGCGCTCAACGAACTCAAAATCACCCAGCACGGCCGCTTCTATTTCTACCGCTGGAAAAACGAATCGCCGCTTGAACCCGACCAGATGGCGAAAAACTCCGCCAACACCCACTGCCTTCCCGCCGACTCCGCCATCCGCAGCCAGCTTCTCGCCATCAAACGCCACGACCTCGTCACGCTCAACGGCTATCTCGTGGAAGTCACCGACGCCGAAGGCCTGCATTGGCGGTCGTCGCTCACGCGCGATGACACCGGCGGCGGCGCGTGCGAAATTCTCTGGGCCACCGGCGTGCACCGCCGGAAGATCTAGGTGTAACGCGCCCGTCCGGGCGCGTCGTTCACCTCCATCGCGATACGCACGCGGGGGATATCCCTCACCGCGTCCGCGCACTCAACGCACGCTCCGCTGAGTCCGCATTCTATTCTCATGCGGCTGGAGCCGCGAACGCTGCATCGAACCACGCCCGCACCGTTTCGTAGATCGGCGCGAGCCGCATCGAGAGCGAGAGGTGATCGTCGTCCGGCATGACCACATAATTTTTCTTCCCCGCGAGCTTCGCATAGATGCGCTCGCTGTTGCCCGGGGCGATCCACGTGTCGCGCGCGCCGTGAAACAACAACACCGGCACCGTGATCCGCGTCGCCGCCATTTCCACATCCGCGTCCGCCCACGAAAACCCCGCCAGCCTCGGCGCCTTTGCCACCGCCGACGCGAAACTCGCCGCACTTATCTTCGCCGCCTGTTTGGGCGCGACTCCATGGGCAAACTCCACGACCGCCGTATCCGCCCGTCCGTACGGCTCGAGCGCCACCACCGCGCGCACCCGCGGATCGCGTGCTGCAAGGAGCAATCCAGTGCTCCCGCCATAAGAAATCCCCAGCACGCCCACGCCGGTCTTCCCGGACAGACCGCGTTTTTCGAGATCGTCGATCAGCTGCGAAAGATCGCGCGCATCGAACGCCCCGAAACTCACCCAATCTCCCGTCGAGCGTCCATGCCCGCGCAAATCCACGAGCACACAGCGATACCCTTGCGTCACGAGATAAACCGCCCAGTGAAAAACGTCCTCCTTCGCATCCATGTAACCGTGCAACAGCAGCACCGTCCCGCGCAGCGGTACACTCGCTCGCGCCGGCACCGTCCACGTTAGCTGCGGCTTCGGATAATGCCGCTGGCCCTTCGCATCGGTCGCGACTTGGGCACGATAACTCGCCGCGTAATCGCCCGGCTCCACAACACCCACACAAAGCTCCGTCGCCGGAGGCCCCACCGCCAGCCGCCATTGCTGACTGTAAAGCCCGTCGTAACGCGCCGCAAAATACGCGTCGCGCGCCGCTCTCGGCACCCGCTGTCGATTCGGAGCCTTCACCGCCATCTTCGCCAGCATTCCGCTGACGCAGCCCGTGCTACCAAACGCCACCGCACAGAATACCCATAGTAATGCCAGTCGCCGAAATCCATTCCCCTGCTCGCCTGCGTAGGGTCGCTTCATCGGCTCAGCCCAGCGCCGCCTCGAACTTCACGGCATCCTCCGGAGTATCGACGCCGATCGTCGGATCCGTCGTCGCCCCCACCGCGATGTCGAATCCATTTTCGAGCACGCGCAACTGCTCCAGTTTCTCGATACGTTCCAGCCGGCCGATCGGCAGGCCGGCAAATTTTTCCAGCAGCTCCGCTTTGTACGCGTAGAGCCCCAGATGCCGCAGACAGCCGTTCGCGCGAACCCACGCCTCATCGACCTTACCCGCGAAATCGCGCGCATACGGTATCGACGACCGCGAAAAATAAAGCGCACGACCGTCGTTGCGCAAAATCACCTTCACCTGATTCGGGTTGGCGAAATCCACGGCGGTCGCGAACGGAGTAGCCAGTGTCGCCATCGCCACCGGTCCTGCGATCAGCTTGGCCAACTCCCGTAGTTGGCCGCCCGAGACGAGCGGCTCGTCCGCTTGCACGTTGATCACATGCCTCGCGCCGACGATGCAGTTCGCTTCCGCGATGCGATCCGTACCGCTTTGATGTTCGACGCTGGTCGCGATCGCTTTGAATCCGGCTTTCTCCAGCGGTGCCGCAAGCAGCGGATCATCCACTGCAAAAAACAGCGGAAACTCCGGCGCCTCCTTCGCGATCCGCTCCGCCACCCACAAGAGCAACGGCTTGCCTTTGATCACATGAAGCAGCTTCCGCGGGAAGCGCGTCGATTCGAGCCGGCAAGGAACGATGATGGCGGTCTGGAACATGGCGCGAGAGGGTTGTGGCAGGTTTTTGGAGTTGCAAGCTGACGGCACTCGTAACGACCATCCGCCAACCTAAATGGATAAAAACGATGTCACGACCGCGGGAAAACCACTCTCAAAAGAGCTAGTGGTCCAAAACAAAATGGGCATCCACGCCCGCCCCGCCGCGATGATCGTCCGCATCACCAACAAGTTTAAGGCCGACGTCTTTGTTGAGAAAGAGGACGAACAGGTGAACGGCAAAAGCATCATGGGTCTCATGATGCTCGCCGCCGGCAAAGGCTCGAAGGTCAAGTTTCTCGCCACAGGCGAGGACGCTCCACAAATGCTCACCGAGCTCGAGCAGCTCTTCACCCGCAAATTCGACGAAGCCTGAGCGAATAGACCACCGACCCAATCGCGGAGACGCGAAAAAATTGAACCACGGAAATCCATCCGTGGTTTTTTTATTTCCCAAATCGGTTTCGCGCCTCCGCCCTTGCGCGCGGTTCGATCTCCGGAACCGCTCGCGGCTTAAATCCCAAAAAACCGCCGTGCATTTTCGGTGCTGATTTTCGCCAGTTCTTCAAAACTCACGTCGAAAACCTGCGCGGCAAATTCAGCCGTGTGTTTCAAATAAGCAGGCTCGTTCGGCTTCCCGCGATGAGGCATCGGCGTCAGATAGGGCGCGTCCGTCTCCAGCATAAAACGCGCAAGCCCCTGCGCCTTGGCCGCCGCGCGGATATTCTCCGCCGTCTTGTACGTGAGAATCCCCGTAAACGATCCGTATCCGCCACGCCGCGTCAGTTCGGCCATCTCGCGCGGGCCTTCTGTAAAGCAGTGAAAAACCACTTTCGTCCAATCCACGCCGCTCGCATCGATCATCTCCACACATTCCTGAAACGCTCCGCGAGAATGCACCACCAGCGGACACTTCAACGCCGCCGCGCTCACCAGCTGCGCCGCAAACGCCGCGCGCTGCCAACGAAAGGTTTTCTCCGCCGCCACATCGTCCTTCGGTAGATGAAACCGATCCAACCCGCATTCCCCGAGCGCAACGGGTGGCGGCTCCGAAAATTGACTCCAAAAGGATCCGATCTGCGCCACCGCGTCCGGCCACTGTTCATCGACCGAGCACGGGTGAACCCCGACCGTGTAGTGAACGAAACCCGCATTTTCGCGCGCGAGTTTCCGATATAGCTCCCAATCGTCTGGCGAAGTTCCGATCGTGATCATCGCCTCCAAGCCCGCTTCGCGCGCACGCGAAAGCGTTTCCGCAAGCACGCCTTTGTGCACGAAAGATTCCAAATGAGTATGCGTGTCGATCAAGGCCATGTCGGCATATCGAAATGCTCCCTCCGCCAGACGCCACACAGAATTCAGCCGCTAATAACGATCATCCCCAAACCAGGCACTTGCGCAGGATCGTAATCCGGCTGCGCGCCTTCGCGGCTGGCGACGAACGCTCCCAACGCGCACGCGCGCGTGAGCAGCGCAGTCCAATCGACGTTCTCTCCGCTTCGCAGTAATCCGTCGAGCAGCGCCGCTGTAAACGCATCGCCGGCCCCAATCGTATCTCGCACCTCCACCGGCGGCGACGGCACTTGGTGGATTTTGCCTTGGTGCGACAAAAGCGCTCCCGCGTCACCGAGCGTCACACACACGGCCGGGCACTCATAGTGCGATGCTAGGTAATTCGCATATTGCGCGGCACCTGTCGCCGCGATGGACGATGGCGATAGCGCGCGCGCCTCGTGTTCGTTCACTTTTAACAGCGTGCAGCCCCGCACGAATTCATCGAGTCCGCCGACGTCGTCGAACGGCGGCCGCAAGTTCAGATCGCACAGTCGCACGCGTGGTCCCGTCCCCAGCCAGTCTCGCAACGTGTCTCGATTATTTCCGCTGCGCAGCGACAAAGAACCAAAGACCACCGCGACAGGAGCCGGCGCGCCTTCCACCGGTTTCGACGAAATGCCGTCCCACGCAACCGGATGATGGATACGGTAAGTCGCCTGACCCGCTGAATCCAAGGAGACGTCGACTGTCCCGGTGGGAAGATCTGGATGCCGCGTGACGAATTTTTTATCGAGACCCGCTTCAACGACTCGTTGCAGCGCTTCATCGCCGAGCGCATCGCACCCGACTGAGGAGACCAAATTAACCTCATTGCCCAAGCGACGCAGATGATACGCGACGTTCAAAGGAGCTCCGCCGAGGAAGGGTCCTTGAGGGAGAATATCCCAAAGAATTTCACCAAAGCAGATGATCGAGCTCACGATCAGCAGATCAGCCAGCTGACCGGCAAAGGCAAACGCGGGCGCAGAGTTTACCTATGCAGCTGCGCTGGATCGCTGCGGACGAACGTGAATGTTCAACGCAAGTACAAGGGCCCGTAACGCTCCTTCAAATAACGCAGCAGCCATTTAGGCGACAGCTCTTCGCCCGTCGCGTGGCGCACGAGGCCGAGCGTATCGAGTCGCTTGCCTTGCGCATGGATCGTCTCGCGCAACCAACTAAGCAGCCACGTGAAATCTCCTCGCGCAAACTCCTCTTCCAACTTCGGCCGTAGCGTCAGAGCCCGGTACCAAAGCTGCGCGGCCATCATATTGCCGACGCAGTAACTCGGGAAATAACCGAACGCGCCATCACTCCAGTGGACGTCTTGCAACACACCTTCGCAGTCATTCGATGGCGTGAGGCCGAGCAACGCCTGCGATGCGTCATTCCACGCCTTCGGCAAATCGCGGACTGCGAGCGTTCCCGCGAAGAGTTTTTTTTCCAACTCGAAGCGCAGCACGATGTGAAGGTTGTACGTCACTTCATCGGCATCGACGCGGATCAGCGTTGGCTCCACGGCATTAATCGCCAGATAGAGCTCGTCAGAGGAAACGCTCTCCAACTGTTCGGAGAACGCCGCGCGGAATTTCGGCTCGAAAAACCTCCAGAATCCCCGGCTGCGGGCGGCTTGGTTTTCCCAAAGGCGGCTCTGCGATTCATGCACACCCATCCCCGCCGCCTGTCCGAGCGCCGTGTGATGTTGGTCACTCGCGAGTCCCTGCTCGTAAAGTCCGTGGCCGGTTTCGTGGATCGAGCTGAACAGCGAATCGAGCGGATTGTCGGCATCGAAGCGCGTCGTCATGCGGATGTCCGCGCCCGTCCCCGAACAAAAGGGATGAAGCGAAACGTCGATACGGCCTCGCTGATAGTTGAAGCCGATCTTTTCGGTGACTTCACGAAGAAAGTCCCGCTGCCTCTCAACGGGAAATCCGCGCATCAGATCCGTCCGCGCCTTGATTGGCGAACCCACCATCTCGCGCACAAACGGGACGAGGCCGCTTTTGAGTTCATCGAAGAGTTTTTCGATAACCGCGGCCGACATGCCGGGATCGTGGCGATCAATCATGTAATCGTACGGAAATGCCGCGTGGCCGAGGTAGGCTGCCTCACGTTTCGCCAGCTCAAGATTTTTTTCCAGCACTGGGGCATAGCTCGCGAAATCGGCTTTTTTCTTCGCCTCCGCCCACGCGTGATAACCGCGACTGCCCTGCTGCGCCTTCTCACGGACAAACTCGGCAGGCAATTTCGTCGCCCGGTCGTAGTCGCGACGCGCCCAACGAACGACCACTTGCTGATCGAGCGTCAGGGTTTCGCGCTGCGTCTCAAGCGCTGTGATGAGTTCGCCCATTCGCGGATCGCTGAGCGCGGCGTGAGTCGTTTCCGCAAGCGCGGCATGCTGCGCCGCGCGCTGCGCCGCGCTGTCAGGCGGCAGATTAACCTGCTCATCCCAACCAAGGAGCTGACCGATGGAATCAAGCAAGTGGGCACGGCGCAGGTGGATGTTGAGCTCGGAGAAGACGGCATTCGTATTCATGAAATGTATCGCGGGTGGAAGCGGCGATTTAGAGTGAGGGCACGTTATTCACGCGAACTTGTCCGCCGCTTGCGCGGACCTTGATGAGGGGTCCGCCGCCGTTGAGCGTGCCGGTGAGCGCAGACTCGCCGGGCTTTCCGGTGACCGTCGTCAAATCGAGATCGCGCACGCGGACGCTGCCAAATTTTGACGCACGCAAGTTAAGAGTCGCGGCGGTGCGCGCGTCAAAGCCGACGGCGATGTCTCCTCCATCGGCTTTAAGATCGGCGGGGTGCAGGAGCGGGTGCGCGAACGTTACTTTGATGTCGCTGCGGTTACCGCGCGCGATCACCGCCCCCCGAGCAGCCTGGATTTCGATCACGCCATCGACCGTGGAAAGTTCGGTTCGTCCGGCAGTGCGGCCGACGAGGATATTTCCGTTTTTTGAAAGTAGTTTCATCCCTCCCGAGCACGCGGTGACGGCGATATCGCCGCGCAGATTGGTCGCGGTGATATCGCCTTCGACTTCGCCGATGAAAAGCGCGCCGACGGCTGTGCGCGCAGAGACTACGCCGCGCACGGCGCCGACCGTGACCGCTCCCTGCTCTGTGCGCAAATCGAGCTGGCAGTCGCGTGGCACGCTCATCTCGATGGAGAGCGCGGCCGGTGACCAGTTTTGCCATGTCCAACGCACCGCATGGAGCGGCCTGATCTTTAGGCGTACGGATCCGTCGGGAAATTGCGCCAGCTTCAGCTCCAGTTTTGCGAGCATTTGCGCGGCGGCTTTTTCGTCGATGGCTTCGACAGTCTGTCGGACAACGACGCGAAGCTGCGGCGAATCGGACGTGGTTACCAAAATGCCACCGGAGAACGTCTCGACGGAAATGTTGACTGGCGTTTTGACGCTGAAGGTTTGATCGACGACGCGATCCATCACCGCGCGTGCGGGCGGCGAAAAAATGAGGAGCGCAAAAAGAAAAACGAACCAGCGCCAGCAAGTTTTCATGGGGCGGACCAAGGGGCTCCGAGTTCGCGTTGTTGGCAAGTCGGCAGAAGCCGGGCCCGCGTGGCGTCAGACCTTGGCGCTATTATCGCACTTAAAATGGACTAGCGATCGGCGGAGTGCGTGAGCGCGAAGCGCGGCGTCTTTGGCGTTATCGCGAGTCTTGATGTGAAAGAGACCGGCGGCGTTCGCAGCGGTCTGGGCTTCCTCGTGTTGCGCGGCAGTCGCGATCAGCAGCAACGTCTCAGCTTTGACCGGCAACCGGCTCGCCGGAAACCGCGTGTGCGCCGCGAGCCAGCGCAGCGTGTTTAGCAGAGGAGAAGAAGCGTCACTCACGCGGGCATCTTGTTCTGACGGCCTGCGGATCGTCAAAGCCGGATTGCGCGCGGAGCCGAGGCGTCCCCTGTCGCCACGTTAACGAGCGGGCCGCTCAGCGCTCCCGCTCCGAAGCGATGCGGCATTCGCTCAACTCTTGCGGACGCGCTTAATCGGGTACTCGGTGACGGTGATCCCTTTCGCGCCGCGGCCGCCGACGGACAGTTCGCTCAGGTCAAAGGAGAACTCTTTTTTGCGCGCGCTGCAGCGGGCGCTGAGCTCGACTTCAACGGACTTCGGCAATGAGGCTTCGCTCTTGGCGACGTCGAAGAAAACCACCTTCGAACCTTCGCTTGCGGCGAGCGGATAAAGTTTCTCGCGCGTCACGCCGCCGACCTGAAAGCGTTTGGCGAAGGCTTTGCCGCTCTCCTTGTCCTGATAGATCATGGTGTAGAACGCCGTGTCGCCTTCCTTCGGCAGCAACGCGACGTGGAGGATATCGCGGCCCATGAAAACTTTATCGGCAACGCGCGCGACCTTCATGGTCACGTCAGCCATGAAGCAAATGACATCGTCGAGGATGGTGCACTCGGTGAGGAATTCGTGCTGGCGCCAGTTAAGACCGATGAAGCCTTCCTCGCGGTTCACGTAGAGTCGCTGGTTGGCGGATACCACTGCAGCGGCGCTGATCTGCTCGATCTCGTCGTAAGTGGTGCGGCGTTTGTGGCCCTTGCCATATTTCTCCTGCAGCCGCTCGAACCAAGCGATCGCGTACTCGGTGAGATGCTTAAGATGATGCCTCACCTCTTTCATTTCGCCTTCGAGTTTCTTGATCTGCTCATCGGCTTGGAAGCGGTTAAACTTCGAGATGCGTTTGATCTTAATCTCGGTGAGGCGGGTGATGTCGTCGTCGGTGACCTCGCGACGCAGATCTTTGAGGAACGGCTTCAACCCCTCGCGGATCTCGGTGAGGACGTTTTCCCACGTCTCCGATTTTTCGATGCGGCGGTAGATGCGCTCTTCGATGAAAATGCGCTCGAGCGAATCCCAGTGCCATTGCTGATCGAGTTCTTCGAGGCGTATCTCCAGTTCGCGCTTGAGCAGGGCAACAGTCTTGTCGGTGCTGCGGCGGAGAATTTCGGACACGCCGAGGAAGTGCGGCTTATCGCCCTCGATGATGCACGCGGCGGGTGAAATCGAGACCTGACAATCGGTGAACACGTAGAGCTGCTGCGTGATTTTCTCCGGATCGCTGCCTGCCGGGAGATGAACGAGGATCTCCACGACATCGGCGGTGTTGTCGTCGACGTGCTTGATTTTGAGTTTGCCCTTCGCATTGGCGGAGAGGATCGACTCGATGAGCGAAGTCGTCGTGGTGCCGTAAGGAAGCTCGGTGATCGCGAGAACGTTTTTGCCGCGCGACTCGATCTTGGCGCGTACCTTTACTTTGCCGCCGCGCTCGCCGTCATTGTACTCGGAGAAATCGGCGATGCCGCCCGTCGGAAAATCGGGGAAGATGCGGAAACGTTTTCCTTGGAGCTGATTGATCGAGGCGCGGCACAGATCGTTGAAATTGTGCGGAAGGATCTTCGTCGCCAGACCCACCGCGATGCCTTCCGCACCCTCGGCGAGTGTGAGGGGAAACTTAACAGGCAACGTGACCGGCTCGCGGTTGCGGCCGTCGTAGCTGAGCTGCCAAGTCGTGGTCTTCGGATTGAAAACAACGTCGCGCGCGAACGGCGTGAGACGAGCCTCGATGTAACGCGACGCAGCGGCTCCGTCGCCCGTGTAGAGATTGCCGAAATTCCCCTGCGGCTCAATGAGCAGGCCGCGTTGTGCGATGCCCACAAGCGCTGCGCCGATGGAGGCATCCCCGTGCGGATGATAGCGCATCGCGGCGCCGACGACATTGGCGACTTTGTTGAAACGGCCGTCGTCCATTTCCCAAAGCGTATGGAGGATGCGGCGTTGCACGGGCTTCAGGCCGTCGTCGATATGCGGAACGGCGCGGTCGAGGATGACGTAGCTCGCGTATTCAAGAAACCAGGAGCGATAGGATTTCGCCAGCGGAGCATTGTCGTTGTTACCCGGCGCAGGCGGAATGGCGCCGGGCGGAGGCGGGAGCGCAGAGCCGCCGGTCATAGCAGTTGCTGCTGTTTCACTGGAGGAAGGCTCGATCGACGATGCGTCGGGAGCATTGCCGGAGAGCGGAAGTTCGGACTGCTCGTCGGGTTTCTTGGATTTCTTTTTAGGCATCTAACGAGAAAGTTTGAGTCGCGATGTTGGCTGTGGACTCGCGCGGCAGGGTACGCGTGAGCGGTATAGCAGGGTCAGAGCTCTACCAAATCTTTCTCCACGCGGAGATTATCGATGATGAAGTCCTGGCGGGCGTGCGTGTTTTTGCCCATGTAGAACGAGAGGAGTTCGGCGCTATTGTGGAGGTGCTCCAGCGTCACTTTTTCCGCGCGGATGTTTTCGCCGATGAAGTCCTTGAACTCATTGGCGGAGATTTCGCCGAGGCCTTTGAAACGCGTGATTTCGTGCGTGGTGCCGAGTTCGCCGATCGCCTTCTGCTTTTCCTCTTCGTTATAGCAGTAGATCGTGCGCTTCTTGTTACGCACGCGGAAGAGCGGCGTTTCGAGAATGAAGATGTGATGGTTGGTGATCAGCTCGGGGAAAAATTGGAGGAAAAACGAGAGCAGAAGCAGGCGGATATGCATGCCGTCCACGTCGGCATCGGTCGCGATGATCACGCGGTTGTAGCGCAGGCTGTCGAGCCCGTCCTCGATGTTGAGCGCGCTTTGGAGGAGGTGAAATTCCTCGTTTTCGTAGATGACTTTTTTTGTGAGGCCGTAGGTGTTGAGCGGCTTTCCTTTGAGTGCGAAGACCGCCTGCGTCTGCACATCGCGGCAGGACGTGAGGGAGCCGGCGGCCGAATCGCCTTCCACGATGAAAAGCGTGCTGTCTTCGGCGCGTTTGTCTTTCGAGTCGAGATGCACGCGGCAGTCGCGGAGTTTGCGGTTGTGAAGCGATGCTTTCTTGGCGCGCTCGCGGGCAAGGTTGCGGATGCCCGCGAGTTCTTTGCGTTCGCGCTCGCTGTCCTCGATTTTGTTTTTGAGGGCCTCCGCCGCTTCGGGATTCCGGTGCAGCCAGTTGTCGAGTTGCTGCTGGAGGAAATTGCCGACGAAAAGACGAATCGAGGGACCGCCCGGTCCGATGTCGTTCGAGCCGAGTTTGGTTTTCGTCTGAGACTCGAACACCGGTTCCATCACGCGCACGGAAACCGCCGCGACGATTGATTGGCGGATGTCGGCAGCGTCGTAGTCCTTTTTGAAAAAATTGCGGATCGTAGTCACCAGACCTTCGCGGAAGGCGCTGAGGTGAGTGCCGCCCATGGTCGTGTGCTGACCGTTGACGAAGGAGTAGTACTCTTCGCCGTAATGGCCGCCGTGCGTCATCGCGACCTCGATGTCTTCGGCCTCGATGTGGATTAATGGGTACAGCGGTTCGCCGGTAAGTTTTTTCGTGAGCAAATCCTTCAGACCGTTTTCGGAGCGGAACGCTTTGCCGTTGAGCGTGAGGGTGAGGCCGCGATTTAGGTATGCGTAGTTCCAAAGCATCTCCTCGATGAACTCGGGGCGGAACCGGAAATCTTTTCCGAAGAGCGCTTCATCGGGCGTGAACTCGATCAGCGTGCCATTTTTTTCTCCGTTGGTGGCGGCGACGATCTTGCCGTCTTTCTTAATTTTTCCCTGCACGAACTCGACGGTGCGTGTCTGGCCCTCACGAAAAGCCTGGGCGCGATATTCGAAAGCGAGCGCGTTGACGGCTTTCTGGCCGACGCCGTTCAGGCCGATGGCTTTTTTAAACGTTTCGCTGTCGTACTTCGCGCCGGTGTTGATGATCGAAACGCATTCGACGAGTTTGCCCAGCGGGATGCCGCGGCCGAAATCGCGCACGCGGATCGAGCGGTCGGTGATGTCGATCTCGATCTTTTTGCCGAAGCCCATCGTGTACTCGTCGATGCAGTTATCGACGGTTTCCTTGAGCAGCACATAGATGCCGTCCTCGGGATGAGCTCCGTTGCCCAGGCGGCCGATGTACATGCCCGGGCGCAGGCGGATATGCTCCAGCGGGGAGAGGGTTTTGATATTCGCTTCGGTGTAACCTTGGGCCATGGGGAGATTTTAAACTTGGGTGGAGAGGCTTCGCTCGAGCCTGCGAGTGACAAGCGAAATTACCGCGTCTGAAAACTCCCGCGCACTGGACGCTGAGGCCGGTGTCTGCACAGTTCACCCCACCCACAACGCCCCCCATGAAAATCTTCCTCTACGTTATCGGCAGTCTCGTCGCGCTCGCGGTCATCGCGTTTCTGATCGTGGCCTTCATGCTCGGCTCGATCGTGAAAAAAGGCATCAACCATGCCGGGCCGCAAATTACCCAGACGAGCGTGGTGCTGGAGGACGCGAAGATTTCGCCATTCTCCGGCAAAGGCACGCTCAAGGGCCTCACCGTGGGAAATCCCGCCGGCTGGACCACGCCACGCGCGTTTTACCTCGGCGAGGTCTCTATCGATCTGGAGCCCGGTTCGCTCACAAAGGATCACATCGTGATCAACAGCATCGTCATCGATCGGCCCGAAATCACTTTCGAAACGAAAATCACCTCGAGCAATCTTCAGGACCTGCTGAAAAACATCCAGCAATCGTCGGGCGCGAGCACGCCGCCGAGCCAACCCTCTCCCGAGGGTAAACCTTCGACTCCCGCGGAGGACCGCAAGCCAGTGAAACTCGAGGTGAAAAGTTTCCGGCTTCAAAACGCGAAGGTCATCGTCGCCGGCGCGGGCACTACTGTGCCGGTCGAGATTCCTTCTCTGGTGCTGGAGAATCTCGGCACGCGCGAAGGTGGCCTGACGCCTGAACAACTTGCCGCCGCTGTGCTCAAAGAAATCACCGCCCAAGTCGCGCAAGCCGGCGCGAAAAAAGCCGCCGAAAAAGGCCTGTTCGAAAAAGCCGGCAAGGAATTGAACAAGCTGCTGAAATAAAAACCCCCGGTCATTGAAGGGGCTGCGGCAGTGCCTGCGATGGCTCGCTCTGGCAAACCGAACTATTCACACGCGCGCTCCATCGGCATGAAAATCACCTATTATTTTGAAGTCGTCTCGTCGTGGTGTTTCTGGGCCGAGCCGATGTGGGCGGATTTGAAAAGCCGGTATGCGGGTCGGATTGAGTTCGATTGGAAAATCGCGCTGATGAGCCCCTCGGATTTCCCCGTTTCGCGAGAGCAGTGCGACTGGTTTTATCGGCGAAGCGGCACGATCATGCGGTCTCCCTTTATGCTTCACTCCGGCTGGGTGGAGCCTGAACGCAACGGGATCTATCACGCCCCTAATCTGGTGGCCGAAGCTGCGAAGGACTTCGGCGTAACCGATGACCGCGCACGCCTCGCCTTGAGCCACGCGGCGATGCGGGAAGGGAAAAAAATAGGCGATATGACGCAGGCTGTGGCCGCGGTCTCGGCTGCTTGCGGACTGGATCCCGCTGAGCTCCGCACACGTGCCGAGACGGCGGAAGTCGCCGCCCGCGTGCAGATCAGCACCGACGAATTTCACGCACTGAAGGTCACGCAACGGCCCGCGTTTTTATTGGAAGATCCGATCGGCGACCGGGCTGTTTTTTCGGGACTGGCCGCGATCGCTCCGCTGGCCGCGACGATCGATGCGATGCTGGCAGACACCCACGCCTATGCGGCGCATGCCGCGCACTTCGGCGCTCCACCCGCGGCCTAAACTCACCTCCGGAAATCGCCGCATGAACTGGAAATGGCGCGTGCGGCATGCACGCGGTTACCGAGAACTCGGGTTGTTAAAAGACGCTCAGCGAGAACTGGACTTGATCGCGCAAAATCGCGCCGACGAATCCGAGGCGCTCGCAGAACAGGCCATTCTCAGTCAGGAGATCGGCGCTTGGCGAAAACTCGCGACGACCTGCAGCATCCTCGCTCGCCGACATTGCGATGACGCCGGTTGGTGGATCATGTGGGCCTATGGCATGCGCCGGGCCGATTCGCTTACTGCCGCTGAGAAAATTCTCCTTGAGGCCGAAACGTTTCATGCCGCCAACGCGACGATCCAGTTCAATCTCGGCTGCTACGCCTGCCAGCTCGGAAATCTCCCGGCGGCTCACCTGCGCGTGAAGCGGGCAATCGCGTTGGACAAGCAATTCCAGCAGATGGCTAAAACCGATGCCGATCTGGATCCCTTGAGAAAAATGCTGGCCGGGCCCTGGACATAAAAAAACCCGGCGACGCCGGGCTAAAGGGCTGCAGACTCCATCGACTAAAACGTCAGAACTTTATGGAAACGCTGTCGCCGTTCAGACCGAGACGCCTGATCGAATCGTAGAGCGACTGCTCCGTAAGACGACTTGCGATACGATCACGAGAACGAGCGACCCCGGAATTCCCCGAAACCATGTCGCCAAGTTCATCCGAATTGACCGATGCCAGCAAACGGGCGCGGCGGTCGTCACGCGGCGTGGCCACTTCAGGCTCTGAGCGCACATCCAGCGAAGAGATCGTCTGAGCGCGCGTTCCTTCCAGCATATTAACCGATGCCAGCAAGGCATCAGCCTCTTTCTGGTACTGCGGCCGAGCGTCACTTTCCATAGCGCCCGGGATGCCGAGAATAACCTGCGCCAACGAAGGCTCCCCAGTATCCTCACGTGGGGCAACCACATCGACGCCTTCAATCATCAACCGATTCGAGGATGACGCCGTCGCGGCATGACCCGATGTGGACGAGGATCGAGTTTCTGCCGGAGAATTATTTTCCAACGCTACCACAAGCTCTCGTGTGGTAATCGTGGGTGTTGCCGGAGCAATGGGAGCCACAGCCGAAGGCGAACTCACTGCGGAGGCAATCAGCGCACCGTTCGCATCGACGGTGGGAGCAGAGCGGTCGCGAAATGTGAACAATGTAAACGCGACGATCACTGTAGCGCCTAGCGGAAGAGAAAACTTGGCTATTCCCGCTGAGGAAAACCGGCGCCACCACGGACGTTTGTCGACGATGGCCGCGAGCTGCTTGTGGCGAAGTTGGTCTTCGAACTCGACCCAGAATTCGGCGTCGGGCCGCTCAGCGCGTTTTAAACGGAGAATATCCTCTAGCGAAACTTTATGCTGCGGGCGCGGAGGTTCCATCATGATTGGGTGTAGCTCTGAAGCTCTGCCTGGAGGAGTTGTTTGGCGTAATGGAGGCGTGAACGCACCGTGCCTACTGAGCAGTCCATGACGTCGGCGATCTCTTCATGACTCAAACCGTCTATTTCAAATAGAGTAACCACAGTGCGATGCCTGATAGACAGTTTTAGCATCGCCTCGTTCAATTTTTCTTGGAGCTCCTTCACGAAAAGCGCGCGGTCTGCGCCTTTTTTATCCGTCAGCTGGTTGATCACTTCGGCCGATTTATCCTCTTCGTGGATTTTCTCGAAACTAAAGAAGGACCGCAGGCGCGCTTTGCGCAGATGCGTGAGCGTAGAGTTCACCGCGATGCGATAGAGCCAGGTGAAAAACGATGACTGGCCTTGGAAACGGTGAATGGACTGGAAGGCCTTGATAAAAGAATCCTGCGCGAGATCAGCGGCGTCCTCACGGTTGGCGGCCATGTTATAGATCACGCCGTAAACTCGCTCGCGGTATTTCAAGATAAGCCGATCAAACGCAGCGACGTCTCCCGACTGCACTCGTTGAACGATCTGCCAGTCTGCATCGGCTTCCTGCTGTCGCTCCGTGGACCCGACGAGGGATTTGGCGAGCAGTTTAGAGCCAACGGGCATGCGTTGGAAAATGTCCGCAGGAGGCTGCCTGGCAAACGCATTTTCGATTTTCGCACGTGCTCGTCGGCCTCAAGGGCCTGTCGAGACCAGCGCGGGCGATGCCAGAGCCTCGACTTGCGCTCGAAGAACCGCTCCTAGACGAAGCAGCAAAGATACCGGCTCAAGCTCGGCGAAAGGAGCCAGCGCATTTTCCCCCATGCGCAATTCCGTGTGAATCGCCTCCGCCACGCGCGCAAACACGCCCAAGCGGTTCATCTGCGCTATGCGCACCGCCAGCTGAGGCGGGCGACGTTTAAGGATTTCGTCGGTTAGCTGAGTCCGGTCCTCTGGGGACAGTTGCTCCATGAGATCGAGCAGCGGTAGTGTGATTTTACCGCTGGCCAGGTCCGTTCCGAGCGTTTTGCCGATGCGCTTTTCATTCCCAAAAAAGTCCGCCAAGTCGTCGTAAATTTGGTACGCGATGCCGAGATGCCGACCAAATCGACTGGCTGCCTCGACAAACTCCGGAGGGTAACCGGCCAAGCGGCTTCCAAGAAAACACGACACCCGAAACAGCTCAGCAGTCTTCAAATCAATCACACGACGGTAATCGGCGTGGGAAATATCTATGGAGCCGCGTCGCATCGTTTGGATGATCTCCCCGGCACAAACTTTCCGCGTGGAGTCGGAAACCGCGGCGCAAACCTCGGTCGTAGGAAACTGCGTGGCGAGGTTCAGCGCGTGAGAAAAAAGCGCATCGCCCAGCAACACTGCGGCCTCGGCGCCGTACTCACGGGACGCCGTCCGGCGATTCCGGCGAATATCCGCCTCATCCATAATGTCGTCGTGCACCAGAGTCGCCAGGTGCACCAATTCTACGACGGCGGCCACGCGGATGAGATCGTCCGAAGGAACGGACTCAGAACGAGCGCCGCTTAGAAACACCAAAGCCGGTCGAATGCGTTTTCCCGACGTATCGATGCAATAATCGGCCATGGCACGAATCTCGGGCTCAAAACCGTCGAGCTGACCGCGGATGTAGGTGTCGAGCCTTGCCATGTGCGGCTGCAGGAGAGCAAAGACGGCGGCAAAATCGCCGGCCACGGTCCTTTCGGAGGGTGCAGTAATGCTGGCTGCCATAGTTGAGCTTGAAGCTACGGCTGAAGACCGGAATGGCTAATCTATATTTAACCCATGAACGACGATCCGCTTTTCCAACTGCTGATGCTCGGCGCCGGTATTTTTGTCTTTAAAATGTGGCTCGATGACCGGCGCGCCTTCGTAAACGGCCAGCCCAATCCGCGCGCGTTGCCAGGAGCGGTCCCGGCGGGAAGAAATGCGGTGACGATCGCCGCGGCGGGAGCGCTCGTGCTCCTCGCGGCCGAAACCTGGGGCGAAATCAAGCTGGGCATCTCTGACGAGCAAACGGACATGACTGCGCTATTCGCTCTGTGCACACTGACGGCTGCCGTTGTTGAAGAAGTTATTTTTCGCGGCTTTTTCGTAATCGACAAACGCGGGCCCGTCGCGCTGTGGACGGGGATTATAGCAGCGTCGGTGGTTTTCGCGGCGCTCCATCAGCACCTATGGAATTGGGAAGGCGGGTGGCCTTGGGCGGACGGAAAATTGAATTGGACGCTCACTGCGAAAGGCTGGTTTAGCACGACTGCGCTGTTTGTGGGATCGCTGTGGTTTTACGCGGTGCGCTTCGCGAGTTTCAATCCGACGCACTCCCTTCTGCCCTGTTTCGCGGCCCACTCGGCTAAAAATCTGGGCGTAATCGGCGTCAAAGCAGCCCAAGGATATCTAGCCGGCTGGTGGTAAGCCGACCACGAACGCAAAAAACAAAAGGCGCGGCCGTTACCGGTCGCGCCTGAGATGGGATCAGAAGCGATTACTTCTTTTTCTTATCCGCCTTTTTGTCCTTAGCGGTTTCAACTGGAGCGGGTTTAGCGAAAGGATCTGAGCCGTCTCGGAAGCCGGGGAGCTCATCCTTCTCCAAGCCCATCTTGCGGATCATACGAGGATCGAAGATTTCACCGGCCGTGGCGCCGTCAGGCTTTACCGTTTTCGCGGTGATAAAGATCAGCAGGTTCGTTTCGCTGGTAGACTTGCTATCGTGGCGGAATAGACGGCCGATTCCAGGAATGCTGCCCAGCAGCGGAATCTTCGATTGCTGTTTATTCGCCGTAGAGGCAACCAATCCGCCCAGCCCGAGCGTATAGCCGTCCTTTAAAGTAACTTGGGTCTTGGTCTTGCGAACACCAATGATCGGAATTTCAGCGGTTGAACCGGAGCTGCCAAAATTAACGGTGGAGGTGCGGTCGCTGACTTCGGGCTCAACTGAGAGTTTGATAAACCCCGCCGCGTTGACCTGCGGAGTTACCTTCAAAATCACCCCGATAGGTTTGTAGGTGAAACCGCTGACTTCGAAAGCACCACGTTCCTGATTGTAGGTATAGTTGGGAACTGGGTATTCCTCACCGACGTTGATTGTCGCCTCAGTGTTATTGAGGGTAACCACTGTCGGATTAGAGACTAGTTTAGTATTTTCAAGCGTGTTTAGTGCACTGAGAACGACGCTGAATTCCCCCGTCGAAAGCACGGACGAAGTCACACGTGTGATATTATTGGTAAACAAATTCTCAAGCTTAGACGCTGGACCGCCGTCCTCAATTGCATAGGTCGTAGGGTCGTACTGCGGACCATAACCACGTCCAGGCTGATTAATGTCATTAACGACAGACTGGGGAAGATTGCGATTGGCGAGAGTGTCCAGCTTCTCGTAGCCATTCTGCATAAAAGGAACATCGATGTTTTCCTCTGAATGGCTGCTCGTGTTCGCTCGACCATTAGTCTGCACGTAAGAACGCTCGTTCTTACTGGCTTTGACTTCCAGATTTTGGAGGCTTTTCCAATTCAAGCCAAGGTCCTTAGTATCGCCATCGCTGACCTCAATAAATTTGGTTTCTATCATTACCTGATCGGTAGCGCGATCTAGATTCTGAATGATCGGACGGATTCGCTGAATAGCCGAGGAACGTTCGGAAACGATCAGCGCATTGCTACGAGCATCGACTACAATTTTGCCACCGGTCTTGGGGTCTACCATCGCGTCGAGGCTCGGTTTTACCTCGGCAGCCTTCGCGTAGTTGAGGATAAAAACTTCAGTCGAAAGCGGCTCCATATTGAGCGACTCGGCTGTGACCACTTTGATGATGTTACCATCTTCAATATACGTGTAGCCGACAGGATTGAGCACGACTTGGAAAATCTGGCGCCACGTGACATCACGCAACTTAATGGATGTCTTTCCCTGCAAAGTATCGGGAATGACAAGATTCAACTCAAAGAGGTCTGCCACGTTGCGGAGAACATTGCGAATCTCCTCATCAGGGAAATCGACCGACAAGGTATCTTTACCTTTACTAACGGCTACCTTCGACTCGATAGCTGCGGCTGGGGGCAGGGCATCGGACGAAGCAGCTTCCTGCGCCCAGACAGCGGGCACAAGTGCTACGGTAGCCAGCAAAGTGGCGGGGACTAGCAATCGTGTTCTCATGGATTATTTTCCTGATTTGGTGATGACAATAGGCCGGGTGATTTCTTCGTTTTTATAACGAACCGAAAAGCGGGTGGATTCGATGGCGGTGATCTGTAGCTCATAAACGGCTCCTTCAAAGTTAATAGGATAGATGTCCCCTACTTTTAACTTCTTTTGACCGAGAAGTATAATAGCCTCTCCGCCTAATATGAAGGTGCCCTTAGGCTCGAGTTGCTCGGAGAGGGCTACCACTAGAGTGCGGTTCGAAGCCATGATCGCCGCTCTGGCCGTCGCCTGGTTTTCATCGGCTTCCGCCTCAGCTGTACGAGATCCGCTAAGCGTAAAGGGATTCAGTACAGAACCTGTAGCCTCCGCGGATGGACCGGAACTAATTAGCTTCTCCGCGACCTGTATGACCGCTGCCCTCTTTGCGGAAGGTACAACATCGACAGAGGGGGCCGCAAACACCGCGACCGATAAAGTCGCTAATCCGAAGAAAAATTGAAGTGCCGTTTTCATGATTGGCCTAAAAACTCGATATTGATGGTCAGCGAAAGAACCGGGTCAGCCGCTGCCGCTTCGTCTTCTCCAGAGCTGCCAGCCATGCTGACCGTTGCTGTGAGAATGCGTTGAAAGTGCTCTCCCCCCTGCACCTTGCGGAGAAACGCCAGCAACTGATTATATGTCCCTTGGACAGAGCAGGAATAGGGGACTGAAGAGTAGTGCTTTTTAATTCCGGCAACAGGTTTGGCTGCTGTGGAATTAGAAACACTGCCGGGTCGCAGATCCGTGAGCTTCACACCCGTCTCTGCTTCAATCTTATAAAAATATTGCTGGTTCTTCGCCAGGTCCGCGAGTCGGACCAGACGTTGATCAACCTTCCGGTTGGCTTCCTCAAGTGCCGCGACATGCTCTTTAAGCGAAGCGGAGTTCGTAATATTTGCTCTCAAGCGACGGCTCTCGGCTGTGCGGTCAGCCAATAGGGTCTCCGATTGGGGGATGGCGTCCTGACGAAAACAATAGACTGCCAATAGCAACAGGCTGAATCCAACGCATGCAGCGGCGAATGGATATTTTTTCAGCCAAGTGGACATTACTTTAGTGCTCATGGCTTCTTCGCCTCCTTTTTCTGCTGGCTGGACCGCAATGTGATTTCAAACGAGAGACGCCCGTTTTGTGGGTCGCGCGATAGATTTGTAAGAGCGATCTGGTCGAACCGAGTCCCTATTTCATCATCCGCTTTGAGTTGTTTTTCGTAGCTAGAAATCATCCCACTAGCCTGTTCAGGAGTGCCGACAACGAGTCCTCTTAGATTGACGCCCGCGTCTGTATACTCGACCGTCGTGATCGATACCTTGGCGGGAATGGACTTACCGAGGCGGCTCAAGAAGCGCGAAATAACCAATTTGTTTCCGCTTAAAAACGTCTCGAGCTCCTGAATCTTTTTTTCCTCGGACTGGAACGCCGCAAAAAGCGTTACCGCATCCTGGCTTGGTTTTTTATCCTGGACGATTTGCTGATCCAGCCGCGCGATCTGTGATCGTAGATCAGCGAGTGTATATTCTTGATAACCCACCAATGTGAGCAGCCCAGTCGCCAGCAAGGCTACAAGAGCATTAATAAAAAAGGTCGTACGCACCGCCTTTGTATCGGGGAGCGACGCGGTATTCCGAAAATTCGGATGCCAGGGCCTGACGTCCGGTCCGCCGGACGACTCAGGATTTTTTTTCAGCAGCGACAGCATGAGATTTAGGAAGCATGAGACTGATCAAACCCAGCCAGCGGATATCGATTTCGGATGCGACGGCTTTGCCATCGAATGTGACTTGGCGAGCCTTCAGCCACGGCTCAAAATCCATCTTCAACAGGCCAACTCCAAGCTGATTGGCCAACGCCGCCTCCAGCCAGCCGAGCTTGGATGGTAGCATCGTACAAACGAGTTGCCCGATCGATTGACCCGTTTGCACTTCGTAAAAGCCAATCGAGGATTGAAGTTCTTTCAGAAGCTTTTTCGTCAGCACCGACCCCATGCCGGTGAAATCAAACGTGTTTGAATAAAAAAGCTTCCGCGCGGACTCCTCGTCTTTGAGTCCGAGCTCTTTTTGCACGACTGGAATCATTGCGCTTAATCCCTGCGGTATCGGGCGCGTCGATTCTATGCCCCCGTCGCTTAAGATAAATGACTGGGTGGAATCGGTATCGATTTCCAAAACCAACGTTGGAGTTTTGACCTCCGCAAAAGCCAGATAATCCATCAAGCCGCCAAGCGTTGAAAGAGAGGCCAGCTCCAACGTCTCAGGGAAAATACCCCGCGCTAAAAGTTGTTTTTGAGCTTCTTCGACATCGTCGTTCGAAAGGCCGACGAAAAGGCCGTCCTTTTCCGTCGATCTCGCCAGATCAAAGTCGCCCCCATTAGCGGGATTTAAAACGGCAAAAGTGTATTTTTCAGGATCAACGCGAAACTGAGAATTCACTACCTCATTAAGGTAGCCGTCCTCTTTGTATCGCTTGGGGTCCATCGAGGCCCGCCGGATAAGGCGTTTAGCGGGGTATATGCCGCACTGCGCATGCATAAAAGATCCCGTGCGCTTGGGCTGCATTTCCTTAACTGCTGCCACAATTCCATCCGCGTCAGCTGAGGGACACGCCTTTAAAGCCTCCACCAGCATCGGACCGCTCTTGGCCGATGTGCGCGCAAGTAAAACACCGTAATTGTTTACCTCGACGAAATACCCCTGTGTTTTGTTGGAGAACAGCATGCGAAACGTTTAAAAGTCAGAGCTCAATCGGCACGAAATGAGGAAAATGTATGAGCACTTTAGGGAATTTTACGGCCGACTCGCTCTATTGATAGAGTGCTAAAGTGCGTTCGCCCGCCACTCGCGGGCAAGTGCAAAGCTACCGCGTAACCTGTTGCCTAAAGGTATTTACGGTTTATTTAGCCAGTAGGTTGCACTTCCCTTTTCATTGGTTTAAAAACAATAAAAAAACCCGCTCGGTCAGGAGCGGGTTGAAAGTAAAGTGTGTTGGGAGCCGAAGCCCGCGCTTAGCGCGTTATTTCTGCCACGTACGTTTCTTGTGCCGATTAGCTTTGAGGCGCTTGCGGCGCTTGTGCTTCGACATCTTGAGACGGCGCTTTTTCTTAAGGTTGCCCATGGTGATGAAAGGAATGTTGAGAACCGGTGAACGTGCGGAGCCACCCCCGACGTGTAAAGCCCGATTTTAGAGCGTTTTCACTTCCGTCCATTCACCCAAAGCGCTCGCGTACACTAGGAGCTTTAGCAGGTGATCGGGGAAAAAAACGCGCATAGCGCATGCATAGGCTTCCAGCTGCGGACGATATTCTTCCTGCAGTCGCGCCATCATTTCTTCCGGTCGCTCAGTGGCCCGCTGCCGGTTCGTTTTCCAGTCCAGTACCCAAATCACTTGGGCCGCCCGATCATGTAAGACCAAGTCAATTACGCCGTCCATCCACGCTTCCGGCGCCAAGGGCGCGAACACCGCCAGCTCAGCCTGCCTCGTCCACCGGCCATTATTGAGCTCCGCCCACGCGGTTCCCGCCTGGAGCAGGGACAACTCTTTCGCGCTCCGTTCTGCAAAACCCAACGTCGCAGCGGCGTTAACCGTTCCCGCGAGATACGTCTTCACGGCATGAGCGTCTCCACCCCACGGCATGAACTCCATCGTTTCGTGCCACCAAAGCCCGTAATCGATCGCCTCGTCTCCATCGTTCCGCATCGGTGCCGCCAATTCGGCCGATGATTCATGCCGGATTGCGCGCACGCGGTCGGCCGCCATTTGGGCGAGTTGATGCGGCAGCACTCTTGCCGGGAGCGGGAGACCGAAATCTACACCGTCAGCACGCTTTTCCCTCATCACTGTCGGCACGTTCACGCGTTCCTCGTCCGCCGACGCTGCCGCATCCCTCTGAACTCCTGTGCCCGGCCCAGTTGTTTCGGAAGTCGCCTCCAGCGTCTCTGCGACGTCGGGCAACCTCGCCCAACTCGCATCGTCGCCCCAGAGCTCCGCAAAGCTCACGCCCACGCCTCTCTGCCCTTGTCCGAAGCCCGCCGCCCAAGGCAGTACCAGCCGCCGACGTGGCCGCGTCAGCGTCACGTAGAGGAGCCGCGTCAATTCGCGCCACTGCTCGCGCTTCCTCGCTTCTTTCGTCTCATCCGACAGACTCCCGCCGTCGAAGTAGACCCGCAGTCGTCCGGCATCTTCCCGCACAAGTCGCAACCCGACCTCCTCCTTGTTCGTGATTCGCCGCCACAACCCCAGCGCGATAACGACCGGCCACTCCAAGCCCTTGGCCGAATGCGATGTCAGTAAATTCACCGCGCCTTCCTCTGGCTTTCCCGAAGGTTTTGCTTCGTCCAACTCCGCCAACAACTCCGCCAACCATTCTCGCGGGCTCGCTCCGTCCAATCCCAACTCCGCCGCTCTCGCCAGTAATCGCGCCAGCTCATCCGCGAGACCGCCGCCCGCATCGAGCGCCCGAGCCTTCTCCTCCAGCCCACACGCATCCGCGACTCCCCGCGCGATTGCTCCGAGCGCTTGTCCTTCGTCGTCCGCGCGCAAAACCCAAGTCCGCAACATGCCCAACGCTTCCGCCACCTCAGCCTCGTGCTCCTCCGGCGAATCCCACCGGAACGCTCCGCGCCCGCGTAACTCTTCCGCCAGTCGCGCATCGCTGATCGCGAAAATATCCCGCAACACCCCAAACCACTCGAACGCATTATCCGGATCGCAGATCACCGCCATCAGCCCGCTCATCCATCCATACACGGGATTGTCCCCATTTCGGCTCTTACGCGTCTGCAGCGCCACTTTCAGTCCTTCCGTTTCAAAAACTTTCTGCACCGTGGTCAGCCACGAATTGCGCGGCGCCAGAACACAGACTTCTCCCCAGTTGTTCGCACCGAGCGCCCGCAGGCCGTGGCGTTGCAAAAACTCAGCCACCTGCCGCGCCTCTTCCGCGATCCAGGCGTCAACTCCTCGCGGCAGCTTCTCCGGCAGACTCAACGAAAGCCGGCCAGCACGGCCTTCTTCGTTCCGCGGCCCCGCGGCCAGAGCCTCGTACGGGACTTGTAAATACGGAGGTTCGGCCCCCTCCGCGACAGGTAGGCCCCAGTTATGGCCGCGGTCGCGTCCGAAGGCGCCAGAAAATCCCGCGTTCAAAAAATCGATGACACGGTGCGGCGCCCGAAACGTCACGTGAAACGACAGCAACTCTCCGCCATCTCCGCGTCTGAACGCGTCCAGATGCCGCATGAAATTCCGGATGTCCGCGCGGCTGCCGTAGATCGACTGCTGACCATCTCCCACAAGACAGAAATGCCCATCCCGCGGTCCCTCCGCTCGAGGCATTCCACCGGCCGATGGCCACGCCCTCGGCTCGGCTCCTTCCGGTCGCGTTATCTCGACCAACACCGCGAACTGCTGCGGATCCGTGTCCTGCGCTTCATCCAAAATCACTCTCCAGCCTTCTGCCCGGATTCGCTCCAGCGTCGGCCGGTCGCGCAATACCGCGAGCGCGGCGTCGATCTGGTCCGCATAGGTCTGCACTCCGCGCTCGAATCGATAAAGCCGATACCGCTCCGCCAATTCCGCAGCCAACGCCGCGCCCGCATCCGCCAGCCAATCCTTCAGCGAACGCATCCAGCGCTCCGCCAATTCCTTCAAAACCGCACCCGAGCCCGCCGGCTTGTACAACGCCAAAAACCCGCGCCCACTCCGCCATTTCTCCCGCCACGCACGCGCCGCCGTTTGGCTCAGTTCCGTATTCTTCTTCCCGTTTCCTTTCAGCGGCAGTCCCAGGATTTCCTGCAACACCGGCTCGCTTGGCGTGGGAGGCGGCCCGCTAGGACAACGGTGCGCGAGCTGCCGCGCTGTGGTCGCATCGAGATCCTTTGCCAGATCAAAAATCGCCTCGAGCGGCACGTGACGCAAAAACGCGTCCAACTGCGCGGGCGCTAGCGCCGAAAACATCATCGGATCCTGCTCCAAAAATTCCTCCCAGCACCGCTCGTCGTCCGCTGCGATCACAGACGGATTCAAATTAATGCCGAGCGTCTGCCCGTAACGCTGCGCCAGTAGCAGGCAGAAGCTGTGAATCGTCCCGAAAAATGCCCGTTCGAGGCGATCGAGCGCCGCCAGCTCCGTCCGCCCTTCTTCCCTCAGACGCCGCAACAACACCGCGCGCGCGCGCTGCCCGATTTGCTGCGCCGCCTTTTTCGTGAACGTCACCACCGCCGTCTTCGGCAGCACTGCGGCTGCTTCAGCCGACATCGCCATCGCCGCTAGTCGCTCCGAGATCGCCGTCGTTTTTCCCGAGCCTGCGTTCGCGCTCACCGCGAAATTGCGGCGCCACTCCTGCCGGAATCGTTCGCGTGCCTGGTGATCGACTAGCTCGTCACTCATCGTCGCCCTCCGCGTTCACGGCGCTCACTCCAAACGTCACCTCAAACTTATCCTTCAAAATCTTCTCCGGCACCGGTGCCGATGCCAGTGGCCACGGGCATCCGGGCCGTGAATACTCGGAATAGTCCGCCGTGAGCGCGCCGTAGACTCCGGTCGCCAGATGCCGACCGAGCTGCTCCAGACAGGCCAGCGCTTCCGGCAGTTCTTCCATCCCGAGCGAGCCCCCATCGCTCGCATCCGGCTTCAACAAATGCACCCGCCCGTGCGGAGCGCCGGCCGACCGCATCGCCTCGAGATAGATTCCCAGTTGCAGCGACGAACCTTCGCGTCCCATTTTCATCGCGGAGAGCTTAGCGTCCTTGCCCGTCTTAAAATCGACGACATCCACCCGCGCCTGCCGCCACTCCGTTCGGTCGATGCGCACAAGGTCTACACGTCCGTACACAGGAAAACGTTCTCCTTCCGTCCCAAGCGGGATCGTCGCCCCCGCCGGCAGATCGGCTTCCGTCGCGACAAACTTCCCCGCATCGAGCGCGATCGTTTTTTCTAACAAAGTCTCGCACATCGCTTCGAGCTCCGCGTGAAACGATTCCCAATAGCGGTCCGCCGGTCTTTCCGCGCGTAGCTTCGCCATTGCAATCGCCAGCTTCGCCCGCGCCTGCGCGATCGTCGGCATTTCCCCGAACACGCGCTCCACCGCCGGTGTCCGCAAGACCGCCGCCAGCACGCGGTGCGCGAGTTGCCCCAACGCTTTGTTTCTCACGCGCACAAACGGCTTCCACTCTACGCGTTTCACGCCGAGCACCGCGGAAAACCAAAGCTCCGCCGGATCGACAATGCCTCGTTCGAGGAGTCGCGCCGCCAATTTCGGCGGCCGCCCGGCCACCGGATCCACGGAGAAAAAATAGTCGTCGAACGCCTGTTTCGCGTCACGCCGGCCCCGTTGGATTTTCAGCCACTGCCGAGTCTTTTCGGCTCCACGCGAAACACTCGACACGACCTTTTGTGCACGCCGCTCAAACAACTCGTCGAGTCCGGTTTTCTCTGCGCTCGCTATCGCCTCCGCCCACAACAGCCGCTCCACGCACGCATTGGGCGCCAGTTTCAGCTCCGCGTTCTGCTCGTCAAAAAGCGCCGCCGAGAAAACCACGCTCTCTGCCGTGTCTCGCACCAAGGCAGCCACGCCCTGCTTCTCGAAGTACGCACGCTCGTCGCCGGTGAACAATCCGAGCCCGGGCCGGGCCTGCTTGTTTAGCGCGATTCGTCGTTCGTCCGTGAGCCAGCAACTCGCCTCAATCCGCTCCGGCCACACGCCAGCATTGGCTTCCACGAAAATCAGGTGAGACCACGCCACGCCTTCCGCCCGACGACGCGTCGTCAAAATCACCCGTGCAAATCCATTCCGACCGGCCGAGCCCGTCGCCGGACTTTTCTCAGGCAAAAATCCCTTGAGCGCCGCAAACACGACCTTCGCTGGAAGCGCCCGTGTTTCTTTTTGCGCAAACGCCTCCAAGATGCCCCAGCCTTCGAGCGGCGGCTGCTCCAGTCTCGCCCACACCGCGGCAAAACGGCCCAGCGCGTCCCCGATCGTCAGCGCTGCGGGCCAAGCCGGCAGCAACCGCGACGCAACTTCCCACATCTCGCGCCACGCCGGTCGTTCCGCCTCGTCCAGTTTTTCCCGATACGCTTCGAGTGCGTGAGTTTGTTTTTCGTCAAACAGTCGTTCGCATACATCTCGCACCGCGCTGAGCGTCAGCTCGGTCCGCCCCACCGCCTTCAGCAGCGGCCAGAGCGTCAGCAACTCTTCCAGTCGCGCGCCCTTCTCAAAGAACTCCAGCAACGCTTTCGCCAATTTCACCTCCACCGGCGGCGGACTCGAAATTCCCAGTTGATCGACGAAGCTTACGCCGCGCTCCTGGAGCAGAGCGGCGAGTTGAAAATGCGCCGCGTCCGCCCGAGGAAAGACCACGCCGATCGTCTGCGCACCCTCTCGAAGCGCGGACTCGATCACATCGACGACAAGCCGCATTTCGTGTTCGCGCGTCAGCCCCACGATCACTGTCGCCGCGTCGCTCAATCTCTTGTCCGCGCCGGCCACCGCCTCGCCACCGAGCCAGCCCGCCACAGCCTGTTCGCATGATTTCACCGCCTCTTCCTCGACCAGCGGCCTCGGCGTCACACCGAGAAATTTTTCCCACAACTGCGCCCACTCGACGGCGACCATTTGCTTGCGCCCTTCGAATTCCGGCTCCGGCAACAGTACGGAAACGTCCACAAAACCCCGCGCAAACGTCGCTACGTTAAAAAATTCCCCGCGCATGTCCGGCCCGAATCCGTGCACCAGCACGCGTCCGCCGATCTTCCGGCTGTCGGGCGCCTGCATCGCGATCGACGCCGCGTTCACCTGACGTGGCGCGAACTCGTACCCGAGTTTTTCAACCCATCCGACCAGCTCGGCAAAAACCTCCCGCAACGTCTCCCACTCAAACGCCTCGGGGCCGAATCCAGCCTTCAACAACTCGTCGAAATCATCCAGCGCGCGCTCAAGATCGCTCTGCAGACTTTTCACGAGGCCGCGCTCGGACGAATCGACCGCGAGCGTTCGCAGCCGCTCCTCCACAATCGCGCCCAGGCCGAGCATCAGCAATTCACGCCCGAGCGCCGGCTTGAGACCGGCGCCGGCACCCAGCGCGGCCCATTTCTTACGGGCCAGTCCCGGTGACAAAAATTCCACGCCGAGCAACCCCACCCCCTCGAGCAGACAACGTTGTTTCAATGCCTGCGCCTGTCCGCGCGTTGGCACCACTACGTAGCTTCGCTGCAACACCCCGCGACCGCGTTCCATCCACGGACAGATCGCATCGCTCCACGCCGTCTGAGCGTAGCGGTAGAGAAAAAGTTCGATGCGGGGCGGCTCCACGGATAACGCGCAAAAAGGCACGCTCATCCACCCGGCTCAACTCATTCCTCGTTTCCGAGGCGGGAACGCGCCGAGACTGCGCGTTGTTCGCAATTTGTCCGCGCTCCTCTCTGTCCCGCTCGCTATTTCTCCAGCGCTTTCGACGCATTCCCCGAGTGCTCCACTAACTCACAAAAAACCCTCGCCGCTTTTTTGCGGCGAGGGTTTAGGAAACCAGGATAAAATCCGAAAATTACTTAGCCTGCGCGAACTTCGCGACGTGCGACTTGGCGCGAGCGGCAGCGTTCTTGTGAACGACGCCTGACTTCGTGGCCTTGTCCATGGCCGAAGCGTAAGCGGAACCAGCAGCCTTAGCCGCCGCGGCATCACCAGCCTTGGCAGCCACTTCGAATTTCTTGTGAAGGGTCTTCAGGCGGGTTTTGACCGTCTTGTTGCGGGCGGTGAGGCGCTCAGTTTTACGAGCGGCTTTGATGGCAGATTTGGTGTTGGCCATGACGTATAAAAGATTGGAAGCCGGACAAAAACTCATTC
>WUUC01120397.1_pt1 | contig 30586 bp, 28 predicted proteins | sample 6278441 | NCBI WGS metagenome assembly WUUC01 (sample SAMN13675441, study PRJNA597444) | soil metagenome | isolation source: soil | place: USA: Washington | collected 2017-10 | reverse complement strand
GCCACCGCGGCAGCGGCGCGGCGGCGGTTTCGGAGTGCACCCGCCGGTGATAGACGGTCTCGACCCAGGCGGTGAACAATCGGTTTATCTCGGCTAGGTCCTGCACCTGCCGTCCGGGTTCGCCGTCGCCGGAGGCGATCTCGACGACGAACTCGCTGTTCACGGTGCGGAAGAACCTCTCGATTTTCCGCGGCCCTGCGGGCGGCCGGGTGCGGAGTGGACCGGGAAAACCGCAAGGCAGAGGGAAAATCGAACGTCTGTTTTGGACAGTCACGACAATCTCGACCGCAGCGTTCACATCACCGAACGCGCCCGCCGCCAGTTGTCGGCGCCGGCGACATGCGGCTCGGCTGTTACTCAGCCCGGGAAAGCGCGCCCACGCGCTAGGCCGCTTCGACGATGCGGCCACGTTCTCCCGGCAGGTGCTCGTAACCGTGCGCCGGCTACGCCGGAGGCAGCGTTCCCCGATCACCTGGGCTGTTCAGGGCGTCCTCGACGTGCTCGCAGAGCACCAGCACGGTGTCCAGGCCGGTCATCTCCAATGGTCGGCGCACCACACGGTTGGTGCCCACCACGATCCGCAGCACAGCTGGCCGTTCCTCGGCCTGCCGGGCCGCTTCTGCCAAGGCGGCCAGGCCCACCGAGCCGAGGAAGCTCGCCGCGCTCAGATCGATCACCAGCCGACCGCCTGGCCTGGACTCCAGGCTCTCCTCGATCGCCTCCTGGAACTGGGGGCCGGTGCGGAGATCGATCTCCCCAACCACCCGCAACACCAGCACGTCATCGACCGTGCGGCGGTCAACGCGCAACTCCTCAGCGGCTGCCTGCCGATCACGATCGGGCTCGCGCACGGAGCGCAACTGTACTCCTGAGTCGACACCGCGCCACCAAGCCAGACCGGCGGGACGCGGTGTCAGGAATCGAGCGAGGGGACGCTGCTGATGGGAGCCTCCGCCCTAATGGGGATGACGGAGGCTTCCAGCGCCCGCCACCGAGGGGGTATGGCGGGACGTCGTTGTGTCCGCTGCATCGCCGCACTGCCCGTGAGCGTTCCGTGCCAGGCATGCGACTTCGGCCCCTGCGGCCGCATCGTCTCGCGGCCGGATGGGGCTGCATGCCCGACATAGCGCCAACCTGTGGCCGGCAGCCGGAGCCGAGATCGGCGGCATGCGGCAGACCCGGAAGGACACGTCAACGCCTATCTCGCCGCCGCACTCACGGCTGCTCAGCGCGAGCTACGTCTGCGCCGAGAGCCCACGACCAGGGCTGGTCGTGGGCTCTCGCGTAGAGGGGTTGTGATTAGGGCGCGAGAATGTAGCTCATCCCGACCGACGTCCTTGATGGTGCGCTGGCTCCACTGCCCGACGCCGATGGCGTTCATCTCGGTGATGCCGATCCACCGGCCATCGGGGCGGTAATCGACGGCGTCGACCCAGGCGACGTCGCCGTAGGTGGCGTCCGCGCCTTGGACGCCGGGCTCGAACACGACCACGGCGCGGGGTTCGGCGTCGAGGACGACGGTCCAACCGTGGTTGGGCGCGGTGTCGTTCCAGTCGAGAGCATTGCCATCGAAGGCCGGCCAGAGTCCGGTGGCCTCGTGGAACTTCCCGGCGACACCCCACGCCCAGATCTCCGGCGAATACCGTGGACACGATGCCGGCGCCGCAGGACGCGTCATCCGCTGGCCGCTCAATGACACCTACGACCTTCCCTTGGCCAACAACGGATCCAGCACCGGTACCACGACAGCGACAGCGACTTATGCCACTCCCGTCTACCAGATGCAGGGCGTGGCAACGGACGGCACCTGGTACTACCTGGCCGGCGAATGCCCCACCGGACCCGACCCGGAACTGCCCCAGTAGGCACGGAAGGCTCGGGACGGCGCGCTGGAGTGCCGTCCCGCTTTCTTGGGCTGGAGATTGAGGGCGGCGGACCCCGCGCGGCGGATGACAATGACGACGAACCCGATTGGGCCGGACTGAATGGGGTTTCAGGGGGTTTCGGTGGGGAGGGTTTGGAGGTGGGCGCGGATTTGTTCGGCGCTGAGCTCTTCGGCGTCGGTGACGCCGAGGGTGGTGAGGATGGTGAGGGCGGCACACTGGTGATTCCGGCCGCCGTGCCGGCCAACCTATCTAGCCCGGATCGCTGCGACTGCGCCTGCACCGCCTCGGCGTCTTCAACATCGACGGCGTACCTGCGCCATCGGCGACATGCTCCAAGAAGCCCGGGTGACGGTCATCGCGAGCACGCTCGCCGAGGTCCAGCGGCAGGTTCGCGAGCTCGGGCAGACCTGCGACGGCGAGGAGCTGTCCTGGCATCGCCAGCGGCGAGGTGCGCGGGTGCAGGCGGGTCGGCCGGGACCCGGTCGGGCGGAGCGACAAGTCTGACATAGAGATTGTAATGCGGACAAATTGCCATCATCTTGCTCAGTAAGTCCGGTCAACGGTGTGGCGCCGCTACAACTCGATCGTGCGGCATAGGCCCGCCATGCTCATCCGCGGCATCCTCGAACGGGGCGACGGCGGCGTCACCAGCCTGCTCGCCGACAACCTCGAAATTCTCGATCTCAAGATCGCCCATCTCTCTCGGGATTTCCGCTAGCTGACTGTCGCTCCATATCGGGGGCATCGCGTACTAGTCACGAAAACTTTGCTCGCGCTTGTCCCAAGTCTGGAGCGGAAGTAATTGTGGTCGTGCAATCCGTGCAGAGCGCCCGGGCGGCGTGATCTCTATAACCTCACGTTGCCCGCCACGCACAGATTGCCATTCCGGTGGCTGCATAGATGTGGTTGCTATCTAGTGCGACGGCGACTGGAATTTCGACAACGTCGAGTGTCTCGGTATTGGTTAACGTGTTGTCCCAAATTCGAATGGTAAGGTCGCCAGCGCCACACGACACGATCACGTCACGGTTAGCGATCCGTCCTATTGCTATCCCGTGCACCCATCCGTCGTGGCCGGTGAGTGGGTCACCGATCGGCTGTAGATTCTGATCCCAGGCCCGGATTGTCCCGTCGTCGCTGCCAGAGACGATGATGTCGCGGCCGGCGAGCTGTCCGATCGCTGCGGGATGTACTTCTCCTGGGATGCCGGTAAGTGGGTCACCGATCGGCTGTAGGTTCTGATCCCAAACGCATATTGTTCCGTCTCCGCTGCTGGAGATGATGACGCGGCGACCGGCGAGTTTGCCAATGCCGACGCTCACTATTCTATGCTGCCCGGATTGGAAGGCGGCGATCGGTGCACCATTCTGGTCCCATGCTTCAATGGCGCCGTCGACGCCACCGGCGACGATCAGATCCTGACCGCCGATGCGACCGACGGTCACCGCATGCGGTTGCGAACGGGCAGTTAGCGGGTCACAGACGAGATTCTGATGTTGGTCCCAAATGCGTATCGTGTGGTCGATGCCGCAGGATACGATTACATCCTTGTCGCCTAGCTGGCCTACAGCGAGGCCTAACACACCGTCGTCGTGTCCGGTCAATGGTTGACCAATCGGGTTTCCTTGCTGATCCCAAACCCGGACTGTCGGGTCAACGTACTCGCAGGCTGAGACGACTATCTCACGGCCGCCAAGCCATCCTGTGGCTAGTTTTCCAACGGTTATGTCGTGGCCGGTCAATGGCCGCCCAGTTGAGGGTGTTTGCTGGTCCCATACCCGCACTGCGGCATCCTGGTACCCGCTGCCCGAAACAATGACGTCTCTGCGGCCGAGTCGCCCTACGGCCACGGCGAAGACACCTTGTTCGTGACCTCTCATCGGACGACCGATTAGGTGCAACTGTTCATCTCGCAGCTGCACGATGCGGTCGTTTGTACCGATGACGAGGACGTCGTGGTGGCCCACCGTTCCAAGCGCGATCGCGCCCGCGCCACGAGGCTCGATTTGAAGGACGTCGCCGACCGGATGCCTGTGTTGATCCCACACTCGTATCCCGCCATCGCCAGCGGAGATGATCACGTCGCGACCACCGAAGGCGCCGACCGCCAACGCCTCCACTTCTTGATGGTGCCCGGTCAATGGTGCGCCAATTTGATTACCGTTGTCGTCCCAGACTCGCACCGAAACTTCTTGTGGGATGTGTACCCAGGCCCACTCTCCGTTCTCGATTGGCGCGAGTTGATCCACTCTGCAGTCGGCTCCGTCCGCAGAGACAATGACTTCGCGTTCGCCGAGCCGTCCCACGGCGACAGCCTGAACGCCGAATCTGTGGCCAGTGAGGGGATCACCAATCTGGAGCCCACGGTGATCCCAGACTCGCACCGTGCCGTCCTCACCACCCGAGACAATGACATGTTGTTTCCCTAAGCGGCCCGCTGCTACAGCGTGCACCGCGCCGTTATGACCTCTCAATGGCTCGCAGAAGGGAAGCCCATGTTGGTCCCAAACCCGTACGGTTCCGTCGTCGGCCGCGGCGACGATAACGTCTTGCTTGCCAAGTCGACCGAGAACGACTGCTCGCAGGCCATTCTCATGGCGGGCGAAAGGGGCACCAACCTGACGCCCACCCTGATCCCAGACCCGCACCTCGCCGCCGTCTCCTGTCGCGACGATGACATCGCGATCGCCGAGTCGGCCCACCGCCAACGCCCGTACCTCATGCTGGAAACCAAGTAGCTGCTGGTGGGGATCGGCCAGACTATGCGCCCACAATGGGACATACCGACCTGGGTGGACGGCGGCAAACCGGTCAACTAGATGGGGGAGACCGAGGTGAGCCGCCGTCAGGGCAAGCAGTTGAGCTCGGCGCTGTGGCGCACGTACACGTGCACGATGGCTTGCGTGACGCAGAACAGTGACGATCGGAGCCAGCTGTGCATCGGTGGTCGACGAGAGCAGCGGAAGTAGCCGGTCGAGGTCGGCGACAGCGAGGAAACATGGCTGATTCAGCAGGCTCGGTAGTTGGCCGGCTGCTGCCGTGTGTCCTGCGAGGTGGCTGCGGACGTAGTCGTCAGCTGTCGCCCAACTCGCGGCGTCGTCGGGAAGCATCGTCTTAAGTAAGGAGCGTTGATCGGCACGTGTATTGCCGCGGCGCCGGAGAAGTTCCTCAGCCAGCGCCTCATGGAACAAGCGGGTAACGCGAGTTCCGTCGTCGAGATGGCTTTCGAGCAGGTAATCCCCGGCGGGAGAGAACCGTAGTGCGTCGAGATCTTCTGCGGTCACGTGGTAATCAAGGGCCCTAGCAAACGCGAGCCACCGGCTGTCGTCGATGCCGCCGTTGCGGCCATAGGCCACAGCTGTGAGTATGGCTCGGATGCGGATCTTGTCAGCAGGTGGCAACGTTTCCAAATATTTGTTGATCGCGTCCCGCACACTTGCGGGGATTCGACCAGGATCGAAGCCGTCAGAGTCAGGGTCGACTACCTGGTCGGCCACGGAGAGCTCCGTCGAGGCGAGGGCGGCGACCAGGTAATTTCCGGCGGCGCGCTTAGCGATAACGCCTGCCAGCCGGTCGGTGAGTTCGGGGTCCTCCCGGTACCGCTCCCATGCTGCATGGGCTGGCGCGGGATGACGGGCAGTGCGTTGAGTCAGGACCGCGGCCGCTAACTCGCCCAGGCCGTCCACATCGACATAAGTGTCGATGTCCAGGTTCACCAGGTTGGGGCTGTGTTCGGCGACTACACCGAGAGTCGACAGCAGTTCGCCGGGAGCGTATGGGTCGCCAGAGGACAGCGGCCTAGTGGCGACCACTACTCGGACCGATGGCAGTCGAGCGATCTCGTTCAGTAGCTCAGCAATACCGCGCATGTCAGCACTGCTTGCCGCTTCGTCCAAGGCGTCCACTGCTACAAGCAGAGAGCTGAGCCGAGGCTGATCAAGCACCTGCACCAAGTCGTCCACATCCGTGGAGCGGGTGCCGGCGGCAGCTCCGATCGCGGCGACAACATCGGCAAACGTCGCACCTCGGGCATGCACTGCGATACCCGGTCCGATTCCCTCGGCCACCAAGGTCAGGACAATCCGGGCGAGCACCGTAGACTTGCCCGCGCCGGGTTGACCGGTGATCACCACAGGGCTGCCATAGTGCAGCTCGCCGATCAGTCGGTGCTGTACGGCGGCCAGCGCGGCGGACCGCCCTCGGAACAGGTCGCCGGCGCGGCTGTGAGTTCGCTGGCCCAATGCCCGACGGCTGAAATGATCTTGAGTTTGCACACCCGCCCACGTCCAGCCGGTACCGACTGCTGGCGTCCCGGCCACCGGCGGCCGGGAGAACAGGTCGATGTACTTGTCCACCCACCGCTGATGCTCCGTGAAGGAAAGACCGCAACCGTGTAGAAAGCCGCGTACGGATCTCTCCTGCGGCGCACCAACGCCCTGAACCATGTTGCGGGCCGTGCCCCACGAGATCGAATGGTTGGACTTTCGCGAGACCCTTGCGATCTCGCGAAAACTCCGACCGGACCATTGCTGCAACTGGTGTAGGCACTGTGCGAAATTCTCCCGGGTCCCGGCCTGATCGACGTCCGGGGGACCATCCATCTCAACGGTAGACGCGTTGACCGAAGCGTCAGACATCGATGACACAGCGACAGCTCCCACAACCCTATGTGACTGAGCTGCCAGCTTACGGCGCGCGCGCCAGATCAGCGTCCGCCCCGCCAGCCACCACCGTGATCAATCCGACCAACACGATCAACAGGGTTTCTGTTGATCGGTTGGTCACGCAGTGTCGGAGTCGTCTTCAGCGGGATCCGGCCGGCTCCTACCACTTGACGATCACCGGGAGTACAAGATGACAAACAAGAAGACCTCGCGACTCAAAATCGCCCTCGCCGTCATCACCGGCTTGGCCTCCGGCACCGCCCGGGCGCTCGCAACGTGGGCACTGGCCCACCTACCCTGATCAACGCTCAGACATAACCCGTGCGGGCTCGACCGGGATGGTCGGGCCCGCACGCGCATTCGCAATTGCCCTCCGCATCCTCGGCCCCCGACCACCCGCGCCGCGGCAACACGCCGCGACCTCGCGCGAACTACCGGAGCGGGGTCTGTCAATTTCTTCTTACAGGCCCCCGGAGCGTTGCCAGGCGACGGCGACGTGATGGGGGATGCCGAGCATGCGGTCGAGGACGGCGGCGGGCAGGTCGGTGGCAAGTTGGAACAGGGCGGTGGAGCGGGCTTGGCCGGGGTGCAGGCCGAGTTGGCGGAGTGGTTTGGGCGAGTTGGTAGGCGCTGATGGGGCGGCCGGGTTGGCCGCCGGGGAACAGCCAGGGCGAGGCTTCGTCATCGCCGATGGCGGCTTTGCCGTGGCGGCGGGCGATGACTTGGTGGGTGAGCGCGGCAAGTGGTTCGGGCAGCACGATGGGTTGTTCGCCGAGCCGGATACGGAAGTCGTTGTCATTGATGTCGATGTGGTCGACGGTGAGGCGGCTGATCGATGCGGGCCATTGGGCGTAGAGCAGCACGAGCAGTCCGGCGAGCCGGTCCTCGGGTTTGACGGTGCTGTCGTGCAGCAGCCAGCGGGCCTGTTCCCACCGGGTCTCGGTGTCGAAGACGCTGAAGGGGCCGCCCCGGTTAACGGCGGGGGCGTCGAGGGTGGTGTGCCGGTTCTTCTTGGCCCAGCGCAGGAAGTGTCCTGTTTCGCGGTGCAGCGTGCTGTCTCTGCTGGCCAGCCAGGCATCGAGGTCGCCTTGCCGCGCGGTCGCCAGGGTGAGCTGCCGGGCGGCCAGCCAGTCGAGCAGCCCGACGGCTGCACAGGTGCTGGCGGAGCAGGACGTACTGCTCGTGCGTGGTCTGGCCGTTGGCGGTTCGTTGCCGTAGTCGGCGCAGCAGGTGCCAGACGGCGTAGTGGTGCAGCAGATGCCGGCGGTCGGGGTCGTTTCCTGGGCGAGGGTGCCGGTGATCCACCGGTCGATCCTGGCCAGGTGTTCGTCACGGGCGTGCAGCGTGTTGGTGGCGACCAAGGATGCTGCGCAGGTGCTCGACGGTCTTGCTGGCATGAAAGTTCGTCGAGTGTGCCTGGTGGGTGAGCGGTCGGTGCGCGAGTTCTTGCCGGATTCGCGGCGCAGCGCTTCGGTCCAGCCAGGCGGCCAGGGTGGCGGGGCGTTCGGTCGCGGCGAGCGCCTGGTAGAGCGGTTCCCGGTCTGCCGGGATGATACCGGTGTCGTCGGCGAGCAGCTGGTGCAGGTGCTGCCGGACGGTGCAGCGAGCGCATTGTCCTTTGTGGATTCTTCCGGGCTGGCCGCAGACCGGGCAGCTGTGTCGTCGGCGTCGGGGCGGGTGCAGGCCGAACACAGGGGATGGTCACGGCTGCCGCCGCGCAGCGGCGAGACCTGGTGGCGTTGTGCGCACCGGATCCAGCGCTGCTTGCATGCTGTGCACCAGGGTTCGCCGATGGTCTTGGATACCACGCAGGGCGCGGTGCGTCCGCAGATGGCGCAGGTCAGTGTCTTCCATCGTCGGCAACTACCACACTGGGGTCCGGCGGATGTGCGGGTGCTGACCGGCCGACGACGGCCGCAGTCCACTCAGGTCTCATGGTTGCCTGGGTCGGTGATCAGGCAGTGCGGACACAACGGCCGGCCCTGCTAGTCGCGGGCGGCTGCCTCCCTGACCGTGCCCGCGCTGGGCGCACACGGCTGAGCACGGGGTTTGCCCAGGCAGTTGCGACAGTGCCAGCGTCCGTTGAGGCGTCGGTGCAGCGGCACAACCCAGTCACAACCGGGACAGGGCGGCCTGCTGATGGTGGTGGCCCCGACGGCGACGAGCTCGTCGATCAGCCGCAGCACACCTTGGATCGGGGACTCGCGCCATCGCCGGTTGTCCTCGATGGCCCAGGTCAGCCGGCGCACGGACGTGGGCGTGGAAAAGATGCCGCTCACGGCCGCGCAGACACCGTCGTAGAAAGCGGTTCCAGCTCGTGGACGATCGCCGTGAGCACGGCGAGCGGGTTTCCTGAGGTCTTCGTCGGGGCACTGCTTGCATCGAGGCCACCTCGCCGATCCCGAGTGGCCACGATCGCCACCGTGCCGCAGCCGGTGCAGCGCTGCTGGCGCTGGGGTGCCGCAGGGGCCGCAGTACCAGTCCTCACCGCGGCGCTGCAGGGTGCGCAGCGGCTTGCCGCACTCGGCGCACCTCGGCGGCGAGACCGTGGTCGCGCCGGCGTTGTGCAGCGCGTTGAGCAGGTCCCAAACACCGCACACGGCTGGCGACCGCCCGTCGATCAGCACGGTCGGGTTGTCCAGCAAGGCTTGGCCAGGTTGCGCGTCTAGCCCGGCCGCCCGCGACGGCGACCGTGACCTGCTCGATCGCTGCGCGGTCCATGCTGGACTCGACCCCGCGACGAGACCGACGATGACCTCGATCGGGTCGGCCTGAACCTGCTGTGTGGACATGGGTCAGTCAGTGCCGCCGGTGATGCGGGCCCGCTCGGTCGCAGGATCCCAACCCCGGCCTCCTCGCCGCTGGCCGTGCGGTTCTTGCGCGCTGCGGTCGGTGCGGCGGCGGGTTCGATCAGCTCGTCCATCGTGCAGTCCAAGATGTCCAGCAGTGCCAAGAGCACCTTCAGGGTCGAACACCCTGCGGGCAGCGGACGGATTCGGGCTCAGCAACGACATCCCCGATGACATCCCCCGACAGGAAGGACGCTCGATGATCGAGCCGATGCACATCACCTACCCGGGTAGCCCGTTCCCAGTATGGGTCGACTGAGCAAGCTGCCGGCCACGATCGTGCACGTTCGCGGGCAGGTCGCGCTCGCCGAACAACGCCACCACACGATGACCACGGTGGCCGCGACGCTCGCCGTCAGCGGGCAGATCGCCTACGCGTCGGCCAAGGGGGCCGGCGGTGAGTGGACGATCACCATCGGCGCGATCCCGGACGGCATCCGCGGTGACATTCGTTAGCGACAACGGTGAAGACCCGACGCTTGAGCCGGCTGAGCCGGCTCAAGCGGCTCGGGTGGCTCAGGACGATAACCCGCGTGAGATTCGAGCCTTCCACCACAAGCATGGCATGAAGATCACGCGCTTCATCGCGAACCTGGTGAGCGACGCGGCAGCGGCCCAGGACATCTACCAGGAGACGTGGATCTCGTTCATCCGAAGTGATGGGCTCGGGCCCGACACCAGAACGCCTGCGGCAGTACTGATGACGATCGCGCGGCGCCGCGTGATAGATCACTACAGAAAAGCTGCGGGCGGCGATGAATGCATCGGGAATGAAGTCGTCCAACGGCGCCAAGACGAGTCACTCCGCGATCGGCTCGCCGACCGGCTCGGCTCCGACAGGACCACCAAGGTCGATCTCGAGCGCGCTCTAGCCGAACTCCCCGCCGAGTATCGGCATCTGCTCCACCTGCTTTTCATCGACGACCTCGAGCCGGAGACGGTCGCCGCCATGCTGGGCAAGTCGAGGTCCACGTTCTACAAGATGCGCAACGCCGCACTCGTCCAGCTCCGCAATTCGCCTCACCTCAAGTCCTACCGGCCCATGACCGACCAGAAGGAGGTCCAGAAATGAGCGACGACCGTCACCCCGAGCTCGACGCCATCGAGGCCCTTCTTCGTGCAACCCGGGATGACAGCCCGCCGGCCACCGAGGCCGAACTCGATGCCAAGTTCGACACCATCATGTCGCTTCTCGACCACATCAACGACGAGCAGGCCGCCGAACTGGACGACCTAGCAGCTCGCGCGAGGAACGACCTCGCCAGCCAAGCCGACGATCATCTGCGTGAAGAACACGAACCGTCCCAGCGAGCCCACATCCAGCTCAAGCAGGTCATCCACCCCAACAGCGACCCTGACGATCGAGCCACCGCAACTTCAATCGTCGTCGCCCCCGGTCTCAGCCGCTGGATGGACCATCTCTGCACGGTGAACTCGCCGCGGCTGCTGGCGTCGATGGCCATGCTGGTGCTGATCAGCCTCGCAGTCGCGACCATGGTGGTCATGGCCGAAGCCTTCCTCTGGATGCGCGCCGTGCTCGTCGTCCTGGCGATGACCAGCAGCATCCTGCTCATACGTCCACGAACACCCAAGTGACGCGGATGTGACTCACAGAAACAAGGCATAGATCCACTAGTAGTTCGGAAAACGCCGGATGATCCGCGCACCCGAACCGCGGGCGTATGTTCTCCACGTAGTCGGCCACGGGCTCCACCGCCCAGCTCATCACCGACGGCACGTTGCGCCGCTGCGGCGGCTGGCCGGTAGTCCTCGGTCAGCTTCCGGACCCGGGTGATCACCAGACGGCTGGCTTCGAGCACGTAGGCGCCGGGGGGCTTGCGTGGTCCGAGGTCACCGAAGAAGTCACGATCGAAGCGGCTCTTGAACAGTCCGGTGTCGGCGATCAGCCGGGCAGCCACTCCCGCCAGCGGTCGTCAGGTTTGTCCACCACAACTTCTGGTGCGGCGTGGAGTCGGTTGATCATCATGCGCACCGAGTCTGTCGGTGTGTCCCCGGCATTATGAGGCCGCTAGGCACTTCTGGGCTGGAGGGACGTTGTGAGCGGGCAGGCTGCGGTGTGAGGGTTCGAGTATCAGTTTCTGTGCACGCTGTCCTACGCGTTGGACGGCCTGCTTGATCCGGCGGGCACCTTCACGGGGGTGAGGGTCGACGGCCCTGTGCCGGATGATCCGCATGCCGATCCGGAGATCGTGGATTTCGCGCTGTTGAGCGAGACGGGCTGTGCGTTGGCCGTGCAGGTCAAGGGTGGTGTCGCCGGTAGCGAGATGACGGCGACGGCTGCGGTCAGGGTGCTGTTGCGTCTGCTGACCCACACCGCTGATCGGTACGAGTTGATCACCAATCGGCGGCCGAGTCCCGGGTTGCTGGCTGTGGTCAACGCTCTGCAGGAGTACTCGTCCGGGAGCATTGATGCCCAGGATCTGCGCGCTCGGGTAGCGGATCTGGTCGAGCGCTCGCCGGAAGTCCACAGACAGGTGCTTGTCGCGGACAGCACCTGGTTCGAGCGGCTGCGCCGAACCGCGATCGTCTTGGACGACCGCACCGTCGACGAACTATACGACGTTGTCCGCGAACGTGTCCGCGCCGCGCGACACGAGTTGGACCCGGCTGGGGTCGGCTGGGACGCCGCCGGCCTGCTCACGGGGTATCTGATGTTCGAGGTTCTGGCCCGGGCGGCTCTGGAGGTTTCCGCGCCGCTATCGCGCGCGGATCTGACCACTGCCCTGTGCGTCGATCAGGACACTCTGAAGTCGCTGATGCGGCACCGCGACTGGTCGGTTCAGGTAACACCGGCACCGCGGGGCACCGACATCGCTCGGCCGGAGCTGCTTGAGCGGATCGCGCGTACGTTGCCGACCCCGGTGCGGGGCGACTCGGTGCCGGTGTGCGTTCTCACCGGTCTGTCTGGTATCGGCAAGACGAGCGTTGCTCGGGCGTGGGCTGATGATCGCGCCGATGCCTACGCGGCGGTCATCTGGGTTGAGGCGGCGACGACGGCTCAACTGGAGGCATCATTTTCCGCGGCCGCCAGCTGGTTCCACGCGAACAGTGTCCCGGAAACAGGCACCACGACCCGCGAGCTACTGTTCGCTGCCCTGGCTCGCACCGCCCGGCCCTGGCTCATGGTGTTCGACAACGCCGTGAGTCTGCCGCAGCTGCGCGGGTGGATCCCGCCACACGGCAATGGCCACATCTTGGTCACTACCATTGATCCGACCGCGATCAGCGGGCCGCACGTCGCCACGATCCCTGTAGAGGCGATGACCGAGGACGAAGCGATCCGGCTGTTGACCCGCAGGCTGATTCCCGACCGCGTACCGACACAGTTGGAGACCGTAGCGCTGCGCGATCTTGCTGAGCTGTTGCTGCGTTGGCCGCTGGCCCTCGAGTTGGCCGCCGCCTACCTCACCGACTGCCTGGGTGGTCTCGCGGGCATCGACGCCTACCAGCGGCTGGTGATGCGTTCCCTTGACGATGAGGGTTGTGTGCCGATCGGCTATCCGCGTCCGCTGGTCCAGGCGATCCTCCTAGCCTGGCGTCGGATGTGCGACCAATCCGGCATGGCCGACAGGCTGGCGTGCTTGGTATTGGTGTTCGCCGCGTTCGTTGCACCCCGGCAGATCCCGCTGCACCTGATGCTGAGCTGTTTCCTCGTCTCGCCGACCGATCTGGTCGGTCCGAATAACCCTCAGGTGCTGCCGAAGTACGTCCGTGACGACCCGCCCATCGGCGAGATCGTCCGGGCTCTGCGGCGTCAGTCGCTCGCAGTGCCGGACGAGGCGTTGTTCATCGAACGTACCGATAATCCGAGCATTCCGGACTCGGGCGGGTACACAATTAGCGTCAACGAGATCGTGCAAACGATCCTGCGCAACGAGGTTGACCGCGTAGACGAGGCGCCCATCGCCCTCTCGAGAGTGGCGTTCTACGTGCAGTACTGGATGTCGCTGTTCGCCGACACAAACCTCCTCAACACACTCGACGCGGAATGGCTTGCGGAACTCAAGCGCAGACATCCACAAATGGCAGACCTCATCATCGCAAACGCCATTCGCCTTGAGCGAGAAGCGCAAAATTGAATGCGTAAGGGAGAGGTTGTCTGCCATGTCGATGGCTGATGTCTCGCTAGCACTCCCTCCCACAACACGGCGGGGCAGCGACTTCGCTGAGCTGCCCCGAGCGATCAAGAGCCCAGGGCTGCCGCGGCGCCGGTACGGCTACCACGCACTGCGCATCGCCGGCAACGTGCTGCTGCTGGCCGTGGGTGGCTCGCCTCTCATCGAACCTGATCACCCCAAATGTCGTCATGGTCCTCTGGGATCAGGTCCGTCGGGTGGCGGATCGGTCACGCAACCAGCTCCGGCGCGACAAGAGCCCGCCTGTCGGAATACCTTGGCTGCATTGGACGTGGGGGTTGGCGGGCCTGGTTTAGGGCGAAGGTGGGCTTGGCCACAGGTGGTCGACGAGGTAGCCGACTCCGATGGAGACGACAAATCCGGCGCCGATGGCGCCGGCCGCGACGAGCGTGACTGGGCCGCCGGCGAGGGCAGCGGCGGTGGCGCCGGTGGCGATCGCTCCGGCGGCGGTGCTGCCGACCTCCTTGACGACCGCTTTGTCGGTGGGGTCACCGCTGTTGATGTCCTCGGCGATGTTGTAGCCGGTGAACACGGCGCTGACGTACGGCACGCGCACGGTGCGGGTGCCGATGGTGAACAGGTCGACGCCGCGGGCCAGCGCCTGCCCGCCGGCGACCTTGCCGGTGAACAAGGCGTCCTGGGTCAGCGCCTGGTTGTAGGCGGTGATCCTCAGCGCAGGGTTGACAGTGTCGCTGTGCGCGATGGTCGCCGCGGCCTGGGCGAGCCGCTTGTTCAGCGCCGCAGACCGTCCCAGCCCGCGAGTCGCGGCAGGGGTGCTTGCCGTGATCGCCAGTTCGACCCAATCGCTGGCCGAGGTCAGGGTGGGTTGTTCCGAGCACACCGAGCCCTGCGTGGTTAGGGCCGCTTGCAAGGCGGTGTGTGCTCGGGTTTCTCGGGCGCGGGCGGCGGCGACCAGGGCGCAGACCTCGCGGAACGGCCCGTCGAGGGGTGCCATCGGCACGGTGACGGTGGGCAGTTGGATACTGGTCGCCGTCAGCACGAGCCGGCAGGCCCGGGCCTTGGTGCGGGCGGCGTCGAGGTCGCGGCGCACGCCGTCGAGTTCGTCGGCGAAGTGGAACATCGCGGCGGCGAGCTGGCTTGCCCGGTCCCCAGGGGTGTCCGCCGCGGCGCCCAGCTGGTCGAGCCGGGTTCGGGCGCGGTCACCCGCGACGCCTCCCCAATGACCGTCGAGAGTGTTGCGGGCGCCGTAGGCGCCGTGGGAGATGTTGTGCAGCCGCTCGGCCATGGCCAGTACCCAGTCGGCGGCGTGCCGCACCGCGGTCGGGTTGCCGTCCAGCGCGGTGCTCGTCGACGCGGTCAAGGAGATCCTCCACGGCTCGGTGGGAATGCCGTGAAGGGCGGGCGGGGAGATTGCAGGGTGGTCAGCCAGGGCGGGTTGGTCATCGGGCCCGACGCGCCCGGTACCGGTGCGGTATCCGCGGGAAGGTCGAGTCTGAGCGGGTCGGCGTGGCATTGGTCGGTGTCGTGATAGCGCGCCGCGGACTCGACCAGGGCGTCACCGTAGCGATCGGCCTCGGCCGACAGGTGGTCGCCGATCAGCAGCAGCGCGCTGAGCGCCTGATCGAGCAGGTGCGTGGACCGGCCGGCGTCGACCCGGTCCGGTGCACGTTCCAGTGTGGTGCTCGTGTCCTCGGCGGTATGCCGCAACGTCCGCGCCGCGGTGTGCAGCGCGTCGAGATGAACGTCAAACCCGTCCACAGGGACCTCCTTAACGGCTGTGGTGCCGAAGCTCCGGCGGGAGTTCCGCGTCCCAGAGCACCACATCGGCTCCTACGTACTGTTGCAACCGGTCCACCGCTGCGTGGTCAACGAGCATCCAGGGTTGATGGTTACCGCACGCGGCTATCAACGCCTCCCACCGGGTGTAGGCGAGCATCGCCGCGCGGCCGTCGGTCAACGTGCGTAGCTCTACCGCCGCTTCACCCCCGGACGGTATCTGACCGCACAGCACGAACACCCGGGCCACCGCGCTGTTGAGCACATCTTGGGCCGGCTCATCACCCAGCACTGACGGAGACACCGCACCCGCCGGCACGGCCCATAGATCGTGTTCGGGAGGCACGCCATCGAGGCCCCGCCGATCATCCGCGGCCGACTGCCTGGTGGCACTACTCATGGCGGGACAACCTCTTCGCGTCATCGTCGCCCCCGTCGACCGGGAGCCAACCACATCCGGTGGATCATGGTGCGGCGACCGGATGTCGATCGGACAGCACCGGCTTGGTCCTGCTGATGCCGCGCGTTCCGCGACATCCGCTCCATGTGCGTGCGCCGCGTGCAATGCTAGGACGCGCGACCTTGGGCGAACCGACAATAGCGAAGCGGCGCGGTACACGTTCAGTCGTCCGGCGTCTGCGATTGTTACCCCGCGCCTCGGTCACCGACGCCGTGCAGAACGCACTCCTGAATTCGCTCGCGGATATCATGACGGACTCCCTGCGTGCTGCGAAGCCGTGTGAGCCCTGCCGTCCCGCCGAAATGGCCACCCACTCGTCCGGTATTGGTGCCATGTAACTGATGGGGCGATCCGCGGGCTGCAGCCCTCTGTAACGCCGGCCGGTCGGACGTCGACCTACAGCGGGGTACCAACCGAAGACGGTTTCACTGAGTGGGCCGATTAGGGCATCGACAATCGCCTCTGTGTGTGTCGCGTCGCGGGGGCTTAGAGGGAGTATTCGATGGCCGTTGTCGTCCGGCATTGGCGTGCCCGCATTTGTGGAGTGGCCGCCGCAGCAACTGGCCCGAGCCTCGGATTGAAATAGCGTACGTAGCGCGTCAGGGGGTACACCTTCGTTCGGGCCGCCGGACTCACGGACCCCGAACTGTGTCTTACCCTGCGCGACAGCGCGAAGACCGTGGCGGGTGGCCACCAGGGTGTCGTGACCGGTGGCCGCTCTCTCGTCGTCGGGCCCATGCCAATCCGCTGCGGAGCTGATCGAATCGGTGAGCTCTTCGTGATGGTCATGCTGCTCCGAAAATCGGACCCTGTCCAAAATATCGCCCAACAGGCAGACAGTGTCACCGCAGAGATCAAATCCGGACCGATTTCTGAATTTTGATCAGCAGGCGTACCATGAAATGCGAAATCGAATCTACCACTACCTGACGATCCGTCGCGGGCGTCCGACTGGATCAACCCGGTGGGCCCGCTCACCTCCTGGACAGGCGTGCTGAAGATCAATCTGCGCTTGACGTGCCCGACGAGCGCGGCCCAGGATTTGGCTCCTCACCGCACCTCATTCATCCCTGACCAACTTTCACCCGTTGGAGTGACACGATTTTGCGTTCGTCACCCGCACGCCGGCAGCCGACCGTTTCCGGGTCGGACCACCGGCACGACGGCGCGTTGGGCAGAGAAATCGGGGTGCGGCAGAGTGTCGGGGTGCTCGAAGACCCGTTTCGGTGGCGGCAGGTGGTCCGGCGGTATGCGGAACTGCATGACCTGACGGGCGGTATGACGCCACAGGAGCGCGGGAGGTTGTTCAACGGTGTGATCGCTGAGTTGCTGGGCGCCTTCGGCATCGCGGCAATGCCGAACCAGCGCGGTGTTGGCGAGATCGATGTCACCTTCAGCCATGGTGGTCAGCGTTTCATTCTGGAGGCGAAGTGGGAGCGGTCAAAGACAGGGACCGGGCCGATCGCCAAGCTCCAGCGCCGCCTTGAGCAGCGCATGGTTGGTGTGACCGGTGTTTTCCTCGCGATGAGCGGCTACACCGCCGACGCGCTCGCCGAGATCGACCGGGGCCGGCGCATGGATGTGCTGCTACTGGACCAGCAGCATTGGGAGGCGATGCTCAGCGGCATCGTTCCGCCGGCGGAGCTACTGGGCCTCGTCACCGACGCCGCGTCGTTCAACGGTCGCGCCTACATGCCGCTGTCGACCTTGGTGAGCCACACAGACGCGGTACCCGAGGCCGTGTTCGGCCCGACACCCGGATGCGAGGACCTGCTGCTGCCCGACAACGGCGACGTTTTGGCGAGTGTTGTGCTCAGCGGCCTGGACTCCCACCACGTCGACCTCACCGTCCAAAGCGGCGGCACGCTGCTGCTGGCGGTCGATCACGGCGTCCTCGCCGTCGACCCGCACACGCGGCAGATGCACTGGGCAACGCCGGTGGGCCACTGCACCAGTCCGCTCGGCCGGCCGGACGGTTCTGTGCTGGCCTGCCGAGGGCATGGCGTGAGCCGCTACCAGCACGGCACCCTCTCATCCGTCACAGACAACAGCGCAGAACCGGTTGACGGTCTGCTCCTGCCGAATCCCGACGGGTCCGTGTGGTGCATGCGGGACGGCTCAACCGGGTCGCACGCTGGCCTGCTCAAGCTCGACGCGAACGGCGACGATCGGCAGTGGCGCGCGCTGCCGGCGACCGACACCAGGCCTGTCGGGGCCGCATGGCTGACCGCAACAGAACTCCTCATCGCCGAAAGCTCCGGGCTGGTGACCATGTCGACCAGCGGGACGCCACGGCGCCGGATCCACCTCCCCCGCTCCGATTCGGTCGGACTCGCCGGTATCGACGTCCGCCGGTTCGTGACCGTGCACGGCGACGGCAGCCTCCTGCTCACCGACGTCCCCACCTCACAGCACCTTCTCCTCGGTCGGCTGCGTGCTCGGGCCTATTGCGGCTGTGGTGTCGATCCGCATCACAACGGGGTCCTCTACCTCGCGACCCGCTACGACGGCGGGGCTGGTCGAAGCCTGGTCGCGGTCCTTCGAATCACCCTGCCGCGCCGGTGGACTCCGACCGCCGGCTCACCCACTCCAGCAATCGCATCAGCCGCGCCGCCGGCGGCCACCCCTGGTGCCGCCGTCAACCTGACCATGTCCGGCGCAGCCGACGCGGCGCCGCCTGACGCGGACAACTCCGCCGAGCGGCGTCGTGCCGAACAGCGTCACGGCAGCCAGGACGCGCAATCGCTCGGCATGCACCTGCCGATGCAGGCATTCGAGGGACTCGTGGCCGCGGATTTCGACCTCCGGCGCTGGCTCGGGCCCTGGCGGGAGACCTGGTGTCTGGTCGTCACTGATCAGGCGCCCGCGGGCGCCGCGTTGCCACCGTGGCTGCCGTCACTCGCCCGTTTCCTCGGCCGATACGCCGCGCCCGCCGAAGCGCTCGAAGGACACTTCGAGCCGTCCGCCGCATATCTCATCGGCTTCGCCGACGGATTGCGCAGCACCTGGGACGCAGCACAGCGCCGGCAGCTCGTGCCCCGCGACGCGACAGCCCTCAGCGACTGGCTGCGGGAACCATCCCTGACATCCCGCAACCTCCACACAATCACAGATCTCCGCGCCACAGCACGGGGAGCCCACAGGAAGGCAGTAACCCGATCGGTCCTGCGAGTCCTGCTGTGGATCACCACCGTCCTCGCCGGCATCACGGAGCTCAGCGTCATCGGCGCAACCGCATCAGGTGTCTACCGCAACCAGCCAGTCGGCGTCGCCATCGGAGTGAACATCTTCATCGGGCTGATCTTCGTCGTCCTCCTCTTCTTCGCGCTGTCCGGCCCACAACGAATCCGTAAACGCCGCAACAAATAGACCGAAGCCTGCTGACCTCATCATTCCTGCACCCGATGATCACCAACAGCGACCGTGCATTACGCTTCCGCTCGGCGGGATCTCGGGGTGCCCGGCGGTGTGCACATAGGTCGGTTCACCGCGGCAAGGCGGATAGCCGATCCTCGCAGACATGCAGATATTCGCACGCAACAGTGCCCGGTCCACGCGGTGGCGCACGACGCACGACCTTGAGCTGCTCACCTTAGGCCGCGCCCCGCCCCCGCCATCAGCCGGGATGCAGCCTGGGCGGCTACGGTAGAACGATCCTGCTTCCGGACAGAACTGTTGGCGGCTCCCCGTCATCGAATACCGTGTCTGCATCCCAGGGGTAAACGGCTCTGGCGGAAACTACATACAACCCCACCGACCCGGCGAACTCGACACGACGGCTGGTCAGGCATTGGATTGCGCGGTCGTTGGCATAGACGATGCCTTCCATGGCATCGAGTAGCCCTTTCACAAGGTTATCGGAGTCCTTACGGCCGACATTTGAACGTGGCACAAGGGACACTATAGTGACACAGACCACACCATTCCACGGCTGAATATGCCCCCCGCGAACCAATTCCTCATTGACCGCCTTCTTGAGGGATCCCCGCTCCTTCGTCGACTGCCCCGACCACGGGTCGACATTCACTGGGAATGTCACGTTGAGCGGCATCCGCCCATCGTCGGTCGAGACAATTTCACATGCGCCGCAGAGACTTTGCGCGATCACGCTCGCCTTCTCACGAGGAGACAACGACACCGCCGACCACACGCGGTCGCCCCGCACCATCAACGCCGGACCCCCGGGGCTTGCGCGCACACGCCGCAACCACTGATGAACCTCCTGGCGCTCACCACCGCTGGGGGGTCTCGACAGGCGTTCGCCAGTTGCGACCTCATAGGCCGACCAGATCGCCTCCAGACGCTCCCCTGGTGCACAGTTGGCCCCGAGCCTGGCCAACGCAGCGTCAATGTTGTGCATCGCACCATCATTAGCCACCAACTATGAGCACCCGAAACGGCTCAGGGGTGATCGCCAGCGACAACCCGCCCCGGGGTCCGCCGCAGGCAGCTCGCGCCGACACGCGTCAGGGACGCCTGTTGCGGCGGGCTCTGGCCGTTGGTGAGCGGTCCGTGTTGGGTGTCGGCGCCGACCCAGACTGTGCGCGTCCAGCAGGCCTGCACACACCTGACCCAAGTGGGATACGGCGGGCCTGGCGCACGTCGAAACAGGAGTATCCGCCGCCATCGCACTCGCCGGCGCGGCTACCTAGGAGGTGTGGCTCACTTTACGATCGTGGACCCGTGCCGGCAAACGCCCTGCTGGGCGTGCACCTGGTCGACACCGACGGATGGTCGCTCGTCAGGTGTGGGGCCCGGGAACCTCATCTAGTAGCGGGGCGAGCGCCGTCTGACGGCCATCGTGGTGTGCCCCGGTGTCCGCCAGGTCGCACCGCCCCGTCCGCGGTGGTCGAGGTATCCGGTGGCGGTCAGATTGCCAGGGCCGGTTCGAGTGCGGCATACACGTTCAGTGTCTCGTCCAACCCGGTGATGCTCAACGCCCGGCAGACCGCGTGGGTGCTGGCCACCACCCGCAGGGTGATCTGCTGCGCCCGGGCTCGCTGGTCCGCGGCTACCAGCACGCTCAGGCCCGCCGCACCGAGAAAGTCGACCTGCCGCAGGTCGACCACGACGATCACCGGGATCCCCGCGGCCAACGCGACGGAGAGGTGATCGGCCAACTCGGGAGCGGTGCGCAGGTCCATTGATCCCACGGCCTCCACCACCCGCACCCACGGTGAGCCTCTCGTCGCGACGACGAGGCTGTACTCCGAGCGGCGGGTCGGCACAACGAGTAACGGGATGTGGCTGTGCATGTCTTGCGCTACTGATCCCACGATCGGCTCCTCAACGTTTGGCCGACCGCTATCGGTCCTTGTCGGACACAGACCTCCATGGATGCGCCGACGGGACACGTGCGGCCTGCTCACTGACGAATTGGGTCGTCGATCGCAGGGTCTGGGCACTCCCGACGGCGTCAGGGAACGCTAGCACCGCCAGCACTCCTACTAATAGAGTCCGCGCTCCCCGACCGAGTGCCGTTCACCTGGACCGCTACCCATCATGGGATGCCGATCCGGTGGGTGGCGCGAGGGCGAGCAGCGCGCGATTCATCTCCCGGCGGGTAGCCGCACTCACCGACGTCGACCTGCCCGGGCCAGCGCGGCTCATCAGGGTGCACTGACCAACGCCGGGTGTTCGGGCAGCAGGCACGGGAACTGCCCACCGGTCACGGCCACCTGGTAGGTCCGCCAGTCCAGCAGCTGGCCGGCGTCGTCGAGCAGTTCCATCCGCATCTGCCTGCCCGCGGGGACGCCCAGTTCTGTGGCGCCGCGTTCGTAGCCGCAGGCCAGCCCGTAGGCGAGGGTGTGCTCCTCGAGCAGAACCGTGTCATCGTCACGGAAGCGCAGGGTGTGCTGCATCGTTGGCGTGTCCTCTCACCTGGGTGCGGTGGGATCGACATACCTGCGCTGGGGTAGCGCCACATACCTCGATGGCCGGCGCGGGCCGGGGAGGGCGAAGCGGCGAATCAGCATGGTCACGACCGCGGCGAGGCCCAGCCACATGAGTGCGGCGAGGCCGTCGTTGAGCAGGACCTGGGTCTTGGCGTTGTCCGGGCTGAATAGGTTGTCGAATCCCAGCGTCACCGCGCTGGCGAATCCGCGGACGAACGAGGCGACCCCGTTGGCCGGGTTCGCCTCGCCCAGCACCATGATGATGTTCGCGGCGAGCACCACGGCGAACACGCCACCGATGATGTTGATGATCAAGCAGATCATTCCGACGGTGCGGGTCCGGTTCCACCGCCGCTGCTCCTGATCGTCGGCTTCGGCCGCCGGTGATGCGCGGTCGGCGGAAGTTACCTCGACCAGCCCGGGGTCTGGACGCGCGTAGGAAACGGGAACGGGTTCGGGATCTGGCTCAAGCCGTGTCATGTTCTGGTTTCCTGTGTCGCGGGGGATCCGGGTGGCCGGGTTCGGTGCCCTCGCCCTCCGACAGCTGAGCCGGTCATCGGCGGCTGGTGAAGAAGCCGGACCTGCGGCTGCGGCCGCGACTGCGGCCGGATCTGCGGCTGCCGTTGGTGATGGCGTGGTAGATCAGCAGCAGGACGACGGATCCGATGATGGCAATCAGCCAGGTGGACAGGTCGAAGAACCCTCCGGTGGCGGCGATACCGAAGAACTTCGTGGCCGCCCAGCCGCCGAGTAACGCCCCGGCGATACCGATCACGATGGTGACGATGACGCCGTGTTGCGCCCGGCCACCCAACACCGACTTGGCGATCACACCGGCGATCAGGCCGAGCACGATCCAGCCGAGAATGCTCATATTCACTGGTAACTCCTCACATAAGCTCGAGATCGCGGAATCCTGCGCGCGTGGTCAGGTCACAGTCACTTCCGGACATCCACTGTGGATTCACGGAGGAACTACCCGAACGGGACCGAACCCGAGGAAGCGGATTCCCAACGACACAGATATCCGGGCAGGCCAGCACCGCTTCAGCGGCTGGCACCATTTGCGGGTCTATCGCCACGACCTCCTTGGCACGTCTACAACTCGACGCGTGCGTCGCCAAGGTCCGGGGCGGTGCCCGAGGCACCACAATCCATGAGGTCGACCCCATCACAGGGCACGACAGGAACGGTGATGCCCCCTGAGCGTAGACCCCCATACCTCCATCGAACAGGGCAGACGCACGACTGGTACCGCCGACCCGACGCCAGAGACCCTCATGTCACCGGGGCGGATCACCCCGGTCTTCGTGCCCGCCGACCGGGGGTCCCCGCCGACCCGCGTCCACGACGCGATCGGGAACCTCGCTATGTCGACGTGCGGGTACAGGGTCCACCGGTGGCAGTGGCCACTGACGGCGAGGTCGGCCCAGAAGGCAACCACTTCCTGTTCCGCTCCCGTCCCGACGCACTCGGCATCTACCGGCCTGACCGATGCCGGATTGAGTCAACCGCACGGGTTGAGGCCGTCAGCGGGATGGGAGTCGCGCCGGGACGTGACCGCACTGGCGGGACCAGGACCGGCCGACGGGCTCCGCACCCGGACCGGCACCCGACGACCGCGGTGAGTCACCAGCGCCGGCAGGCCGAGGCCGAACGAGTGGCCATAGCGCCGGAGATCGATTCTGACCTGCGGACATTGGAGCCGGTCAGATTCTTGTGGAGAATGTCGACGCGGCGCATACTGGCCCCGCTCCATTGGGTGGGCGCTGTCCCGGACCCCGGCAGTCGAATCGCAGAATTTCGACGACCGGAGAGGGACACCATGGCCGTGCGGCAGCCCCTCATACGCGAGAGCGACTCCCCTTCCCATCCGGGATCGGACCGATCCACACCGTGCGCGACGTGGCCGGTTGGTTGGTCGACGAGCACCCCCGCGCATCATGATCGTTTCCTGAGTCACCCTCCTGAGCGTCGGATTCCCATACATAGCACCATCCTGTGGTCCGTCGGTGTCGTCGTCCTCGTGAGTGGGCTGGCACTGTCGCTGCTGGGCTCGACGGCACACCGTCGCCACTCCTACAGATCCGACCATCGACCAACCGGTGGCTCTCCCCAACACCCCATCGCTCCGTGAGCGGGTTGACGGTGCCCCCGATACCGCGACGTCGTCGCCGGCCGGTCTCGGTGCGCTCAGGCGGAAACCCACCTAGCCAAGCTAGATCTTCCTATCGTGAAAGGACAATGTGATGTCAACCGGTGTGATCATTGGCGTCATCGCGGTCGTCGTCCTCGTGGCGGCGCTGGTCGTCTGGCTGATGCTGACCCGGCTTCGGCGCCGACAGCAACTGCGGGACCGGTTCGGCCCTGAATATGACAAGGCCGTGGACGACGGCCAAACCCGGCGGGCGGCCGAACGGGAGCTCGGCGAGCGGGAGAAGCGCCACCAGCAGTTCGACATCACGCCGTTGTCGCCGACCGCGCGGGACAATTATGCCCAGCAATGGACACTGATCCAGGCGCAGTTCGTTGACCGCCCCGGTGTCGCGGTGGCCGAGGCGGACCGGCTCGTGGTCGTCGTGATGGGCGAGCGCGGCTACCCGACCGAGGACTACCAGCAACAGCTCACCGACCTGTCGGTCCAGCACGCCTCGACACTCGAGCATTACCGCAGCGCACACGACATCAAGAGCCGGCACGATGAGAGCCAGGTGTCCACTGAGGAGCTTCGGACCGCGATGGTGCACTACCGGTCATTGTTCGAGGACCTACTCGACGCCACTGTGGACAGTCGAGCCGACCAGGTCGGCCACACCGGTCGCGGCGTGACCCATCCCGGAACCTGAACCAGGAGCCATGACATGCAACCCGACCAAACACCCGACAAACTCGCCGACAACCCACGCGGCCAGAACGGAGCCGCGCCGGACGACGACAACCGGCTGCCCACGGCGGACCTGACCGTCACCGATGACCACCACGGTCCTGACCGGCTCGACGATGCCCCCGTTCGTGCGGCCGATAACGACGCAGCACCCGGGCACCTGTTCCAGCTCGGGGCGGCCGAACGATTCCGGGTCGAATGGCAGCAGATCCAAACCAGCTTCGTCGACGACCCGAAGGACGCAGTGCAGGGCGCCGACCGCCTCGTCGCCGACGTACTGCAATCACTGGCCGACACGGTCACCCAGCGCAAACACGACCTGGAAGGGCAATGGCACGGCGAATCCGAGACCGCGACCGAGGATCTGCGACTCGCCCTGCACCGCTACCGCGCGTTCTTCAACCAGCTTCTCGACGCCTGACCGCCCTCCAGCACCACCGCCGCTCCCATTTCTCACGCGGGTATTCGGTCGAGTTGCCCACCGCGAGCTACCCAGGTGCGTGGCGCGAGGAGCGTCAGCGACTCGTCGATCCCGTGCACGTGGGGCCGGCGCGTCACCCCGGCGTATCCGGCAGGCTCATCGGGGACCCGAAGCCGCGCGCAACGCACCCAGGCCGCAGCGTCAGGAAGGCTCTGGCGGGAGGGTCGGAAACCCTTCATCGACACGATGGGAGGAGGACCATGGAGTTGTCGCCACGGGAAAAGGAGATCCTCGCCCAGATCGAGGACGAGTTCACCCCGAAGGAAAACGGCATGGTGGCCGCGCTGAACGCGGCCCCCAACCACCGCCTGCAGTACTCGCCCGCCGCGCGGACCTGGCTCGGCCTCCTCGGGCTACTCGCCCTCGGGCTCATCCTGATCCCGCTCGGCACGCTGCTGCTCGGCCTCGGACCCCTCGGCGTCGGCATCCTCACCCTCGGCGTCGTCGCACCCTGGACCCTTCTGGCCGTCGCCCGCCTCGCCCGCGCCACAACCGGCGAGTAGATGCCGACCCTCAACCCGCCGCAGCGTGACCTCCGCCGGTCTGCGTTCTGGCTCCCGGTCAGGGCGAACACGACGTCCTGGTCACCGGCATCTGGTCTCGGCGAAGGCTCGACCGAACACGCAACCCCATGCCCTGGTGGGAAACACGCTCCGGGTCCGCAACGAGCACCTCGCTGATCGCAGCCCAGCGCGGGCGCTGACTCTGCATTCGACTGCCGGGGATCCAGGACCCCGCGCCTCACCCGACCAAGCGGCAGGGAGTACTGATGCCGGACGCTCCGTTCAACGTGTGCGTGGCGACGCGGGAGGAGAAGGGCTTCGAGTCACGTGGCCTGACCCGTGCTCGTCGACGTTGCCGGTGCCCGGCCCAGACCAGGCCGGCGGCTGCCGACACGCCGCCGCCGGCGCAGGCGATCCCAGTGTGGCTGGCCGCCAGCAGGATCAGAGCCAGCAGGAGGGCAATGGCAAGGGCAACGGTCCGCACCAGTTGGCAGGCCGCGTTGGTGCGTACCGGATCCCGGAGCACCCGATCGATGAGCTCGATGACATCGAGGCGACCGTCACCCGATTCCCGTCGTTGCCGCATGTCGAGAAGCTCGGCCAACGGGTGCCGGCAGTGGAAACGCCGGACGTGCCGCGGCGGCGCAGCGTCACACGCCTGGCTCGCATACCGGCTGCACGGCAATCGGGAAATGAGGGCGGTTGCTCCGGCCGAGGGCGGTGACCGGCCGCCGCCGCTGGCTTCTCACCGCCGTGGCCGACGCGGCTAGTCGCCCGGCGACCAGCGGTGTGCAGCCTCCACCGACGGCAGCCGCTCACTCGTCGTCCACCCGCGCTTGGACGGGATCGACACAGCGTGGTCGGCGATCCGCGCGCGGCCGAGGATCACCCGGCCGGATCGGGACAGCGGGGAATACCGCGGTCGACGTCGTCGCAGGACAGGTGAGCCCAGACGATCTTGCCGCAGTGGCCTAGACGCACGCCCCACGCCTGCGACAGGTTGTCCACGATGATCAAGCCGCGGCCACGGCGATCGCCGAGCAGGGGTGTGGCCCAATGTGGGTGGCTCGGGCGAGGCGTCGGCGACCTCGACTCGCACCGGCAGTGCTGCAGCCGGATCCGGCACGGATCCCGGCTGTGCTCATAGCCGTTGGTCACCAATTCGGTGCACACCAGCAGCACCACACCGAGGTGATCGTCAGCCACACCCATCAACAGGGCCGCCGCCCACTGTCGAACCCGGACCAACGGTGGAACACCCCGCGCGCCGGTCAGCTCCAGCACCCACGGATCGGCGCCATCCACGGCACTCACCGGTGCACCACCTCGGATCAGCGCCCTGTCTACTCAAGACGCGCCGATCAACGGCGAAACGACGGTGAAGTGATGTCGTTCAAGGGATCCGGCCTCGAACGCCGGGTCGGGTGGCGGCAGCGGATGGTGATGCGGTTCCTGGCCGGGGATGGTCCGGTCGATCACACTGCAATAGTGCCACTCGGTCACCGCGCATCTCGGCCACACTGGGAATGCCGACCCGAGGAGCCTGTGATGTCCACTGCACGGCCGTTTCGACCCGAGCTTGATCACCACACTGGACCGTCTCAGCGAAGACCTCACCGCCGCCGCCAAACCGCGCGCTGGCGACGTGCGACAGGTGCCGCTGCCCGGCGGTGACCCGACGCTGGTGGCGGCCACCAGCTGACGCGGGGATCCTGCTCTCCCGGCTGCTGGCCGCGGTCCTGGCCTTCGGCAACGGCGAGGACAGCAATGCCGAGGAACCTCATCCAGAGCACCGGGGTGCTCATCGACGGAGTACGCGCCAACATCGGCGTTTGACTACCCGCTCGCCGCCAGGTGGCGGCCGTTGATCATCCGGCGAGCATCACGCGATGCGAGTCGGCCGGGGACGTAACTGGAGTACCGACGGTCCCGAGTAGCGAGGTGTGCTTCATCGGTCATCTGACCAGGTAGTCGCAGGGTGCGGCATGCCGGGGGCGGGTGATCCGCCCCCGGCTGGCCGTCAGGACGTCCAGCAGTGCGAACAGATGCCCTTGCCGTTTGCCCTCGCGATGCCGGTGCTTGTCCACACCGGCTGGTGCACCGTCCGCCCAAGCTTGCGCGCCATGTGGACCGTGTGCACGTACTTCACGCACTCGGTGGTGCGGTGCACGTTGCGGCTGCGGGCGGTGACGAACCCGCGCGTGTTCGGGTTGGTCGGCCACACGTCGCGGGCCCGCTGCCGCGCGGTGCCGACCTGATCGGGACGGCGATCCACCGGTCCCGCGTCAGGACCGGGGTCGGCATCGGTCTCCTCGTCCCACGCGAGCGGGCCGCCCGGGCGGTCGAACCCCCCGGTCTCGTTTTTCCGCAATCCGGCCAAGATCGCGCCCGAGCGGGGCCGGCCGGTGGGGGTACGGGTGTCGACCCCGCACCATTCGGCGAACTCGTAGACGTCGAAGTTCGGGTCGGCATGAGCGAGCACCTGCGCGGCGACCCACATGACATTGGTGCGGACGTTGTCGGTCCCGCGCTGGTCCAGCTGTGGGACGCCGGTGCTGTTGCTGTCGTCCTCGCGCTGATGGCCGGCCCGGTCGAGCCGGTACGGGGCGTCGGACCAGTCGTGGTAGTTGATCTCCGCGGCGAATTCGCGGGCAAGACGGCTCAAAGCCATCGTTCCTCCGATGTGGATATTGCGTCCTAGACGCCCCCCGATGGGACGTCCGCGCACACCATACCGCCGGGCCGGGCGCGTCGCGCTGGGTCTCCCAACCTGTCGGCCCTGAGCTGCGACGACAACGGCGTGTGAGCGCGAGGTGAGCGGGCCCGGCATCAGGGGCGCAGTCGCTCCAACTCCGCCCGGCGCCGCTCGATCTCGGCGATGCCAGCGGCCAGCACCTCGGTCGTGATCGGATACGCCTCGGCCGCCTGCCGCCGAGCCCCCAACTTCCAGTGGCGCAACCGCTGCTGCCCGTCGATCGTTGCAGGCCGCGCGTGCAGCACCGGATTGCGCAATGTCGCCGCCGCGGCCAGGTGCTCGGCTCCAGCGGCAAGCCAGGCCGCCACGGCCGAATCGGGCACCTTCCGCACGTGGTCACGAATGGTGCCCGCGATGAGGCCGGTGGACTTACCAGCCAGCGCGTCCACGGTCAGCTCGAGCGGCAGCACCGCGGCGTGCCGGGACAGGTCGCCGAGCACGGCGCCTTCCAGGTAGGTCACCGCGTACGCGAAGCGGCCGATCAGCAGCAGGTACTCATCGTCGGGGTACGGGATCGTCACCGACCAACCGTAAGGCGATCAGCCTGCACCCGCGCGCATGTCGACAATGGGGTGCTGGTGTGTCGTCAGGCAGCCAAAACAGCGCCGTGCACACCCACGACTGCGACCCCATGCGCCAGCTGAGCGGGCAGTTCGTGGAGCGCGGTCAGATCGGCGTGGTCACCGTGTCCTGCGGTCCGCAACGGCTAGCCGCGGGTTGTGTCCGCGTGTCGCCCAGAAGGCCAGTTCGCCCAGGCGCGGGTGCGAGTCTGAGCGCGGTGCTGCGCGCCCTGGACCGCGCGCATCTGGACCAGTGGGCGCTATTCCGGCCCGGGAACACGAGGTTGAGCGGGACTTCGACGATGAGGACGACCTGCCCAACGTGGTCTGACCGACGAGGAGTTGGACCGCGTCGTTCGACCTCCTCAGCGAGGTATGGGCGGGTCGGCAGCTGCCTCGATCCCTACCAGGTCGAGCGCACGCTGGCCATCGGCGTCCCGTTGGTCACCACCACGGTGGGCCTCGCCGACCTGACCCAGGATTGGTAACCACGACGGGAGTGACGCCTACGGATGTCGCGATTGCAGTGCCTCACTGTGGGCAGGACGCCCCGGTTCAGAAGCCAGACGACTGCGGTGTCTGATCGGCCGGGCGTTCCAAGACGCGGGCGTTGAGACCCAACATCTGGCGGCAGGCTCGGTCCCGAGTGGCCCGCGAAGCCTCCCCGCCGGCTGCGACGCGGCGAGTTGGAGGGGACGCGGTCCAGCATGTTGCGCCGGCATTGGGGCTGCCGGCGCGCCCGGGACCACGCCCCTCGTGCTGGTAGTCGTCGCCGGCCGGGCGCTGTTACTGGTTGCTGGTTCGGACGGAGGGATTGATGAGGGGCCGGGCCGCGTACCCGGGGTTACGGTTGCTGGGCCTGGGGATGGTTGCGCCAGTAGTTGTCTAATTGGTGGCTGAGTGTGGCCAGGCAACCCGGGCACAAGATGCCGCCTGCCCCGGGGGGCTGCGTGCCGCACTTGGCGCAGGTGGGTGCCTCCTCCATGCTATGGATGGTAGGTCGACTCACTGACATTTCCGCCCGTGACAAGCGGCATCCGGAAGTCGAGGTATCCACAACCCCGCGCAGTTGTCCACAGGTGATCACTGTGCCGGTGCCACGGTCCGACGACCTGCTGTACTGGCGCAGCACCGGGTCAGGTCACTGGCACAGCCAGACGGTCTCCCGCTGGGTCCGGTCACAGTTGGGGGTCGTCGGGTTCGGGCGGGGGAATCGCGTAGTCGATGTCGAGGTCTGCTGGGTCGGGGATCTCGTCGATGTCGGGATCGGCCATGTGCGGGCCGGCGATTCCGCGGCTGCCGGCCCCGACCTCAAGGCGGTGCGCGCTGCCGATGCCGGGCTCGACCGGCACGGATTGTGCGATCCCGCGTTCCTGATCCTCGACCTCGCGCACTGGAGCGGGGAGTTGTTCGCGGAGTTCGTGCTCGGTGCGTAGTTGGTCGAGTTCGCGGGCGCGTTGTTGTTCGCGGCTGGCGAGTTGCGCGGCGCGGCGGTCGGCGAGTTCGGCGTCGGCGCGGTCCTGCTGTAGGGCTTCGGCTCGGGCTTGGGGGTAGTCGGCTTCGGCCTGTTGGGCTCGGGCGGGGATGCGTTGGCGCTGTTCGCGGGGCCCGGTCTGGCGGTGCAATACGGCGGCGCGGCGGGCGATGTCGAGGGCGTCGCGTTGGGCGTCGGCTTCGGCGATGCGGAGGTCGTCGATGCGTTGGGTGAGTTCGGCGCGGCGTCCGCGGGCCAGGCGGCCGAGCCGTTCGAGGTCGT
>WUUC01052557.1_pt1 | contig 30600 bp, 14 predicted proteins | sample 6278441 | NCBI WGS metagenome assembly WUUC01 (sample SAMN13675441, study PRJNA597444) | soil metagenome | isolation source: soil | place: USA: Washington | collected 2017-10 | reverse complement strand
TAGCTTCCTCTCGCGCCCGTGTGGATTTGATTCCAGTATGCAACTGGACGGGATTGAACTCTGTATAGGGACGATACAGCTCGAAAACCTGCTTCGCTCGCTCGAGATTCTCCACGCGGGCCATGAGGATGTGACCCTTGTCCGCATCCGCGCGGAGCTGTTCGATAGCCTTTGCTACGATCGCTTCGTCGATTTTCTTCGGACTGAACTCGAGTACCGGCACAAACTTAATGGACTTAAAATATCCTTCCGCTTGCGCTTTACGCAGCGGGTAGCGATAGATGATCTGGCCATCCAGCAATTTGCCATCTTCACGAAACGGCGTAGCGGTAAATTGGAGAACGTGCCGCTCACGAAACTTCTCTTTGAATGCCTTCCACGTCGGCGCCTCTGTGTGATGGGCTTCGTCAATAAAAAGATGAGAGCAATGGAAGGACATCCTCTGCTGCACGGCTGGTTTGCATTTGCCGGCCACGGCGCTGGTAGTGACGATCACTTGCGCCTTCTCGAAGATCGCATCGACTGCCTCTGGAGATTCGGGGATGTGATACAGGGTAGCAACGACAGGAAACAGCGCGCTCGATTCCAGAATCTTAGACTTTTGATCCTTCAAAACGCCAAGCGTCAAGAACTTCTCCGCGATTTGCGTCCGAAGCGCGTCCGTCGGAACGATGATAAGAAGCTTCGGACATCGCGTAGATACCAGAACCGCGATCATCGTGTCAGTCTTGCCAGTGCCTGTCGGCATGACAATCGTTGCCGTTTCAGACGTGGTTGACCAGTGGGCATGAACAGCATGTACCGCGCCTATCTGTGGTGCGCGGAAACCGACGATGTCTGCACCACCATCTTCCTCGACGTAGGCAAACGAGTTCTTCCAGGATTCAGCTGCTGTCGAAATTTCGCGTGGGTAGTCGATGCCAGTAGTACGCGTCACTGGGTGACGGAGCCATACACCTGAACTGGCATCGGTGTTCGCGGTGGTCACGGCTGGCGCAAGCACGACACGCTGATCCGTATCGAGTACGCCGCGTAGATTCCGAACAACCAGAATCTCCGGTGACCCGTCGCTCGGACGGAGCAGGAACCCGTTCAGTTGGCCACGACGAAATGTAGCAAAGTCGCCATCAATAACCACGTCGCGAGCAGCGAGCTGCCGAAGCGGATTCCCCTCGATATCCTCTCGGATCGCGAAGATGTTGGGAAGCTTAATCCTCATGCTGAATCAGGACTGCATCTGCAGATGCCTCGCGTACTATTGCCACGGTACCGCGTCCAGAGCTAAACGCAAGCGTCGGCGACGCGTTGCCTGGAAGTATAGACACGGAGCAAAGCCGATGGTGGCGACCACCACGTTTTTATGGTATCCGATGGAGATCAAAATAATCTAAAGATTCGACTCCCTCTCGGTGGGAGGGGGACATCTTTGCAATGTCGAACTTTAGAACCGCCACGAAACCTTGTCACGCAAGGGCTCTGGACATTGGTGACGTTGGGGACGTTGGCCCCATCGGTGGACCTCATTGGGACACGGATCGAACTTTAGCGGATTGTCGTACTCTGTCAATTCAGGGATTGATAGCGTTCGCGGCCGCATTGCCGGCCGAATTACTCGACGCATACAACCAACCCTATCGCGAAGAACACGGCCCGCCCAATGCTTGAGGAACGAGACACGGACAAGAAGACCCGCTCCGTGGCGGGTCTTCTGCGCTCCGGAACGTCCCTGAAGTCCCCGATATCCGGTTTCACCATGCGGCTGAACTCAGTCCACGCGTTCGAGAATCGCCGCTGCAATCCTCTTCGGAAGTTGCAACCGCCGAGGTAATCCTGAACGTCTTCTTCCCGTCTGACTCACCGCAACATCTACTACGTCCCTGACGTCCGATTCTGTCGCATCGGGGGGACAGCTTTATGAAACGCCTCGGACTTTCCCCGGGGAAGAGCTGACTTCCCGAGCTAAAGGATGGCTGACGAACTCGCGGGAGATCTTGCACGACGGTGTCGCGGTGCGGGAGGGAAGGTAGGGAGTCCGAGGCGACCTCGGAGGGGAGGTGCACCAGCGCCACCCGCGCTGGACGAAGGTGCCGGCGCGCGAGGAGCGCATAGCTGATGCGGTTGACCTGCATTTCGGTGAGCGAATCAAGATGCCGTGCGGTGTGATGGTCTTCATGCGCGGATCACCGACCTATTCGTCGAGATATTGCCGTGAGCGGAACGTTGGGAGAGCAACGTTCGGCACCGCGAACGCCAATGAGAATTGCTGGTGATCGTAGTTGCTACCCACAAGCCCGGCGGTGGCTGCCTCGCTACGGTCTGGTGATGACACCGCGCCTCGCATGCGCGCTCACCGGTGCCGGATGTCTGCAGCGGAGCTCATCGATTCAGTGCGCGTTCGTGCAGAACGTGCAGAACCGGGCCACCCGCAGGGGCGGAGGGAGCGATCAAGACCTCGTAGCCCGCTTCGCGGGCGGCACGCCCAATCAGCAGAGTGTTTTCATATGCGGCCGGCTCGGTATGCTCGATTCGGATGTCGGCCTCGGTCAAGCCAAACTGCTTTAGCGTAGCTTCGTCGAGAACGAGGACACGATCGCTCGTGATCTCGCGAGGCACGAGGTGAAAGGCCTTGTCCGGATTCTCGTACTGCCCGTATTCCTCGATGGCGACCTTAAATGCGCGCGCCTTCCCATCCGCATCGTCTTTCGTCACCAAAGCGCTGCTCCAGGCCACTTCGCCTTTGCCCTTGTAGCGACCGACGCCGTCGACCATCCGGTGATGCAGCTCGAAAGCGTTCTTCTCCTGCAAGACCACGCCTTCCTTCGTGATCAGCGGGATCGCGCGATAAACGGCGAAGCGCTGTTCCGGTGGCTTCGCCATTGAAGCGAGAGTGTCGCCATACTTGCGATAGCGGTCGGCCGCTCCCAAGATCGTTGCGCGAGACGGCGCGGGCAGTCCCTTCGAGCCGGCGTTCGCCAGCATGGTCACTGCGGAAGCTGCGCGCGCGTCACGGCCCTGCCAAGCACCCACGACCTCCGTCCACATCTCGTCGGTGTTCGCGACTCCGGTGCGCACGAGATTTGCGCGGAGACCGAGCAGTTCGGCGGCCACCTCGGGCGTCGATTTCGCCAAATCGCGCAGCGGAGTGATGGCCGCGGAAGGAGCGTCGAACTGAACGGCCTTCTCCATCGCAGCGATGAATGTCTTCTCGTGCTCTCCTCCCTTGGCCAGGCCAGCCAGCGCCGCCGCGACTTCCTTACGCGCACGAGACAGCTTGCCCAGGTCGGAAACGTTGCCGGCGGCCTTGAGGAACGGTGCGGCTTCGCCGGTTGCCAGCGCGACCAGGATGTCGAACGATGCGCGACCGACCATGCGCGACCGCACGTAGGCGTCGCCGTCGCGCCACTGCTCGTATGTTTGTACGAGGGCCAGGCGCACATACTCGGGCAGGTCGGTGAGCGCAACCGCAATGTCGGCCAGGAGTTCGATCCTCTCCTTCGGAGTGCGCTTGTGCCATTCGACGGCCAGCGAGGCGGCGAGATGAGCCATCTCCGGAATCATGGCGATGGTCTCGCGAAGTCCCGCCATCATGCCGTCCGCGAATCCGCGCACGCCTTCGACGAAACTGCTCGCTGCGCGCAGATACGCCGCCGCAGCAGCGGAATCTCCCAGCGCTGCCGCGGCGACGCCGCGACGGAGCGTGGCCAGCCCGATGGCATAGCCGAGGCGGTCGCTCACCGGCAGATACTGAAGCCCGGAGCTCTCTGCCCACAACGTCTCGTACTCGTCGGCTAGCCAGGCCGCTCCACCCAGCCTGTCGTCGGAACGAAGCGAGCCCCCTAAGTTCGCGACCGGGCTGGCGGGAACACCGGCGATCGTGCGGGACAGATCGAGTGTTCCTTCGGACCGGAGGAGCGTCGCCAGACGCGTGCGAACCTGCTCGTTCGACGAGGCGGAGCTTCGAAGCACTCGCACTTCCTCGAGGACATCGCGAACGCGCTGGTGCGAGACCGCTTCATCGAGTGCCTGCAGCCGCCGCGGGATCGCTGCGCCTTCGAGGCGGAACTGCGGCGGCGAAACAAACTCCGGTACCCTCGATGCGAAAGCCTCCTCGAGGCGAACGAGCTCCCCCACATCCACGTTCGGACGCTGTGCCGCGACGTGGGTGAGCATCGTGTGAAGGGCCGCGGCGTTGGTCCCTGCAGCAGCGCTGGCCCACTCCTGCACGACATTGGTCGAGTTCTCGACCCACACCCGCTGCGTGTCAACGAATCTCCGGTTCTCCTCGGCCGCGCGCAAGGTCTCGCGGCGCAGCGACTCGGACCAGGAGCCGGCCATGTCCAGCAGGCCGGAGCCGCCGCTTCCGCCGAGGCCATCGCCCGGGAAGTACACCGAAGGTCGCCCGTGATGCGTCACGAAGGTCAGAGTGGCGATGGGATCCGCCTGCGCAGCACGCCAGGAGACGAGTTGCACCGTGCGCGCGTGCACCTCCTTCGGCGGGGCGACGATCGGTGCTAAGAGCCGGTGACTGATGTAGAGCGGCGTTCCGGCACGATCGGCGACGATCTCCGTCACCGCGAAGACAGCTTGACCGCCCGTCGAGGCGCGCTCGCGAACTTCTACGCACCACTTCTCCCCTCCGGCACAGGCGCGCAACTCGGTCTCGCGATCAATCTCCGCCGCGAGTAGTGGCAGCGACGCTATCGCCGCCATCAGCAGCACTGCACCGATCCGCCGTCGTTCGTGCTGACGTGCCATGAGGGACCTCCCGTCTCAATGCGCCAGCAGGCGCAGTTGTAGCGCGCTCACGCGCGCGTCGCGCAGCAGCATCGCCATGCGCTCGTTTGTCGGGTCAGCGGCACTGAGCGTCTTTTCCAAAGCCACGAGTTCTTTCTCGAGAATCTCTTCTCTCGCCCGCGGGTCGGCAATGGTCAGAGCGCGGCCGGACTCGCGCGCGAAGCGGTCGACGACCTGCTGCACCCCTGCGGGCGAACCGGCTGCGGCGATGGCCGACTGTGTCTGCATCAGCCGCTTTCTCACGCGGACGAAATGGAGAAGGCGAACGATCTTGGTCAAGGCGAACTGCTGCTGCTTGTCGAGCTCCTCCTCGCCGGATTCGATCATCGCGCCGAGTTGCGCTCCGTCGGCGAGAGTGCGCGTGATCTGCACCGCGAGGCGGCGCCCGAGATCCTTGCTGAAGGTCTCCATGTACCGCGGATCCGAACGCCGCGCGGCCATGGCCCGAAGTTTCGCTTCGTCCGCCAAGGTGTCGAACGGCAGTTCGATCGTGCAGAGCGCCGTCGACGCGAGCGTCATCGAGACGCCGTCATCGGCGGGAATGACTGGAAAGCGAGCCACTTTGCCGTCGGCGACCACGCGGCAGCCGTTGTCCACCTTCACCATCCGTTGTGGACACTGCACATCGGAGCCGGGGGCGGCGGAGCATTTCTCCGGCGCGTTGTCGTACTTCGGCTGTTCCACCGCCGAGCCGGCTGCGGGGCAGGCGCCAGCGGAGTGATAGCGCGCCACTGCCACGCGGCAGCGAGCCTCACGCTCCTCCTTTCCTTCTTCCTCGTACGTTCGAATGAGTTTGCGGAACTCCTCGGTGTCTGCCGTGGCAAGGAACTCGCGACGCTCGTCAGCAGTCATGTTCACTGCCGCCTGCACCTGTTCGAGCGCTTCGACCGTATACCCGCAGTGCTTGCGGTAGAGGACGTTCACGTCCGCGGCGACGGCGCGCGCATTCAGGCGATACGCTTCCGCACGGGCAATAGCGCCGAGACGGTCGCTCTCCGCCTCCTTGTCGAGCAGATCGAATACGGCCGATGCGATGAGGGTCCCCCCCACCGCACATGCCGCGTACCACGCGCCGCAGTACGTGCTCGCACCGAGGATGATGCCGTAGGCGGCGTCGCGGTCTTTCTTCTTCGCCCCACCGCCGCCGATCCTGCCTTGATCGACACCGCCGCGGCCGCTCTCATCGAACGTGGCGTGTACATAGAAGCCAAGGTCCAGCTGCGGCAGCGCGGGTCGCGGAGCAGTGTAGAAATCATCCCCACCGGACGAAGCACCCTGTTCGCACCGCGCGCGCATCTTGCCGGTGAGGATGCTGACGCTCTCCGCGAGGACCTGGGATTCGATGAGGCTGTTCGCGGAGTGCCAGGAGAGCCGGTAACGTCGCGCCACCACCGTTCGATACGAGTGGAGGACGTTCTCGAGCTTCTTTTCTGATGCCGCCACTTCCTGAAAGCTCGTCCCGGCAGCCACTTCAAGTGCGTCGGTCAGCTCCATCTTGATCGTCCGGACGTTCTGCTGTTTGGCGATGGCGACATCCGCGGCCGCCCAGCCGCGACCCATCTCGTGGGCGACCTCGAAGAAGTCGCGGATGACCAGCATCTTCGCGACCTCATCAGCGTACGTCCACGTCGCGGCCACGAATCGCTCCGCCTGCGCTTGCGGCGATTCCTCGCCGAAATACGCGAAGGGCTGCACCAACACGAGCACGATGGCCACTGCCGCGCGTACGACGCGTCTCCTCGGACGATGGTTGCTTTTGCTCATGGCGATCGGCTCCCTCAGAGATCTGTCAGACACTTCTCAGCGGTCGCGAGCAGCTTCTTCGTGGGCTCGTCGATCTCGTATGCGGCCGTGACTGCGGCCAGATAGGGATCGACGTCGACCCCCTGGACCAGCCGCACCATGTGCGCGTCGGTAACGAAGAGGCGCCCGAGAAAGCCTTCCACTTCGCTGATCTCGTCGTCGAGGACGGACTGCAGCGCGAGAACGGACTGGTGCACACCTTCGGCGGCACGCTCCAGATTCCGTGCGGCCTCGCCCGCACCCGCTCCTGCCGCCGCGTAGAAGAGGTACTGGCGATGGAGACGGAAGACCTCGTCCTGCGAAGCGGCGAGCCGCCCGTAGTCGGAGGCCACGCGAGTGAGCTCGCGCTTGATGGGACCGGAAGGCGATTCCTGCAAGACGCGCCGGAATGACATAAGCGGGAGGCCCAGACCGTCCGGATTGGCGACGAAATACTCCGCGACGATGGCGTTTGCCGCTTCCGCATCGGCCGCTCGCGTGGTGACGCGGACGAGTTCCTCCATCGGAAACCGCCGAAGCTCGGCATCGGCCGCTCGAAGCACTCCCGCCACCAGTCTGGCCTTGCTCGCGGTGAACGGCCGGCCGGACGTCGGCTCGATCACACGCACCGGCGCGCAGTACGCCGTGAGCTCGGAGAGGAGGCGTTTGCCGAGTTGAAAGCCGAGCAGTCGGGCACTCACTTTTAGATCACGCGCGAGTGCGATTCGTCCGGGGTCGGGCCATACCTCGAATCGAAAGAGATCCTCCAGGCCGGAGTAGAGTTCCCGAATGGTACCGGTAGCGATCATCTCGTCGATCGACTCGGTCGAGTCGACGGCCGCGAGGAAGACGTCGATCAGCGCGATCATCTCCGCCGCCGGGACCGGGCGTTCGTTGCCAGAGCGGGGCAGCGCGTTCACCGCGTCGCGCAAGGACGCAAGGCTCGGACGCCTCATGCCGAGAGGCACGATGTCGATGCGCAGCGTGGAGGTTCCGGGCGAGCGGCCGATGGAGTCATCGAAGCGAAAATCGAGAACGGCCGGCGCGGCGTCGGTCACCCACACCACCGTTCCGTCAGGCCGCAGTCTGTAGTCCTCGTGCAGCGTTCCTCTCCAGGCGGGCGTGACGAGCGTGAAGCGACCGGCTGTCTCGGCCCCCCGCAGGAGGAACGCGCGCGTCCCCTCGGCCGTCGGGACGGTGACCGAGATCGAGCCCTGCAGTCCGTCCGACGACGGGCGGATGCGCCCAGCCGTGTGGCCGCAATCACCGTCGTTGTCGAACTCGAATGGCGTGGCGTTGATCCAATCCTCGAGGCGGACCGTCACAGCGTGGCCAACGTGCAGCTTCTCCACGCTCGCGGTAGCGGTAACGACTCGTGCCGTGTATCCGTGCCCGTGGGACTGCGCGACCAACGGAACGCGTGCGGTCTTGCTTTCGCCGCTGGTGGAGAGACGAACGTCACCGCTCGCCGAGATCGTGCCGTCGCTGGCGTCACGCGAGGCGGGACGACCAAAGCCACACTTCAACTCCGCTCCCTTGCGGAACCAGGTAGCCTGACTGATCACCGCCGCGTGCGCCGTCAGGGCCACGTCGACCTGGGGCTCACCCGCCTCCGTGGCTGTGCTCATGGCGAGAAGGAGCGTCGCGATGGTGAAGGCCGACAGCACCCGGTGCCACGACACTATTGCGCGATTCGCTGCGTCCGGGCTTCCCACTGAATTCCTCCCGCGACGATCCTGCTCGCCGCCGCATCGATGTTCTGTCGGAGTCGTTCCGCGAAGGACGGCAGCGCCGCAGCGCCCGTGATGTCTGCAGGCGGAGCCGCAACCGTGGATGCCTCCAGCGCCTGAGCCAGCAAATCGGCGCGCACTTCGCGGCGATCGTCCTTGGCAAGAAACGGCACGCGCAGCAGTTCGTCGATCCATGCCTGGAGCGCGTCCTCGACACGCTTCCGATCGGCGCGCGGCGGTTGCACCGCGCCGCCACGCGAAAGGACGACCGGATCGTCCGTAGCCTTTTCGAACTCCTCGCGAAGTCGCCTCAGGCGGAGCGCTCGTCGCAACGCGCTGTACTCGGAAAACGCAGCCAGACTCGATTCCGGAGCCGCAGCCGGACGAATGCGGTGTCGCCGCACCGGCGAAGTCAATCGCCTGATAGCCGCGGCCAGTTCGCTTTGCGACTGCAAACATCCCCTGTCCGCGCAATCCAAGGCGGCGCGAAAACGGACGATGCTCGACAGCTCCAGAGCTCCCTCCAGAGATGCTTCCGCCTGCGGATGGACGTAACGAAAGTAGTCTCCGGCCTTGGTCGGCCACCACCTCTGGACGACGGCGCGGGCAGCGCGGTTGACCAGCTCGAGGCGTCTGCGCGCGAGAAGATAGGCTCGAAGCTTTGGCGGGAGATCGCGAGCCGGCCGAGTGGGCTCGCGGAGGCGGATTCTTCCGGCGAGAATCTCTTCCGGCGCGCCACTCAAGTCCGCCAGCAAAACCGCCCGCGTGGCCCGAAAATCAGCGAGGGCGTCGGCGAGCGTGCACGCGCGGGCGAGATCGTCCCGCGACGGCACGATGTCGGTCCTCGCCCCACATTCGTCCGCGAGCACGCGGGCGAGCGTTTCCAACTCCGCGATCGGGGCGGGCCGGGTGTAGTTCCGTTCATCGGTCGCCGGAACTTTGAGCGCGGGATCGATGGCCGCGAGTTGCGCACACACCGGGAAAGCGAACGCAATCACGATCCACATGAGAAGACCCCACTGCCTGCTCGTCACGCGGTACCTCCCACTGATGAAGTGAAGTATGGAGTATATCGCCATTCGTCACTGCTCATCAGAGGGACGGCAGCGGGGGTTTCCCTCGTCAGTGGAGCGGTCGCCTTGGCGGTTCGATCAAAACCACGGGCGCCATCCAAACCTGGATTTCGAGGCTGGCGTCCCGCGGCAGCCAGCGCGTGCCCGGCAGCGAAATGCGGACCTTCAAAGTCCTGACCGTGCCGCTCGTCGTGGGCGCGACGGGCTTGCTGGTTGATACCGAAGCAGAAGAGCGGACACGCCACCAGCTTAACCGTAGGCCCGATTGAAGGATCGCCTTCCACGAGCACGACTTCGCGAATTCGCAGGTCATGTCCGAACCAGAAAAGCGGCCTCCGAACCTAGAAATCGCACGATCGGTGGCGACTTCACGAAGCCACCTACCGGGCAATTACAGTTAATAACTCTCACCGCTGCACGGTGGTCGTCAGCGGCGTCCCTTCGTTTTCACGTCCTCACCGCCGACGTACTCGCGCGTGAAGCGCCGGGAGATCGCGAAAACGTCGAGGAGGTTCCCCCGCAGCGGGTGCAGCCGTCAATGTGCGACGTCCTGCCGTTGAGGAAATCCGAGGACACGAACTGGAGGAAGTTCCGACGTAGCTTCTGACTCCGGTGAACAGGAGCGCGACGAGCCCGCCGTAGACCTCGGCCGGCGAGGCGGACGACGTACTGGTACTCGATCACTTTCAGCAGCACGAGGAGCGCGCCGCCGGCCGCGCCGTACAGGAGTCCGCGTTTCATGCGCTGGATACACGAAGGGCCGCGATCGCTCGCGGCCTGGCTCATGAGATCAGTTGGAGCACATCACCAGGATGAAGTTGCAACTGCGGCCGCGATACTAAACCTCATCCTCCACGATGGCAGCGGTTTTCCGTTCTCACGACGTGTCGCTACAAAACCTCACCGAGTTCGTCGGACATACCTCGACGAAGGTCCCGCTTCTGCCGCTAGTTCGACTTTGTCAGATTCAAGACGCCATGGTCGCCGTAACATAGGCGGCGAGGAATCAGCGATGGGTCACGGCCCGCCACGAATGTAAGCCGAAAGAGAGGATTACCGATGCCGCACGCTCGCTCCGAGCGGTGCCGAGGCGGTTAGTAACGTTCACGCGTCGTTTCGATCGGTTCTTCATGACCAAGACTCGCCCGTCGATCTCCGCTGCATGCCAATACTTCCGCGGCCTGCTGCAGACGGATCGCCGAAACATGGAGCGGATGGAGCAGACCATCCCCGGCACGAACGGACAGGCTCTCCACCACTTCATTTCGAACTCGCCGTGGGACGCGGAAGCGGTCATGCGGCAGGTCGCCCGAGTGCCGACGCGCTTCTGGGCGGACACGACGACACGCTGCTGGTGATCGACGAGAGTGGCATCCCGAAGAAGGGAAAGCACTCGGCAGGTGTGGCCCGGCAGTACTGCGGTGAGCTCGGCAAGGTGGAGAACTGTCAGGTGGGCGTTTACGGCGCTCGCGCGTGGCGACAAGGTCACGCTGACGGACGCACGGCTATTCGTTCCTCGGGAATGGACGAATGATCCCGAGCGGTGCCGCCGCGCCGGCATTCCCGAGCGTGTGTGGAAGACGCCGCAGACGAAATTCGACTTGGCGATGGAGATCGTGGTGCAGGCGGTCGAGGAAGGGAACCGCTTCCGGTGGGTATCAGCAGACGGAGCGTACGGCGAGGGTGCATTCCTGCTGCCGCTCGACAAGGCGGGACTGCTGTTCATGGTCGACGTGCACTGCGACCAGCGACTCTGGTTCGATCCGCCTCGTGCCACGAATGGAGACGGACGGCGGCGGGTCGACGAGTGGCTGCGCGAACAGCCTGTCGAGAGCTGGACAGAAGTCACCACACGAGAGGGGACGCTCGGCACGATCCGCTACGAGGTTCTGCACACTCGCGTGTGGTTCTATGCCGGGAAACAGGAGCCGCCACGGCAGTGGCATCTGCTCGTACGACGAGAGATCGACACGCCACGGAAGGTCAAATACACGCTGAGCAATGCTCCGGCGGACCTGCCGCTGGAAAGCCTCGCTTACGTCCAAGGCCAGCGGTATTGTCAAACGCGCGTTGCAGGAGGCAAGCGCCATTCAGGTCTTGGCGACTATCAAGTGCGTGGATGGCTCGGCTGGCACCACCACATGGCGATCGTGCTCATGGCCATGCTGTTCATGCTCGAGGAGCGAGTGCGGTACGGTGCAATCGTACCGATGCTCAGCACCGCGGACGTGGAGAAACTGCTCAAGCACTGCCTGCCACGACGCGATACAACCGAGCAGGAGCTCTTCCGCATTCTTCAGGACAGCCACGTTCGCCGAAGACGCGCTGCCGCCTCTCATCGCAACCGCTCTTCACCAATCTGACAAAGTCGAACTAGGCCGTCAGGCAATTCAGACAAGCTTTCTGGCTGATTATCGTTGCTTGAGCTCAAGACCATCCACGACCCTGCGACTACTACCTTCCAACTCCGCGAGAAGACTCTCCGGTACTTTTGGCCGTAGTCGCGCAAGCTCCTCGGACGCGTATTTCACAAGTGAAGGCATACTCAACCGCTCGGCAATAAGCCGAGCCTGATAATGAGCGGCATACGCTGCGGGCAGGTCGTTGCAATTCTCCTCGATTTCAGCCGAAAAGCCGAAGGTCCGAAGAACCAGCTCATTCATTCTGCCAGCCTGTGCCCTCTTCTGCGCTTCCTTTATCTGGCGTCGTGCTTCGTCGCACCGACCCCGGTACGATGCGACCTGCGCGCTCACAGCCGATGTATACACAATTCCTCTCTCGTCTCCGATGCTCTCAAAGTCACCTAGGGCTGTCTTCAAGGATTCTGCTGCCTCGTCGAATTGATCCAGCGCGCTGTGTGTTTCTCCACGAAGGAGAGATACGGCTGCCTGATGCCGGCGTGACTTGTCGTGTGTTTCAGATTCCTTCAGATACTCCAAACAGGATAAGAAGTTTCTTTGCGCAAACGACAACCGCGCCAGTTCCAGGAGGCTCGAGGCGCAGTTCACTTCATCTTTGATGGCACAGAATACGGCGGACGAATGCGTAAGGTGTCGCACCGCGTCCTGTGTTTTTCCCAGGTTTATTAGTGACATGCCCATGGTGTGTTCAGCGGTGGCTGCCAACGTCTCGTCACGCACTGCGGTTGCCAGTTGCAATCCTGTCCGCGCTGCGGCCAACGCTTTATCATGCAAACCACGAATGTAATACAACTGAGCCAACCGCACTCGGAGCTTGACGTCGGCCGGATGATCCTTCGCATAGTGTTCCAGATAATCCGTTAGTCCGTCCGGGACAGGTCCCTTTTGAACAGCTTCGTCGGCATCGAGATGCACTTTTGCCTGGATAAGCGTCGGATCTGCCGGCGCAATCGATAGCGCCTGATCGAGCAAACGCCGCGCCTGTGAAAATTTCCCCTCGTTCACGAGCATGGCGATCACGGGGAGGTTGACGTGGCTGGCCTCGACCGTCTTGCGTTGTTCGCGGACGGCCAACCAGTAACTCGCGACTATTCCGACGACACCCAGCAGTATGCCGGCCACGGCCAGTATCACATCGAGGCGTTTCCGCCTGTCCCAGCGCCGCGCGAGTTTTTCGTAGACCGATCGCTCAACGCTGTTCGCCTCGAGGCGAGACAGCTCCTCCTGGATTTCACGTAGATCCGATACGGGCATCAACTGCTCGAGTCGCCTCTTGAGTTCTGAAAAACCTTCACGCATCTGTGCCCTCCTCCGGTGCGACAAGCAGTTCGGGAACATCGTGCCGCTCGAGCCGGCCTGACGTGCTGCCTCCATGAACGCGCCGGCCGCATGCCAGGGCCAGGGGGGAGACAAACTCCCTGAAGTCGAGAAAGCCGAACTTCTCCGTCATCGCGACGTAGTCGAGAAGAAGATGGTTCGCCTTTGAGTCCGGCTTCACGCGTTCACTCTACTCGAAGAGTGTCGGAAGCGCCGGCAGCCCTACCCTTTGTAGAACAAGAGCGTGTGCTTCGCTCTTACCCGCCAAGTCCTAGGCCTTCGGCCCACCAGTCGTCTGCCGCACGTGGACTTTGCCGCAGCGCTGCGGAAAGCTGCTAACTTCGAGGGGCCGCCGGGAGAACCACGATACGTCCCGCCGTTCCTCCGGTTGCGCCGACGACGGCGGAGGACTTGGGGGAGTAGATGGCCTCCTCGGAGAGCTTGTCGATGCCCTTGAGTTTAGCGGGTTCAGAGCGAACGTCCAACCTGCAGTGTTATCAGATACGGGCCAGAAGACCCAGCCCTATGGCGGGTCTTCTTGAACGTCACCAACGTCCACATTGTCCGGTTCTGCAACCATCAAGTCCGTCATTTATTCAAGATTGTTGTGAGCCGTGTTTCGAGATGATCTAACGGAACGGCTGGGTCGCCCCCAGCGTCGGCCGGGAAATTGCCGATTGGCAGACGTACGGTTTGTCCGATCGCCGGATACCAATCCGCCACGGTGAGGGGCCAGATGACGACGTCCTCCGTCGAGTTGCGATCAGCTCGTCTTCGATGCCGGCATCGGAGAGTTCTCGCGAAGAGGTTCAGCATATAGCGCTGCTACAGTCCTATATCCGCTCGGCCGAGAAGGATGCTAAAGGCAGCTCGAAGTTCGATCGGTGGATCGCCGGTCTTCGCCCTCCCTCCGTGTGCCTGCCCTTCCAGAATGATGCCGGAGGCATAACGAGACACGCGCCCACTGGCGACGGACCATATCGCAAACGGTTAAGGTCGCGGCTTGCGATCGCTGTCACGCGTGTCGAAGCCACTCCTGCAACTCCAAAACAGGCGCGCTTGAGGCAGATTCGGGAATGATGACTTGGTCTTCAGGTCGAATCGCTCCCGCATCTGGATCGTTGATCCCGATCTCCCATGCACGTCTCACGCGGAGGTTTCGTTTCCGCAGTCGAACATCTCCGACGATTGAAGCTTCAGACCCAGCCCGAATCGCGGGCACGAGATCGTACTCCCCGAGACGCTCGTACCGAGACAGAAAGTTTGTCAGGTGGAGGTCACCATCCGTGTCCATTCGGCAGGCGAGCCCGAAGCTCATAAAACGCTTCTTCGTCTCCTCGGCCGATAGATTGGTCCCGACGGCCACCGAGTACGCGTACGGATTCTCAACATCGACACCACGCACGAAACTGATCCGAAGCCGGTCGTCCGGGTCGTCGATACCAAGCTCTTCGAGCCATGCTTCGAAAATCTCTATGGCAGCCTCACCGTCGCTGAAAAGCAGTGCCAGCGTCGGTGGGCAGGCCAGATCGGGGTCCATGAAGTAGGCCGTTCCGAACCAACGGGCCCGTTGCCACAGGCTTTTCCTAATGAGAGACACGTTCTCCACGTCGGCATGCGACCGAACTTCTCGGGTGTCGCTCTCGTCAGCCGGTTCCGCGGCAACCTTGACGCTGGCCGCTGCCTCCTTCGCGATCGGCGAGCATGCGCGAAGAACCTCATACGTGCGCGCACTCGATCGCTTCCAGCGCTCGATCGTGTCCTTCGGCGTCCTTCCGAGGATGTTGTGCTCAGCGATGTACGTGACCCCGAAGCTGGCCGCGCGCGTCAGCGCTCGTTCATCGCGAAAGAACCGTGTGAATGTGTCTTCCACATCACGAAAATGAAAGATCCGCGTGCAAACGTGAATAACGAAGTCGCTCAACACCTGATGCAGCTCATGCTGCGATGCGGCTGGCAGTCCTTCAGCAGTATTGATGCGGGTTGCAACGTGAATGTGGGCTAAACCTAGGCGCTGCTCGATCGAGTACTCGGCGACCGGCTCGATGGTCGAAGCGTACCGAACGTCGAAGGAGGCGGACTGGGCATCCGCAATCGCTTCATCCGTAGCCGCCGTCGACATGAAGCTCTCCACACCAGCGAGAACGGCTTCGGCGAAATGGGTAGCTGAGCGACTGCCATCGGTGCGAACCTCTAGCTTACAGCCGAGAACACGGCCGTTCATTTCACCGAAAGGATCGAGCGATAGCGACGCTACCTGAGCCGCGGCCGGTTGTGCAGCGAGACGGCGAAACAACGTTTCCGCTTCAAGGAGTCCGACGTTCGGGAGTTCGGGGTCATGTCCGAGCAGATACCGAATCGCACTTGCCGTGACGAAGAGGCCGAGCGCATCGAGCACGTCAGGAAGATGCGTGAGACGCGAGAACTGTTCCCATTCCGCTTTGAGCACGAGTATGGCGGCGATCTGATCGAACAGCCGGTCTGGTTCGACAGCCGGAGTTTTCTGGTTCTGTTGCTCTAGCACCGACCGGATCGTGATGTCAGCCTCGTGCCACGCGAGCATTGACGGCAATCGTCCGAGCTGCAGCTCGAGCCACTTCATCCGGTTGTAGCCGGCCGATTGCAGCCAAGTGACCTCGCGCCGGTTGAAGAAATCGGCTGATGCGATGCTTGCGGCCTGCAGTGTTGCGGCGCGGGCCGCCCAGAGAAGTCCGATTCGCTCGTACGCAAACCCGCACAGCAGGAATGCGACTGCCGCCTCGTCGCGTGTTTCATCCGTGTAGAGATGCGTGAGCACACGACCAAACGCACGGATTGCATCAACGAATCGCTTCGCCTGAATGTGTCGCTGGCCCCGTTCGAGAAACATGATTGCTTCCGTAGTTTCTCCCTCGCGCCGACCTCTGATTTCGGCCATCGTCGTGTACAGCTCGTCGTATTCGGGGATGTCGGAGAGGAACTCCTCGAACCGAAGCATGTGCCCGATGACCTTCATCAGCGGGTAGCCGAGGAGGCCTTCGCTCTCTCGGAGCATGTCGCTGATTTCGAGGAGCAGTGGGCCGGCCTGTTCTCGCGGCTCGGTAACAAGCTTCAACTGTAGAATCATTGTCTTGGCGTGGAGTGCCCCACTTGGACGGGCTGTGTCGGCCGCAAGAGCTTCGAGCGCCGAACGCAGCGTGCCGCTCCGACGAGTGAGTTTCGCAGTCTTCTTCGTGACCCATCCGCGGCTGACCGCCGTCCGCAGCAGCAACCACACATTGCTGAGCAATTCGAGATCGGCTGAGTTCTGCGTCTGGAGCGCTTGTTTCTCGACTGAGCCGTATGCGTCGAGCAGCGGCTGGCTGTCGTCGTAATACCAAAACGAGGTCCAGGCGTTCTCGTACGCCGCCATCATCTTCTGATGAGGCGTGCCGTATTGCTTGGCGATGCGCGCGGCGCGCGCCAGCTTGCCGTCGACCTCCTCGCGCGGCCGCTCTAGCGCGCGACTCAGTCGCACCGCGGTCACACACTCATCCACCACATCAGGCGTTATGGTGTCTTCCCGCACGGCGACCGTGATGCTCTCCTCGATTGCGGCCAGGTCCTGTTCTCGATCGCGATCACGTTCCCCTATTCGCCGTACGGTGGCGGCCTCATGCAGCCCGAATTCGATGAGAAGAAGGTCGTAGTGGCGATGGGTTTCGAAGATTCTGTCGAGAATCCAATTCACATCATGGATGTGAACCTTGATTTGATGTTCTCTAGTGAGTTCGTCCTCCAGGTCGCTGCGATCTTTGTCCCTGATAAACCGGCTTGAAATGAAGAAGGCGTCGGTGTATCCACGGCCAGTGTTGACAAGTTTCTCGATGTCCGCTTTCACCTTCGCGCGCCACTGCTTTTTGGCGCTGAACGCGAATGCCCACCGCTGGTCGTGCGACCCGAAACCGTAGAACCACGCGAGCGCGAGTTTCTCCGCAACCGGATAGGTTTCGGTGTCGACCTTGCTGTCGCCACCACCTGTCGGTCCGGTGTGGGGAAGAAGATTGGGGCAGATTTCCCGCTGCGCGAGCTTTCGGGCGAAGTTTTCGAAAGCGGTTTCCTGGCTGCGGTTCGTCAGCTTATCGAAGTAATGTTCGAGGAAGGGCCGCGTAAGTGTGGACTCCTCATTGAGTGAGGAGTCCGAGAAAGCTTCGGGCTTCCGTTGTCGTAGGAATTCTCTCGGTGAGAAACTCCCGCCGAGGTCGGTTCGAGGCACATCCTTGGAATTGTTCGCCATGCGGTCGAAGTCAATCGAACGCGAAAAACCATCCGAACATTGCCAAAGACGAGTCCTACGCCGCGCCCTCGATGCCTCGCAGTTTTGGAGCTTCCTCCCACGTCGCCCGGACTCTCTCTTCCAACCGCTCCTGCCTTGCCTTAATCCACGGCGCGTAGTGCTTCTCCGTGACCTTCGTCGAGGAGTGCCCGAGGAGAATCGCCACGTCTTCGATCGGCGTCCCCTTGAGGAGTAGGGACACGGCGAACGTGTCGCGGAGCATGTGGAAGTGGCCTGTGACGCCGGCAAGCTTGCAGAGCTTCCGGAAGGCCCGGTCCCAGCTTGAGGTCGCGGCCTTCAGCCCGCCGTTTCCGGACCAGAAGTAGTACGGCCCCTTCCGGATCGACTCCATGAGCTCGACGACGTAGTTAGGAATCGGCACCCACACCGGCGTTCCGGTTTTCTGCGTGTAGAGGAAGACCTTCCCGCCCCGCATCTTCTCTTCCGAGATGGAGACCGCATCCGTGCGGCGAAGACCCGAGTACCTGAGGAGCAGGATGAACGCCTTCATGCGCTTACCGTTGTCGAAGCCGTGAACGCCTTTGTTCGGGAACCGATCGCAGGCATCGAGCAGCTTCGCGAACTCGTCATCCGAGAACGGCATGGTTGGCGTTTGCTTCACGATGGGTGACTTCACCGACGCGAACGGATTCCGCTCAATCCACCCGGACTCGACGCAGAACCGGAAGAAGCCCCGCAAGCGTTCAAGCTTCTTCGCCGCTGTGATAGCCGCGTAGGTCCAGGTCGCGCGGTACTTTCTTGCCTCGTCCAGGTCGATCTGCGAGAGACGACGGAAACCCCTTCCATCGCACCAACCCGCGAAATGCTTTACGACGCGGCGGATAAGTACGAGCGTGGAATCCTTCACTCCCCGCGCTATCGCGTCCTCGATGAATTTTTCCCCAGCATCGCGGACATCGGGAGCGGCAACGGCTCCGAGCTTGCCCTTCGTCTCCCATTCACGAATCAAAGCCTGAGCGGCATCCCACGAAGTCAGGTCGAGCGACTTCCGGACAGGAACACCGGCGAGCGTTCCTTCAACGTGGAGCGGGCACCGGCACCTCCGGTAGTCCCGCGAGGTCTGGGGGCATGACTTCAGGTGCCTTCGAAAGATGGTGAGCACGGCTCCTCCGATTGTCGGACGAGCCACACGTAATCCACACACGCGCGATCCGCTGCTTCCAAACCATTCACTAGAAAGGGCTTAGTTTGGAGCGGGCGACGGGATTCGAACCCGCGACCAAGAGCTTGGGAAAGTACCGGGATTGTGTCGTGCCGTTCCTCGACAGTCGCCCCTAAGTCACCTGCCTACCAATAGATACCGGCCCAAGAGACACCGGCATAGACGCTGAAACTATCTTAGCATGCCCTCTCTCGTCCAAGGGTAGGAATGGCTGTCGTAGACACGCGGATAGAGACCGGAATAGAGACGTGAAATCGATATCGGACGACCGGCCAATGCTCACGCACGGGCAGTACGACTGCCGATCACCACCACCTGTTGAACTTTTCAGCAAGGGCACTTCTGAGCGACATACTCGCGCCTCATGGAGACTTCCGATCTTGAAGGGCAGGCGACGGCGGGCAGAGCAACGCGCAACCCGAGCGGCAAGTGTTGCGTTTCTGCCTCACGCCGTCCTCGATCTGAAAGTCGGCGATCGTGCTTTCACAGATCTCGCTATCCGAAATCACCGCGTTGGGGCTGCCCTTTACGGCGATGCCGATGCCGCTGCGCGCGGTGGTGTTGAGACTCAGGCGGGCGGCGGGGGCGTTCTCAATGCGAAGGGCGATGGGGCAATTCTCGAAAACACAGCCGCGCACACTGGTACCGCTCGCGTCGTGGACGCGGATGCACGCATTGGCGCCCGGCGCACCGCTCAGTACCGCGCCCTGGCAATCGAGGGTCACCCCGTCGGTGCTCAGGTCGAACGCCGCGGCGTAAGTCGCGCCGGCTTCCAGGCAGACGGTCGATCCCTTGGGGGCGGACCGCAGCGCTGCCGCCGCGGCCGGACCTGGCGGGATGAACACGTCACAAGGGCGGCCGAATACCCGGTAAGTCCCGGTACCGCTCGCCAGCCCGACCACTTTGTCGTTGGCGCTGCCCGAGTGCACCCACTCGTACTTGCCCGTCTGAGAGTCGAGGCGGAACAGGCGGAGTGTGCTGAGCCGCAAGTTTCCGAGATCGCTCTTGCTGATGCGACGGATGAGATGGAAAGGCGCATTCGGCGGCGTCACATTGATGCGGATGCCCGATCCGACGCCGGTCCATCCGCGCGGGCCACCCAGGTCGCCCACCGTGACGCCGATGTCGATATGGATGTCGATGAATGGATCGAAGATTTCCCAATCAGGGCCGACCTGATCCGGCATGACTTCGGGCTCGCACTCGCGCCCGCAGCCAAAGACGCAGCCAAACGGAGCGCTGGCGTCCTTCCATGATCGCGTGCCGAAATTCGCCGAGCCGAACGTGTTGCAGGTATTGGCGTCGCTGGCAGGATCGGCCACACGAGCCTGATCGTCGCCCAGGGCGATGTCGTAACGCCCGGCATGGCATTGGGCATTCGAGAGGACGAGCGTATTCCTGGCGGAGGGCGTGAGCTCGAGGCCGTACTGATTGGAGTAGCTCACGCAGTTGGTCGTCACGCGGGTCGCCTCGGCCGAGATCTCGATGCCTGTTTCGTCCAGACTCATGGCATTCCATTCAATGGAATTTCCGGTCGAGACCGAGCTGCCGGCGGACGAGAGGCGGATGCCCGTTCCGTTGTCCACGAACTTGTTTCTGGCGATGCCGTTCGACGACCCGATCAACCATACGCCAAGGGCGGCTCCGCTGTAGATGATGCTGTCGGAAACGACGCTGCCCTGCGTTCCATCGAGATAAAGATTCGCGTCGTTGCTGGAGAGCTTATTGACGCGGAACGTGCAGGAATCGATGGCCGTGCCCATGATGCCTTCGCTGAACCCTTCGATGATGCAGTTCTCGATCGTTACGCCGCTACGGCTCTCGAGCCCCACGCCTGTGCCGTAGCCGGGACCGAGGAGCCGGTGGTCCTGGCAGTTGAAGACGGCGTCGTTGGCGGCCATCGTCACCGCGGTGCTGCCGCTCCAACCCGAGCAGTCGAGGTCCGCGAACAGCTGCGCGCTGCCGGGCAGGATGTCGCCGCATTCAATGTCGTGATCGAAGGGAAGGATCACGGTGAAGGAAGCCAGCATCTCCAACGTCCAGCGATCGCTCTTGCCGGTGACGCGCGCGGTCCAAAGGCCCACCTCATTGGCGCCGACCGCCGGCACATAGATCTGCTCGACGTTGTTCGTGCTGTCGTTGCTCGCCGCGACGCCGCAATCCGTATCGCGACAGGGACCGACGATGCGATCGCAAAGCGAGCCGTCGCCATCGAAATCGCCGGGCACGTCGATGCTGCACACCGGATCGAGTGAAGGATTCGCGGAGTCGAGCTCCCACGGGTAATACACCCAGCCGTTCGGCGCGGTCAGGACGATGTCGAGATCGCTCACCAGTTGTTTGCTGGCGGAGATTGCGACGGCGAGGTCGTTCCAGGCGAGGGTTACGCGGAAGCCTTTCCCGGCGTCGTAGGGCTGCACGGTGAACGTGTATTCCTTCGACGGCGGGTATGAGCCGCCGGTGCCGAACGTCGCTTCGTGAATGAGACTGTCTTTCTTGTGATCGACGATGAGGTCATAGGCTGCTTTCGCATCGGGCTGACCCCAGCCGACGCGAAAGCCCGGCCCGTCATCGGTTCGCGTAACGCCGCTGTTGCCATCGTTGTCGAGATCGGCGGCAGTGTGGATCAGCAGGGCCTTCAACGTGGCAGTGTTGGGCGCCGTGCCGATGGTGGCGTTCCACGCCTCCCGCAGAACGGCCACGGTACCGGCGACGTTTGGCGCCGACATCGAAGTGCCGCTCATGGAACTGTAATTCGTGATGCCGGGTTGGAACTGGTCAGGGTCCTGCGCCCACAGATGCGAGCAGTCGGACACGACGGCGGAGCTTCTTATAGCAGCGCACGTCGAGGGGTGGGTGATCGTTAGGCTGCCGCAATTGATTTTATCGCTCCGGATCGTGGAGAAGACCCAGCTTCCCGGAGCGGACAGGTCGGGCTTGAGGCGGCCGTCATCCGTGGGCCCGAAGGAGCTCGAGCAATCGGTGCAGCTCGTTCCCGACCAGACGTTGCCCACGGTGATCGAGTTCTTTCCCGTTGCGAAGGGGGCGATGCAATCCCACTCCTGATTGGCACCGCGGACATCCTCGCATTTCAGGAAGGCGTTACATGCTTTCTCGATTGCCTCAGTTGTGGTCTGTCCTGAGCAGCCGGCGTCCCAGCAGCGCGAATTACTCGCTGACCACACCGAGACCAGGCCGAAATAGGAGAGGGAGTCGACGTTCTGAGATTGGGTCGTGTATTTGCCCGAGGACCCGAGAGCCGGGCCCCAGGAATTGGTGCTGATCGTCGCGCCGTGGTCGATTTGCGCGTTGACCGAATGGAGGTAGTTGACGGCAGCCGACAAATGGGCGTTATACGCGACGATCGTTGCATCGGGAGCGACCCCTCGGGCCAATGACTGGCCGCTGCCTTCCGCGGTGATGATTCCGGCGACATGGGTCGGATGATCGCCCAAGAGCTTGGGACCCGCGCCGGGGAACGACACGTCGCCCGCGAGCTCGGCATGGGTGTCCTGCGGAAGCCAAATCTCGGTCTGCTGCACCACGATCCCGGCGCCGGTAAATGGCACCAGAACCGCGCCGGCCGGGCTGTCGATCGAGAGCTGCTTCCGATCTTCGGTTCCGTGATCCACGATCGTTCCGCCGGCCAACTCGACGAAGAGCACACGGTCATCGGCGAAGAGCGGCGGGAAGGCGCCGTCGGGAAAACGTGCGTATACGACGGGGCGTTCAGCAACGCTCCCGGCGTCGGTTCCGCCCAGCGCGGCGACGATGGCCAGGGCCTCGCCGCCGGTGAGGTCAGGCATGAAGTGGACGTGGGCTGGGATACGGCCATCGGGATCGCGGTCCACATCGCGCAATCCGTCCAGGCGCAGCCTCGCGTCGGCACGATCGGAGGGGCGGATCGCCCCGACCCAGCGCACGCGCGGATCGAGAGCGAGAGCGGCGAGGCGGTTCGAGGGCACGCTGGCGTAGTGCGCGCGTTGCGGTACATACGCGAGCGTGCGCACGCCGTACGCCTTCTCCAGCGCTTCGGCGTCGGCGCGGGTGAGAAGCTTTCGGAGCTGCACCAGCACGTGCACCTTCGCCGCTCCGGGCCGGCCGGCGGGGGTGCCGCCTGGTGCGGGAACGAAGGAGCGCGATTTCAGGAAAACGGCGTCTTCGTGGTCGTGACGCTTGGCGTCGGCCGGTAATGGATCGAACCCATCGCGCAGCCCGTCGCCATCGCTGTCGCGACGGCGGGGGTCGAGACCGGCGAGCGTCTCCTCCGCGTCCTCGACGTCGTCGCCATCCGCATCGGCGTCGCAGGCGTCGCCGATTCCGTCGCCGTCGAGATCCGCCTGAGTGGTATCGGCGCAGGCGCGGCCGCCGGCCACGTCATCGGCTGCATCGAAGCCGACCGTGGAAACGACGAAAAGCGGCGCGGCGGCGGACAGGCCACGGACGAGCGCGATCGGGATGCGAAGGGTGAGGGTGCCGGTGCCATCAGCACGTAGCATGAGGCGGCGGCGAAAACCCGTGGACTGCGCGGGACCAGGCGTGCCCACGGCGTTCGCGAGGAACGGCGCCGGAATGTGAAACGCCGCCGGGCCGATGTCTGCAGAGGAGCGGCTGAAGTCAATGCGCTCATCGCTATCGAGGGAACGGGTGCCGCCGGTGCCGGGGACCAGCACACCGGCGGAGGAGGTGCGCACGACGAGGTCCGCGGGGAACTGGATCGTTTCGACCAGCTCGAGGGTGGCCGCCGCGGGCTGACGCGCTGCCTTGGAGAGTGGCTCGGCTAGCTTGCGTACGGTGAGCGTCTGGCTGATGCGTCCTTCGGCCACGGAGAGGGCGCCGGCATCATCGCGGCGGTAGATCAAGTCCGCATCGGCGAACACGTTGGCGAAAACCCAACCATCGGCGGTGGGCATCGGCGCGAGGGGGATGGCGGCGACCTCGGCGATCAACGTACCGTCGGCGCGCACGATCCTCAGGGCGACCGGGGTAGACCAGAGCCACGATCCACCGGAGTTGAACGCCGCGGCGGGTGTCTCGGCGTCGGCAAGACGCAAGGCGACGCCGATGCGGCCGGCGGCGAGGGTCGCGACCGCAGGCGCCCCGGGGATCGGCATGCGCGCGAAGCCGGGACCGGCGCTGTGAGCGCGCCGCACTGGCGCGGCTTCGCCGGATGCGGTGCATGTACCCAGGAATGTGCCCAGGAGTATGAGAGCGTGCACAAACGGAGGACATGACTGAAACCGCAGCTTCGACATTGGCTATTTGTGCCTCTCGACCTACTATTCATGACCCCTTGGACGGAAGTCATGAAGTTCCGTCATGCCGGAAGGAATGCGGGTGTCGGAGGCGCTCTCAGCCAATAGGGCCCGACGATTCTGTGCTGGGAGTACGGGACAGGAATCGATATCCGCGGCCAAGGACCGTGACCATGTATCGCGGCCGCCGTGGATGGTTCTGCAGGTTGACGCGCAGGTTGCGGATATACGTCGATTCACGACGTTGCTCTCCGCCACGTGGTCGGCTCCCAGAGATAGTCGAGATCTCGTCAAGGGTGAGCGGTTCCGCATGGCGGCGAGCAAATAGAGCAGACTATGCTCGACTGGCGTGAGGTGAAGTTCCGTGTCGCCGGCCCGGCCACAACGGTTCAGAATGTCGATTTCCATGTCGCCGAGCCGAAATATGGAGTAAATACCGCGCGGCGCGGTTACGTACGCCGCATGATCGCCACGACCGTGCAACGAACTCCTCCGGGAAAAAGGCGCGATCAGGATCGCTGTCCACTCCGCTCAAAGGCCATCAGCTTGGATTTGAGGTCACCGCGTCGAGTACAACAAGATGGGGACTCCAGCTGGCAAGCGGCAGACGCTTCCTGCACTGCCGTTAACGCGAGACTGACGCCCCATGGTACCTGGCGGGATGAAGTCGTCGCAGGGACGGTCGAACACGCGTTACCCGTTGCCGTATGGCTCGCCACCTGCGCTCGATCCTCGCCAAGGTGCGGTCTTTAATCACTGATCAGTCGACGTCTGTCCAAAGATCCTGACGCAAGGTCTGGAGGAGTCGTTTCAATCCCGCTTCTGGCGCGCCGTACCAACTACTTGCGCCGCTCGGCATGTTCTTGGCCACCTGAACCAGCTCCGTCATATCCAAGATCTCGCCGAGATCTGGGGCTTTCAGCATGAAATCCTTGAAAGCCTGCGTAATATGCTGTTGCCACGTGAAATCATCATTGATGGCTCCGTCAGCGAGCACCAGCTCCGGGTGGTTAAAGTTCGTGTCGGTCAGCCAAGAGCGGCCGGAAGTCAGCGGTATGGGTTGATGTCTCCTGAGGAATACCAGTTTGCTTGGAATGTCCATCGCCAGCCATGCATCACGGTCAGCGCCCGGATCGCCTGGAGTGGCGGCCGACGCATAGCCGTCCAGATTTAGGGCTGAGGCATCGCCGCGATGAGCCCTCAGCACTTCGACAATGTCTGGTAACCCGTTCTCGTCCTCCAGGCGCTGCAGATGACTTTGCGCCTGATAGTGCAGTTGTTTCATCGCCGCGACCACCGCAGCCACGATGTGTCGGGAATTGGCATCTTGCGAGATGTCCATCGTCGTACTGGGAAGGCGTTGAAGGAGCGCCGCTTGGAACGAGTCCCGGTTGTCGAGATAACCATCGCCAAATGCCCTCCAGGACACATTGAAGTCGTTCGTCACGAACAATCCGATCCTGTTATCCACATCGTGCATGACTTTGCTCAGGAGCGCCTCCTGTTGGCCGAGAATGGAACGCGGGGTGCGCATGTGCCCCGTCGCGAACGCATCGGTGAGAAAATGCAAACCAAAAGCAGTTTGCGCGATGGCCTCCGCTGGTATGGGCCCTAGAGCATTCGTTACCGAATTCGTCAGCGCATTGTCGATGGTCTGCAAGGCCTGCTGATGCGCCGCCTGGAAAGCATCCCAGTTACCGGGAGCGAAATGCGACTCATTCCGCAAGGCCAGAGCTCCGTAGTGGCCATTGGTCACCACCAGTTGGAAGAGCTGGATGTCGAAGCCCCCTCCTCTAGAGAAAGCTTTGAAACCCAGGCCGTCCTTGTCCGCGATGCCCACATTATCATCGTGTGTCACGGACGTACTCAGGACGTCGTTCAAGCGATGGCCATCCGCGTCCTCAAGCCACGGAGCAATCGCCACGAGCAAGCGGATGTTGGCCGTCTCTTTGCGCATCGCCCTGGACAAGACCAACAACTCGGAACAACCGGTCGGCCCCTTGATCTTCTTTAGGTATTCCACCACGGCCTTGGTTCGATCCCAATAGGGATGCGGCTGTCGGACTTCAGCTTTGAGTGCGGCATAGTCGCTCTGGTTGCGCTCCAGCAACCTGAGATCGTCGAGCGCGAAGGAGCGTGGGAACTGCATCAAACGAAGCCCCGTCATGGCAAAAGGTTCGAGTTGATCGTAGCCCTTCATGATGTTCACCGGGCCAGTTCGCCAATTCGGTCGGTCCGCGGTGCTCAACTGACTGAAGGCTTCCACTAGATCACCACTCAGCATGAGCATGTCCCCGATGGAGAGGGTTACGGCCTTTCCGCTCTTGATGGCCGCCTTCAGTGAACTAGGCGTCCATGAGGCACCGCTGGCGTCCGTGTAGGGATTTGGCGCAATGTATTGCCAGTGGCAGCGGGAGCCGACAGGGGGAAAGCTCTCACCGTTAGAAAGCATACGGCCGTATGGCGAGGTGATGTCGGCCGTGAGCGCTCTTGGGTCGGGCGTGAAGATCTGCCATTGGTCGATATAGAGAGGATCGCCGTTGGCATCGGAGTCTTCGACAAATGCACCCCCGCCGATCAATCCGGATCTGGCCCATGCATCGATGAGGGGTTGAACACCTCGATAGCCGAGATCAAAATGTTCATCGGACGCAAATGCCAGCTGTGGAGATGACGTCGTCGATGTGCTGAACGTGTCGAGGCGCGCAACAAATGCGCCATGGCGGTCGCCGAGGCCGAAGGTCTGGATCAACGGCGGTCGCTCATCAACGTCCGGTGAAGCGTCAGGCGATTTGGCTGCTTTCGGTTGTGTGTCCTGGTTCGATGAAGAAGTGGTCACTTCCACTGCACCATCTGCGGTAGTGGCCTTTACCGTGCTGCCAGGTTGGCCTGCCGCTTGCCGGATTGCTTCCGCGACCGGCCCGCTCTGATGGGGTGGTGTGCCGATGGCAGATGAGTGCATTTGGCCAAGGATCTGGTTCGCATGCGCGGAGGCTTCGTCTTTGGTCAGGAGACCTCGATTTTGAGCGTGCTGGACGGTCGCCAATTGCTGATTGGCATTCTGCGTGGCTTGCGCTTTCGCCGCGACTTCAGCCAGTTTGATCGCAGCCGCCTGGTTGCCAAAATTCGAGGCCAGGTTGGCGGCGGTGCTCAGCGCCGCAGCGGCATTGGCCTGAGTTCCGGCCAGACCCGCCATGTCGCGGAAGGCGTTTGGGTTGGTGACTGCGTTGAGCACCCCTTGCAGTCCGCTAGGCGTGGGTGCATCCGGTGTGTTCTGCAGGTTGATGATCGTACCCGGCAGGTTGGTGGGCAGGGTCCCGAACGTTGTGTCCACGCGTCGGCTGGTCAGGAGCGACGGATCGATGGTGCCCAGTTCGGGCTCGACGTCGTTCAGCACCCAGTCCACGCTGCCCTGATGCTCCTCCAGAGCCAAGCATTCGTCCATGATGGTCTGTGCATATACGCCGTTCGATGGAAGACTGACTAACAAGGGGTCGCTTACGGGCTCGCGGTCGGCATACACGTCGTAGAGCTTGCGTGGATCTGTGACCTTGCCGTAGCCAATGAACGATGCTGCTCCTACGCGGTAGATGAGGCAGTTTCCGATGATGCCGATAGGTTCGCGGTCCACGACGGAAGCAATGCTCACATTACCTGGGACATTCGGCACGTAGAACCCATCCATCATCATCAGCAGGTCGTCGCGGTTCCTGCCCCAAATAACGGCATCGGTGTAATACCCCACATGTTCGTTCAGGTGCTCGACAAGTTCCTGGACGCTTTGCCTCATCTCGGCGCGCTCGTCCACACGCTCCATGGGTCCAACGGCAACGACACGTCGGCCTCACCCCTCGAGCCTGTTTCCGGAGCGATCAGATCATCCGTACCGCTTCGGCCCTGTACGGTGCGCTCGAACCGTTCCGTACTGTAGGTGACCGACATACCGGTGAGGTTGGCCACCGAACCGGGAGGGAGGTCCCCTCGCGCGACGACCGCGATCGTAGTGATGCTTTCGCGCTTCAGGCCGTCCAGCTTGGAGAAGGGCACCGTGAAATCAATACGCACCGTCCGATTGAAGCCGTAGCGCGTGGCAAGCGTGAGATCCGCCTCGAGATCTGCTCCGGCAACCTTCAGTTGGATCTTGTCTGCCCATTTTGCCGCAACGGTGGGCGCGTGCTCCTTCTGGAAGACCGCGTCACGGTGGGCTTCGCGCCTCGCGGCAAGTTGCGAAAAGATTCCGAAGGCGGGCGAGCCGAGGAAGGGCCCGATCACCTGCCACTTAGCGAAATCGAACTTCCCGTCGTCACGATCACCGGGACGCTCGATCGCCATCGATACATAGACCGATCCTCGGAGAAAGGTGAGGCGCTGGGCAGCACGATGACCTTCCGGGATCCCGGAAGTAGCGAAGTTGGTATAAACATCGCGCAGGAACTTGAGCGCACGACCGAAGCGGGGCACGCGGATGGAGGCCTGGATCGGTTCGCGCCAGCGATAAGCCCGCTGGATATTGAATGGTTTGACCGCGAACGGCACGAACAGACACTCTCGCACCCCGGCGAATTCCGTATTCACCTTCAGGTGACGTAGGATCTGGTAGTAGATCACCGTGAGCGAATGTCCATAGTTGGGATTCCGCACGATCTCCGTGCTTCCCGTGACGTTCTCTTCCTGCCGCACTTCGTTGACGACGGTGCTGTCGAACCTGCGCAGAGCGTCTCCATGGCGGCGCATCTCATCCTTGAGCCGCTGCTGTTCGCTGGCCGCGGTATTCCGCCCTCCGTCAGACTGGGAACTGCTGCGGGCAGTACTAGCTCCCCCTCCAACGGCACCCAACACTCCACTAGCGAAAAAACCGAAGCCGCCTGCAATGGCGGCGCTACTGGAACTGGATGATCCGGAGGCCCATTCGCGCAGGTTTGCAGCTACCGCGTCGGAATAGGAGAAATCCCGCGTGTTCTGATCATTCACCTCGTCACTCAGGCTCGTGTGCTCTTCCCTACGTGATTGTTCGAGACGCTCGAACGTGATTTTCTGGATGCGCTTTGTCTGTCGGGGAGCAAGCGTCAAGGTGTTGACCACGTTCCCGAGCGAGTACCCATTCGATCGCCAGCGAACGCGGAACTCGAGGATGTGGCCTAGCGAGACAGTAGCCGCCTGATACTGCGCAATGTCGTCTTCATACTGAAGGGGATGGTCGGCATCCATCGTCGTGCGGCCAGAGGGCAACTTTTCTGCGTCGGCTCTGTATGGCCCTTCCAATACGGCGCGGCGTGGCGCGAGAACGCCGGCGATGGCGTCGTCGATTGCGCTCGACCGAACGGCACGACTCGCGCTTGCGCTTGTTCCGGATTGAATGGGCGCGTCACGATCGGGCAACGGATCCAGGTTCAACAGGTATTGGCTTCTGAGTCGGATCGAGCCGAGTGGCCCGATGTCTGGCTGAGTGATTCGCGCGACCACGGAGAAGCTCCGTTCGCTCAGGACGCGCTCGGGATTCGAGAAGGGTTTACAGAACGCCCCCGGATCTTCTGTATAGATGCCCGGGTTGTTCACCACTTCCGCTTCCGTGACATCTAGTGGAACCTTCTTTCCGCAAGCCTCGCATTCGTCGGTGAGAGGGACGACAGAACGCGCAGAAAATACCGGCAGGGCCAACGCCATCGGTTTGGGATTGGGCTTGCTCAGCGAATCGGCCACGAATCCGAGAACCTGCACTGCACCTGTCAGCCACCATGCCCATCCAACAGATTCTTGCTGTTCGAAAGACACCGTAAACCGCCCATCCACACCGATGTGGGTGGTCGTCCATTCCAAGGCGTTCCACGCCGAGGAATGCCGGCCGGTGACTTCGACAGAGGTGACCCGACGCTGTTCCGTTTGCAGAAGCTCGAGGATCCCACTCGAGGACAGTTGTGTTTCCGTGTGGATAACCGCTACGGCGAGCCTGCATTTTGTGAAATCGGGCTTCACCGTACCAGTGGATAGCAGTTGCGCCGTTCGCGGGAATGAGAGTCGTGCCGCCTCCGAGGGGAGCGCCTGTGTCGCGCTCTTGATCGCGTCGATGTCGTTCGCAGTGATCGTGAAGTCTGCAACGCCGTTCTCCACCCGAATGGAGTGGCTCAACAGGGCTGTGCCGTCGATGGTAAGGATGCTGACCGTCACCTTCTCAGGATCCGCAGCTTTCAGCACCACGGAGGCCCTCAGATCACTGCCGAGATCCAGCCGAACTGTGCGAGGAATCGGCTCCGTGCTTCCATCCTCCCGAGACAAAAGTTCCAGATAGTGCACTTCGAGCTGCAGCTGACGGAGTAATGATGCGTCGGCTTCGGGTCGAACGATGACTTGTATGTCCATAAATTTGTAATCCGCGACGCTCGAAACGATGAGCCCCGTCTGGTGATGTTGCTAGTGGCAAATCGTCAAGACCGCCAGAGTAAGGCCGACCGACAGCGTGAATAGCGTCGACATCCGAGGCACTCGGATGCTTCGGCGACCCTTCTCAGACACGGATTCTCGCCATCCACTATTCATGATCTTCAGCACGGAAATCATGAAGTTCCGTCATGACGGAAGGCGGGCGGCGGCGGGGTATGGGACGGAAAGAACGGCGATCTCTTTCCGCACCTCCTAAACGCTGCGCGTTACGGGAGGACCGCACATCATGGCTGGCAACAGCCGCCCGATGGCCCCGCATCGCCTCGTCGCGGCGCCTCGCAGCTGGCCGGCCGGCGCTCGCAAATGCTGGACAC
>WUUC01031699.1_pt1 | contig 30671 bp, 27 predicted proteins | sample 6278441 | NCBI WGS metagenome assembly WUUC01 (sample SAMN13675441, study PRJNA597444) | soil metagenome | isolation source: soil | place: USA: Washington | collected 2017-10 | reverse complement strand
ACGGCCGCCACACCGCGATGCTGGCGTGGCCGTCGCCGAGGTGGTCGGCCGGCACCGGGATGTCGCCCTGCACACCCCAGGTGGTGGTGAACTGGTCCTTGACGAACCATTGCCCGGTGGATGGCCGCCAGACCGCGACATCGGTGATCTCGTCGCCGTTGTAGTCGGCCGGCACCGGGATGTCGCCCTGGACACCCCAGGTGGTGGTGAACTGGTCCTTGACGAACCACTGCCCGGTGGATGGCCGCCACACCGCCCGGTCGGTGATCCCGTCGCCGTTGTAGTCGCCGGGGACCGGGATGTCACCGGACTGTCCCCACTGGGTGGAGTCGAGGTTGAGCACGTGCCACACCCCGGTCGACGGCCGCCATACGACGTGCTCGGTGCGCTGGTCGTCGTTGTAGTCCCCGTCCGGGTTGCCGAACGTGTACCGCGAGTTGAGCAGCATGTTCGGCGAGCCGGGACCGGGATTGATCACCACATCCGGCGTCGTCTGCTGGATCATGTCGAGCCAGACGGCGATCGTCGATGCGTTCGGGTGCCGCTGCAGGTACAGCGCGGCCACGCCGGCCGCGTGCGGCGCCGCCATCGAGGTCCCGCTGAGCGGCTTCGTGCCGGTGTCGCTGGTGTTCGACAGCGAGTTGATGTTGCTGCCGGGTGCGAAGATGTCCAGGCAGCTGCCGAAGTTGCTGCCCTGGCCGAACGGCCAGTTGGTCGGCCGCTCGTCGTTGAAATCGGTCGCGCCGACGGTGACCGCCGTCCCCACGCGGGCCGGCGAGATGTTGCAGGCGTCGCCGTTGTTGTTGCCGGCCGCGACCGTGTAGGTGATGCCGGAGTTGATCGAACTCTCCACCGCCGCGTCCAGTGCACTGCTGGCTGGACCACCGAGGCTCATGTTCGCGACGGCGGGCCGCACGGCGTGCTGGGTCACCCAGTTGACTCCGCCGACGATACTGGCGAGCGTGCCGTCGCCGAAACAGTCGAGCACCTTGACGGCGACCAGCGACACGCCCTTCGCCACGCCGTGCACCCGGCCGCCGATCGTGCCCGCGACATGGGTGCCATGGCCGGCGCAGTCGGTGTTGTTGCCGTCCCCGGTGGTGTTGACACCCCACGTGGCGCGCCCGCCGAAGTCGGTGTGCGTGGTGCGGATGCCGGTGTCGATCACGTAGGCGTGCACGTTCCGGCCGGCCGAGCCGCTGGAGATGTACTGCCCGTCGGACTTGCCGGTCCGCTGATCCAGCCGGTCAAGGTTCCACAGGGAGACCGGGGTCGGCTCGGTCTCCTGGACATGCACCTCGGCGTCCTGCTCGACGTAGGCCACCCGCGGGTCGGCCGCGATCCGCTTGGCGTTCTGCTCGCCGGTGTTGATCACGAAGCCGTGCAGCGCGTGCTGCCAGGTCGCGCCGACCCTGCCGCCGCCATGCTCCGCGGCGATCGCCGACGCGGTCTGCGCGGTCTGCGACTTGGCTGTCGTTCCGTCCTTGAGTACCACGATGTACTGGTCCGCAACGGTCTTGGCGCCCGGGCTGACGCGGATCGCCCCTTCGTCCGCCGAGACAGGCGCCGCCAGCACGCCGGTCGCCACGGCTGTCGCCGTGAACACGAGCAGCCCGGCGGCCAAGCTCCTGGCCGGCCGAAACCACCATCGTCTGGATAACATCTGGGTCCACACTCCTTGAAGATGCGAGTGAGGCGAGCTGCCTCGCGACCCAGATTGACCGGCATCGATACGGCGACGAATCGGCAATGGCTGCCTAAATCTCCGATGCTGCCTACCCAATTAATGCAACGACACGTGCCGGCCACCCAGGCCTGAGCGCAACACCGGCTGACGTTGACCGAGCGGCGGCGTGTCCTGACCCCGCCTCAGACCACGGGCCGCAGCAGGCGATGGCGATGCTGCAGTGTCAACGGACACCAATCTGGCGACCGGAGCGGATCAAATTGCACCACACCTGTTGCAGCCGATACGCTTTACCCAGATAGCCACTGAGCAGCAGAAAACCCACGCGAGGCACTGCGCCAGGTTCGGCGAACCCCAGAGAATCAGCGACGATTACACTCGGGCATGGCTGCACGTTATGCGTGCTCGGCCCGACGTGTCCTTCTACGCTTATACCAAAGAGGTCCTGCGGTTCAAGCGGCTTGTCACTCCCGATCCCCCACCCAATTTCCGGTGGGCCTTTTCATTGGGTGGCATCCAGGACGCATTGCTCGACCCGACTGTTGACCGGGTCGCCGATGTCTTTCCCACCGAGGAAGCGATCGCCGAGGCGGGCTGGCACTCACAGCAGGCATCCGACCTGCTCGCCGTGCTCGGTCCCGCCCCGGTCGGCATGTCGGCCAACCGGATCCCGGCCTTTCTCAAGCGCCTGGATGGGCGCCGGTTCAGCCAGTGGCAGGCCCAGGTCGACGCCGAGCGCGCCGCCCGCGGCCGGTCGCGGCCCCGTGCCGCGAGCGCACCTGAGCACGACTCGACCAGCCATGACCCACCAGAGAGGTAGGACCGCATGACCCAGCGACAGGCACCGCATAGCAACAAACGCGTGGTGATCGCCCGCGATGCTGACGGGCACTTCTTCGTGGTCGGATCGGTCTTCTCCGAGACGGCCGTCCACACCCTCGCCGAACAGGTCCGGGCGGACGGCTGGACGGTCGAGTGCGCCAGTGCCCCGATCTTCAGCCGCGCCGACTTCACCGACTGGCCACGACCCACAGCGAGTTCCGCTCCGTGATCACTCCATAGGAGAACGAGCACTGTCCCGCTCCGCCGAACACCGGGTATGAGCCCTCGACCGCCCCACGGCACCGTGACCGGCGCGTCCGCCTACCGGGTCGGGTTCAGTCGCGGGCAAACGCGGTTCATCGTCGAACCGTCACCGACTGGCCCCGCTCGCCGGGCAAGCCAACCGTCACCTTCGGTTTCCTTGTCCGTGGTGCCCGTGCCCGGCATCCCGGCGGCCACGCCGCGTCCGGGGTCCTGGCCAGGTGGTCGACCGAGCCGCAGTGTTGATCACAGGAGGTGGGCCGGCAACGCAGCGTCTCCGTCGAGAACGAGACCGGCCAGGCCGCTGCGCAATGCCCCCGCACCTGCGCCCCGGCCGCGCGGTGCTGGCCGCACACGAACCCGGAAGCCGGCCGACGCGCCGATCGCGCGGAACTACGGAGATCGGCTCGCCGCGGTGCGCACCTCACGAAAGGGCCGAGAAGCTGACCATGAGCTACCTGGATGACCCCCAACACGTGTGGAGGCTCGACCCGTCCACCACCGCGCGAACCGTCGACGCCGAGGACATCCTCGCCGATTTGCTGCAGCGCGACCTGTCTCCCGACGAAATCCAGCTCATCTACTGGGGTGCGCGGGGCCTGTGGGAGCGCGGCCACGGAAGCACTGCCCAATGCCTGGACACCTCCATGGTATGGCTGTTCGGCTGAGCCAACAGCCCGCCCCACCACCACATTGGAAAGGAGATCAACCGTCATGCGAGCGGGCGTCATCATCAGCCGCGACCAGTTGGAGAGCTGGGCGGGCCGAACCCTCTCCGATGAGGAGGTGGCCCGGATCGGGGACGCCCTGCCGCACTCCAGCGTCCCTGAGTCCGTCGGCACCATCGCCGAGAACATGATCATCGATGAGGTGGCCGCCGAGCGTGAGCAGGCCGAGGAGCAGGGCCGGCTGCCCCGGGTGGCCGCCGAGGCCGCGCGCCAGGTTGTGATCGACTACTTCCGGGAGTGGTGCTACACCGAGGCCGGGGTGTTGCGGCCCGAGCGTGAGCTGCCCCGCCTGTTCGAGCCGGGCCACAACGGCACCGGCTGGGACCTGACGTGGGAGGGGTCCAGCCCCGACGAATGGACTCTGCTGGTCACCGGCGGTGCCCGCGATCGCGACACCGGCCAGCACCGGAGCCCCGCCCAGTTCCCTCCCGAGGTGTTCGCCGAGCCAATCAACCACGTCGAGCTGGGGCTCTACCCCCGATAGCCGGCCCCGACACAATCCCCGGCCACGAGCAGGAGCGAAGGGGCCACGCGGATCGCCTGGTTCCCCGGCGCCCCGTTCAGTCGGGTGGTCGCGGTTCCGACCAGACGCCTGAACCCCGTGCGAAAGCACGAACGATCAGTGGTGTCACGGGCGTGCACTGCCGCGATCGGTGGGATGCGTGGGAATTGCGCCGCGAGTCGATCGACTACCCCGACGATGGCATGATCTTGGCCCCCGCTCGACGGAGTCGCGACGGTGGCGCACCTGGCTGGTGGGACCGAGCCGTCCGATCGGCATAGCGAGGGCGCCCTGTGACAGGGCAGGCGCGCTGATCGGACCGCCCACCGCGGCGATCACCACCCAAGGTCACGGTGACCCGACAACCCGATCGCCGCAACGACACGATCGGGAACCGGCTCTCCGGGCACCCGCGACCACCGCACTGGACACCCGGCCTCGACGTGGTGATCCCCACATCTGACAACGCAAAAGAAGGTGACCATGTCCGCCTCGGGCACGACCCACAACTCCCTGAATCTGTCTTACTCGACCCTGGGTGAGGCGCGGGCCGCCGCCTACTACTACGCGCAGGGCAGGCAGGACCGCGCCGCCGCCGGACACCGCGGGCAGGGCCGCACGGACCTGGCGATCGAGGAACACGACACGGCCGCCGCACACGCCTTCGCTGTGCGGTTCGGCGCGGTGTTCCTGGCCTACCAGGACGGCATCGCCGGGATGTGTCCGCCGCTGCAGCGGGCCTACGACCACTGGCGCGACCACGGCCACTGCCACGCCCCCGGCGAGTGCCCGACCTGCGGGCGGTGGGTGTCCACACCGTATCCGGATCAGCCGACCGACGCGTTGCTCGACCTGATCCAGCCACTCGGCCCCGCCCACTGCGGACGGTGCAACGAGCGTGTCCACACCAGCGCCACGCCGTCCTCGGCCACCCTGGCCACGGAGTGGGACATCGCCTACGACCTGTGCGTGCGGGCCAGTTGGCACCGCGCCGGGGTCCGGATCGACACGGCGTTGGCCCTGCCCAACGCCGGCGTCATGATCGACGCCCTGCTGGCCGCCCACGCCGCGCTGCGCCTCGACGCGGACGCGGTGGCGGCCTGCCAGATCGCGGCGCTGCGCCGGTTCGGCCGGTCCTGGACAGCGCAGGACTTCCACACGGTGGTCGCCTCGTTCGACCGGCGCCTGCCCAGCGGCTGGTCCGGGCTGGCGCTGGCCTACCTCGATGAGCACTACCCGGACTGGCGTCACCAGGACAAAGGCCGAGTTGCCCGGCCTGATCAATACCCACCGCGGCGACGAGCAGTGCATCGAGCTGGATCACCTGCCGGACCTGTTCGTGTTCCAGCGCGCACCCAAGACCCGCCACACCACACGCACACCCCGCGCGAGCCGGGGGAACAGGAGGGACCGCGGATGACGGTGATCACCCGAGAGCGCGCACGGCGCGAGGGGCACCCGATCGTGGCGGTGGGAGACACCGCCTGGTACACGCCGCGCGTGGAGCGCCGCTACGGCACCCGGGCGGTGCCGGTCCGGTTGTTCGGCGACGGCCGGCCAGTGAGCACCGTCAGTCCGCTGGAGGTCACGGTGGCGCTGATGGCCGAGGCCGTGGCCGAGGACGGCACCGTGCGACCGACCGGGCAGGTGATCAGCGTCCCGCAGGATGAGGTGGGGCCGCAGGTGTTAGCCGACTACGTCGCTGCCGGCCCGGAGCCCGAGGCGGGGTCCTGGCGCTACCGGTTCCCGCCGACATGGGGCCTGGATCTGTTCTGCCCGGTGCACGGCTACATCCACGACACGCCGACCGAGGTGTGTACCGGTGAGCCGGTTGCCCGGCCGGCGTTGGCCGGTGACGTGGCGCGGCTGGCCGTGCCGTGGCGGTGGGCGGGATCGATGGTCACGGTCGGGGATCTGGGGGTACTCGGCGGCATGGTCGGCAAGCCGATCACGACCGGCACCGGGATCACGTTCAAGGCGCGCACGTTCCGAGACGACCGGGTGGTGTCGTGCGGGGGTGGCCCGGCGACCATCCACACGCCGGTCGACGAGCTCACCCGCACCGGGGACACCGCGACGATCACCGTGTGGGAATGGCGCGACGGATTCGCCCACGCGCACAACGGCATCGACTACACGGTCACGGTTGCGGTGTGGGACTGGTATCCCACCGACTGACCACAAATCCCTTCTCGGAAAGGGGATATGGCGAGGTGTTCTATCCGGAGACAGAACTCCAGCGGCGGAGGCGCAAGGTGGACAAGGAAATCCTTGCTGAGCACGGCGTGACACATCCGCGTGCGACGTTCCTGCTCTACTCGTGCCCACGCCCGGCCGGCGACGACTGGGGGTACTGCTCGATGAGGTTCCCGTGCCGGGGTATTCCAACAGGCGATGGTGGCCGTTCGACACCCAACAGGTGCGGCTGGCGCCGGACACGGCGTTCTACGCGTGGTACTGCGAGTACATCAGTCTCCGCGCAAGCAACCAGGCGCATCTGGCGGTCGCGCGGATGACCGTCCACATCCCCAAGCTGACCGGCGGCGGTTCGTTCGGTGTCACCACCGAGGTGCAGATCAACGTCCGCGACCGGACGGTCACCGTCCTCGACGACGACGTAACCGGGGACCTGAAAGAACAAGCGGACTGGAAAGCCCGATCAGTGCTGGCGTTGCTGCTGCGGGAACGGGACCGGCGCCGCCGGGGAGCATCCCGACCGCGCACCGCCCACGAACTGGCGACGAACGCGGACCAGGCACCGCACAGCACGCACTGACGCACACCGTCGAGCGCACACCGCCCGACGCGACGCACTGCCTCTGCGGTCACCTTCGACCACAGCCCGGACAGGGCGGACGTCACTCCCGACGGTAGTGGCGCGCGAGGTCTTTGGCATCCGTTGCCCGACGGGTCGGCCGAACCGTTGCTGGGTAAGGCGTTCACGCGTGATCTGACATCACGCCGTTCCACACCACCATTCTTTGTGGCGCTGCGCTCCCGCCCGCCCCGTGACCGTGGGGGCGGTGGGGGGCGCAGCACTATCTCCACGAGGAGGAATCCGGGCCATGATCACGTTGTGTTGCCGGCAGTGCGCCGAGCCGATCGGTCCCGACCACAGCATCCGCCGCTATATCCACAGCGACACCGACTCCGTGGCGTGCGATGAGTCCACAGTGACCGGTCCGCGCGCCGAGCCCGACCTGGACCGGCTGATCGCCGACGCCACCGCCGCCCTCGACACCCGGTACTCGCTGACCTTTGTGGACCGATGCGACGACGGTCTGTCCCCCGCCCAGATCGAGGCCCTGCTCGACGGAGTCAACCCGTACGAGTCCGCAGAGTTCAGCATGGTGGAGGAAGCCGAATCCGACATGCGGTGGGAATCCACCGAGCAGATCCTGCGCGACCTGCTCGACTCCGACCTCTACGACCTGCTCGACCACCGCAACCGCTTGCAGGAACTCCGGGAGGAGATCCAGGACCGCGACGACACCGACCTGATCACCGAACTGCAGAAGATCAGCCCGCACAGCCTGTTCCGCTACGACCTTGACGTCGAGGTGCCGGACTACACCATGAGCGCGCAGGAGCGCGCCGACACCTGTACGGAGATCATCCGGGTGGCCGGCCTCGAGGGCGACCAGCGCACCGTCGAGGAGATCTATGGCCTCATCGACGACGCCTCCTACGGCGGGCGGCTGTATGTGCTGTGGAGCACCCACCCGGACGACGCGATCACGTTGGCCGAGCCGGTCGGCTGGGACGAGCACGGCAAGGAACTGACCGAGCCGTGCGGCACCGTCACCTTCACCCAGGCCCACCTGTTGATCTTGGACAAGTGGAACGGGTCCGGCCACGAGATCGAGCTGCCGACGATCACCGCCGAATGGGGTCCGCGCCGGGTGGTCATCGACTCCCCGCGGGTCGGCAACGGCTACTCCTGGACCGACATCGCCGGCCCCGTGCGCTCCGCCTACCAGGCCACCTACACCCTCGATCTGCCCGACCTCAGCGGGCGCCCGGCGTGAAACCCCCTCCGATGGCCACCGACGCAGCCCTGTCCTACTTCGAGCGCTACACACTCGGCCACGACCACCCAGTGCCGCTGGTGGTGTAGACCTTCACGACACGGTGGATGCAGTGCCCGCGGCCCTACCAACCACTGACATCGCAGTTGGTCCAGACGCCGGCTGCGGCCGGGGTACGGGCGGTGTTGACGTCCGCCTACGCCCGACACGCCGACTTCCGGATCGTGCCGGCCGGCCCAATCCTCCCCCGCCTCCCTCATCTCACCAATCCCCTTGGCACACACAAGAAACAGAGCGGGTGAACGCCATGTCCGACCGAACGGTGACCGTGTCCCTGCCCGCATTTGGTGTTCGAATCTCAGCGTCGACAGTGCGCGGCGGATCGCCCGTCCGGGCTCAGCCACGAGCAGCACACCGTCACGGCGATCTGACCGCACGCCGTCGTGGACTGTCTGTTGTGGCGCGATGACGACGGCACTCTGCTGGGAATCCTGAACTACTACCCAACGACGTGCCGCCCTACGAGCACGCCGGCAATGCACTCGTGGTATGGATCCCGACCGGCAGGGGGAAGGCATCGGCATCCGGTTGCTCACCGAAGCCGACCGGCGGTGGCGACTCAACTTCGACACCCAGAACTACACCCGCGCTGGCCTGGCGTTGGTCACCGCCTACGAACACCGCCACACCCGGCGCTCACCCACCCACAGACCCCAACGGAGGCAACGATCGTGAGCCACGGGAACTCCTCGGCACCACCTCGGCGGGCGGCAGATCGACGAACGTAACGCCGACCTGCATTCGTGTGACACCACCATCTCCGGGACGAACTATGCGCATCGACAGCGATCGGCCGGGCGGCGTTCACGCCGCCGACCACCCCATTACTCGTGGTCATCCGCGATGGAGGTAGACCAGAAGCGCTGCATCTCCTGCGGGAGAGTCGACACACGCGCGTTTGTGCTGGCCTTCCCCAACGAGCACTCATCCCATGGTCCCTGGCGATGTCAATGGCAGCCCGCATGCCTGCGGCGTGCAGTGGCCACTGTGCGCACCGACAACGACGAGATTTCTCGACGCGCCTCCACCCGTCGACCTCGACTCGCTCCACACAACGATCGACGAGGTGCCCTCTCCGCGTGGATCCGAGTCGTCCACGCGGTGATCATCTATTGACCGTCTTGTTGGGACAATGGCCAGTTCCGTGCTGGGACCAGCCCACGCCAGGACTGGACAGCGGCGCGACGCTCGCCGGTGTTGGGTCGGCACCGAGGTCGGTGTCACCGTCCCGCTCGGCTGTTGCCGGCGAGGTGGTCGGTTCCGCAGTGGGCAACGCCATGAGGCGTCAGCGCGGTCTGATCGGCTCGACCAGGCGATCGGGCAAGACCTGCGCGCCGGTCGCCGAGACCCGCTTCTTCTACCTGTCTGTGTCGAATTGCCGTTGGGAGTTGTCATGTTCGTCGTCTTGGGCATCGTCGTGGTCGTGGCCGCTGTGCTCAAACTGGTGGTCGCGCTGTGCGGCCACAGCATCACCTGGCGGTTGGCCTTCGTGATGACGATCGCGGTGGCCGTGCTGATCGCCTGCCTCGCCGGGTAAACCGGCGTCAACGCCAGATACAACTCGCACTCCCGACCGCGTCCGGCGTTCTGGTGTGTTCGCCGGCCACCCGGCCGCCGACCGTACGGAAGGACCAGCCCCGTGCATGTGATCCAGTACTCCGGTGGGATCGGCAGTTGGGCTACCGCCCGCCGGGTCACCGCCCGGTATGGCACTCAGAATGTCGTGCTGCTGTTTGCGAACACGTTAGTGGAAGAGTCGTCGCTGTATTCTTTTCTTGAGGAATCGACCGCCCAACTTGGTGTGCCGTTGGTGTGTGTTACTGGAGTACAAGCGGGTTCCTCCGCCCCGCGCAGAGTCACGTAACCCGCATCTCAGCAGGTCAGAGCCGGTCATCCTTTCCACTGTGAATCGTGCAGGATTCGGCGTGTTACTCCTGGATTCCAGGTGCTGCTCCTGTAATCTACGTGACCGTGTCGGATTCCAGGAGTCGCAGGCTGTCGCTCGTTCTGTCGGCGACCGCGCCACCACCACCCGATGGCGAGCCGATCGTGGAGCCGGACCTCGCCGAGGTCGTGACGCTGCAGCGGCGCAAGGCCGCCGAGGCGTCGGCCGGGGACGAGGAGAGCTTCTATCTGGACACGCTGGCGGAGTATCAGTGGGCTCGGGACGTGGCGGGCTTGGCCGCGACCACATTGGACCGGTTGGTCAAGCCGGTGGTCGAGATCTGCGAGCACTACGGCGTGGTCGCCTGGCGGTTGCCCCCCGGCAGGTGGACCACTATTTCGCCGGGCCGGGCAAGCGCGGCCGGTCCACGGTTCGGCAGAAGATGAACCTGCTGGACAGTTACTTCGCGTTCCTGGAGCAGCGCTACGCCGGTGAGATCGCCCGCCAGTTCGGCGTTGGTGTCGAGTCGCCGATCGACCCGTTCAACCGGCCGCGCCACCGTGGCGACTTCGGACTGCGGGTGCCACCGTCCCAGCGGGCAACGCGCGAGTTCTTCGCCCGCTGGCGGGATTCGCTGGACCAGGCGCGCAAGCCGGTGATCGCCCGCCGCGATTACGTGATGGGCAAGCTGACCTACGTCTCCGGCGTCCGGGCCGCCGAGCTGTGCTCGGTGCGGATCGGCGACGTGCACTGGGAATCCGGCCAGTGGGGCCGGTTCCTGGTCAACGGCAAGGGTGCCCGCGGCTCAGGGCCCCGACAGCGCGAGGCGTATCTGTTCGCCGACGGCCGCGCGCTGCTGTGGTGGTATGTCGAGCAGGTCCGCGGCGAGTTCTGCGACGACCCAGAGGACCTGACCGCGCCGTTATTCCCGTCCGAGCGGATCCCGACAGCCGTGGCGGCACTGAACATAGGTGTCCCGGGTATCGCGGTGACGCCCTCCACGTTCCGGCGAACCATCAAGGCCGCCGGCCACCGGTTCCTGACCGGCCCGGTCACCACGTTGTTCCCGCACCTGCTGCGTCACGCGTGCGCCACGCACAACTACGAGCGCGGCATGTCGCTGTGGGAAGTGCAAAAACTCCTCGGCCACGATCGACCCACCACCACGGTTTCGTACCTGGCCACCGCCCACGCCGACCCGGAGAGGGCCAGCCTGGACGCCGCCGGCCGGGCGGTGCAACGACTCGTCATGGACAAGGGAAACCTGCGATGAAATGGAACTTGCGCTGGGCCGCGGCCAAGCGCGACATCTGGCGCCCCAGCGACCTGCTGGCCGCGTTCAAGCAGGTCGGGTTTGAGCCCTCGCTGTCCAAGGTCGCCGCCTTGTGGAGCAACAAGCCGATCAGCCTGCGGCTGGACGACTTGGACAGGATCTGCGCCGCGCTGCACTGCACGGTCGCCGACCTGCTCGAAGCCGAGCCCCTGGCCAGCAGCGACAGCGAACAGCAGCACCAGCACCGAACCGTCGGCGCCGAAGAGGACCCCAGCGGCCCCATGGGCCCCACGCCCCGCCGGGGCCGAGCCGGCGACGGTCGTCGCTCGTTGCCGCCGAACTGACGTGGCACGACGTCAGTGGCCGGTGGGCCAATGTCGGGTCTGCCTCGGCTGGGGCGCGCTTCCCCAGTTCGCCGACTGCGTCGGCTGCTCGACTTGGCGGCACAAGCATCCCGCGCTGGCCGGCTGCCGCCGATGCGGGCACCGCAGCCACATCAACTCCGACAAACTATGCCGGCTCTGCCTGCTGGCTATCCGCACCGACGACCCCGAGTGGATCATCGACCAGCGACCCGGCGGATCATGCCAGCTGACGCTGATCCTGCCCGGCGTCCGGCTGCCCTTTGCCCAACCCCTGAACCGGCCGCTGCGCGGCAAGACACCAGACCGCAGCCGGCCGGCAGCGTGGCTGGAACGCCTCCGAATCACCAGCGCCCAACTCGCCGACGATCCGCACGTCCTGCCGCCAACCCTTCCCGGGCAGCTCACTCTGGTCCGGCCCAGACGCCACCTCACCTATGAACACGAGACACGTATCCGTGACCGCGTCCTCCGCGGCCAGGACACCCTGAGGACACCGGCATTCGCCCTGGCCGCCAAGCGGGGGTTCACCAAGGTCACGGCGTACTCCCTGGTGCGGATGGCGCGGCTCGCCCTGGCCGTCCGCGACGCCGACGGCGAGGACCTCGCCCCGGCCGATGTGCTCGATGACCTGCCCCGGTTCGGCCATTGGACGGGCGAGGTGCTTCGCCGAGCCGAAATGCTGGGCCCGCGCCGCATCCACCGCCCGATCAACGCCAGAAATCCGACCGTGGCGCGCAGTTGCGTCGACTGCGACTGCTGGGGCGTGCACCCCCAACCTCGATGCACATCCTGTCAGGGCTGGAGATTCCACCTCCGTCATCCACTCGGCACCTGCGCTCGGTGCCGACGAACCGGATCCCCGGTCCGGGCTGACCGCCTGTGCCGGGTCTGCTCGGTGAACACGGACCCGACGCCACCAGACAGGCCGGGACGCAACTCTGGTTCGGCGGCGAGTTCGCCCTCAAGCTGCAACGCCGCGCTGGTTACCTCGGTTCCGACGTCCCAGATATGTCACCCGTCAGCGCGTGGCAGCACACCCACCGCCGCGAGCGTCGGTCTCGCCGTACCTGGTCGATCCTCGGCAGGAGGTGCTGTTCGAGGTGCGGCGCGATTGGAGTTGCATCGCCGTCGGCACGTTGGACCAGTTGCCCACGCTGACTCCCTCGGCCGAGGCGCTGATGGCCGACTTCCACCGGTATGCGCGGGGCCGCCACTGGGAGGACGCCTTGCGCAGCCTGGTGGGCCGCAGCCTGCGCATCGTGCTGGCCTGGGTCGGCGCTGACGCCCCGATCCCTGAGGCGGACATTCGTTCTCTGCCAACGGATCGGCGCGGTACCAACGCCGGCCGCGCCGTGCAGTTCCTCGCCAAGCGGGGGTTGCTCATCCCGGATCCCGACGGCCAGATCGATGTCCACGAGCGGGTCGTCGAGCAACGGATCCAGGCGCTACCTGACGCCCTAGCCGAGGACCTGCGCCGCTGGGTTCAGGTACTCCGGGGTGAGGGACGACGGCCCCATCCGGCGCGGTCGTTCGAGACCATCCGCAAATACCTCGGCTACGCCTATCCCGTCCTTCAGCGCTGGGGATCCGAGCACGACAGTCTCCGGGAGATCACCCCGGAGCACATCGACCGCGCGATGCGCGGGCTCACCGGCCACCCCGCCAACGATCGGCTCACCGCACTACACAGTATTTTCCGTGCGCTCAAACAAGAACGGCTGACCTTCCGCGACCCCACCCGGGCCGTCGCCCTCGCCTCCATCGCCAGGCTGCCCGCCTCGATCCCCACCGACCAGCTCCGCGGCATCATCGACCGCGCCACCGGGCCACTGGCCCAACTCGTGGTCGCCCCTCATCGCCATCCACGCACTCGGCAACCGCGAGGTCACCAAGCTGCTACTGGCCGATCACGACCTGGCACGGGGCAAACTCGTCGTCCGTCGCGCCAGCGGCCATTATGTCGTGCATCTCGACGAATTCACTCACCGCCTCGCCCTGGCCTGGTTGCAGGAACGACACCGCCGGTGGCCAGCAACGACCAACCCGCACCTGCTCGTCAGCCAGATGTCCGCCGACATGGACACCCGGCCACCGATCACCACCATGCTCATCTACCGCACCTTCCGGCCACTCGGCGTCAGCCCGTCTGCCCTGCGGCAAGACCGGATCCTCGACGAAGCCCGACACACCGCCGACCCCGTCCACCTCATCCGTGTCTTCGGCATCAGCGTCACCACCGCCATGGACTACGTCTACGCAGCCCATCCCGAACGTAGATCGACAATCCCCCGATAACCTCGTGCGCGGCAGCGGCAGCCCTCGAAGCCGATCGCGTCCGCGCACACTTCAGCCGATGAGCGTCGTAGATGATGTAGACAACCCAACGCCTATGGTCTGCTCCGACCTGCCGAGCGAGATATATACGTTCGTGCGGCAAGACCAAGGCGGTCGTGTCATCGAAAGCCAAGTCGTGACGGCGGTGACCGAGATCAATCGTGTCACAGCGGATGCGGTATCTCGCGCATACCCGTTGAGCTACTACTCATTCTCTGGTTCGCCGAGTGCCGTCACCATCGTCGGCGGAATCATCGCGATCCCAGGACTCTGGCTCAGCTTGATCAGGAAAGCGTTGCTCGTTGCTGCGCCAATAGTTGAAAAAGTAAGCCATGTCATCGGGATGATTGGAAAACATTTCACGGTACCTATCAGGGGGAGTGCCATGATAAACCGCGTCTCCCCGACCTGCGATCTTCGCCTCCATTTTGAGGACAACTTCCATGCACTCGGGTCGCGAAAAGCTCACGACAGCTTGCTCAAGTAGATTCTGTGCGATCCCCAACGACTCAATTACCTCTTCTCGGCCCTCGGCCTCGTCTTCAAGCCATTCCATAAATTTGTTAAAGTGCCTGAGGGCAACATTTGCTAGACAAATTGATCGCACGAAATAGGTGCCTGGTAGCTCGTCGATCCAAGCTCGACGACCCACCGCATCCGCAATGGCGGTCTCGATGGCCGACATGACTTGCGGAGTGATCAGCACGCTGCATGCATTCACGAGCATTTTGAAGCTTCGCCGGAGCTCCTCGACAAATCGCGCACCATCTACGGCTCGTACGGAAAAGCTCCGCAAGGTTTCGTCAAGTATCGCACTGGCGCCAGCAATGTTGCGCAATGCGTGGTGCGCGCAGACGTCCGGTGGTGCCGCATCCCAGTATTCACTATCGAATCCGAGTAGGGAATCGGGCACGCCACCGGCCCAACTCGTCATAAGCAAGCCAAGCAGGGCGCTCTCATTCACAGGATGCTGAGCCTGCCTCAGAGAGCCAACACGCTTACCAAATCGCTTCTGGGCCCCGGTCCTGCCGCTGCCGATGTTGAGCTGTTCGCCAACCTGCGCCCAGGTCGCTCCTCTGCATATGGCTTCGGTAACGACTTCGTACAGGTTATTTTCGGCTGCTTCGTACACCAAATTCGCTGACGCAACGAAACGAAGGAGGTCGTTTACACTTGGCTTGGGGTCATCCCAACCACCATCGACCGTCCTTCGAAGCCCATGGGTGATATTAGCCAGTGCTCTCCGTGCCTCAAATTGTGCAGCGGTATTCGCTATGTGTGGCCAAAGCCAAGACACGCAACTCACCCGGTCCCAGCCCTGGTTGTCCGTTGTGATCTTGATCGCCCCCTTCGTTGACACGACGAGCAGGCATCCACCCTAGTGGACCGGCGCGTCCACCTAGAGTGGACGCGCCGAGCTTGCTCGCTACCAGCACGGTCCCTAGCCTCGCTCAGGACGTAGAGACACGAGGTTAAGGAGTCGGGCTAATGGACACAGACTGTGTTGAACCCTCCGGATCAGCGCATCCGTCGATACAAGCAAGAGATCGTGGCGACGGCAGCTGGCCAACAAGCATTGAGCGCCATTCACTGGCGGTTCATCACACGATTGTCGTCATCGACGTCGAGAAGTTCAATGCACGTGTTCGGACGAATCTCCATCAACTCGCCGTTCGACGCGTCCTGTACACGCTGCTTCGGCGCGCGTTTGCATACGCCCATATCGACTGGAGCTCACTTAAGGTCGAAGATCGCGGTGATGGAGCCCTAATCTTGGTCCCTCCAGACGTTCCAAAAGTCCAATTGGCCACGACAGTGTTAGCTCGTCTCGATTACACACTTCGCCGACATAACAGTCGTGACCCATCAATGGGTGGCCGTATCCGGCTGCGGGTCGCTTTGCATGCCGGCGAGATCCACTCAGACCCCTACGGCTTCACGGGACGAGCCATCAACGACACTTTTCGTCTAGTCGATGCAGAGGAACTTCGGCGCGGTCTGGAATCCTCCTCGGGACAACTTGCCATTATCACATCGGACTGGTTTTACCATGAAGTGGTGTGGCACTACCCGGCCGCCCGGCCAGCGTCGTACCGCAACGTGCAGGTAGTGGTGAAAGAAGCCGACACCTCGGCATGGGTCCGGCTGCCAACGTGACCACCGACACTCCTGTTCTTACTTGGTATCTTCGAGATCTTCAATCCGCACAGGATTCCCGGCATACGCGGGAACCGGGCCACGCCCAACCCGTAGTACCGCCACTCAGGCGGAAGCGCGCCTAGGCGCCTCCGGGCAATACGAGGTCGGTGGCTCACCGCCTTCCAACAACAGAACCCGTCCACGAAGGACAGCCAGACCTCGCATGACGCGCAGGTTCGACGGAATCGAGGTCCAGGAATCCGCGAACCTGCGCGCTTCTGCGGATGGCCGGACACCATTCCAGGTGTATTGGGACGTCCATTTCCTCGGGAATAGCCGATTGGCTCCGTGTTCGAAAGTTCTCAAGCAGCTTCCGGCGCGTCGTTGGTTGACTGCCCATTGCGACCCCGCCACCACCACCGTTTATGTGGGCATCGATGCCGGTGAGGCTCGCCGCATCCCCGGTATCCGGACCGGTTGGTCGCCGTGGGTTGTCGATTTCCCGCTGACGGCCGAACCCGAGTTGACCAAGGACGCCATGCTGGCCGAGGCCCGCGCGTTGGGGTTGACCCCACCCGATGCGTATGCGGAGGGGTTCGCCCACGCTAACTGCGCCGGGATGTGCGTGCGGGCCGGCCAGAAGCATTGGGAGCGGTTGTTGGCGATGCACCCGTCCCGGTTCCGGGAAGCCGAGGAACAGGAGCAGCGGTTTCGCGCCTGGTTCGGTGACGTCGCCATTCTCAAGCAGATCCGGGGCGGCCGCAGTGTTCCGCTGCCGCTTTCTGAGCTGCGCCGCCGGTACGAGGCCGGGCTGGCTGCCGCCGCATAGCGCACCCCGGCCGCTGGAGCACCCGCGTCCACACACCGGCGACCGGCCACGCAGCGGCGACCCACGCTGGGCGCACCCGACGGACTCTGAGCCGCTGCCGCGGCCAGCACAGACCCACCGACCCGGTCGGCGACCCTGTGGTCGCCGTGATCATGAGGAGATATGCGCGTCATGACCTTGACCCGTCGACAGCCATCCCGTCTCGACCCTGGCAAGCTCATCTCCGCGATCCCCGCGCTGCTGCGGTTCCGCCCCGCGGACTCGGTCGTGGTGCTCGGTTTCACCAGGACGGCGGCGAGGCTCACGGTGCGCTGCGTGCTGCGGAGACATCCCGGCCGCCACGGAGGTGTCCGCCGCCAGCGAGCAACTGAGCACTGCGGCGATCGCCAACGAGATCGACTCGGTCGCGGTGGTGATCATCGCCGAGTCCGGCGACCGGAGCGAGAACCTGCCGCATCGTGGGCTGCAGCGGGCGCTGGTGCGCGCGTTCGACGACGCGCACGTGGAGGTCGCCGACACCGTGTGGGTGGAGCGGATCGAGCCCGGCAGGCGGTGGCGGTCCTATGAGGACCCCGGTCGGGCGGGACGCTGACCGATCCCAGCACCTCGCCGGTCACCGCGGCCGTGGTGCTGGCTGGCGCGCCGATCTATGCCAGCCGCGCGGATCTGGTCGACCACCTCGCCGCCGACCCGGCGCCGGTGCTGGCCCGCCGCGCAGACCAGTTGGCTGCGTTGCCCCCGGCTCAGCCCGAGCGGGCCGCTGAGCTGATGAACCGGCTCCTCGACCGGATCGCCGCCGACCCCACCACGGAGGTCCTGCTCGACGAGGACACGCTGCTCCGGGCGGCGCACGCGCTGAGCGACCCCCTGGTGCGGGAGGCGTGCCTGGAATACGCGCTGAGCGAGCGGGTCGAGGCCGGCGTGCGGTTGTGGACGGTCCTGACCCGCTGCACCCCACCGCCGGTGGTGGCGCACCCGGCCAGCCTGCTCGCCGCCGCTGTCTACCTGCGGGGCGACGGAACGCTCGCCCATGTGGCGGTCGACATCGCGCTGGCCCCCGACCCGACGCACCCGCTGGCCCAGGTGCTACGCACATGCCTGGACCACACCATCCCACCCGATCAGTTCCGGCAGCTCCTCACCGACAGCTTCCAGGCCGCCCGCCGCGCGCCGGTCACCGGAAGCGGCAGCGTCCCTGCTGCGGGCGACACCCCGCGGTGACCACACTCGGCAGGACGCGCGACCCGCCGGGCACGACCCCGATCCGCGCCCGCACCGGGGCCGGTCAGCGCCGGCCAGCACCCTCAAGGTCACCTCGGTGGTCAGGGTCGGCCGGGGATTCGGACTCGTCTCGCGGTGGCGGGGTGGGCCGCTGGGCTGGGCGGGTTCGGGCTTTTCGGGCGGTGCGCGGTGATGGCGTCTGGGGAGGAGCCGGGTTGCCGGTTGCGTCGGCGGCGACCTGGCGCAGTCGTTTCAGCTCGTCTTCGGCTGTGTCGAGCAGTTGCGCGGCACGGTCGTAGCGGATCCGCAGCCCGCCGATCAGGGTGTCCACGACCCGCCCGAGGGCGAGTTCTGCGGCGTGCACCGCGGCCCGGGCGGCGGCGCATTCCTCGCTGAGGACCGCGAACTCAGCGGCCAGGTCCAGTTCCTGTTCGTCACGCCGCTGACGTTCTTCGTTGAGTTTCTGCTGCCGCGCTAACACGGTGCGGCGCGCCGCGCTGCGTTGACGCACCTGCGTGGATGTCGCCGTCATTGTTGTCGCCAGGCCACCGGGCGGTGAATCACCACGGGCCCTGTCTCCCCCCTTCACGTTCGTTTGGCCGTTGGGGGGACGGCTCACTACTCACTTTCCACCCTACACCAACCATCACGCCCGCTCGGCTCCGTCACCGGCTCTCCGACCCGTCCAGTGATGGCAGGGCGGATCGGTCATATCGCAGTGGCGGCACGGTGCGTGCGGGACCGGCCTCGCCCCTACCGCTTTGCACATCTCCGCCATTCGCGCATTTCTCGTCAGCTCTATTTCGCCATTGTTTCCGGCGCACCAGATGTGCCGGGTTTCTATGATGGGAGAACCCGTTGACTGTGACAGCGATCGACCCCGCCGTCGACATCCCTACCGATCACACCACTGCCGCTGAGCAGTCCTCATCGGACGGTTCCGGTGTCGAACCGGGCGGCGAGGCTCCCGCGGCGTCGTCGATCACGCTCGAAGACGGCAGCGAGTACCTGCTGGTCAACCCCCGCGATCTGATCATTGGTCCGAATGTGCGGACCGAGGCCGACCTGGACAAGGACTTCAAGGGTTTCGCGAAGGATATCGGGAACCGCGGCGTCCGGGCCCCGATCATCGTGCAGCGCAACGCCGACGGTGAGCTGGTGGTGGTGGAGGGGCAGATGCGCACCCTGGCCGCCGTCGACGCCGGAAAGCCGCTCGTGCGGGTGCTGGTGGAGCCCGACCTGGCCGCCGATGAGAAGGCCCGGGAGATCACCCGGATCGTCAACCAGCTCGGCGACAACTTCCACCGCACCGCCAACACCGAGGCCGACGAGATCCGCGCCACCCAGCAACTGGTGCTCAACTATGGGGTGAGCGCGCGGGCGCTGGAGCAGCTGCGGTCCATCCCGCGCAAGCGGGCCCAGGCCCTGGTGTCCGTGGCCCGTAGCGCCGCGGCGTCCCGGTCGGTCACCGACGGCATCGCCGATCTCACCCAGGCGGCGGTGTTCGTTGAGTTCGACGGCGACGACGACGCGATCGCCGTGCTCACCGAGTGCATGCGGAAGGACCCGGCGCGGTTCGACCACGTGGCCCAGGCGCTGCGGGATGACCGCGAGGAGACTCGGCTGCGCGCCGAGGTCACCGCCCAGTTGGTCGAGCAGGGCCTGGCCGTGATCGACGAGCCGGACACCTACGGCGGGCCCGTGCGGCCGCTGCGGGAGTTGCGGGCCACCGAGAAGACTCAGGCCGGCACCCGGGTGTCGGTCAAGCGGCACGCGAAGTGCCCGGGCCATGCCGCCTACCTCGAGTACGCCGACAAGCGCATCGAGGTCGTGTACGTGTGTACCGACTTCCGTGAGCACAAGCATCCGCTGCTGTGGGCCAGCACGGTCTCCACCGCGGTCGAGGCCACGGCGCGCGGCGGGTCGTGGACCGAGGAGCAGAAAGCCGAGCGGCGCACCGTGATCCGCAACGGCAAGGCGTGGGACTCGGCCACCACCGTGCGACGCAGCTGGTTGAGCGATTTCGCCGCCCGCAAGACCCCGCCCAAGGACGCCGCGGCCTGGATGGCGCGGATGCAGGCCGAGGGCAGCCCGGCGCTGCGCGCGGCGATGGAGCAGGACCACCCGCTGGCCGTCGACCTGCTCGGACTCACCCCGAAGGAGGGCCGCAGCCGCTACCGCCGCGCCGAATCCCATCCAATCGCCGACGCCGCCGAAACCGCCACCCCGGGCCGGGCCGCGATGCTCTCGCTGGTCATGCTGCTCGCCGCGATCGAGGAGTCCACCGACCGGCGCCGCACCTGGGACACGCCCTCCCGCGAGCAGATCGCCTACTTCACCCGACTCGCCGCGTGGGGCTACCCGCCGGAGGACGTGGAGAAGCTCGTGATCGCCCACGGCCACCCCGCCGAGACCGCCCCCGTGGCGGACAACCCCGCCGAGACGGACAGCACGGTCAGCCTCGCCGCCACCGACTCCGGCGGGACCCCAGGCGACAGTCTCGATCAGGACCCGACCGGCGACCCGGCGCACCTGCTCTCCGGTGCGCAGGCGAGCACCCCGGTCATCGACGCCGTCACGCCGGACGACCTGGCGGGCGAGGACGACCCGGTGGCGCTCGCCGCCTGATCGAACTCCAATCCCCCGGCAGATCATTACCAGCCGCTCGGTGGGGTCACGGCACCACGATCCGTGGCCTCACCCGGCGGCGCTCCTGCCCGTTGTGAACCACTCCCGTCTGAAGCGTCCTGTGTGTACTGAAAGGACGCCCGATACCCACCACACCACCGGAGACCACCGTCCACGTGTGCCTGAACCCCGGTCCGTCAGTCGCCCGCCCGGCCTGCCTGGCCTGCCTGGCCTGCCTGGCGGAGTGTGATCCACTGTGGGGAGTTGTTGTGCAGACACTGTTTCTGGGTGTCCACCATGGGCGGTGGCTCGAGCAGCTCACTGTCCCGATGTGTGTGTCGCTGCGCACCATGGAAAAGTATTCCGACGATTGGGAGACCCATCCGAAGTGCTTCTCGCCGTGGATCTTGGACAGTGGCGCTTCTCCAGCCTGCTCACAACTGTCTCACCAGGTGGGTGTCAGGGGTACGTGCGGCGGTCGCATACCGGATGCTGCTGTCGGGTGTGCGAGAACGAGACCTGCGGGTCGTTTGTTGTTGCTTGCCGGCCAAATCGGGGATGGCTTGGCAGTCGAAGCGCGGGCGACTGCTGGTTCAAGCTCCCGCCCAATAGCCGCGGGTAGGCGGCGGCCAGTCTTCGAGCCAGTCTACGGCGTCCAACACCATATCGGTGTCGGGGAAGAGGTCCGAGATCTGCGTCTGGCAGTACTTGGCTTTGTCGAGCTGTCCGAGTTTGGTGTAAACGCTGCTAAGGCGGCGCAGTGTGCCCCGGTGGCCGCGACGGTCATTGAATTCTCGATATCGCAGCAAGGCTTGCAGGTAGCAGTCCACCGCCTGGTCCCATCTGCCCATTCTTTCGTAGGTGAAGCCGACGTTGTACAGTTCGCCGCCTTGACCGTGACGGTCATCCAGTTCACGCCAAATGTCCAGGGCGAGGCGGTGGCACTCGGCTCCCTCCGCCCAACGCCGAAGCTGGGTGTACGCGTTACCGAGGTTGCCCAAGGCGCCGGCTTGGCGATCACGGTCACCCAGCTCCTCGAAAATCTCGAGGGCCCTGCGGTGGTTATTCGCGGCGTTTTCCCAGTCTCCCTGCCCGTCGTAGGGCACGCTCATGCTGTTGAGGCTGCGGGCCTCGCCGTGACGGTCGCCCAGTTCGCGGTACATCTCCAGGGCCCGCTGGTAATTGCGGGTCGACTCGTCGTGCTGTTCTGCAAGCCGGTAGGTGGAGCCAAGATTTCCCCACGCCTCGGCTTGGCCAAGGCGATCTGCCAGGTCCTGAAAGATCTCGAGTGCCTGCTGGTGGAAAGGTGCTGCGTCCTCGGGCCGATACATACGTTGGTAGGCCCGGCCCAGGCGGTTCAATACGAGACCCTCGATGCTGCGACTCTTGAGGTGGCGGGCTGCTGCCAGTGCCAGTCGCTGTGTGGCAATCCAGTCGTGGCAATGTTGGCGCAGTTCGAAGAAGTCGTGCAGGGCATCGCACAGGGCGAGGACTTCGGCGTCGCGTCCGGTGGCGTGGGCCAGGCTGACTGCGCCGACAAGGTTGGGGAGTTCGGTATCCAGCCAGGCCAGAGCCTGCTGTCGGGTGGCGAATCCTCCCGCCCGCCGTTGGGTCGAAAAACGTGCGTCGACGTGCTCATTGGCGGCTTGGGCGGTTGTCAGGTAGTACTTGAGAAGCCGATCGAACGCCACCTCGCGCTCCTTGTCGGATGCGGCTTGCTCGGCGGCATAGACGCGCAGCAAGTCGTGCATGCTCCAGCGGCCCCGCGATGTTGCGGTTGCGGATGCGGGTTGGAGCAGGTGGGCTCGCCGGAGCTGGCCGGCCAGTCGCCGGGTATCGATGACGCCACAGCCGAGCAGTGCTGCGACGGCCTTGGTACTGATTTCCGGGCCGGGATTGACCGACAGCAGGCGAAACAGTCTCGCCTGCTCATGGGTGAGGTGCTGGTAGGACAGGTCGAATGCTGCTCGAACGGTGAGGCTTCCGTCGTAGGCGAGTTCTTCCAGTCGGTGGTGCTCGACGATCAGTGCCTCGGTCAGTTCGGCGATCGGCTGGTCGGGCTCCGCAGCCAGCAACGCGGCGGCGATGCGGATCGCCAGCGGCAACCAGCCGCACAGATGTCCCAGTTGGCTGGCAGCGTCGGGCTCGACGTAGACACGGCTGTCACCAGGGCGGGCAGCCGCCAGTTCTTGTTTGAGCAGTTCCGTTGCCTGATCGGATGGCAGTACATCGATGTCCAGCAGGCGTGCACCGTCCAGGTCGGCCAGGCTGTGTCGGCTGGTGACGATCACCCTGTGCCTGCCGGTGGCGGGCAGGAGGGGCCGAACCTGCTCGCTGCTGGATGCGTTGTCAGCCACGATCAGCATGCGCTGCCCAGCGGCGTGGCGGTTGGCGAGCGTGCTGCGCCACAGTCGTTCCCGATCGGCTTGGTCGGGTGGGATGTGTTCGCTGGGCGTGCCGAGCGCACCCAGCAAGCTGGCCAGCGCCGCGGCTGGTTGGATGCGCCGGTCGGGTGGGTCGTAGCCCCGCAGGTCGACCATCAGCACGCCGCCGGGAAACCACCCGGCCGTGATCGCGTCGTGTGCCGCACGGACGGCGAGTGCGGTCTTGCCAACCCCGGCCAGGCCAGCGACGGCCGAGACAACCACGAAGCCTCCGGCGGTGTCAGCTGTGGCTGGGTCGAGCACGTTGGCGAGTTGGGCAAGCTCGGCGTCGCGACCGACGAAGACCGGTTGCGCCGGCAGGCCCGAGACTGCGACCGGTACCGATGCCGGCAGCGACACCGTGATGTCTCGGCCCTGGACCACGTTCCCGATCAAGGTGCCGTTGATCTCGTTGCGCACGTTCGGCTGCTCGGCCATGCGAGTCAGTGTGCCAATGCCACCGACCCGCTGGGACCGATTCGCGCCGCGGTCACCTGTGTGGTCCAACGGTCGCGATCTCGTTCGGGTGGTTCTGGGCTGGTGGGTCGGCGTGTGTGGAGCTGGCGTCGGCCTGCCGTTCGTAGAACCCGGTCATTGACTCGGTTCTACGGAGGTGTCGTGGAGTTGTTCTTTTCCGGGCGGCGGGCCGCGCTGGCGATTGCTGACCGGATTCCCGGGATGGAGCCGGCTGGGGTGGCGGCGCTTTTCGAGCGACGGCTTGTGCCGGAGGGGATGCCGGTGCTGCTGGATGAGGCGATGCGGCCGGTGGAGCCGTTGTCGTCGTGGTTTCGGCATCTGGCGTTGGCCGGGCGGAGTCCGAAGACGATGCGGAAGTACGCCTACATCGCGCTGCGACTATCGGACTTCCTCACCCAACGGGGTAGCGATCTGCTGTCGGCCACCGAGGAGGACTTGCTGGAGTACCGGCTGCTGCGCGGCCAGATCCAGGAAGTGCCGATCGGGAAAGCGACCTGGGAGACGGAGGCAACCGCGACCAACGGCCTCTACGGCTGGCTGGTCCAGCAGGGGCGCGTGCCGGCACGGCCGTGGCGGTCCACGGCCCGGCGGGATTCGCTGCGCAACGGCGTCACTCGGGACATGCGGATCCGGCACATGACGCTGGAGCAGTACCTGTTCTTTCGGGATGTCGGCTTGGCCGGCTGCCGCCCGGACGGCACGGTCGATCCGTCGTTTCGTGGCGGTTGCCCGCATCGCAGCCGGGCCGCGGTGGAGTTGGCTCTGTTGACCGGGATGCGGTTAGGCGAGTGGTCCACGGTGCTGCTGCCCGAGCTAAGCCTGGACGCCGGCCGGCCCGACCGTGGGGTGGAGTTTCGGCTGTCGGCGTGCGCGAAGCGGCAACGCCCGCGGACGGTCTACGTGCCGCGGGCGGCACTGGACTCGGTCCACACCTACTTGCTGCTGGAACGCCGGCACGTCGTCGACGTCGCCCAACCGGGCCTGGCGAAGCGGCGGGCAGACCTCTTCGTGGTGGACGCGGTCCAGGACGGCCGGGGCAAGCTGCGCGGTGTTCTGGACGGCCGGCGGGTGACCTGGACGATCGCCGAGATGCCGCCGGAATTGCGGCAGATAACGGTCATGGACATCGGCACAAGTCTGGAGCCGCTGGCGGTCTTCGTGGGCTCGGGCGGGCGCATGCCGCATCCGTCCACCTGGGACAAGATCCGGTGGCGGGCATGGAAACGGATGCGTGCCCACACCGACCATCCGACCGCACCGGTGCTGCCGTCGCTGCCCTGGCTGTTCCACGACCTGAGGCACACGTTCGCGTTGCGGCTACTGCTGTTCCTGATGCGCCAAGCCATGCACAACGCGGCCGACCTGCCGATGTCCACGTTGGCCGATCACATCGCCTACAACCCGCTGCTGGAGGTCCAACGCCGGCTCGGGCACGCCAGCCCTGCCTCCACATACATCTACCTGCGCTACCTGAGGGACCCAATGCGTGAGGTCGACGCAGCGTTCCGGGCGTGGACCGACCACGACAAGGCCAGCTACGCCGAGATCGGCCACCACCTCCTCGCCGAGAACCGGGGTGGTGGCGATGCCGCGTAAGGGTGAGTACCGCCGCTCCGAGCGGCCGGTCGACCGGCCGCCGCCGCCGCGGATCGGGCTGCGGCGGGTGGTCGCGCTGGACAGCCACGGCGAACCGAGCTCCACCACGGTCGACCTCAGACGGTTCATCTGTTCTGGGCTGGCGGCCGAGCTGGCCGACGAGTTCGTGGAGCTGGCCGCGACCGCCGAGCAGTCGGCGGGGACCGCCCGCTGTTACCGGCGGGCGATCGTGGAGTTCTGCACGTTCGTGGACGCCTCTACACCCAACGCCGCGGACGCGACGCTGGCGCACGCGGAGCCGGAACTGCTGCCCACGATTCTGGACTGGGTGCGGCAACTCCCCGCCCGCTATCCGGCGGGGGCGCAGGAGCCGGCGAATCAAGCTGGGCGGCTGCGCAACCTCATCGTGCGCCGCGCCCAGCACCCGGACCGGGCGTGACTCCACGGCTGAACGGGTGGCTGACCGGCGCGATCGGCCTGCGGAAAGGTGCCACCCAGGAGGTCGACGAGTACTCCCGAGCCGACAAGCGGGCCTTGATTCGCGCGGCCTGGGACGACCTGCGTTCGGTGGAACACCGGCTCAAGCAAGGCTCGGAGCTGCTGGCGACCGGGGAGGACCCGCGCCGGGATAGTGGGTGGCTGGTTCCGGCGAACCTGCTGTGGGTGATCGAGCACCAGGTGGGCACTACCCGCGAGATCCTGGCCCAGCTTCCGCCGGCTGACGACTGGCCGTCGGCGCTACGCGAGTTGCTGCCGTCGGGCACCATCCCCGGCCAGCGACGCCGGGCGCTGCTGCGCGTGCTGGTGCGGATGCTCTACCCGCACAACCGGGACCTGCACGCCCTGCGGGTGTTGCTGATGGCCGCCACTGGGCACACCTCTGAGGAGATCACCGGGCTGACCGAGGCCGATGTCGAGTTCACCCCGGACGGGGTTGAGCTGACCTTCACTAAGCAGCGCGCTCGCGCCGTCCGCCGTCGCGCCTACAGCACCCCCGAGGACGAGCCGGCCGCGGTGTCGCATCCGAGCCGGCCCCGGCTGGATGCCGCCGGGTCGCTGCGGCGCTTAATGGCCGTGACCAAGCGGTTGCGCCGCCGCAGCGGGTTGGTGCCGGCCCCGCTGTTTCTGCGCGCAGTGATCCAGGTCTATGACTTGACGATCCGCCCGTTCAACCCAGACATGAACGGCGCCTCGTTCGGGACCTGGCTGGAGCACATGGGCTTGGAGCTGGATGGGCCGGCCGATATCCGCCGGTTGCGCAAGTCGGGCAAGGTGGAGAAGGCGCTGGCCTATCGCGGCCGGATCAGCGACATCGCCGACGACCACACCGCCGAGGTGTTTCGCGGGCACTACGCGCACGGCACCACCCTGCGGGTGATCGCCGGCGAGGTGATCACCTCCGCCCAGCAACGCTGGTTCACCGAGGCCACCAGCGGCCCGACGGTGCTCACCACCGACGCCGAGGCCGCGCTGACCCATCCGGACGCGCCCACCACTCTCGGTCTGTCGGCCGAGCAGGTGGAGCAGCTGCGGTCCGGTGCGCTGGACATGGGCGTGTCCAGCTGCCGCGACCCGTTGGACTCGCCGTTCGGCCGGGCCGGTCAGCTCTGCCCGGTGGCGCCGCTGCGGTGTCTGGAGTGCCGGCACGCACTGGTCCTGCCGTCCAACCTGCCACAACTGTTGCTTCTGGCGGATCACCTCGACCAGCTGCGCCGCCGGCTGTCACCCCAGCACTTCCACACGCTGTGGGGACAACGCCACGCCAACCTCACCGCCGTGCTCGCCGACCGCACCGACGCCGAGCTCACCCTGGCCCGCAAGCACATCGATACCGGTGAAGCCGGGCTGCACCTGCCCCTGTCCGCCCACGTGGAGTTCGACCAATGACCAGCACCCGACTCCCACAACCGGCGCCCCGGTCGGTGTTCGGCGACCACGAACCCGTCGTCCAGTCCCATCCGCTGCTGCCCGACGCACGGCCACCGCAGTTCGGCCGCGTCGACATCTGGGACCTCAACGGCGTGGTGGAACGACCCGTCAACCAGTACTCGGCGAACTACCGAATCGTTCTTGCCGGTCTGAACCCGACCTGGAACCTGCGCGCCCGGGAGATGGCCATGGTCTGGCTCAACCCGCGCCACCCGGCCGTCCTCGCAGTCGGGGTCCACCTCAAACCGCAGCCGCGGGAGCCGCGCACGGTGGTGTCGCGGGTCGGCACGCTGCGCTCGCTGGCCGCCTGGGCCGCCGAGCAGCAGCTGCCCGACGACCTCGCCGGCTGGGACGTCGAGGACTTCCACCGCTACCTGCACGCCTGCACGCAGCGGTTGGCGATCGGCAGCGTCAACGAGCACATCGTGGTCATCAAGGCGCTGCACCAGTTCGGCCCCGTGCTGGCCGACCGCGGTCTGCCCGCCGATCCGTGGCCCGGTCGGCCCGCCAGCCACGTGCTCGGGCTCCGTTACAGCGACGAACTGTCGACCCCGGTGCTCCCGCCCGAGGCGTGGTTTCCCCTCGTCCGCGGCGCCTGGACCTACATCCACACCTTCGGCCCGGACATTCTGCGCGCCCGCGCAACCTGGCAGGGCCTGCAGGCCAAGGCGCGGCCGTTGCGCAGCCGCGCGACCACCGTGCTCACCCGCTGGCTGGCCGATCCGGACCGCTGCATCCCGGTCCACACCCGAGCCGGCGACGCGCTGGCCGGCAAGGTCAACTGGTCGATGCTCGGCGTCATGATCGGCGCCAGCGACAACGTGTTCCACAGCGCCCCTCCAGCCGGACAGCGGCTTCGAGCCCGGGTTCTCGATGAGGTCGCCGCCGGCCGCGGCACGCAGACCGGGGTGATCACCGACCTGCACCAGGTGACCCGACCGGACGGCAGCATCGGACCCTGGCATCCCGGCTTGCATCCCCGGCAGATGTGGTTGGAATGCATCGCTCTGCGCAATGCCTGCTACATCTTCACCGCGGCGCTGTCGATGATGCGTGACAGCGAACTCCGCGCGATCACCCACGACAGCGTCGTCGAGCACTACGGCGCGCCCGCCGTCGCCGCCACCAAGCGCAAGCGCGACCCTGACCTGCCCACCCGGCACTGGTGGATCATCGAGCCGGTCGCCCAGGCCCTGCTCACCGCTGCCGAGCTGTCGGAGCATCCCGAGCTGACCTTCGCCAGCGTTCGCGGCACCGGCAACGAGAACGAGTTGTTCGCCAGCACCCAGGCGATCGAGTCGTTCATCGCGCGGGTCAACACCCACCGCCAGCACACCGGCCTGGACACCATCCCGACCGACCGGGTCACCCCGCACATGTTCCGCCGCACCATGGCCATGCTCACCCGCGACTACGCCGGCTCGGAGATCGCGCTGGGCATGCAGCTCAAACACGCCGCCACTCGCGCCCTGGCCAACCGCTCCACCCAGGGCTACGCGGCCACCGCACCCGCCTGGGCCCGCTACTTCGACGACGCCCTCGCCTCGGCCCGGTTCGAGCGGCTGCGTGACCTCTACGACACCCATCGCCGCGGCCAGACCATCGGCTACGGCCCCGCCGCCGACCGGCTCCGCGACACCTTCGACACCGTCACCCGCACCGCCCAGACCCAACAAGGTGACGCCCGCGTCGAGTACGACCTGCTCCGCCGCGCCCGGATCTCGCTGCGGTTCGGCACCCTCAACCACTGCGCCCTCGACGAGGCCAACCCCACCGACGCCAAATGCCTGGACAACGCGGTCGTCCCACCCGGCCACCGCGGCCCACTGGTAGACCGCTGCCAACCCGGCCGCTGCGCCAACAGCGTCATCGGCCCCGAGCACCTACCCGTCTGGCGCGCCGAGGAACACAGCCTGCTCACCCTGCTCGACACCCCCAACCTCGCGCCCTGCCGCCGCACCCAACTCACCCGCGAACTCGACGACGTCCACGCCGTGCTCCGAAAGGCCACACCATGACCAACCCGACCACGACACCCTCGACGACGTCTCGCCCTGCACTGCGGCTGCCCTGCGCGACGCCATGACCCGGCTCCTCGCCGGCCAACCCGAACACACCGACGGCCGGCTCACCAAAGCCAACCTCGGCCGCGAAGCCGGCATCAGCCACGCCACCCTGCACCGCGCCAAAACCATCCTCGCCGAATGGGACACCGCCGTCGCCACCCGCGAGCCCAACCAGGCCGACCAACAGGCCCGCGCCCACCACGAGCAGATCGCCGAACTACGAACCCGGCTGGCCACCAAGACCATCGAGTACGCCGAACTCCGGCGCAAGCTCGACGCCGCCGCCACCGTCATCGCCACCCTGCACCACGAAAACTCAGCCCTGCGACAACAACTCGGCCGAACCGGCACCGTTGTCTCCCTCAGCGCCAAACGGGCCGAGCCAGCGTCAGACGTGCCTACGGGCCAAGCAACTTCGCTGACTGCGGCGCATCGGACCGATTAGGACGGTGGTGCCAGGTGACACGATGTGCTCGGGCTGTTTCGAGCCCTCCGGGCCGCCCTTCCTGATAAACCAGTACCTCTGCTCACGGCCGGACTCGAATTCCTCGAAGTCCGCGATCTCGTCTTCAAGGCCCATCCCACCGGTGTCGACATGCACCCCATATGCCGTGTCTGTCCCCGTGTTTCGCAGCAAGTACGCGTGGTTGCCTTCCGACACCAACTCGAAACACACTCGTCGGCGATCAGCGTCAGCAACCTCATCCGCACGCCGGCCGCGCTCGATCGCAGCCACCTCAGCAGCCGCATCAGCAGAACGCTTCGCCTCGGCCGCGGACCGATCCGCCGTCCGCTTCTGCCCACGGCCATACCACGCCGCAACGGCCGCGACCACCAGCGCCACGGCCGAGATCACAAACGACGCAACGGTCATCCCCATATCCAATCACCCTTGGCTCCGCACAAGGGAAGCCGCGCCCCACTGCGGCAGAGGCGCTGCTGCCCGGTGTCTCATGAGACACCTCGTTCTGGGGAAAGGCGGCTACAACGAGATCACCCAGTTTGGTGAGTGGCGCTACGACCCGGATCGGTTCGGTGGGGTCGTCACCCGCATCCTGAACAATGTCGGGACACCACCGGTATTTGTGGCTCCCCAGGACTGGCGACCGAAGACGCAGCGCTGGCCCGCAGCCGGGCCACGGTAGCCGAGCACATCGAGTGGTCGGTGCAGTCCTACCTGGATGTCACCGCCTGGTGGCACCGGCTGGCCCCGGATCGTCGGTGCCCTTTCCGGCCGGCCGTGCAAGGCAGAACGGTCACGGACTATCTGCGGTGTTGGGATCTGTTCGAATTGCGCGGCGTGGATCTCGCCCATGCGGATTTGATCGGCGTTGGCTCGGTCTGCGGTCGCGAACGGTCACCGGAAATAGCGGATATCGTCGCCGCGTTGCGGGAGCGCGCCACGGGCCGGCTCCACG
>WUUC01108721.1_pt1 | contig 30682 bp, 30 predicted proteins | sample 6278441 | NCBI WGS metagenome assembly WUUC01 (sample SAMN13675441, study PRJNA597444) | soil metagenome | isolation source: soil | place: USA: Washington | collected 2017-10 | reverse complement strand
TAGTGAATCGCATCCGGCGCCACGCCTCCCAAACGAGCCAGGCGTATTTACGCCCCGCCGATTTCGGCGGCTGAATACTTATGTACAGTCTCAAAGAGGTCAGGGCGGCTTTAGACAACGAGCCTCTGAGCAACGCGCTGTACAAAATGGAGCGGTTTGCTCGGGCGCACGATCTTACGGCTTTGGCGGATTGGTGCGGCCGCGAGTTACACGGCTACGACGGGAGCAACAAGCCCGAAGAGGATGAAAACAGAAAATACCGGAGCTTGGCCGTCCAGTGGCTCGACATTGATAACCGACCCGTAAGGGTAGACCCGAGGCTTTCATTTCTCTCGACGGTGCCGATGTGGATAGGCGTGCCGGAACTGGAGGCGTATGCCGAGGAAGGGACGGCATGGCGCTGGCCCGAAGCTATGGAATTGATCCAGCAATTCTCGAACGGCCCATTGTCCGGTGCGTGGCTCCCGCCTGACCAGATCCAGGCATTACTTAAGCGCGTTCGGTTACGCGCCCGTGTAAAACTCGATGAAAATGTCCCTCTACTTCCGAAAGATTTTGAGGCGTCCCTGACCACGCACCAGGAAGAATGGTCGTGGAGGAAGCGGGCGGTTACCTTCACCGGTGTCTTCGGGGGAATCTGGCTCCTGCTCGAACCGCTATTCGCCGTGTTCGGCGGGGACGGCCCCCTGTCTTCGTGGGGCATCTGGCGGTACGGAATCTTATTGCTGGCCGCCTTGATCCTGGCCTTTCTTATTGAAGTGATAGACCGTAGGGGAAACAACAATAACTGAAACTTAGAGGGGCGCCGTCTCACCGGTCAGGGCGGCTTTGCTCTTCACGCCCCGGGCCGGGCTGAAGGGGCTTCACGGACGCCCAACGGGCGTATACCGCCGGAGGCCGGTTATGCTAGGCTAGTGGGGGAAAAGCTTATGCCGATCAGCATCGAGTTGAAGCCGGAAGTCGAGGAGCGCTTGGGCCGCGAGGCCGAGGCGGTGGGCCTCTCGGTGAAGGCATACGTGGAAGACCTCATCGAGCGGCAGATCTCCGTGCCGCGTGAAGGGGCAGCTCCCGGCGTCGACATTGAAGAACTCGACCGCGTACTGGATGCCCTCTCCGAAGGTTCTGTAGACCGCCCGGCCCCGCCTCCCGAGGCCTACACTCGCGAGAGCATCTACCAAGAGCACAACTGATGCGCTACCTCGTGGACTCGAACGTCCTGCTCCGGCTCCTCCAGCGTAACGACCCACACCACAGCACGATCCGCCAGGCCGTCCGCACTCTCCTGTCACGCGGCGACGAGCTCTGCTGCGCGCCCCAGAACATCGTTGAGTTGTGGAACGTCAGCACGAGGCCGACGACGGCGAGGGGAGGCTTCGGCCTCACGACGGCCGAGACGGACCGCCGGGTCCGGCTGATCGAGCGTGTATTCACTGTCCTCGACGAGACGCCGGCGGTCCACCCGGAGTGGCGCAGGTTGGTGGTGAGTCATTCGGTCATGGGCGTCCAGGTCCACGACGCGCGGATAGTCGCCGTGATGAACGTCCACGGCATCACTCATCTCCTCACGCTCAACGGTGCGGATTTCTCCCGCTACGCGGGAATCACGCGTGTGGCCCCCGACCAGATCTGACTTACACCCTGAGTTAATCACATGAGAACAGACCGGAATGAGCAGCCTGCTCATTCCGGTCTGTCCTTTTCTTGTCGATTCACATCCGAGCTGGATTCACGCTCCCGAATGACGTTTTTATGTGGAAGGACTTTTCCGCTTCCGAGGTCGGCCGGGGCTCGCGTTAGGCCTCTTCCTCAACCCTATCAGCCTCAGGACGTCGTCCACCGCCTTGATGACCGTCCCGTGACTCAACTCCTGATCATCCCTCCGCGGCACGTAAATGGTCTCGTCGGAAGCGATCCGCCGGTAAGTTTTCCCCCGCACTTGAAAGTCGATCGCCCACCGGACGTTTCGCTCCAACTCGGCCCGCCCTTCGACCTCGGCCCAGACAGGCGCGCCCTCCGCGTCCCTCTGCCCCCGGTAGAACTCCATCACGCGGTCGCAGTAGTCGCCCACGATACGCATGTTTTCTTCGACGGCGGACAGCCGGGTTTTAGCCTTGAGCTTCGCGGTGAAGGGGTGTGTCCGTAAGTGGTGCTCAAGCCGGCGGCGGACCCGGCGCACGTACTTCGAGCGGAGCTCGAAGTGCGCGAAGAACGGCGGTAAGTCCTCGAGCGGTGCGGTGTCCACGACTTCCTCAGGCAATTCCACGGTGGCCCGGTCCAGCGGGAAATTGTTGTCCCACACGTACAGTTCACGGGCACGCGGGAAGTCGCGCCACAAACGGAGGGTGCTGTACACGACGCTCAAACACCAGGGGGCGTCGAGGTGCCAACGCCGCGCCCAGTTCCGCACCGCTGTCTGAAGAGAACGTAGCGCCGGTAGATCGCGCCTTCCCGGTTGTTTGCACAGCCGGAGCACTTGCTCATCCGATACCCCTGCCTTCTCGAATTCTTCTAAAGGCCAGCCAGCGAGTTCCCTAAGGACCATTAGTCTGTTCTGCTCAGGCAGCATGTCGGAGGCGGCGTCTACGTCCCACTCTTCGCGCTCCATCATCATGATCCCGTTGAGAAACACGTACCTGATGAAATCCGTCGCCCGCGCGTCGCCCGCAGGCGCGAATTCCCCCCACCCGATTTTCAGGTAGCCGCGCTTGTCATCATCAGCTATTCCTAGATCCAGGATCTCGGTCAGCGTGAAGAAAACTCGGCTGTCCCGCCTGTAGGTGATCTCTACCGCCCTCCGTTGAGGGGAAAGACGGTAGTTCGCCAGCCCGTCGTTTTGATCGCCAATCTTTTTAGGCTTCCGAGGCATTCATCGCCACCGCCAGAAGTACCATTCGGCCGAAATGGTGCGCAGGGGTGGAGGATTTTCTGGCCCCGTGCACATTTATAGTCGTTCACTTCTGTCATGATTGTGGCGGGGAAACGTCGAGAACTCAACAGTGATCGAGATGAAAGATTGGGAGACGGACTAACTTTAATAACAGCCTCCTCGGCGCGACGAGATCTTCAGAAAGGTTGCACTTAGTTCCGAGGCCCTTTCCTTCGGCAGTATGAAGGCTAGTGCTTGGCATTAACCGCACCTTGATAATAACCATTCCAAATACTCCCGGGAATGATAGCTATGCTACGTAACTTAAATGCTTTTTTTACTCGTTATTCCAAATTGCTTCCCCCTAAGTAATTTAATATCAATATCTTAACGTGACTTATAGTCCGTTTATATTGAAAAGATGATATACAATCTATTTTGGAAAACTTTTCTATTTTCCAGTGCTTTTTTAACGCTCAGAATGAAGTTCGGTAATTGTTTGAAGCTGTATTTTCAGGCTTTTCCAAACAGCAGTATGACGTGGTTAACGCGTGATACGACATCACGGATGACCCAAACGGGGAACCGGGAATGCAACATAACTCAATGACTTCACACGCCATAATTCAATGTCATGAGTTTCAAAGGGTTCCCCACTTTCCCGACCTCTTCGAATCATTCCCCAGAGCCTTATCTGCGAGGAGGCGTTTATGAAGCCGACCGCTCAGTTGTTGAAGCTTTCTGCGCTGTACGTCATGCCGTCCGCTCAGCTCCCCAGCTCCCCGCCTGTTTTTTGCTTTGTCACGCATTCAAGGTCCTGAGGTCCACGTTAGCGACGGCCTCCCTCCTATACGGAAGGCGAAATGAACAGACCACTCCTACTAAAAAATTTCGATGAGGCCGTCGACGAGGCGTGCAAGATCGAGCTGGCGCTAAAAAAAGTGCGCAAGAAGATGAATGCTCTACTGGAGGACTATGCCGTCGGCCGTGGAACCAGCATGGGCAAGCTGAGGCTCGTGGATCTGTACACGGGGCAGGGGAAGTTGAGGCCCGAATTTGAGAGACACATTCTCGAGATTTACCCCTTGTCCAACAAATCCCGCCCCTCTTATGTCTCCTGCGCCAAGCGCATGATCAAAGCAATCGCAAAAGCCAAGGGGGTGAAATCTACCGAAGTTGTCAGCCTGCCCATCGGAACGGAGATTCCCGATGAAGTCAAAAGAATGCTCGCGGTGCTGCCCCGTGACGGCACGAGGGAGGAGTTGCGCGACCCCGAAAGACGCACGGAACTCCCGTTAACCAGAAACGCGGTCTTCTTACTTCTGGCCGTCCTGTCGGTGTGGGCCGAATACGAGCTCACGGAACTGGAGATGGTATTGCGCGACCGGGTGCGTGAACTGCGTCGGGCGATCCGGCAAATCACGGGAAGGGAGTATGCCGATAGCACGAATCAACTGATTAACCACGTCAGGACCTCGCTCGGCATACCCGCGCCGGAGCCGGTCAGCCACCTGGTTCCGCTCGAGGAGATGCTTGAGCCGCTCCGCACCGAAATCATGAATTACTGTGCGCTGGCGTCCACCCTGGGAGACGAGAAGCCGTCCAAGGAGCGGGAGAAGGAGAGGAGACTTATACGTAAAGCGGCCAAGCACGGGCGAACCCTACGCCAGCACAGGCGCGGTACGGTGCGGCAAACCGCCGTCTATCTGGGACGCATGTACGGCCACATCCTGCCGGCCATCAGGGCTGACGGCCTCCAAAGTTTCGGCTTAAAAGACCTGATGGCAATTACGTCCGAGGCGGGGGTGGACGAGGACGGGGAGGAGGAGGTGAAACTGTACAATAAGTATCTGGAGATCTACCGGAATATTGAAATGGAGAAGTCCAACGAGTACAAGCGGGCCGGCTACGACAGCACCAACTTTAAGAACTGCTACGTGAACATCAGGAAGGTGGCGGCCTACAACGGGTACTTCGCGCCGGTGAAGAAGTTCTCAGAGGCTTATAGATCAATAACTCTTGACACCGAGCGGACGGAGCTGCGTAAAGAAGTCAAGAAGAGGATCTTTTCTTTAACTTTCGTGGACGCCCAGCTCAAGGTTCTGCGGGTCAAGTATGAGCGCATTCTCAAGTCGAAATCGTTCATGCGCGGGCCGGATAGGCAGGAGGGGGAAGCCAACCTTGATCTAACGCTCTGCTTCTTCTACGTGGCCTTCGTGATGATGCGTTACCTGAGCTACCGGCAGCAGTGCATCCGCAAATGCGCCGTCGGCACAAACATCACTTTCAACCCGGACGGGTCCGTCACCCTCTTCTGGACGAGACACCAGGTCAAGAATAAAAAGCCGATCAGGGTGACGCTCACGCCGGAAAGGTACGACGGAGCCTGGGAGCCGGTGATCCACGCGCTGACCTCTTACCACGACACGGTCTACCCTTACGTGCTGAAGCTCGCCAACAAACAGGGGACCCTGGACTCGTTGGAACGCCAGTTCAATCTCCGCCTGAGTTGGGATAACAGCGTGGTACGCTGGGACCCGGACACCGCTACAGGGTTCTACGAGTGGTTCCATCGCTGGGCGAGGAACTTTCTCGCTTTCCCGGAGGAGGCCATCGAGGCCGACATCAGATTCAACCCCCACTTTTTACGGGGTCTGTGCATGGACTGGATGATCAGCATCGGCATGTCCCTGAAGGACATCTCCTCGATCACCGGCGATACCGAAATTGTCATCTCTTTGAAATATCTCGACCAGTCGGCGGCGAACGACGCGACGCGGGTGTTGGCGCAGACCGACAGGCGCCTCAAACAGGAGCGGGAAGACGGGTTTGACGCGAAGGCGTATGTGGAAGCGGTGGAGAAGGCGCACGAGGATGAGATCCGACGCCGCGATGAGAGGGAGGAGGAAGAGCGAAGGAGGCACGAGCGTGAGAAGCAGGCCATGGCCGAGCAGATCGCCGACTTAAGAGCCGCGTTAGCGGGCGCCGAGGTGGTGCGTGCCGGTTAGCCACCACTCGCCGGGTGCGGGGCGCTAAGCGTCCCCACCGGCCTCATCGGGGAAAAGCGCCGTCCACTTGACGCAGACCATGCGGTGCTTAACGCCCCCGAGGCTAACCTTCTTGGTGTGGCGGTCCGACTCCGTAGCGATCAGCACACCCGCCTCGGCCATCTTGTGAAGCACCGCCGTCTGGCTCCACCTGTGCTGCCGGAAGACGGCGTCGAGCGTGGAGCGCAGAAAGCCGACGTAAACGCCCCGCTTCAAGGCCCCGAGAATCGTCGCGCTTTTGGAAGCGACTTCATCGTCACCCGACCCGAAGCTTTCCTGGTGCCGAACGTAATAATCCGCGAGCAGGCGTAACGCTGAAAGCACCTGATTCTGAGTACTCTGCTGCTCGGCCAGGTGTAGCATGAGCCATGAACAAACGACGTCCGGGTGGAACGGGATGCCGAGTAGGGGGCATGCGATCTCACCGGCGACGTGTATGGCGGCGATGTAGCCGCTCACACGCCCGGCCAGATTCGTCGCGCTCTCCCGGAGGAGGCCGGCCCTGATGGTGGAATACCTCCGCTGGAGGTCGCCCCAGCCGGCCCCGGTTAACCCGTTCAGGTGCCGAATGTAGACTTCGCCGGCGTAACCGTGGTTGTGAGCGACGGCATGTTCGAGCGACTGTACGAAGGCCCCGCTCCCGTGCGGGAAGGGGGGGACCGCGCCGCCGACCGAGAGGATTCTCCCGCGCGCGCCTTCGTGCCTGCTCGATTCGTATAACGGCTCTTCGGACGTGCTCAGGGCTACGGTATGCCAGGAGGGCGTCTCATTCATCCCCGCGCCGTACCCGACAGCCCTGCCCTTACCGCGCCCGTTTCCGATCATGTAGACGACCCCCCGCTTTAAGTCTTCGGGGCAATGCTGCGCGTCGTCCAGGAACAGGGGCAGGCCGCTGCACATGCCGGCGACCTGTTCGATGGCCGCCCTCGTATTCATCCACTGCAAGACTGAGGAGTCGGGGTCGTCCGGGCGGCCGTAGGCCGAGGCGGCGATTCTGAGGGACGTTGATTTCCCCGAGCTGGTCGATCCGCTGATGTCGAAAATGAAATTCGGGATTTGGAGACGGCCCTGTAGCGGGGGCACGAATGAGGACAAAACTGCCGCCTGGGGTATTATCAGGCGCTCGCCGCCCACCTGCTTCATGACTTCGACCCAAGCCGGCAGCGTCCCCCTGCGGGACGAGAATGCCCTCAGCAGAGAGGCCTCACCGGGCCCCGTTGCCGTAAACTCCACGTCCGACGAGACGCCGGGAAAGAGGAACGGCCCGTCGGCGCGGCCCCTGCCGAACCTGGAGGTGATTTTCTTTCTCGGGAGTTGTGGCCCGAAACTATGTTCGTACGCCGCCAGGTAGGAAGTTACAAGCCTCGCGTTGTTTGAAGTTACCGGGGCGCCCTCGCCTGCCAGGGCGGAGACGATCTGCCGGGAGTCCGCCATTTGCGCACGCAGGATGGTACGCCGGCGCGTTTGTCTGAGGTAGGTGTACTCGATAGCGAGGCGAACCTGGCCGCTGTCGACGTCCTCCTGTATTTGGGAGATGCGCAGGAACGAGTCCGCGACCTTTACGGGCTTCTTCTCCCTGCCTCCGGCGTGGCTGGCCGCCTGGTTGAACCACAGGGAGCCGTCATCACTCAGTTCGTAACCAGGGGGCAAGTCCTGGTCACCTTCATCAACCTGACCCTCGGCGTTTAGCCCGCCGGGCCTCCCCGTCCGGCGCAGGGTGGAGGCGGTCCTGACTGTCAACTCCAGGTAATCTTCTCCCCGCTTACCACCAGCCCACTTATCGCCGCAGCCGTGGGGGTGGGATCGGAACACCGCTTTAACCTCCTCACGGCCGAAACCATTGTCGAGAAGGGAGGAGGCTATCCAAAGGTCACGTTCGTGATAATCACGACGGGCGTCGAATCGCGACCTGCCGGGTAAGGAGCAACGGCCTGTGATGATCGCTTTGATCAAGTCCGAGGACAGGCCCCGCTCTCGCATCGTAGCCAGGGAGACCTGAACCTGACTTCCGTCGGCCGCCTCGGCAGGATCCCCCCCGTTTTGCGCCTTCTTAATCGCCCCCATCAACTCGTCAGGGGTGTACCGCACCCAACTGGAGTGATCCTCATCCAGCAGGCAGGGCTGCGGGTGTTCCGGCTCGGCCAGGTTGAAGTAGCCCGGCACCAAGTGCACGCCGGACGGGGCAACTGCGCCCGAGGCGCCGAAGGCGTGGCCCAGGTCGCGAGTTAGCTCCTCCCACACGAGGAGCCCGGCGTCAGACAGCGGCGGATCTATTATGAAATACACCTGCCGCGAATTTCCCGAGTTAACCACGATCGAGGGTCGCAGCGGGAACTCCTTAATCGCCCGGACCGCCTCGATGATGCCCCCGCGCCTCTGCTTGTAGCTGATATTCGCCCAGACGCAGCCCGAGCGGATCACGTCATAATCCTTCCCCGGCTTCCCGCCGCGCGGAACTCTGCAGCGGGGGGCGAGGCCGACAGCCACCTGAATCGTGTCACCGCCGGGTAATTGATCGCGCATCCGGGCAAGATCGAGTGGTAGGGGTAGGAGAAGGGGCTTGCCGATCAACTTCGGGCGCCGCCCGGCTGTGAGCCTGTGAATCTCCACGAAACCCTGGTTCATCCCGCCAAAAATGAATTCAAGAAACCGGGCCGCCTGCCCCGAGTGATCGGGGTTAACTGGAGAGGCCGGAGCACCTTCGGCAGGGCTTTCCGTCGCCGACTCTCTGATACTGTTCTGCATTGATCGTCAGGGCTTAAGGGTAGGGCGTGCCGGGGTCGAGATTCTTCCCGGGGTAGGTGATCGTCGGCAGGTTTAAGAATTCATGGCCGTTAGTGATTCAGATTTCGGCCGGTTTCAACCCTCATTCTCTTGAATGAGCCTCGTCGGCCGAAACACTCGCCTCGGCATTACCTCCGCCCCAAGTGTTGGCCTCCCACTTCATACACTCGAGCCGCCACTTGAGCAGCAGGAATTTCGCCTCCCCGAGTGAAAGCTTCATCTTCACGCGCGCACCCGTTTGTCCAACCTGGTCTTTCGTCTCAAGTTCAACGGCCTCGGGTCTAAACATGACGGTGAAGAAGTCGTCCTCGTATGAAGCCCATTCTGCTTCCTTGTCGGAGACTTTCATGGCGTCCAGGTAGAGCGCGCCCGCGTATGCCTTGTCGGGGTAGAGGAAGTAAGAGAGCAAGGAACTCTGATCCGCCGGAAGCCCGTCGAAGACCGCCTGCGGAAGCCCATCACAGTCGACGACGCGAAAGTCGGTGAACTCAGTCTCGGCGTCGGCTAAATCTCCGGTCATTCGCATTTTTCGTCTCACTCACGTGCGAACTCATCCGCCCGCCACGGCCCCCGCTTTGCTGCTCTCCTGTAACCGCCGATCACCTCCAGGCGGTACTACGGCAGGAGGCTCTTGTTTTCTTTCCCACGAAGGACCTGGTTCACCTCTGGGGCGAGCCGAACTGTTGACCGGGTTTTCCACCCACCGACACCCCGACGCTATGGCCCACCTCGACGCTCTCGCCGGCCAACGGGGTCTGGTCGATGATGATTCCGACCGGCTGGTTCTTGTCCCAACGTGTGGCGTTGATCTGCATCTTCAGCCCCTGCGCTTCGAGTACCACCTGCCCAGACCTGTAATCCCGTCCCACCACGTTCGGAACCCTGACTCTGGGAGGCTCCTCTGCCCGCTTCTGGCGCTCCGTGATCCAGAGGCCGGTGAGGAGGGCGGCCGGGATGATGATGAAGACAACGACTAAGACCCCGACGAGCACGTAGATCAGGAGCTTCTTTCTGCGTTTCGCTTTGGCGTCCCCGTCCATCTGCTTAGTCCGTCAACTACGTAGACCTACCGGCGGCCACTTTGGTATCTTTGACCGCAGCAGCCTCCGGCTAGTTAAGTGCCTGAAATAATGAGTCGAAGAAGGCCCCAGCCCGCATGAGCCGGGCCGCGGCGGGCGCCAACAAGCGCCAAGCTCCCGCGGACTCCAACTCAAATCACATATTAAGCCCAAATGGGCTTATAAGTAAACAGGAAGATTGGGGGAGTGTCCCGTCAGGAGGTGGAACCTGATGGGACAGTCTTCGCGGCCGAAGCCCGTCCGACTCGCGGAAAAAATCACCGCCATTCGAAAGGCACTCGGTTTATCCCAAAACGAGTTGATCAGCCGGCTGAACTTGGGGGAGGAGATCACCCAGGCGAGGATTTCTGCCTACGAGCGCGGGGTGAGGGAGCCGCCGCTGCTAGTCCTGCTGAGATATGCGCGCGCCGGCGGTGTGTACGTAGATGTGTTAATCGACGACGAACTGGAACTGCCCCGTGGCCTGCCGTCCGCTCCTACAAGCGCTGGAATCAGGCGTAAAGCGGCGGGCAAGGAAGGGCGAAAATCCGGGTAAACGCATACGCATAATACGGCTTTGCTACGGCCGATGCCGGTTCTCGTCGGTGTGATCAGCGGCCCGCATATTTTGCGCGTGGGCCCTTTCTAACAGCCGGACGTGCCTATCCCTCGCCTGTGATATATTCCCGCCATGCTGAGCAGCGTCCCTCCCCCTTCGGGCCTTCGTGGTGTCACCGCCGAGAGTACCAAGAACACTTTCCTTAGCTTCGACCTGCTCGAAGACGTGATGAATCTGACCCGGCCGAGGTACGAGGAGATCGTCGGGCGCGCGACGGTCGCGAGGATCGGGCCGCTGGTCGAGTACGCCTACCACCATTACAAGACTGCAGCGGAGCAGTTGAGCCCGCTCGGCGATCACCCGGCGGTGAGTTCCCTGGCGGATTCGTTGAGGGACGCCGAAGGGTCGCGGGCCGCAACTGACACCTCGATAAAGCCCCGGCCGGTAGAGTTTTTCAAATGCCCCCAGTCGGACGAAGGGTTTGAAGACCCGAACTGGATGGCTTTCTGCCTGCGTCTAATGTACGCCGGCACGGAGGCGGGTCTTTCCAAGGAGTTTTCCCAGGCGCTAGCCGGCACCTTCGAGGAGATGACAGGGAACCTCCAGGAGCACAGCGAGGCACCCCAGAGCGGGCTCGTCGGATACAGGCATGGCACCGGGGAGTTTGAATACGTGGTGGCCGACGCCGGCATCGGCGTCCTCAGGAGCCTGAAACAGCATACCGACTACTCATGGCTGGCTGACTCGGGCGAGGCGCTGGAAACGGCCGTCAGCAGCGGTGAATCGCGCCACGGCAGGAGACAGCTCCGGGGCTTCGGCTTCAACAAGTTGATGTACAACATCGCCCAGAGGAACAGCTATTTAAGGTTCCGGAGCGGCGACCACAGCTACACGATCGACGGCACCCGCCCCACCCCCCTTAAGAAAACCCAACACTGCGCCCACTTCCAAGGCTTCCTCATCTCGGTCATCTGTAAAACGCCGAACAAGGAGCTCATTAAAAGAGCTTGACCCGCCTCCTCAGCCGTGATACTTTGCTCACTGAGGGAGGTGAGCAAAGATGCGACAGGGAAAAAAGATTTCTATTTTTGAGCTCGGCGGCGGGCTCGAGGTACTGAGCGGTCAACCCCGAGGACGGTTGCTTTTCAGCAAGTTGGTGGAGGCCGTCCGACCGGAGGATGAGCCCTCGGCTATCTTCCTAGACTTCCGGGGCGTCAATGTCGCCACGAGCAGCTTTCTCCGCGCTGGGATACTGGCGTTTCGTGACCACTGCGTGAGGATGGGCCTCAACCTCTTTCCAGTCCTTGCCAACATCAACGACGACATCGCTGACGACCTGAAGGTCATGCTCGAACAGCGCGGCGACGCCTTCGTGGCCTGCGACATGGGTGACGACGGGCCTATCTCGTCGATCCGCGTCGTCGGCTCGCTCGACGAGAAGCAGCGGATCACCCTGGAGGCCGTCATCCGGGAAGGCGAGACGGACGCGGCTACGCTCAGGGAGAAGCACGAGGAGACCGAAAAGATCGGCACCACGGGCTGGAACAACAGACTTTCGTCGCTCGCCGAGAAGGGTTTGGTGGTGGAAGTGAAACGAGGTCGGGGCAAGATGTACCGCCCAGTCCTGGAGTTTAATTGATGGGCGCCGACTATATTTCGAAGACCAAGAAGACGCAGCGTAAAGGCTGGGATCGCGCCAAGCGGAAGCTGAGCCTAGACGAGCTGTTCAGTCAAATGCCGGATAAGATCCGGACCATCCTGATCACCCCGTTCGACCCATCCGACCATACAAAGTTCGCCGAAGGGGGCTTCTACGAGTTGCACGTGGAGGTCGACCGGATCTTCGTCTACTCGAAGCGGGTCGCGATCGGCGTGTGTAAAGAGCCGCCGAGGTCCGTTCTGAAGGCGGTGGCTGCCCTGGGCGGAAAAACCCTCGGACTGTTTCACAAGCGGCAGGCGCACAGCGGTCTGGTCGAGGTCGGCGTCTGCCTGGACACTCAGGCCGGGACACAGGTGGCATGAACTATGAGTACGCGCAAAGTGATCGCGGAGCGTCTTTACCACGACGCCGGCAAGCCGCTCAGCCTCGGGTGCGTTAACTGCCCCGAAAACAATACCTGCGGCGGGCTGCACACCTCCGGGGACCATTTCGATTGCCTCGTCTTCTGCGAGTGTGATGACCCGGCTGACTGCCAGTACGTATGCCCGAATAATCTCCTGCTCTACATGGCCAGGTTCCACGAGGTCCTAGGGTTCGAGTTCGAGAACGTCCCGCGGGTTCAGTCCCTGACCTACCCCTCATTGACCCCCTCGGTGCCTCTCCTCTATCACTCCTCCGGCCGCTCGGATCGCCTCAGTACAAACACGGTCGCGGTGCCGCTCAGTTCACTGCTGAACCGTAAGACGGGGATGCTCAGGTTCGGCGCGCGCGAAGAAGTGGCTGCGGCCTTCGGCTTTGACGAGCGAGCGCGCCTCCTCGTCACCGGCGTAGACTTGGATCAACCCATCGAGGACTACTGGTCATTCCGCCGCGCCACGCGCATCCCCGAGCAACTGGCGGCGCTGCGGCCCGACCTAGTTACGACCCCCAACTACAGCACTCCCTTAGACACGCCTAGGTGGGACAACCTGCACAACATGAAACGGATCGCCATCTGTTGGAGCGAGCTCGTCCAGGCGGGCATCCCCACCTCACTCCACCTTAACGCGCGCACAGACCGCGACTACGAGCGCTGGACGGAGTTCGTGGCCGGGCGTGACGAGATCCGTTCGGTCTCCACGGAGTACGCGACCGGCGCCGCCAAGTTGGAGCGCGGCGCATGGCACACTGAGAAGCTGGTGGCGCTCGCTTCCGCCGTCCGCCGCCCCCTTCAGCTCGTCGTCCGTGGAGGCCAAGTCCACCTCGATCAGCTCTATAAGGCCTTCAGCGAAGTGGTCTTCATCGACACGACTTCCTTCATGAAGACCATCAGCCGGCAGAAGTTTGTGCGCCGTGCGAGCGGGAAACCTGACTGGCAACCCGCGGCCACGCATAACGCTCAGTCACTCGACGCCCTGCTCCGGCACAACGTACAGGCCTTCGCCGGAATGATCTCGGACATGGCTGCTAAGAAGTTGGTGCGCCGGGCAAATTGACCTTTGAAATTCTGTGTTTTGCGCGCGGAGGTAACAGGTGGCGCGTACCCGGAAGAGTAAAACGCAGCGCGATCAAGAGCGGGCCGAAGCCGAGCGGCGCGTGTGGGAGCAGTTTCGACCAAGGCTTGACGCCCTTCAGTCCTTCGCCGACGCCTTGAAATTGGTGGCGGAAGCGCCGCCGCCGGACGCGCCCGGGCGCAGGTACTACTCAAACCTCGGATTCTTCCTGCAATCCTTCACCGTCCCGCTGGGTTCGAGCCACGCGGAGAAGTCCCTCTACCTGCAATTCATTAGGCGATTGGATGCGGCCGGCGCGCTCAAGCCAGGGGCGGGACAGCAGATCGAGGAGGCGCTGCGTAACGCGATGATGACGCAGGATCACTGGTCGTAAACTTTTTTGACAACCAGAAATTCTGAACCTTATGTGGGAGTACGAAAAGGCTAAGCGATTACTGACCATCGAGAGCGTCTACAGCGATGTCTGCATCTTTTGCGAAACCCCGCTGCTGAACATTCCCTCCGAGAGTTTTGAGGCCGGCATCAAACGCCTGTTCGTCCAGCTCTCGATCTGCCCTCACTGCGGGTGGTGGTCGGTGTTCAGGGTGCACCAGAACGAGTACGAGAGGACGGCCGGGATCGCTGAGAGCTACTCCGGCACCATCGGCTGCCTCAAAGAACTCGACCTCACCGACGTCTCCGCGCCGCTCGACGAGGTCCGTCGGTACTTGCTCGCCAAGAAGGATAGCGTCTACGACGCCCACCCGAAGTTGTTCGAGGACGTCGTCTGCGGCATGTTCAAGGACCTCGGGTGGGATGCCAGGGCCACCGCCTACATCGGTGACAAGGGCGTTGACGTCATCCTCGACGGACCCGACGGGAGCACGGTCGGAGTTCAGGTCAAGCGGTACAAAAAGGAGCGGCGCATCGAGGCCGAGCAGATCCGTTCCCTCGCCGGCGCACTGCTCCAGAACGGCCACACCAAGGGCATCTTCGTCACCACGTCAAAGTATCGCAGGGGCGCCAAGGAGGCGGCGCGGGAGTTAGCGTCAAAAGGCTACCCGATCGAGCTGATAGACGCGGAGCGATTTCTGGCTGCTCTGGGGATAGCGCAGCATAACTCGTTCCAGTACGACCAGAAGAAGGCCATGTCATACGTGCTGAGTACGGGGCTGCACATCGGCACCGGCTTGCATAAGGATTTTGTGCCGGGGGAGGACCTCCGGGAGCGGCAAGTGGTGGTGAGTATGGTGCTCGGGTCGGAGCTGCTAGACCTTGAGGATGATGAGTCCTGACCGCGTAAGGCGGGACAGCGCTGGGCCGCCGAGCTACGAGCGCGGTTTATTCGTAGGGTCGGCGGGCACGTCAAAGTTCGAATAGCGCCCCCTGAGGTGTGGGGCGGCGGAAGGTGTTGGGTCGTTCCGACCGCCTCCCCTGGTTAAGGCCGAAACGCTTACAGTGCAGTTCGAAGATCTGCTCCACCACCCGCCACTGCTCGCTGTCGCCCCTCATCCGCTCGACGAATTCGCTGGAGTTGAGCTTCCCCCCGCGGGCTTCCCGGATGCGGTTGATGATGCGGTCGGCCTTAGTGGGCATCTCGGCCCTCAGGCGGTCGACAAAATAGTCTTTCACGCTCCCGGGCAGGCGGAGCATCGTCATGAACGCGCGCGTGGCCCCGGCCTCTTTCGAGTGCCTCAGGATCTCCGGGATGTGCGAATCATTGTAGCTCATGATGATCGGGGCAATGCCGACCCCGACCGGCACCCCCGCGGCGGACAGCTCGGCCATCGCCTTCCACCTCGACTCCGGATTGGGCGCGTGGGGCTCGAACGGCCGGGACGATGCGTTGTCCTTGAATGGGATCGTGAACCACACCTCGGCGTCGGCTTCCTTCGCGAGTGCGGCAAGCACGTCGGCGTCCCGACGGACGAGGGCGGACTTCGTGACGATCGACACAGGCTGGCGGAACTCCAAACAGACCTCGAGGCACGCCCGGGTGAGCTTGTACGCCGACTCGAGCGGCAGGTAAGGGTCCGAGGTGAAGGAGAACGCTATGGGGTCGCCCTTCCATGAGGGGCGAGTCAGTTCTTGCCGCAGCAGCTCCGGTGCGCGAACCTTCACCACGATCTTCCTGTCGAAATCGGTGCCGGCGCCGAATCCCAGATATTCGTGGGTCGGGCGGCTAAAGCAGTAGGTGCATGCGTGCTGGCACCCCCTGTACACGTTCACCGTCCAGGGCATGAAGCCCGCCACGTCCGGCGACTCGACTTTGTTAATGATGGTTCGTGTGGCGTCCTCCTCGTAAACCTCCATCTCAGCCTCGGGGGGCTCGCCGATGTACTCGACGGAAGTTGACAGCCACGGGTTAACCGGATTTTGGACGTACTGCATGGCTAGGTAAACCAGTTTTCAGTATGCTCTACGCGGGCGACCGGATCACCCACCTCATGCAGAGTTTACAACGAGTTCCTCGACCAATTCGGCGCCCTGGTTACGCGGGCTGTTGACTGACGAACCGACCGGGTGACCCACCATCTCTTCGGCGGGGAAGGGCCGCAGCATCTCCTGTAACAATTGGCGTTCGCGAGCGTCCCCGCCAAGCCAAAGAGAGTACTCTTCCGGGTGCAGGATGACAGGCATGCGGTTGTGCACAGGCCGTAGGACTTCATTGGCCTCAGTCGTCAGGATGGCGCAGGAGTTAATTACCTCCCCGTCCTCTCCTTGCCAACGCTCCCAGAGCCCCGCGAATCCGAAGGGCGACTCGTCGCGCATCCGGAAGAAGAAGGGCTGCTTTCTTCCACCCGTCCTCTGCCACTCGTAGAAGCCGTCGGACGGGATGATGCAGCGCCTCTTCTTGAAAGCTTCGCGGAAGGCCGGCTTCTCCGCCACGGTCTCGCTGCGGGCATTGATGAGCCGAGTGCCCATGGACCTGTCCTTTGCCCAGGACGGGATCAGGCCCCACTTGTAGAAGGCCATCTCACGCGCGTCCGCCAACTCGTAGACGCCCAAAATGTCTTGGGTCGGAGCGATGTTGTACCGCGCCTCCGCCTTCGGGACCTCCGCCACTTCGAAGGCCTTAGCGAGTTTTTTTGAGTCCGCACGCTGAGTAAACCGTCCACACATGCCTGCTGCCTCCAAGGCTATCCGAGTAACTGCCCGCTGCAAGAAATCTCAAATTCTTACACCAATTATAAAGAATTTTCTTGCTTGAAACAATGTTTCTCTGACAAGATGCTGCCCATAGAGACGCCAACCAAGGGAAAAGTTATAGGCGAGGAGGCATGTAGCTTCGCTTAGGCGTCGAGCGATGTTGGCCGTCGAATTTATACGACCTGAAGGTTACAATCTAGTGCCAATTAACAATGTCCTAGCGTGTTTTAACGCCTAAGCAGAAAGGTGCATGATGGAAAACACCACCAAGAAGCGAGAGGAGAAGGATCAAACTCCACCGTCTGCGTGGGGCGTCGATGCCGAGGTGTACGAGGCCTCGCTCATCGGCCATTTACGAGCGGACGACAAAGTATCCGTCGTGATCATTCTGGATGAGATGAGCCGTGACGCGGTACGCCTTCTGTCGTCCGACGACGAGAATGCGCAGAAAGAACTTGTCAGGCTTCTTGATAACCTCACCCTGACGGCGGCGGCGGCCGTTCGCTTTCGCGAACGATCACTGTTCGAGGCGTGTGTCGAGACCGCTTTCAACACCTACATGTCAGGCTTTGACGAACGGGGCGGGATGAGAAATACGCGGGCCTCGGTTCAACGCATGAGGTCGCCACTGCTCTGGGTTGAGATAGCCAAACGCATCATTGCCGTCGGTGGCTTCGCCGTAAGACGCGCTGACTGGAGGGCGGTGCGGCTGTCGGCGATGCAGATGGTTCGGGACCGCCACTCCGTTTCCTACGGCACGAGTCAATACTGGCTACGCCACGCCGTGAAAGAGGCGGACAACGCCGGTATCGTTGAGACTTCGGATGCCCGCCGCGGGCAGGAGGGGCCGCTGGTCACAGGCGCTCTGGAGCTGGTGGAGGGCAAACCACAACTGCGCCCTGACCTGCCCCCGGACGATCACAGGCTCTTACAGTCATTGTTGGGCTTCGACCTCCTCGCGGCATTGGTCGTCTCCGCGGACGCGGGTGAGTTTAACACCTCGTACGTCTATCCCAGTTTCATTTATTGGGACATCCACGAAGTCGAGCCGCTGCTAGCACGACTCATGCTTGACGGGGAGATGCGCGCGGGGCTCTTTCCGAATGGTCTAGGGGATGAATTCTTGGCCCGGTTGCTGCGGGAGATCGCCAAAGTGGCGGACAGGAGAAGCAATGTTTGGTCATATTGGAGTGGCAGGGCCATAACTAATTTCTTGAACAAATATCCCGACCCGAGTTCGACCGGATGACCCGGTTCAACTTCAACGACTCCCCGATCGGAGTGCGAGGTGATGACTATTTCATTAGGTATTTTTCGTGATGAGTAAAAATCCTTTACGACCGGGGGATGTGGGAAAAGTCTTTCTGGACGTGGAAGAAAGTCGTGAAAGCTTCCACGGAGATTTACCCGAACAGGTTATTTACGACGACCTGAGGGACGTCGCAAGTGAGCAGGAGATCGGGCGAATCATTGCGCGCGCAGAAGAAATCGGGATCATTACAAGGCTCGCGCCCGGACTGCTTTTATGGGGGCGGAGTTTCCAACTGGTTCGCGAGTACAAGGAGGCCAAGGGCCTAATGCCGGAGGAACGCCTACGGAAGATTCAGGAGTACACCTTCGACCTGAACCGACGGAGTAGACGGTGGGAGCAGGAGTACGCAAGCAGGTGTAGGGATTTCCTCGACGAGCGCCTCCCTTTTATTGATGCCGGGGACGTGGTCGGCTTTCTCCCGCTCTCTGAGCCGCCGCTGCTCGCGCTGCACGTCATACCGGGCGTGCCTCTCAAAAAGGACGATGAGCAGGCCTATCAGTATCTGTCTTCTCTCACTCCACAATCGCTGCCAGTGCGCCCCATGAATTTAGTCCCGATGTCCGTTGAAGGCGGCTTCGTCGGGGACGACTATCAGACCTACGTTTATAGCCAAGCTGGCGGTTCTGTCTTCTCTTATTTGCGCATCTTTCGCAACGGCAGCATCGAGGCGGTCAGGGCCAGCTACTTCATAGGTGGGCAGCCCCGCCTCCACGTCAAATTCGAGCGTGAGGTCGTGGATCTGCTACGAAGACTTCCGCCGCTGTTACAAGGAATCGGCGTCAAGCTGCCTGTGGGCGTTTCGCTTTCACTTTCGGGCGCGCGAGGCTTCCGGATGGCCGATGATAATGACGTCGTTGCAGGTGGGTCCGGCGTTACTATGTCTGGGGACAGGTTGCTGACCCCACTAGTCACTATCGAAAGCTTCGAATCCCTCGCCGACCAAAATGAAGTTGCGCAAATCATGAGGGACTCTTTCGATCGCGTGTGGCAAGCCGCGGGTCATCTGGGCGGATCGCCAAACTTCGGCGGGCGCGGCGAATGGAAACCGTGCTGAGGCAGACGCAAATGGTGAAGTACATTTTGACACGACACCCCTAGACGCTGAGTGTAAAGGAGTAGAGCCATGATGAGCTATACGTACCCCTTTTCGAGAATCAGTTCGTCCGGAGACTGTAAATTTTGTAAGGGCCAGCCCGGGCGCTACCAAGAGCGAGGTCTAATAACTCTCCCCCGCGCGGGGGGCGGTGAGGTGAAACTGCTTCAGCTCTCGTGTAATTACTGTGGCCATACGATGCTCTTTGATTTGAGCGCGGTGAAGGCCAGCCCTTACCGAGGTGACGGGCATGAAACAGTTCCCGATTTTGATACGAAGTACAGGTGAAGATCGGCCCTCGCCCGCCGCCTCATATCAATATCACTGTAGTCACGCGGCCGCGAGCATGGACAGGCCGTTAATCAGTACCGCACCGGAATAGGAATACTGGAGGAGCCAATATGAAGAGGCTTTTATTATCCCTGTAGCCCTGACAGCGTGTCTTTCTATATCTTTAGCCGTTTACGTGCCCCGCTACGAAATTACCTCTCAAGACCAATAGTCGCTTGTGCCCCGTGAGAAGATAGATAGACTTGATGACCGGCATGGTTCTTATAAAGGGTCCGATAATCTTATGTAACATTTATTGACTTCTTGATACTTTGTTACATAAGATTATTTATCCTCGCGGGTGTCGCTTACTCTCAGCCGCTGGTGATCGACTCCTAGACTTGAATGAGCCTGATCCAAATCAAACGGGCGGTGCGGAGACTTTCGCTCGCGCAGCTCAGGAGGCTCGACGAGTGGCTTCATGGTGTTATCCACCAGGCCGAGGAAGCCGCCCGGGCCGAGCGAATTCCGACGCGCAAGCAGATCGTCGATGAACACACAGTCGAGAATAAGTCTTACAGGCTGGAGGGGGTGCGGTGCGGCAAAGAAAAATGTAAGTGCGCGAGCGGGAAACTGCACGGACCCTACTGGTATAGCTACACCCGCATTAAAGACAAAGTTAAATCTCAGTACGTCGGTAGGAAGCTACCCCGTGAGGTCGAGAAAGAACTGGGCAAGCGAGGCAAATCTTAAAACCAGCACCCGGTATTAAGCTGGTAGGACAGGCTCAATCATAATTCATAAAGATCAAAACTAAGCGGCGGTCGTTATCGGACTCCGCGCGTGATCACAGACTCACTAGCATAGCTTTTTCGACTCCCTATACGCTTTCAGCTCCGCCGCCCTCTTTATTTTCTTCCCGCGCCGTGTCACGAAGAACCATTGCCCGTCGTGATTATAAGTACCTGGTACAGGGGCTATAAAGCTGTGCCCCTCCAGCCATACCCACGCTTCCATCAAGGCCATCTGAAGTTGATGCCGGTACGCCTCCGGGTAATCCTCGACGATGTGCTCTAAGCTGATGCTGTAGCGATTAAGTTGGATGTCGGGCACCGAGTTGAACCACTCGAGCATATAGCCAGCTAGCTCTTCCGGCTCCAGCGCGAGGACGTCTCTCGCGTTCGGAAGCACGGCGTGCAGGTGTATTCTGCTCATATTATTTTACCGCCTCTCACCGACGCGCCATCATCTCTTCCGGTAAGGGAGTTTGAACACAAGATGCCACAGCCGTGAGGCCTCCGCTTCTCTCCCTTTGCCTTCCGCGACGAGGGCCCTGTAGCTCTGTCCGGCCGCCAATTCCACCGCCTTCTGAACACCCCTTCTCTTCGCATCGGTGTTGGCCGCCGGGACGGGGTCAGAAATCCCGAGCGGGTCTCTCAGGGCGCGGCACCCCCTGCTTGCCAGAAGCGCGAAAGCCTCGTGGAGACACCGTTCGTAGCTTTTGGCCCCTAGACACACCCCCTGCTCGGCCAGGAGTAGCTCTAGGTGAAACGAATTCAGCGGCACATGGGTCTTGCGGCGCGTCCGCCAGAACTTGATCAGCTTGGCGACGTTTTTGAGCTTGCCCAGGCTGCGCGCGTTCTCCCGCTTTATGTAACTGTTGTGCGCCTGCGGGCTCGTGTCCATCCACCCGCCGCCGCCGTCCGGAATCTGGTAGACGGGGTAGCCGTGCGGCCCCTGCCCCCCGTAGAAAGCCGGCACCACGTCGACCCTGTGACCCCCGGCGAAACTTATGACGACGGCTTGGCGGTCACGCCCGATCGCCGTCGAGGTGAATCTTCCCTGGAGCTGCACGCGTACCTTGTTGAGGACCGTAGAGGAAGACTTGCGGTAGTCCCCCCAGCGCCTTTCGCCCGCCCTCAGCTTGAGCATCAGATCGATGTCGCTACCGGCCCTAACGGACGTCTCCCGCGAATAGCTGCCGATCGTCTCCACCTGGTAGGCCGGGAACACTTTGGTGAGGCGCGCCTTGACGCTGCGGCGGTGCTTTTCGAAAGTCCGCCGCTCCCTAGCGGTGGGCTCGACGTGTGATAAGAGAAGATGGAATCTGCTGCTGCGTTTCATCCGGCCCTCTCACAAATCATTCGGTCGGCCCCGCCACAGCCGGCCGCAACAGGCTACGAAAGTTTTCGAGCACCTTGTCTCGCGCCTCCTCGTAAGGCACGCCCCAGAGGCCTGACAAAACCGCCAGCACATGGTTAATGTCGGAGGGCGTGGCCGGGTTCGAACGCAGCTTCACGAAGGGCCCATCCGTCTCCGTTAGCACTCGGTCATTGGGCATGTGAGAGATGAGCGACTGCCCTTTTTTGGACTGCGCCATAGCCGTGTTGATTGAAAAATACATCCCGTAACTTAAGGCTAGTTCGAGATCGCGGACGCTCCCCGTGAACCAGTGAAGTATCGCCCTGCCCGGGTAACGGTCCCCCACCGCGGCGATCGTGTCGGCTGCCGCACGGCGCGAGTGAAGTGTGAGTACTTTATCCTTGTACTCGGCACACCAGCCTAAGATAAGTCCCAACACCTCACGCTGCTTGCGACGCACTTCGTGGTCGTTGGTGCTGTAGTCGAGGCCTATCTCCCCGATGTAACGCGTCTCCTTCAGCATAGGCCGTAGGAGTTCGACCTGGCGCCCATGCGAATGGACCAGCTCAGGGTGAAGGCCGACGGCGGGGCGCACGTAGCGGCAATTGGTTGTGAGTGCCGCCGTGTGACTGAACACCGACGGCGCGTTCGTGACGGCGATGGTGTAGACCCGGTTGGCTTCAGCTTCCGCGACAATCTCCGCGGGCTTCTCGTAGAGGTCCACGTGGCAGTGAGTGTCGACGAAAGGCCCCGCTCGCATCTTTAACTCCGTCACTTTTTACGACCGGTATTGAGGAATTTGCCGACCTCTTCGATGCCGCGCTTGTACACCGCGGCGAACTCACGCACATCGCCGGGCGGCAGTGGGCCGGTGTGGAGAACTTCTCCCACGAGCTGGAGCGGCCCCAGAGTTTTAACCCTCTCGATTGCGATCCTGAATGCGTGGACGTCAGTTCCCTGCGCCGAATCCGGCGCCGGCCTCTCCTTGATCACGTCCGTGAACACGGCCCTTCTCGTTTCGAAACCGGCGGCCCGCATCGAAGCCAGCCGGATAATGCACGGCACACAGTAGCCGCAATGCGTCCCCGGCGGACGCTTCTGGAACCGCCCCGCGTCGGGGCGGGCGCACGATAGTGTGGCCGGCAAGCCGTCCCTTAAAACATCCTGATTCTTAGCGCCGCTCAGCATCTCGCCTTTGGTTGAAAACCAGTAGGGGAGCTTTACGTCCACGCGGATGCCCAACTCGGCCAGCACCTGTCCATAGAGCGATATGAGATAAGGGTGTGTCGTTCTAGTGCTGAGGCTGCCCATCCGTGAGTACGTGAGCGGGACGTTTAGTGAGATCAAGCCGTTCTCTGAAACATAAAGGGGGGCCCCTTCACCGCTGGCCCTCGCGACGGCGGTCCCGAGCGCTAGAAAAAGGATGGACCTCGAGCGCATCGTATCCTCCGCCTCCTGGCCCTCCAGCTTCGCTGGCTGCACGTAAAATCCGAGCGGCAGCGTCCGCTCCGGATAGTGCTCTGCGACCACCTTGTGTGATCTGACCTGCGACGGGTGCGTGGAGCCCTTGCCGTACTGACCGACCAACGCCACCAGTCCTTCACTGTCTTCCAGCAAGTCGACGGCGCCGACGAACGAATCCAGCCCCCCGGAGAAAAGGGTGACTAGGGCGGGGCGAGACTTTGCCGACTTTTTAAGTTCCGGGGTTTGTAGCGCCGCCCGCGGGCGCGGGCGGACTGTCCATTTATCACCCGTGAGGAAAGAGAGCATCCGGTTGATGGTCGGTAGCGCCGCCTCCCACCGTTCTAATCGAGACACGGGAAGATATAGGATCATCTCGCGCATCCATCGGTCTTCGGCAGTGCTGCGCTGTATGCGCAGGTCCGCCGTGTAAACGGCCATCGCGAAGTGGAGTAGGTCAATCTCCGCATTCCCGAGCTCCAGCCCGTTCTTATAAATTGTCTCTAAAACATTATTGCCGACCTGATACGGGCTGCCCGGGTTCGCGAGCGCGACCACCAGTCGTGGGTCCTGCGGCCGAAGCGCGGGCATGAACTGATCATCCTCACCGACCTGACAGACCACATGCCAACTCATATCGACACCTCCAAGAAGCGGTAAGCCTCTTGATATATCCCGTCAATGATCGCCTGGTTTTCCGGCGCCCCCCAGTCGGTTCTGAGGGCGTCTCGACCGCGCAGGTCGAGTTTGGTCGCCTCCGTGACGTAAGCCTTCACCTCGCGCTCAAGCCTCCGCGCCTCGCGCGCCGTCAACGCCCGCTCCTCGATTCGCTTACCGAGGACCAGCATCCACCGCTGGAAGATGAATTCGGCAACTGATATTCGGAAGGCGTCCTGAACACTCGCGCCGTCCATCGCGTTCAGCTTCTCAATACCCCCCTCAAGCACACCGTAGCGATCGAAGACTGCCACCAGCGCCTCGTCAATTGTCCTGCGTGCCGCCACCTCGTCTAACGTCACTCCATCGGGCGCCAGGGCGTTAACAATCGAAGCCAAGACGGCCTCAACCGGTTGGCCTATGACGTCACCTAACCCTATTCGCCGGAGGGCGTCGCCGATGCCCCTAGTCGCAACGTCCGAGAGGAACCCGACGACGCCTGCGGTGGCGGCGCGGCCCGCCGCTGCAGACCTAGCCGCCCGCACCGAGCCGCCCTGAGCCCTAACGAATCTCCGCCCCGCGTTTTGTAGATCACGCCTTTGGCCGCCCGATGACGCGAAACGCCCCATCGCTATTTTCGCTTTACGCCACGGGCGCAGATCAACCGGAATCGTAGGCGGAGGGGCACCCGGCCCGACATCCGGGGTCGGTGTAGTGACTGGCTCTCCCGGTGGCGGTGGTGGAGCGCCCGGCGGTTCTTTTGTCGGATCGAATGGGGGGATCGGCGATGGCGAGGGAGGGACGTCCGGAGTAGGCATGCCGTCTCCCAAGGCCCACCACGGTAGTAGTGGCGGGCCGTCACCGGGCCCGCCGTATGGTTTAGAGGTCCCCACGATACACTCCTATCCTTTCTGCCTGCGCTCGTAACGTCCTTTCGCCGCCTCCGCGAGCGTTTTATTTGTACTGTTCGACCATTTCCTAATCAGCTCGTAAGCTGCGTCCTCCGTCTCGTGGCCCTGGCATAGACCCACAACCTTAGGCACCACGATCGCCGACAACGCGCTCTCCGGGAGACGGCGCAGTAAGGTGAGGAGTTCGCTCCGCAATTCCTTGCGGGCGGTCGCCCAATCGAACAGCCGTTGGAACGCACGGTTGTCCTGGCTGTACTCCTCCTCCTGTTGCGCCCGCTGGGAGAGGCCTTCGAAAATGGCGACCGCGTCGGCTACGCTCAACTCCGCCGCCTTCTTCAGCGCGGTCCCCTGGACGCCCTGACTCTCATTCAGGAGGTCCGCCATGATCTCCTGGGCCAACGGACTCATGCGTTGCGTGTCGCCCCCCAGGGGTGAGAGTAGTGTGTCTCGCGAGAAGAAGAAGTACGGCCGCAAATCGGTCTCCGACAGCGCGGGCTCTAACTGCAGCCACTCGCGTGTCCAGTTCTGGTTGAGCCATGATTTGAACTCGCCATCCAGGCCCTGATTTTCTTCACCCTCGTTTCGCCGTTGGGCCTGCCCTTTAGGGGTCGTCTTTGCGCTCTTGGACTGAGGCTGCCTCCTCCGTGTCTCTTCGGAATCGGACTTGTGATCGTCAACCTCGCTCTCCCCTTCAAGACCCTCCGCCCGCTCGCTCCCTTTGAGGGCTTCGCGTTCCATAAGTTCTAGCTGTCGTGGCCTACCCTCCTGCTCGCCCTGCAGCTCCGCCAGCCTGCGGAAAGACTCGGGCTTAAAGTACTCAAGGAGCATCAGCTTGGCGAGCACGCGTTGCTGCAGGGGGACGTTGCGGAATTCTGCCATCTCCAGACGCATGAGCAGTGTGTTCAGGAAGCGCTTGCACTGGCGCGGATTTCCCTTGAGGCTTGCGCTGAGCAGAGGGGCGATTCGCTGCGCCAGGCTCAGTTGTTCGGTTAGTTGAGTCGGCAACTTATCCTTAAACAGTTCCTGAGCGATCGTGAGGTTAAAGTTTACCCCCGTCAGTGAATCGGCCCCGCCTTTGACTGCCCGCTGGCGGGCACGCTCCTGCTGCGCGGGTCCTAGCGCCGACAGTTGTGTGAACAGCAGGCTGATGTATGTCTCCATCTCGGCCCGGCCGAGGGGAGGCACTCTTACCGGAAACTGGACCAGCTTTTCCAAGTAGTCGCGTCCGACTTCGACGCGCTCGCCGGGGAGTTCCGGGAAGCGCTTCCGCACGGCGTATTTGACCAGTCGCTCATCGGCGCCCAGGATGAACGCCGTGTTTTTGACGAACAGGAAAAGTTTGATGGCTTCGAGCGTCTCGATAATGGTGTCGGGCAGGCACCGGTCAAGATCGTCAATAATCACCACAAGTTTCTTAATCTTCGAATCCTCAAGAAGCTTACTGAAGTCCGTCCTAAACTCACGGATGCTACGACGAAGGCTTTCCTCGTCTTCGCCCTCGCTCCCGTCTTTCTCCTTAACAAACTCCTTCATCTTATCCGGATCAACGTCCTTCAAGCTGGACACGACGCCCTTCACCAGCGTCACAAGGTCGAAGCCGCCAGCCAGCGCGAGCGGGAAACCGCCGGTCGCAAGGCCCAGGCCGATCTTGCCAATGCCGCCCGCTACCTTCAGCCCGTCAACACGATGTAACAGCTTCTTCGCCCTGTCTTTCAACTCCGGGAGGATTTTCCGGCGGTCGATCAGTTCCTCGAGGATTGAGCCCATGAGGGCCGTCTTCGCGTCCTCGTAACCTTCGAAGAGCCACCCGTTGAAGGAGAGGGCCACTACCCCCTCCTCCTTCTCCAGCTCTTCTTGAATCACCTGCACGAGGCTCGACTTACCACTGCCCCAGTCGCCGTAAACGCCGATGGTAGCCGGGAGTAGGTGGTCCTTGCGGATGATCGAGATAACGGCATTCGCGAGATGCTGAAATCCCAACAGATCTATATTCGTCTCGTTGTCTGACCACATAGGAAACTTACCTCAATAACTTACTGCGACCTCGTTACACTCTTAACCGGTTGCCGGAGTTTGACGACGGTATTTCTGCCACTGGGCGTTTAGATCATCGCGCATCCACTTCCAGAGTTGCGTCGGGATGAGCGGAGAGGTCGCGCGCGCGACCTGATATTCGTGCAGAAGTTTTACCGCCTCCCTCTCCTCGCAGCCTGATTTGAGAAGACTCTCGGCCGCCTGCTCGACCCGCGCTGCCTTTTTACTGAAACCGTAATACCCGAACATTAGTTTCAGCAGGCCAAGAGAGAAGACGAGCATCAGCGCCGACGTGACGACTCGGCCAATGTTCGACAGTGAGGTAAAACTCCTGACCGTGTCGATGCTGACTACCAGTACTAGGACGGAGCCGAGCAGCAGAAGGCAAGTGGCAGTAAGACACAAGTGGCCCATCCGCTCCGCCAGGTGTTTGCTCCACCACGAAGACTCCTGCACGTTCTCGGCCGCGCGTACGGGGCCAAATCTCTCGCCGCTCGCGAAGTACTTTTCTTTGGGGGCCAAGGTCGGCAAAGTCCTTCTCAGCCGGACGGGGCTCCGCATCACGTAGTCGGACATCTCAGCGCCTGTCATCTTCCAGTCGAACGACTCTTCGAAGTCGAGCTTCCGCAGGATGGTTTCCGCAAGCCCTTTTACCGCGTCGCTTCGTAAAAGACAGAGCTCGGAGGCGAGGTAGATGAGGAAGATCAGCACCGCGCCGTACTTCAGGCTTGGGGACCAGAGGACTATAATGGTGCCGACAAAGAAGATGCCGAGCTTACTTGCGATGCCGGACCACCACCATTTTTTAGAGAGGTCGTAAAGCGCTTGGCTGAGTGCCCTAGCCTGGTACTTCCGTACCTCATCTTCATCAGTTCTCATCTTGGTCGCGTTTCCTTGCACGGGAAAGACTACAAAGAACTACGTTGCATTAACAAAACACTGTTGCAACATCAATACTAACAAACCTGCATTTCAACATCAATACTTTTTCCCGCCAAATGGGCCACTTTAGACTTCAGTTCGCAGCAGAATCGAACCTCCTCCTGAAGTCATCACCCTCGACCATGACCGTCCTGCACATCTCATAGAGACGGCTCCTGAGCCGCAGGCCGATCCTATCTTCCAGCGTCTCGTCCGTCTGTCCGCGGCTATCGTCCGTGTAGTTGGTCGTAAAGAGAGTCAGCTTCTTGTCGTTGTATCGCGCGTTAATGATCTGCATCATCGTGTCGCGCACCCAGTCGGTCGGCTTCGACCCGCCCAACTCGTCGAGCACTAACACTTCCGCCTCGTAAACGGGCGCGAGCACTTTCAACTCAGACGTCTGCGCGAGCTCGTTGTAGGACTCTTGTATATTTTTCAGGAGGGCGCCGAATTCGTAGAACAGGCAGGACACGCCCTGCTCGACGAGTCCGCGGATGATTGATGTTGCGAGATGCGTCTTCCCTACGCCGCACGGGCCCATCAATAGAAGACCGCGATCTATCGCCGGGTACTCATGCACGAGCCTATAGGCGTAGTTGAAGGCGCGGAGCTGCGAGCCGTTGTTACTAGCCGGGTGGTAGTTCGATAGCGAGCACTCGTTGTAACGGCGCGGGATGCTTGCCGCCTCGAGGCGTTTAGCTTGCGCGTCACGCGTACGACATTGGCAGCGCCGCGCCCCTTTCCCCGTAACGACTTCCATCCCGGTGCCGAAACAGGATGAGCAGATCGCGCGGTCCGACGTCGCCAGTTGGACGCCGCCCTCGGAAGGTGTCAGACCTTCAGGCTCAGGGGCTAGAGCTAATCTCCGGGCGCTGGATCTCGCGGACACGGGCGTTTCCCTCCTCTCACTTCCCTGCCCCGCCGTCGCCGGCGGAGAGCAAAGAGTTCGCTTTCTCGCGTATGCGGCCGGCGTCCTCCGGCAGCAGGAACCCTCCCGCCTCGGAGCTCATCTCCGAGAGCGTCATCTCGATCGACTGCCCCTGCGTCTCAAGCATAGCCACGCAGGCCTGGGCGAGTTCAGTCGCCTCCTCGGCCGAGAGCGGGTGTGGTGCGTTCGGCTCGTAACTGTTCCGCCCGACTTCCACCTGTGCCCGCGTGGGGCGTGGGGATTCGCTGATGACGCCGTACTTCCGGAGCACGTTGTAGGCCTCATGCTGGGCTACTCTTGCCGCCTTCGGTAGCCCCCGGTTCTCCAGCCATTCGCGTGTCCGCTCGTGCTCGCGCGCCGCGGCCTGCCGCGCTGCCTCGCGCATCGCCGGCTCGAGTTCTGCCTTCAGCCGGGTGATGACGTCCTCCAGCAGGAGGGGTTCAGGCCTGCGCTGATGGGAGGTGTCGGGCGCCGTGCTTGAGCAATGGTGGCTGGCTGGAAGCGGGGGGGCCGGTTCGGGAGATATTTTATCCACCTGCCTGGTGTCCGCGCCGTTTTTCGGCGCGCGCGGATTTTTATCTGTGTCTGAAATTTCTCTAACAGCGAAGCTGTCCATAAAGGCTGCTTCATCCGCTGAAGCAGGAGCCCCACCGGGCGAAGCAGGCGTAAAAGCCAAAATTTTTTTGCCTGCCTGGCCCTGCCGGACGCCGACGGAAGAGGCCGCCCGGTTGAGGAATATCCGCAGCCCCACGCCGTTCTTCCCCGAGAAGTAGCCGATGATTCCCTGCTCGTGCATCCACTTGATGGCCTTGCTCGCCGTCGCCGACGCCACGCCGACCAGCTCGCACAGCACGGACCACGCCTTCACAATCCCTTCTTCCCTCACCTCGGCTTCTATCCGCAAAACTCCCTCCCGCTCCCAGTATTGTTGGGGCGCGTTCACCAGGCGCAGGTAGATCTTGCTCATGAGCGGCGTGACCCGGTCGGCCTCCTCGGAGGTAACGGCCGACAGTATCTCGCGGTCTATCTGGTGGAAATTCTTGCGGTATTCGTTGGGGCGCAGCTCCGTCCGACGGATGAAGCGCGCGCCCGGCAAAGGGCTGAGGCTCATGGTCAAATCCTTGTAAACAAAAGGCTTGACTGCGAGGACAGGTCGGGTGTATGATCCAGTTCCGGTTGACACACAACGACCGGCTCGCCGTTCAAGCGAGTTTCGAATTTGGCCTGAAGCGTCTAGGTCGCCAAACTCAAGCGCTTCGGGCCATTTCCTTTTTTGCGCCCTTAAAAAGGCGCCCTCTATGATCCCGCGCTAATACCTACACCAATCTTAAATCCCTGTGAAGACCGCATTTTTTAGTACGCCCCGCAGGAATTCCTGCGGGGCGTACTAATTACGACGGGGTGTCATAATTCCTGCGGGGCGTAATTTTCAATGCGCCCCGCAGGAAAAAGTGCGGGGTGTGAGAATAAATGCGGGGTGCGATATTTTCTGCGCCCCGCATTTATTGTTACGGGGTGCATCAAAAACTGCGGGGTGCAAAAATAAATGCACCCCGCAGTAATTATTGCGGGGTGCATTTATTCCTGCGGGGTGTGATAAATCCTACGCCCCGCAGAAATCACGGGCAATTCTCTGTTAAAGCATTGATTCTAAAGGGAAGCAGTGGGTAGGGACTAGGCTCACTCGGCGTCGAGTATGACGCGATACCTGGTTCCGAGGCGATCCAGGTTGGAGTATTCGGCGACTTTTTCGATCAAGCCCAGTTCCCTGAGGCTGCGGAGGACCAGTTGGGTCTGGCGCTCTCGGAGCTCTGCCGCCTGCATTAGCTGGGGAATTTTAACGTAACAGGCGTCACCGCCGGCCTCACGGCACATGCCGAGCATCGCCCTCAGAACTTTCACCTCGCCCTTGCTCAGACGGTGCTTTCTCTTCCACCTGTCGAGTAACTCGGCGTCGCCGTCGGGGGGGGCGGAAAGCGCCGCCGCGGCCCTGCGCCGGGGCGTGCGGGCTGCCGTTTCCGGGGGGCCGGCCGTTGGGACGGCTTCGGGATGGACGGGCGCCGCGGGCCCGGCTTCCTGAGCGGCGACCGATTCATTTCGGGGGAAGGGAACCGGGCTGGCGGGCAGCGTTTGCTCGGAAATTTCGGCGACGGACGCGGCCGGTGTCGGCGTGGCGGCAGTCTCTTCGACATCCGGCCGGGGCTGTTCGACGACCGCGGGGGGCTCAGGGGATTCGACGGACAGTGTCGGGGCGACCTCGCCCTGCCCCTCTGATTCCCGGGTCTGCCTGTCGTAGTCGGCGAAAAGCCTGTCGAGATAGCTCCCGTCGATCGGCGGGGCCTCTTTTCTGGGGATGG
>WUUC01171394.1_pt1 | contig 30701 bp, 20 predicted proteins | sample 6278441 | NCBI WGS metagenome assembly WUUC01 (sample SAMN13675441, study PRJNA597444) | soil metagenome | isolation source: soil | place: USA: Washington | collected 2017-10 | reverse complement strand
CTCTCTTTCTCTCTTTCTCTCTTCTCTCTTTCTCTCTTTCTCTCTTTCTCTCTTTCTCTCTTTCTCTCTTCTCTCTCGCTCGGATCTCGGGAAGAGCCCGCGATCTCCACGGGCCGACGATCCACGTAAGCAAGCCGCGGGGGCTTGCGTCCTTCGGCGGCTATTGATATTGAGAATGCGTCTCAACAACAACTAGAGCGTACGGAGGTCAGCGTGAGAAGAAGACCGGAGTGCCAGCGGCAATGCCTGATCGAAGGCGCCCTCGCCAAAGTGGAACAGTGCAGTTGCGGGATGATCCACGTGACCGCGGGACCTCTCACCGTGCGGCTCGACCCGCAAGCCTTCGAGTCGATCGCTTCCACCTTCGCCGCCGGCGCGGATCGCTTGCGAAAACGCGCCTCCTCGATGCTCCCCTCATGATGAACCTCAGCGAACAAAAAGATCAGGAACCTCGGTGCGATGTCCGCTGTGTCTGCGGCTCGCTGGTCGCGAAATTGGTGCCGAGCGGGGTCGAGCTCCGTTGCCGGCGCTGCAAACGAACCTTCGTCGTCCCGGTGATCAAGGAGGAGGAGGCCGCGAGTCCCGACGGAGCGCATCGTGAATGAGCAGTTGCCGGCCGGTGTGCTTCTCGATATTGAGAATCACTTTCAATATCAGGAGCTGCTCCCCTTCATGCGCCGATCTCATCTGATGTTCCCATTCTTAGCGCTGGCGACGTCCTGCGGCGGCGAGCCACCCATGGATCCCGAGCTGATCATCGTTCGCGAAGATCCGACCGATCTTCCGCTTCGCGACATCTCCGATGAGCTTCGCGTCCGCTTCGACGAAGGCGACGCGCTCTTCGAACAGATCTTTCGGCCCACCCAAGGGCTCGGCCCGCTCTACATCCGCCACGCGTGCGGCTCCTGCCACGAGGACGACAGAAAAGGTCCGGGCTCGGTCACCAAGATGGTGCTGGTCGATGTCGACGGCGCACCGCTTTTGGATCAAAGCGCGCTCCCGTACGGACACACGAAGCGCGATCTGTTGACCGCACCCGCGACGCTCCCCATCGCGCCGCCCGACGACGTCTCCGTGAAAGTTTCGAAGCGCTTCGGCCCCGCCGTGTTCGGACGCGGGTACATAGAAGCGATCGCCGACGAAGAGATCGAACGCGTCGAAGCAGAACAAGCGAAACGCGGCGACGCGATCACCGGACGGATCAACCGCGTTGTCCGCCATTCATTGAAGAACGACGGCGACCTGCTCTTTCAACACGAACGCGGCGAAGGTGAGCTGATCGGACGTTTCGGTTTGAAGGCGCGCATCGCCTCGATCGACGACTTCACCGCCGACGCCTTTCAAGGCGACATGGGCATCACTTCGCCGCTCCGTCCCGACGAGCTGATGAATCCCGAAGGACTTCTCGACGACGCGAAAGTCGGCCTCGACGTCACGCTCGAAACCGTGAACGCGGTGACCGACTACGTGCGCCTCCTCGACATTCCGCGCCGCGAAAAGCTCTCCGAAGACGGCCGCGCAGCGTTTGCGGCCGCCGACTGCGCCGTCTGCCACGTCCCTTCGATGCGGACGCGCGGTGAACACTTCGCCGAAGCGCTTCGCGACATCGACGCTGAGATCTACAGCGACCTGTTGCTCCATGACATGGGCGATGCGCTCGCCGACGGCCTCAACGATGAATCCGCAACTTGGCGTGAGTGGCGCACGGCTCCCTTGATGGGCCTGCGCCATCTCCGCAACTTTCTCCATGACGGGCGCGCAAAGACGCTCGAAGAAGCGATCGAATTACACGAAGGCCCCGGCTCCGAGGCCAACGATTCGGTCGCTCGTTATCGTGCTTTGAGCGCGGACGATCGCACCGCGCTGTTGGAATTTGTATCTCGTCTCTGAAAAGGTGAAAAATCGCATGCTGATCCAAAGGACAGGTTTCGTTTTGTCTCTCTCGCTTCTCGGTGTCGCCGCCTGCGGCAATGAAGAAGATCCGCCGGTGGAAACGGACTTCGAGAAGCAGTCGTTGCTCGCGGTGAAAACGTACATCACCGGTGAGGTCGACGATTTGGCCGCGGCTGCAGTCGCGCTCAAAGCCGCTGCACCGGACGCGGACGCCGACGGTTGGAGCGCCACCACCGATGCCGCTGCGGTCACCGCGATGAAAGCGGAGTGGAAAAAAGCGCGCATCGCATACGAACGCGTCGAAGGCGCGATCGCAGTGTTGTTCCCGAACCTCGACGTCGCGACCGACGAACGTTACGACGGCTTCCTGGAAGAAGGCCCGGACACGAATCTCTTCGACGCCGAAGGTGTGACCGGCGTGCACGGCATCGAGCGCATCTTGTGGGCCGACTCGCATCCGCCCGAAGTGGTGACCTTCGAGTCGACGTTGACCGGTTACCAAGCGGCCGCCTTTCCGGCGACACAAGCGGAAGCGGAAGCGTTCAAGAACGAGCTGCTCGAGCAGCTGGTGATCGACACCGCGAAGATGAAGGCCGATTTTTCGCCGCTCGCGCTCGACTCTTCGACCGCGTATCGCGGCGTGATCGGCTCCATGGAAGAGCAGCTCGAGAAAGTTTCGCTCGCGCAGACCGGCGAGTCCGAATCGCGCTATGCGGGACACACGCTCGCGGACATGCGCGCAAATCTCGAAGGCGGCGAAGCGACTTTTGCGGCGTTCGAGCCGTGGATCGGCAGCAAAGAGGGTGGAGCCGCGTTGATCACCAAGGTGAAAGCTTCGTTCGCGAACATCCGCGCGGAGTACTCGGTGACCAGCGGAGATTCTATCCCGCCGGTTCCCGCGACCTGGAATCCGGACGATCCGAGCGCGGAAGATCTGATGACGCCGTACGGGAAGTTGTACACGCTGCTGACCACGGAGGCTGATCCGGGGATGGCGACCTCGCTCGTCTCGGTGATGACCGACGGCGCCTCGATGCTCGGCATTCCGACGTTGCCTGAATGAAAAGACTGGTCCTCTTCGGCGCGCTCTCCTTGGTGAGCGCGTGTCTCGATCACGAGCTGCCCCCGGACGGTGATGGTCCGGGGAGCTCGTTCATCGCGCTTCAACGCGACTTCGCCGGATTCGAGAGCTGGAGCTCGTACGATCTCGGCGAGTCGCCGCTCGAAGGCCATCCGCCCGGTGAACGGGTCGCGTTCATCAACCGCACACCGGATCCGGGCTTGGAAGTTTTTCCGGTGGGCACGATGATCGTGAAGACCGCGCAGAGCGGGCCGTTCGAGGACTGGTTGATCCACGCGATGGTGAAGCGCGGCGGCGATTTCAATCGCACCGGCGCAGATGGCTGGGAGTGGTTCGAGCTGAAGTTCTCCGCGTCGCGCCAACCGGTGTTGGTCTGGCGCGGAGAAGTGCCGCCGAACGGAGAGCGTTACGGCTGTCTCGCGGGGACCTGCGAAGACGCGCCTGACTGCAACGGCTGCCACATGGACTCGAAGAGCAACGATTTTGTCGCCGCCCCTTCGTTGATGCTCAACGGATTCTGATGATCTCCCCATATTTGTTTCTTTTGACGGTGACCCAACCGGTCATCGAGCTCCCTACCGACACCAGCAGCACGGCGTCGATCGCCATCGCTGTCCTCGCGGACACGTCGTCCACGAGCGACGTGCTCACCCGCGGCATGCAGGAAGAACGTTTCCACGCCGCGCGCACGGTGATCGGCAGTTACGGCGAGTTTGCGCTCGAGTACCTGTCCGTTGGACCCGATACTCCTTTCGACGGCACTGCGACGGTGCGCCGCCTGGTGTTGTTCGTGGCGCACAACTTCTCCGACGATTTTCGCGGCTACGTGGAAGCGGAGTGGGAAAATGCGATCGCGTGTTCGACCTGCAACGGTTCAGTGGAGATCGAACAAGCGTTCGTCGATTGGCGAGTGCTCGGCGACGATCTCTCGCTGCGCGCGGGCTTGGTGTTGGTGCCCATGGGGATCATCAACCAGTGGCACGAGCCGCCCGTTTATCACGGTGTGGCGCGGCCTCGGTTCGATCAGCTGGTGATCCCTTCGACGTGGCGTGAGCTGGGCATCGGGATCTACGGCACGTTCCTGGAGCTCGGTCGTTACGAGCTGTATCTGATGACGCCGCTCGATGTGGTGGAGCTCGGCCCTGCGGGTTTGGTGAACACACGAACGATCGGCTCGCTCACGCCAATGAACGGCTTCATGTTCACCGGTCGCGCCGAGGTCGAACCGTTGCTCGGCGTGGTGTTCGGCTTCTCCGCGGTCGCGGGCGATCTCGGTGGCGGCAATCGGTTCTTTCGCGAAGACATGTCGCCGAAGAGCCTGAACCTTCCGATCTTCGGTTTCGAAGCGGACGCTCGCTGGCGTCGCTCCGGGCTCGAAGCGCGCGTGGTGGCGGCGACGTTTTTGTTGCCAGAGAGCGGTGCGCTGTTGACGGCGCGGCGCTCCGACGGAAGTTTGTACTTCCCTGATCCTTCGGCCAGTGGTGTCCCTCCGACCCGGATCGCCGGCGCCTACGCCGAAGTCGCGTACGACGTGTTGCGTGTGTTCGCGGAGACCGAGCACGCCTTGTTACCGTTCGTGCGTCTCGAGTGGTACGACACGCAGTCCGCGGTGCCCGATGGTTACGCGCGCGATCCGCGCTTCGGGGTGGTCGAGACAACGTTTGGCCTCACCTACCGGCCGATCGCGCAGGTGGTCTTCAAGATGGACTACGCGCTTCGTGATCGGCGCCTCGGTCTCGACGAAAAACAGCTGAGCTTCGGCTTCGGCTACATGTTCTAGCACTCGCTTTGGTTCACTTGCCCTCGTGCGCATGGCTTCTGCGCACGTGATCGCATGTTTCGCGGTTGGCCCTCTCCTTGAATTAGGTCTTCACAAGCATGTGCAACGGCATTGGCAACCGGAACCCCTTCGCTCCTCAGTCGACGTTCGCTCAGCTCGAGCAGCGTTTGGCGCAGCAGCAGCAGCAGCAGCAGAATCCGCTCGAGCTGTTTCGACAGATGCTCGGGGGTGCAGCTCAAGGCGGACAGCTCGATCCGCAGATGTTGCGGCAAGTGATCGCGCAGCTCGATCGACAGATCGTGCAGCAGCTGCTCGGTGGCCAGCAGCAGCTCGGCGGACAGCAGCCGCTCGGACAGCAGCCGATCTGCGCACCGCAACCGCAGCCGATCTGCGCGCCGCAACCGCAGCCGATCTGCGCGCCGCAGCCGCCGATCTGCGCGCAGCCGCAGCCACAACCCGCGCCTGCACCTCAGCCTGCGCCGGCTCCTGCTCCGGTGAAGATCAAGAAGGCGAAAGAGTGGAATCAGGGAATGGTCGACGCTTCGGGCAAAGAGATCCCGAAGCCCCCGAAGTCGGGCTCGAACGCGCACTACGATAAGAACGGCAACTTCACGAAGTGGACGTCGCCGCTGACGCTCGATCTGAATGGCAACGGCAAAGTCGGTACCACCGCCATGGAAGCGGGCAAGAAGTTCGACATCAACGGCGATGGCAAAGTCGATCAGACCGCGTGGGCGGAGAAGGGCGACGGCGTGCTCGCGTTCGATCGCGATGGCGACGGTGTCGCGGGCAAAGACGGCAAAGAGCTCTTCGGTGACGCGACCGATCTCGGCGACGGCAAAAAACACGCGAACGGCTTCGAGGCTTTGAAGTCGGCTGCGCTCGCCAAGCTCGGCCCGCAAGCGATCGCGGGCGGCTCACTCAAGGGTGATGCGCTCGCGATGCTCGAACGTCCCGTCGCTCAAGGCGGCATCGGGCTCACCGTGATGGTCGACGGCAAACAAGTGCCGCCGTCGCAAGCGGGCATCACCGAGATCAAGCTCGGCTACACCGAAGCCGGAGCGAACGCCGACGAGAACGGCAACCAACACCGGCAAGTCGGTGCGGGCTTCGTCCGCAACGGCCAAGCCGGCAAGATGGACGACGTCTGGTTCCAGAACACTGACCGTTAACGGCGGGACAAGCCCGCCTGCGGTCCTTCGTTCGCTGCGCTCACTGCGCGCTTCGCTTGCTGGGCGGCTTGTCGCGAGCTCGAAGCTCCCTCGAAGGCACCGGTTCCTGTCGGCGCGCGCATCGTGTGCCGACGGAACACCGAAGCGCCCCGCAAGCGAAGCGCGCAGCGTGCGAAGCACGCGTAGTCAACAAGGAGAACAGCGATGCGGGACGAAGCTCAAGAGCTCACGAACCGGAAGCGAGCTCACACGTACTTGAGCGTCGTCCGCAACAAGTCGCGCACGACTTCTTCGACGGCGAGACCTGTCCTTTCGGACGCTTGCCGCAGGCGTTCGTAGTCTTGCGGGCGGAGCGAGATCGTCACGTTGTGCTCGATCTCGTCGAACTGCGAGTTGTTCGTCGTCTCCGGTGATTGGCTCGGCGGCGCCTCGGAGTCGACGACGATCAACGCTGCAGCGCGACCGTTTCCTTTGTTCGACGATCCTTCGGGCGGGGTCTTCGCGCGGCCGACCATCTCGCCGACTTCCATGCCGGGCATCGACGGCTCGACGACGTTCGAGCCCGCGTTCGGCAGCGGGGGAGGCGTGCGCCGTTTTCGTTCGTTCGCAGCGGCAGCGAGCCCTTCACGTTCTTGTTCGATCTCGTCGACGAAGATCTGCTTCATGAAGTTCGCGATATGCGCATTCGAGGGCGCGAACTCCGCTCCGTGCAGCCAGCTCAAGATGTCGAACTGCATCTCGCGCGCATTTTGATAACGCGTATCTCGATCCTTCGAGAGCGCCTTCATCAGGATGTCTTCGATGCCGTCGGGGATGTCTTCGCGAAAATAGGACGGCGGATAGATCTTGCCGTCGATGATCGACTTCAAGATCGCCATCTCGTTTTCGCCGGTGAACATCTTGTAACCGGTGATCCACTCGTAGAGCACGACGCCGAGCGCGAAGATGTCGCTGCGTTCATCGAGCACTTTGCCCATCCCTTGTTCGGGGGACATGTACGCGAGCTTTCCTTTGATCTCACCCGCGCGTGTTTGATCTGTCTGTATGGCGGCCTTCGCGATCCCGAAGTCGAGAATTTTCACATTCCCGTTCCACCCGATGATGATGTTCTCGGGCGTGATGTCGCGATGAACGATGTGTAAAGGGGCGCCGAAGTCGTCTGTCTTCGCATGCGCGTACGACAAGCCGTCGAGCACGCTCGCGGCGATCGACAACGCGTACTCGATCGGAAATTGGATGCCCGCCTTCTCGGCTTTCGGCACCACCCGCGACATGTCGCGTCCGGAGATGTACTCCATGGCGATGAAGTAGCTATTGCTGATCTTCCCCAGGTCGAAGATCTGGACGATGTTCGGGTGCTGGAGCTGAGCCGCGAGCTTGGCCTCGTTCAAGAACATCTTCACGAAGGCTTCTTCGCTGGAGAGATGTGGGCGAATGCGCTTGATCGCGAGTGTCTTCTCGAAGCCTTCAAGTCCCGGCCGTACCGCAAGAAACACTTCGGCCATGCCCCCGACCGCGATGCGTTCGAGGAGCTTATATTTCCCAAACCAGATGGGGCTCCTCCGGGAGACCACGGCGCGCGGACGCTACCACAAAGACACCTGTCGGATACAAATACGAGACGCGTGCATCATTCCGACGCGAATGAAATCGAAGAGAAACGCGATACACAGTTGGAACCAGGGGTTGATCGCGGCGACAGGTGCGCGTAGTTAAGCACCGGGGTCTCTTGGGAGGTTCGATGCGCGCATTTGTTGGCCGAGCGTTCACATTCGTCACTTTTACATCGTTACTGGGTCTGGTCGCTTGCGACGATCCGGTGACCGTCACTGAAGTTAATTACAAGTACGCTGTCGATCCACTACGGATTGACTTCGGCAATGTTCAGATCGGAACGAGCGCGACGCGCGAGTTCTTCATTAGAAACAGCGGCGATCCCGGTGCGCAGTTCTCCGTCGCACTGGAACGAGGTCAGGCTTTTGATGATGCCTTCAGCTTCGCGATCGATCGCGCTGACATCAACTCTGGCGGCGTTTCTCGCGTCACCGTAACGTTCCAACCCACAGAGACAGGTGACCGCGCGGGCAAGCTACGTGTCCTCCCGAACACCGACAAGCTCACCGCGAACGAGGTCGAGATCGTCGGCGTCGGCGTGAGCACCACGCTGATCGCCGAACCGCTGTTGCTCAACTTCGGCAACGTCGTCGTCGGTACAACGGAGACGTTGCAGGTCGAGCTGCGCAACGAGAGCAGCGTCGAGGCGACGATCGAGTACAGCGATCAGAACGACTCGAACGTAAAGCTCTGCGCGGCGGGTGGCAGCGATCCATCGGTCTTCTGCGTCACCTCCCGTGAACGCCCTATTGGTCCGGACCGCAAGTTCACCATCCCGGCAGGCGCGACGACGAAAATCGACGTGTCCTTCGAACCCACCATCGCCGGAACACGTGAGAACGGAAGTTTCGTCCTGAAGGCGTGCCCGCTCCCGGCGTGCGACATCACCATCACTGTCGATGGTTTGGGCATCGAATCGGGCTTCCGCTGCACGCCGCCGAGCATCGACTTCGGGTTCATCAACCCGGGCTCCTGCGCCTCGCGCACCGTGAGCTGCGAGAACATCGCGAACGAACAGGTCACCGTGGTGAGCTGGGAGACGACCAACCGCGTGGGCACCGGCCCGGCGCCTGAGTTCGTCCCGGAGACGCCCATGGTTCAAGTCCTCAACGAGGGTGAGACTGTCGACGTCGACACCACCTACTGCCCGACAGAAGTCGGCAACGACGAAGCGGTCTTGAGCATCGAGACCAACAACGCCGATCCGCGCCTGCGCTTCTTCAGCGTTCAGCTCGAAGGCTCGGGCGGTGGACCGGACATCGACGTCACCCCGCTGACGGTGAACTTCGGCCTCGTTTCCCTGATCGCGCCCGCGCGCCGCACGGTGACCATTCAGAACGTCGGCTACGACGTCCTCAACATCACGGGTATCGAAGCGGACTCCGCGAACACGGGCGCGTTCGAGCTTCAGGATCAGACGCCGACCTCGGCGACGATTCCTGTCGGCGGCTTCCTCGACATCCCGGTGGAGTTCCAACCGGTCGCCGCGGGACCGACGACCACCGATTTGGTGATCAGCTCCGACGATCAGGATGAGAATCCCATTCGCGTCACGCTGATCGGCGAAGGCATCAACCTCCCGCCGTGCTCGTTCCAAGTCCTCCCAGGACAGCTCGCGTTCGGCGTCGTGGCGCGCACGCGCACCTTGGTTCGTTCTTTCGAGATTCAGAACACCGGCGCGAACGATTGTCTCGTGACCTCGGCGCGTCTGGTCGGATCGGATCCGGAGTTCTCGCTGATCGACGGCGACGTGATGTCGCGGATCATTCCGCGCGATTCGTCGATGACCGTCGCGGTGCAGTTCGCTCCGGTGAACGCCGGCGACAGCCAGGGCCAGGTCGAGTTCTCGATCTCCAGCCCGAGCAGCCCGTTCAACACCGTGCAGCTCTCGGGCACCGGCGCGGATGAGACCTTGTTGATCGTGCCGAACGATCTCGACTACGGCGTCATCGGCGTCGGTTGCAACGCTCGTGCGCGTACGGTCACCGTGTACAACACGGGCTCGACGCCGGCACAGATCACTTCGATCGCGCTGCAGGTTCCGGTGAATCCGGCCTTCACGCTCAACTCGGTCCCCGGTCTCCCGGTGACGCTCCAGCCCGGCGGCTCGACGGCGTTCGACGTCGGCTTCCGTGCGGACGCGATCTCTTCGTACGCGGGTGCGGTGGAGATGGTCGCCACGTTCAACAGCCAACAGCAGACGTACGTCATCGGTCTCCTCGGCCGCGGCGATCTCGACGCGACTCAGGTCGACAACTTCGAGCAGCTCGGCAAACCGAAGGTCGACATCCTCTGGGTGATCGACAACTCCGGCTCGATGGGTGAGGAGCAGGCCTCGCTGGCGATGAACTTCCAAGCGTTCATCGAGTTCGCTGAAGCGCAGGAGATCGACTACCAGATCGCCGTGACGACGACCGACGTGGACTCGGGTGGCGAGCAGGGCCGTTTCGTTCCGATCGGTGGCAACAACCGGATCGTGACGCCGCAAACGCAGCCGTCGCCGAACGCTGTGTTCGGCCAGAATTCGAACGTCGGAACGATCGGCTCCGCGTTCGAGCAAGGTCTCGAAGCGGCGTACATGGCGCTGTCACCGCCGGCGATCAACGCCGACAACATGGGCTTCTTGCGGACGGATGCTGTCCTTTCGATCATCTTCGTCTCGGACGAAGTCGATCAGTCACCGCAAACCGTGGACTTTTACACGAACTTCTTCCTGAGCATCAAAGGGTTCAGGAACACCAACTTGTTCAGCGCATCCTCGATCGTCGGCGACACCCCGGGCGGATGCACCGGACCCGGCGGAAACGCGGATGACGGCGCACGTTACGTCGAGGTTTCACGGCGCACCGGCGGCATCTTCCAGTCGATCTGCACGACGGATTGGTCGCGCGCGCTCGAAGAGCTGTCGTCGACGGCGTTTGGTTTCAAATCGCGTTTCTTCCTCTCGAATCAGCCGGTGATCAGCACGGTCGAAGTGTACATCGACGGCGTGATGCTCGAGGGACAGGACCCGTCGGGCCAAGTGAACTGGACCTACGACTATTCGACGAACTCGGTGAACTTCAGCCCCATTGCGACCCCGGAGCCGGGTGCTGAGATCCGCGTCGAATACACGGTCGAGTGCCTCTAAAGGTACCGGCGGAAAAATTGGAGCTTGGCCTCATCATGAATAGAGTCAGGACAGGTATACTCTTCTCGATCATTGGAACTGCGCTCTCGTTTCCGGGAGTTGCAGGTGCCCAAGCCTATGTGAACAGCACGCGCACCGAGCCTTTTGTAGAGCTCGCGAACATCCCGGGAATCACCGGGGTGACGACGTTGACTCTGAGCTCGTCCGACGACGGCCAGGCGACGGTGACGCTGCCGTTCACCTACAACTTCCTCGGTACCAACTTCACCACGGTGAACGTCGGATCGAACGGCTACTTCACCTTCGGTGCGGACAGCGCGAGCTCGCTGAGCAACCTGGTGCCGGGCGACCCGAGCGGCATCAACAACTACATCGCGACGATCTGGGACGACCTGCTTCACCCCGTCACCACGAACGCGCGTTGGGGCGTCGTCGGCACGGCGCCGAACCGCATCGTGTACGTCGAAGGTGGACCGGCGACGCGGTACTCGGCGAGCGGCGGAACGCTGCGCTACCAAATCGCGCTCTACGAAGCGTCCGGTAAGTTCGAGTATCGCGTCACCGGCATTCCGGTGAACGCGCTCTCGGCGACGATCGGATACGAAGGCGCGGGCGGCACCCGTTTTCACAACCCGCTCGCCTGTAGTCCCGACTGCGCCACCGTTCCGAGCGGAACGACCTTCGTGACGGAGTCTCCGTACGAGCTGAGCGGCTCGTTCGCAAACTTCCCGCGGGGTGCGTTCCCGGGAACGACCGTCACCGGAGACATCACGCTGCGCAACGCCGGCACGATGACCGCGACCTCGGTGCTCGCGGATGTCTATCTGTCGACGAACGCGACGCTCGATGCGAGCGACACCGCCGTGGCGTCGATCGGACCCGTGCAGCTCGTGGGGGGCGCCTCGCACATCGAGACCTTGTCGGTGAGCGTTCCCGCCAACTTCCCGCCCGGCGACTACTTCCTCTTGCTCGACATCGACACCGGCGACCTCTACGAGGAGCCGATCGAGTCGAACAACTTGGTCTCCACGCCGTTCGGCACTGCGTACGACCTCCAGCCCACGGCGATCCTCTCGCAGAACACGATCGGTGCGAATCCGGGCGAGCCGATCACCTTCGACGTGACGGTGACGAACCGCGGTGTTCCGTACTCGGGTCCATTGAGCTTGGTCGTGCACGCCTCGCCGGATCAGATCTTCGACATGAACGATCCGCGCATCGGCGACGCCACGGTGACGCTGACCGGCGCCAACAGTGAAGTCGTCGCAGTGACGCTGACGCTGCCGAACCTCGCGCCGGGCTCCTATTACCCGGTGGTGGTCCTCGACAACACGAACGCCATCGTCGAGATGAGCGAGACGAACAACACCTTCGTCGGCGGCACGACGTTCCCCACGGGACCGGACTTCGCGATCACCACGGTGACCGTGCCTGCGCAGGCGATGCCGAATCAGAACGTCAGCATCGTGACGCGGCTCGATTCGGCTGCGGTGCGATACATCGGCCCGGTGACCTACCGTTTGGTCGCATCGCGCGACGCGGTCTACGACACGAACGACACCTTGCTGTCGACGTACACCGTCAACTTCAACCAGGACGACTTCATCGACGACACACGTTTGATCGCGTGGCCGGCGACGCTCGCGCCGGGACGTTATTACGTCGTGGCGACGATCGATCCGTCGAGCGTGTTGGCGGAGCTGAACGAGACGAACAACCACCGCGCGTCGGCGACGACCATCGTCAACGCGCTCGACTTCGGCACCGGAGCTTCGGTGACCTTCACGCCGGTGACGGCGGAAGCGGGCACCGTGGTCACCGTGACCGGCGCATTGACCTCGCTCGGTCTCACGTACACCGGCAACGCGCCGTACCGAATCTATCTGTCACCGGACGACGTGTTCGACTTGGCGGATGATCCGGTGCTCGACGCGACGGTGTTCGTCGCAGGCCTTTCGAGCACGCCGATCTCCACCACGTTCACCGTTCCGCGCGATGTCACGGTGGGTTCGTACCACGTGATCATCGTGGCGGATCCGGCGGACCTCACCGATGAAGCGAACGAGACCAACAACTGGTCCGTCTCCACCGCGCGCCTCAACGTTCAGGGCGCGGATCTCCGCGTCGTGTCGCTCACCGGCGAGGGCACCGCGTTCATTGGCCTTCCGTACAGGGTCAATCTCACGATCCTCAACGATGAGGTTCGCGACGCGCGTGGCTTCCAGTATTCGATCCGCCTCTCGGAGAACGAGATCATCCGCGTCACCGATCCGGAGATCTTCCGCTCGGCGACCACGACGATCGCGGCGGGTGCGACGCAGAGCTTCGTCGACGAGATCGTGCTCCCGGTGACCATGACCAGCACGGTCTACGTGGGCGTGCTGCTCGACATCACCTCGCGCGTTCCGGAGACCAGCGAAGCGAACAACATCGGCGTCATCCAGCACCCGATCCTGGTCGTGGATCCGATCCCGAACCTCACGGGTGAGCTGATCGAAACGGCGACGGCGGCGGCGGCGGGCGAACAGCTCGCGGTGACGCGCATCTTGATGAACGACGGTGTCTTCGGCGCGAACGCGTTCGAGTACTCGTACTATTTGTCGACCAACCCGACGATCTCCACGGACGACGTTCTGGTGCAGACGTTCACCGGCTCGCTCGCAGAAGACGAAGACGACTTCTCGATCGATCTGATGAACATTCCCTCGGATGTCCCCGCGGGCACGTATTATCTTGGTCTGATCATCGACCCGCTCGACCTGGTCAATGAGGTCGATGAAGACGACAACATCATCGTTGGACCGTCGCTCCCGGTGTTCGCCGCGGCGATCGACATCATCACCGACTCGTTGCCCCCGGCGACGATCGGCGTTCCGTACCAAGTCGGCGTCTATGCTTCGGGCGGTGCGCTCGGAATTCAGTGGGCCGTGTCGGTGGGCAGCTTGCCCGCGGGCCTGACCCTCGATTCCGTTACGGGCATCATCATGGGCACGCCGACGGAAGAAGGACTGTTCACCTTCACGCTGCGCGCGCTCTCGGGCACCGCGTATTCGGACAAGACGTACAACCTGCGGGTCGCGGCTCCGACAGTGCAGTTGGCGATCGCGTCGGGCTCACTTCCGACGGCGATCGTGGGTCGTGAGTATTCGGCCACGCTCGTCGCGGTCGGCGGTCTCGTTCCGTACACCTGGGCACCGGCTTCGGTGACTGCGGTGCCGGCGGGCCTGACGCTTTCGCCCGAAGGTGTGTTGTCCGGAATTCCGCAAGCGCCGGGACGTGCGCGCATGATCGTGCGTGTCACGGACGCGCTCGGCAATGTCGCGAGCAAGGATCTGGCGATCAACATCATCACCGCGGACCAGACGTTGGTGATCACGCAGCTCCCGTTGCCGACGGCGATCGTCGGACTGCCGTACTGCGGTGACGAAGCGATCATGCTCGAAGCGATGGGCGGAATCGATCCGTACTCGTGGTCGATCGTCGGCGACAGTGCCCCGGGCATGTCGCTCTCGCCGGAAGGTGCGCTCTGCGGCACGCCGGAGCTGGCGGGAAGCTTCCCACTCGAGATTCGGGTTCAAGACACGACGGGCTTGTTCGATACGGCGTTGTTCATCCTCGAAGTGGACAGCGGCAATGACCTGGCGATCGCCACGTTCCAATTGCCGGCCGGCAAAGTCGGAGTCGACTACTCGCAAGAGATCACGGCGGTGCGCGGCATGGAGCCGTTCACGTTCAGCTTGGTCCCGGGTGCGGGCTCGCTTCCGACGGGGCTGACGTTCGACAACGGAGTTGTCTCCGGTAAGCCGACCGCAGCGGGTGTCTTCGCCTTCCAGGTTCAGGTCGTCGATGTGCAGTTGAGGAGCGATGTCCAGTCGCTCTCGATCAACATCGAGGAAGCGGATCCGGTCACCGGCGGCGAGGGCGATGGATGCAGCTGCGAAGCGACGAACGCCGACAGCCGCAACAACGGAGGCACGATGATCGCGTTGTTGGCGATCGGTGCGCTCCTCTCGTTTCGCATCTCGCGGCGTCGCGGTGTTGCGGCGGTGTTCGCGGTTGCGCTTGCGGCGGCGCCGGTCTCGGCGAAGGCGCAGGTTCAGGTTCCGGGCACGCCGTACTTGAAGTCGCAGACGGCGCATACCTATGAGCCGTTGGCGAATCCTACGGCGCTTCAGTTTGCGGATCCCGACGAAGGAGAAGTGGTGGTGAACCTCCCGTTCACCTTCAAGTTCTACGACGCGGATTATTCGCAGGTGACGGTCGGCGCGAACGGCATGATCGGCATGGGTACGGTCGCGGCGATCAGCTTCTCGAATCAGACGATCAACTCGAGCGCGCTCCATAACTTCATCTCGCCGTTCTGGGACGATCTCGAGATCAACCCGGCCGGTTCGATCAACCAGGCGATCCTCGGCAGCGCGCCGAATCGTATCTTGGTGATCGAGTGGCGCGATGTCGGCCGCTTTCTGAACACCGCCGTCTCTTTGAACATGCAGGTTCGCATTCACGAAGGCGGCGGCGGTTTGATCCAAGTGGACTACGGAACGATCACCGGCACCGGCTGGTCGGCGACCATGGGCGTCGAGGATGCAGCGGGCGGCCGCGGCATCTTCTTCGCGAGCAATGCGTGCAACGCGACGTGCACACAGACGGAGTTTCCGACCAATCAGCGCATCGAGATCGTCCAAGATCCGGGCATCGAGCTGGTCGCGCTGGCGGTGACCCCGCCGGAGTTCGCGTTTCTCGGAGCTCTCACGCAGGTCCCGGTCACCTTGATGAATCTGCACGGGGAGGTGATCGGCCCTTTTGGCGTGGCGGTGACAGCATCAACTGACCCTTCGGGCAGTAATGCGGTCACCGTGGGCACGTCCTCGATTACGCTCAACGCCTTTCAGAGCGCGACCGTCAATGTTCCGTCTGTGTTCCCGGCTTCGTTCGGTGAGAGCGTCGTCTATGTCAGCTTGGTCGTCGATCCCTCGAACGGAGTTCCTGAGGTCAACGAGAGCAACAATCGCGTATCGAATCCGACGGGCGTACGTTTGCTCCAAGGCAAACCTGATCTGGCGATCACTCGCGTCCTCACCTCGGTCACCAACGTGACTGCGGGCGAGACCGTGCCGCTGACCGTTCGCGTGACGAACGTTGGTGGAGAGCCGGCGGCGAACGTGAACGTCGCGGTGATGTTGACGACGAACCCTGTGGTGTCACCGCAGGACGCGGAGATGTCGACGTTCAACGTGTCGCTGCAGGCTGGTGAATTCGACGAGCGGACCATCGACGTGTTGATCCCGGCGAATGCCAGCTCGGGCGTGTTCCGCCTGGGCGCGCTGGCCGATCCGGAGAACGCGGTCGATGAGCTCTCGGAGTCGAACAATGGACGTGCGGCGTCGACCGATCTGGTCGTCACCGGCGGCAACGTAGCGATCGTGACCACGTTGCTTCCCGCGGGCTACATTCGGCAATCGTATGTCGGACTGTTGGTCGCGGTCGGCGGTTCGGCTGATCGGACCTGGTCGATCACGCAGGGTCAGCTCCCGACCGGCCTCGGTCTGGTGGCGCAGTCCGGCGAGATCTACGGGCGTCCGACGCGCGCGGAATCGCAGACCTTCACTGTCCAAGTGGACAGCAACGGCGAGACCGATACGGAGACGTTGACCTTGGTGGTCGTCGCGCCGGAGCAGCCGCTCACGGTGGTGACGCGTGATGTCCCCGCGGCCATCGTTGGCCAAGAGTACAGCTTCCAGATCATCGCCACGGGTGGCGCGGACACTGCGACGCTCACCTGGACCGCGACCGGTCTGCCGGAAGGGATGACGCTCTCGGAGGACGGTTGGCTGAGCGGAACGCCAGCCGAAGCCGCCGACACTCCGATCAGCGTGATGGTCACCGACGGAACCACTCCCGCCGCGCGCGACATCATGTTCCGCGTTCGTGAGAACGCGAACTTGTTGATCGAGCCGGCCCAGATGCCTCCGGCGACCTACGGCCTGCCGTACAGCTTCCAGATCAGCAGCACGGGCGGCGTCCCGCCGATTACGTACCTGATCCAGTTCGGTCAGCTGCCGGTCGGGCTCGAGATGTCGACGGACGGCTTGATCGCCGGAACGCCGATGCAGGTGTCCCAGACGCCGTTCCGTTTCAGCGTGGAAGCGCGTGACTCGGTGGCGGGAACTGCGGCGCGCGATGTGAACACCTTTGAGCTCGTGGTCAACGACGTCGAAGGCTTCACCATCGGCACCGAAACTTTGCCGTTCGCTTACTTGAACGATGGCTACGACGTGCGCGTCATCGCTACAGGTGGAGCGCAGCCGTACACCTGGTCGGTCGATGGTGATCTGCCGCCGGGCCTCGCGACGAGCGCGAATCCGTCGACGAACGAGCTGGTGATCGCGGGCCAACCCACGCAGCTCGGCCAGTATACGTTGACGTTCCGAGCGACCGATGTCGAAGGACGCACGACGACGCGCGCGCTCGCGATCCGCGTCATCGAGGCGGCTCCCGAGCTCCCGGACATGATGATGGATGACGGTGGTTGCGGATGTTCGACGTCCGAAAACCGCGGCTCGTTTGGCGCAAGCGGGCTCGCCCTGTTCGCGTTGGCCGCGCTATTTTTGGCTCGTCGCAAGTAGCCTTCGAGGCGGAAAGGTTCGGATTCGATGCTCGCAGTCCGTGCAGGATTTTCGATTCTTGCGCTGGCGGCAACGCTGGTTCCTGTGTCTGCGTTCGCGCAGACGCAGGTCCCTGGCACGCCGTACACGCGCTTTCAAGCAGCACATCCTTTTGTCCCGCTGAGCGCGCCGATGGCGCTCAGTTTCAGCAGCACCGACGACGGAACCGTCAATCTGACGTTGCCGTTCCCGTTCAAGTATTACGAGAACGAGGTCACGCAGATCACCGTCGGAGTGAACGGCCCGATCGTCATGTCTACGGGCGCAGCGATTACGTACGCCAATCAAACGATCGGCAGCAGCGCGTTGAACGGTTTTATCGCTCCGTGGTGGGATGATCTCAGCGTCTCCTCGGGGTCGATCAGCACGCAGATCGAGGGCGTCGCTCCAGCGCGCGTCTTCGTCGTCGAATGGCGCAACGTTCCCCGGCTCTCCGGCGGCTCGACGTCGGTGAATATGCAGGTCCGCTTTCACGAAGGTGGCGCGGGCCTGCTGCAGATCGACTACGGCACCCTCGGCGGTGCGGCCGCGGATTGGACCGCGTCGATGGGGATGGAAGATCAGGCGGGCGGCCGGCCGATCCTCTTCTCGGCGGCGGCCTGCGGCACTTCGTGCACGGTGGCGAACTGGCCGACCGACACGCGCATCGAGCTGGTCCAAGACCCGGGCGTCGAGCTGGTCGCGTTGAGCGTCGACGGTCCCGAGCTCGCGTTCCTCGGCGCGCAGACGCAGATCCCGGTCGGCGTGATGAACCTGCACGGACAAGTGATCGGGCCGTTTCAAGTCCAGGTGACGGCTTCGACTGATCCTTTGGGCAGTAACGCGGTGGTCATCGGAACCTCGACGATCACGCTGAACGCGTTCCAGAACACGACCGTCAACGTGACCTCGGTGTTCCCGCAGTCCTTCGGCGAGAGCGTGGTCTATCTCGGCTTGATCGTCGATCCCTTGAACGGGGTCCCCGAGGTGAACGAGAGCAACAACCGCGCAAACAGCACGGAAGGTGTCCGTCTGTTGATCGGCAAACCTGATCTGGCGATCACCCGCGTGCTCACTTCGGTGACCAGCGTGACCGCCGGCGACACGGTTCCGCTGACGCTTCGCGTGACGAACGTCGGTGGTGAGCCGGCGCAGAACGTGAACATCGCGGTGATGTTGACGACGAACCCTGTCGTGTCGCCGCAGGACGCCGAGCTGACCACGTTCAACGTTTCGCTCCAGCCGGGCGAGCATGATGAGCGCGTGGTCGACGTGTTGATCCCGTCGAACGCCAGCTCGGGCGTGTTCCGCTTGGGCGCGCTCGCCGATCCGGACAACGCGCTCGACGAGCTCTCCGAGTCGAACAACGGCCGCGCCGCTTCGACGGAGCTCATCGTCACCGGCGGCAACATCGCGATCGTCACCACGCTGCTCCCTTCGGGCTACGTACGGCAGTCGTATGTCGGCCTCGTCGTCGCGGTCGGCGGCGGAACGGATCGGCAGTGGACGATCACCCAGGGCACGCTCCCGGTCGGTCTCGGTTTGGAGCCGCAGAGCGGCCAGATCTATGGCCGTCCGACGCGTGCGGAGACGCAGACCTTCACTGTCCAAGTGGAGAGCAACGGCGACACCGACACCGAGACCTTGACCCTGACCGTGGTCGAGCCGGAAGAGCCGCTCACCGTCGTCACGCGGGACGTGCCGCGGGCCATCGTTGGCCAAGAGTACAGCTTCCAGCTGGTCGCGACCGGCGGTGCCGATACCTCGACGTTGACCTGGAGCGCGACGGGCCTCGCGGCAGGGATGGAGATGGCGGCGGACGGCTGGTTGGCCGGGACGCCGTCGGAAGCGGGCGACTCGACGTTCACCGTGACGGTGAGCGACGGGACGAGTATGGCGACTCGCGAGATCACCTTCAGCGTCAGCGAGAATGCGAACCTGTTGATCGCCCCTGCGGAGATGCCGCCGGCGACGTACGGAATGCCGTACAGCTTCCAGATCACCAGCACCGGCGGCGTCCAGCCGATCACGTATCTGATCCAATTCGGTCAGCTGCCGATCGGGCTCGAGATGTCGACGGACGGTTTGATCTCGGGAACGCCGATGCAGGTGTCGCGGGATCCGTTCCGGTTCAGCGTGGAAGCGCGTGATTCGGCGGCGGGAACTGCGGCGCGCGACGTGAACACCTTCGAGCTTGTAGTCAACGACGTCGATGGTTTCACCATCAGCACCGAGTCTTTGCCGCTCGCGTATCTGAACGAAGGTTACGACGTGCGTGTCGCCGCGACCGGTGGCGCACAGCCGTACACTTGGTCGGTCGACGGCGACCTGCCGCCGGGCCTTTCGACCAGCGCGAACCCGTCGACGAATGAGCTGGTGATCGCCGGGCAGACTTCGCAGCTCGGGCAATACACGCTGACGTTCCGCGTGTCGGATGCAGAGGGCCGCACGGCGACGCGCGCGCTCGCCATCCGCGTGATCGAACGTCCGCCGATGTTGGCCGAGAACACCGACGACGGTGGCTGCGGATGTGCCTCGACCGAAGACCCAGGTTCTTTCGGCGGCGCCTTCGCGCTCCTCGCGCTCGGCGCGCTCTTCATCCTGCGCAAAAGATCTTAGCGCTCTGTCCCCGCTCCCCGCATCAATCTAAGTCGTAGCTTCAGGTCATCCCGCTGCAACCGATTTGCAGTGTTAGATGATCTCTTTCGATGAAGACGGCGACGGCGTCCTGAACGCGGACGACAACTGCCCCGACCAAGGCAATCCCGAGCAAGAAGACGCGGACCGCGACGGCGTCGGCGATCATTGTGATTCGCTGACGGTGCTTCATCCGAAGCTCCAGGCGGTGGTGCTCGAAAGCGGCGCCGGCGATCGCGTCGTGCCTCATGTCGCGATGTTCGTTCGCGAAGAAATCGTGGTCCTCCCGTCAAGTCGCTCGGAGACCTTGTCGCAGATCGCAGAGCCGCCGGCCTCGTGTGCGAGCACGGCTCCCGATGCGGGCGGCGCGCTTCCCTTGTTGTTCGCCGGAGCCGTGTTTTTCGCGATCAAGCGCGCGCGGCGCTTCTTCGTCCTCGGACTGCTGCTGCTCTCGGTCGACGTCGCCTTCGCGAAGGGACCGTTCGTGGTGATGGACGATTCGAACAACACCATCACGCCGCTGGTGATCGAAGAGACGGTCAGTCGCGCAGCCGACAAGACCGGTACCGCGCTCGCTCGGGCCGGCAAGCGAAGCGCGCAGAGAGCGCAGCGAACGTAGGCCCGCAGGCGGACTTGCTCCGCCGTTAACGGGGTAAGGGCCGCGGAGCGCCATTTCTCGAACAAGACAATCGCCTGAGGCCGCCAAGCTCGATCGACGCTCGCTCCTGTCCCGTCATGCCTCGCCTGCGACGCGGAGGCGTTTTGCCTCGGCAGAACAACCTTGCGCACGCAGGTTTTGCGGGCGATCGAAGGGGAGAGCTTTCACGTGGCGAGCAATTCTCTCGACAGCGCAACTTTAGCGCGCCGGCTCTTGATCGCAGTCTTCACTCCGGTCCTCGTCTTGGTGATCGCTGGAGCTCTCCTCGCGTACCAATTGAACGAGACGAGCAACCACTACACGACTGTGTCTCGCACCCAGTCGGTGATCGAGAGAGCGGTCAGCACCGAACGTCTCATCATCGAGCAGGAGTCTGCGCTTCGCGGCTATCTACTCACGCACGACCGCACCTTTTTGACGCCGTTCGAAAGCTCTCGCGCGACGGTCACGCTCGAAGAGATGCGTTCCTTGGTGGAGGGCAATCCGCAACAAGTCGAACGCGCCGACAACATCCGCGGGCGGCACGCCGAATGGTTGAACCTCGCGACGCGCGCCGCGACCTCGACGAACACACAGCTCGAGGGCGAGTCGATGCCGACCCGCATTCGTGCGGCGAAGATGGCCGAAGTGCGCGCGTTGATCGCGCGTTTCATGGAGATCGAACGAACGTTTTTGGCGGCGCGCGAGGCCGAGGTCGAGAGCTCCACGCGCAGCACGGGAATCGCTTTCGTCCTTTGTTTCGGAGCGGTCGCGCTGATCATCGCGCTCTTCACCCGCAAACAGCTCACCAGCGTCGCCGGCGATTTCAGCATCGCGCTCGCCGAATCGCGGAGCGCAAAAGGCGCGCTGGAGAACGATGCTTGGTTGCGACAAGGGCTCGCCCGCGTCACCGAAGCGTTGCTCTCGGATCCGACGGTGGAGCAGCTCGGCCCGCGTGCGTTGACCGCTTTGTGCGATCACGTGAACGCGGCCGGCGGCGCCTTCTTCTTGAAGTTGCCCGACGGCCTGATGCGTTCTGCGGTCTACGGCTTGGAGACCACGGAAGCCGGTCCGGAGCGTTACGCTTCGGGCGAAGGTTTGGTCGGGAAAGCGGACATCGCCAATGCGGTGGTGCGCGTTCGTGACGTCACCGCCGATACAATGCGATTTCGTTCGGCGCTCTCGCAGGGGCACGCCGGGGAGCTGGTCTTCGTACCCGCTCGGGCCGACGGCCGCACGCGCGCGATCTTGGAGCTCGGCTTCTTGCGCGCGGTCGACGAGCGCACCTTGCAGCTCTTGGAGCGCGTCGGCGAGCCGATCGCCACGGCGGTTCGTGTCGCAGAGCAGAATCAGCGCCTCCGAGAGCTGCTCGAAGAGTCGCAGCGCCTCTCCGAAGAGCTACAGACTCAACAAGAAGAGCTGCGCGTCTCGAACGAAGAGCTGGAGCAACAGAGCTCCGCATTGCGGGCCGCACAACGGTCCCTCGAGGAGCGTCAATCCGCGCTCGAAGAGACGAACGTCTCTTTGGAAGAACAAAAACATCGTCTCGAAGCGACGCAGCGAGAGCTGGTGTCGAAGGCGGGCGAGGTCGAACGCGCGAGCCAATACAAGTCCGAGTTTTTGGCGAACATGTCGCACGAGCTGCGCACGCCGCTGAACAGCTCGCTGATCCTCGCGAAGCTGCTCGCGGACAACAAACTGGGAAATCTGACCGCCGAACAGGTGAAGTTCGCGGACACCATTTACAGCGCGGGCAACGATCTGCTCTCCTTGATCAACGACATCCTCGATCTCGCGCGCATCGAAGCGGGCCGCATGGAGATCCGTCCGACGGACATCGCGCTCACCAAGTTGATCGATCCGATCGTTCGGACGGTGGAGCCAATCGCCAAGGATCGAAAGCTCGAGCTCTTCGTGCGCGTGTCGGCGGGTGTACCGCAGTCGATCGACACCGACGTACAGCGCGCGCAGCAGGTCTTGAAGAACTTGCTCTCGAACGCGCTCAAGTTCACTGAAAACGGATCGGTGACGCTGGAGGTCGCACGCGAAGGTGACCGCGTCGCGTTCCGGGTGATCGACACCGGAATCGGCATCCCCAAAGAACAACAAGACGTCATCTTCGAAGCGTTCCGCCAAGCGGACGGCACCACCAACCGCAAATACGGCGGCACCGGTCTCGGTTTGTCGATCTCGCGCGAGCTGGCCCGCGTCCTCGGCGGTGATGTCACGGTCCGCAGCGAACCCGGCAAAGGCAGCACCTTCACGCTCTATCTTCCCGCCGGAGCTGCGCCGAAAACGTCGGTGGCGGAGTCGAACGCACCGAAAAAGCCGGCGAAGAAACAAGCGGAAGCGCAAGCGTTCGGCGACGACCCGAGGAATCTCAACGGCGCGCGCCGCTTGTTGGTCGTGGAAGACGACGCAAATTTCGCGAAGATCCTCGTCGATCTCGCGCACGAGCTCGACTTCCGCTGCGTGGTCGCCGACACCGCGGACGACGGCGTGCGTCTCGCGCAAGAGGTCCACCCGAACGCGGTCATCCTCGACATGAATCTGCCGGATCATCCCGGCCTCTCGGTGCTCGATCGCTTGAAGCGAAATCCGAGCACGCGCCACATCCCGGTGCACGTCGTGTCCGTCGCCGATTACTCCAAAGAGGCGATGGCTATGGGCGCTGTCGGTTACATGTTCAAACCGGTGGCGCGCGAGACGTTGATCTCCGCGCTGAAGAACGTGGAGACGCGACTTTCGACGCGCGTGCGCCGCGTCTTGGTCGTCGAAGATGATCCCGTGCAGAATGAAAGCATCTGCGCGCTGCTCGGCGGCGACGGCGTGGAGACGGTGTCGGTCGACGGCTTGGAAGGCGCGCTCGCAGCGTTAAAAAACTCGAGCTTCGACTGCGTGGTCACCGATCTTTCGCTGAAAGACGGCTCCGGCTTCGAGCTGCTCGCGAAGATGGCCGAGGAAGAAACCACCTCGTTTCCGCCGGTGATCGTCTATACCGGCCGCCAGCTGACGATCGAAGAGGAGGAGCGCCTCCGCAAATACTCCAGCTCGATCATCGTCAAAGGCGCACGTTCGCCGGAGCGCCTGCTCGACGAAGTGACCTTGTTCTTACATCAGGTCGAATCGGAGCTCCCGGCGGAGCGGCAGCGAATGCTCGCCAAAGCCCGCGATCGCGAAGCGGTATTCGAGGATCGCCGCATCCTGATCGTCGAGGACGACGTACGAAACATCTTCGCGCTCTCCAGCGTCCTCGAGCCGAAAGGGGCGAGGTTGACGATCGCGCGAAACGGCTTAGAAGCGCTCGCGGTTCTCGACAAGGAGAAGGTCGATCTCGTGCTCATGGACATCATGATGCCGGAGATGGACGGCATGGAAGCGATGCGCCGCATTCGTCAAAATCCTGGGCTGCAGAAGTTGCCGATCATCGCCCTGACCGCAAAGGCGATGAAGGACGATCAAGAGAAGTGTCTCGCGGCCGGCGCGAATGACTACGTCTCCAAACCGCTCGACGTGGAGATGTTGCTCTCGCTGCTCCGCGTGTGGATGCCGAAATGAACGTCGTCGGCGAGCGCGAACGCGAGATCGAGATCCGTCTCTTGCTCGAGGCGATCTATCTCCGTTTTCACCACGACTTCCGCGACTACTCCATGGCTTCGTTGAAGCGGCGCATAGAACAAGCGCGCGAGGCGCTCAGCTGCTCGACGATCTCCGCGCTGCAAGAGCGCGTGCTCCACGATCCTCCGGCGTTCGCCTCGCTGCTCCAGTACCTCACCGTGCCGGTGAGCGATCTGTTCCGCGATCCCTCGTTCTACCGTTCGATGCGCCAGCGGGTCGTACCCGAGCTGTTGACCTATCCCTCGCTGCGCATTTGGATCGCCGGCTGCTCCACCGGCGAAGAAGTCTACTCCATGGCCATCCTGCTCAAGGAGGAGGGCCTGCTCGATCGCACGCGGATCTACGCGACCGACGTCAATCCGGAGTCGCTCCGAAAAGCAGAAGCGGGCATCTTCTCGATCGATCGCATCCCGGCCTTCACTGAGAATCATCGCGCGTCGGGCGGTAAAGGCTCGCTCTCCGAATATTACAACGCCGCGTACAGCGCCGCGGTGTTCGATCGCTCGCTGCGTTCGCGCGTCGTCTTCTCCGATCACAGCTTGGCGACGGATAGCGTGTTCGCCGAAGTGCACCTCGTCTCGTGTCGCAACGTGCTCATCTACTTCAACCGCACGCTGCAAGAGCGCGCGATCGGCTTGTTCAAAGAAGCTTTGGTGCGCCGCGGATTCTTCGGAATGGGCTCGAAGGAGAGCCTGCTGTTGTCGAAATGGAGCTCTTCCTTCACCGAAGTCGCCGCGGAGGACCGATGGTACCAGCGGATCTGAAGCTCGATCGCGAGTTCGATGCGGTGGTGATCGGCGGGTCTGCAGGGGCGATCGATGCGCTCGCGGAGCTGCTCCCGGCGCTTCCGAAATCGGAGCGCACCGCGGTGATCGTGGTGGTCCATCTGCCGGCGAATCAGAAGAGCTTGATGGTGGAAATCTTCAAGCCGCGGTGTACACCCGTGGTGCGCGAAGCCGAGGATAAATCACCGGTCGAGCTCGGCACGATCTGGTTTGCACCGCCGGACTATCACTTGTTGATCGAAAGCGACCGCACCTTCGCCTTGTCGATCGACGCGCACGTATGTTTTTCGCGTCCTGCCATCGACGTGTTGTTCGAATCCGCCGCCGCGGTGTACGGGGAACGGCTCTTGGGAATCGTGCTGACGGGTGCGAGCAGAGACGGCGCTCACGGAGCGAAAGCGATCAGAGAAAGAGGCGGCACAGTGATCGTACAGGACCCGGAGGAAGCGGCGACCGGCATTATGCCGAAAGCCGCGATCGAAGAAGCGAATCCTCAATGGGTCACGTCACTCGCGGGCATCACGCGCGCGCTCGCCGATAGTCTGTCGAAGAAACGCGAGTCGAGGGAGCAGGGATGAAACCTACGAGCTCAAAACCAAAGTTTTTGCTCGTCGATGACATCGAGGAGAATCTGATCGCGCTCGAAGCTCTGCTCGAACGCGACGATCTCGAGATCTTGAAAGCGCGCTCCGCCCGCGCTGCGCTCGAGCTGCTCCTGGTACACGACATTGCGCTCGCGTTGATCGACGTTCACATGCCGGACATGGACGGCTTCGAGCTCGCGGAGCTGATGCGCGGTACCGAGCGTACGCGGCATGTTCCGATCATCTTCCTCACGGCGAGCACCAGCGAAGCGCAACGCATGTTCCAAGGTTACGATGCCGGCGCGGTCGACTTCTTGTTCAAGCCGATCGAACCGCGCATCTTGCGCCACAAAGCGAACGTCTTCTTCGACCTCGCGATGAAACGCGCGCAGCTCGAAGAGACGTTGCGGATGAACGAGCTGTTCGTCGCGGCGGTGAGCCACGATCTGCGAAATCCACTCTCGGCGATCGGCATGGGCGTCGAATATCTCGCGCTTCCCGGCACGGCTGATCGCGCGCAACAGACTTTGGTGCGCCTCAAGTCGAGCGTGCGACGGATGGGCGCGATCATCGACGAGCTCCACGACCTCGCGCGTGCTCGTCTGGGCGGCGGCATTCCGCTCGAACGCGCCTCGGCCGATATCTCGGAAGCTCTTTCGCGCGCGTTGGCGGAACAACAAGCGATCAACGATCGCCGGCAATTTTTGGTGGAGAAGCAAGGTGATCTTTCGGGCAGGTTCGACAGCAAACAACTCGAGCGCGTCTTCTCGAACTTGATCGGCAACGCCTCACGTTACGGCGATCCGAGCTCACCGGTGCGCGTGGTGCTCGACGGCAACGGAAGCGACATCGAAGTGTCGGTGCACAATGCGGGGTCGATCCCCAAAGAGCTGTTGCCGGTGTTGTTCGATCCGTTCCGTTCGCGCCTCGAGCGACGCCGTCCCGCGGAAGGTCTCGGTCTCGGTTTGTACATCGTGCGGCAGATCGTCGTCGCGCACGGCGGAGACGTCGAGGTCATCTCCAACGAGAGTGAAGGGACGACGTTCCGCTTCAGTTTGCCGCGAAAAGAACCGGTACCCGTGGTCACTCCGTAATCGCCACCACGACGGCGGCGAAAGCGAAGACACAGAACGCGACAGTGAACACGGAGATCAATGTCAGCCGCAACAATTTGCGCGGCAGGCTGACGGGGCGATCGAGCTCGATCGGATCTTCGAGATGCGGCACTAAAAAGTTCCTTTGAGCGAATCGATCTCTTCGAGCCAAGCCGCGTGCGCGGTGAGCTGCGCGGCGTTCTTTCGGCCGACCTCACCCGAGCCTTCGATCGCTTTGGCGAGCGCGCGGTAGTCGCAGATGTCGCGGCCGGCGAGCTCACCCCCGATGTCACCGATCGGTTTTTGTTTGTAGCGCTTCACTTCCAAGGTCTTCGCGGTGACCGAAGGAGGGCAGGGCACTTCGCGCGGGATGATCGGACCTGCCGCGGGGATCGGCCCGTAGCCGCCGGATTGGCGAGAGCTGGGGATCAAGAGACGGCGCGCGACGATGCGGCGTCCCCAGAGCTGCTTCATTCCGTCGACGACGACGCCGCGGCCGCTGACGGAATGCGTGAGCTGCGAGCCGCCCATGTAGACGACGACGTGGTTCGGAACGCCGGCGCGATCGATGTAGAAGATGAGATCGCCCGGAACCCAGTGTTGTTCAGGGCGATCGGCGGTGACGGGGAGATCGGCCCCGAGGTTGATCTGATCGCGCGTCGTGCGCGGGAGCTCGACGCCGAACAGCTCGCGGTACATCTCGCGAAGGTAGGCAGAACAGTCGAGGCCGGCGCGTGAATCGCCGCCCCAAAGATATGGTGTCCCCAGCCAACGATTGGCGAAGGTCCGAATCCGCGCCGCTACGCTGCCGCCCGCGGTAGAACCAAGCGCGGCACCCGCGACGCACACGGTCGCGAGCGCGATCACCAGGAGCGGGCGCCGCATTGGCGCTATCCTAGTTCTGATTCGTGTGATTGACCACTTAGGGTGGGTTTGTTAAGTCGCGCACGAGACTCGAAAGAGACCGAGCATGTATAAAAAAGGCACTCAACGTATCGCCGTTATTTCGCTCCTCTCGCTGGGCACCCTCGTGCGCTGTGATTGCGAGGAGGTCACCTTCCAGGCTGCTGCGAAGTACACGCCGGAGGCCGTGCTCGACTTCGGGAACGTCGCCGTGACGACGGAGAAGACGCTCGACATCAGCGTCCTCAACGAAGGCTCTGCAGGTTTGTTCCTCATCTCGGCGGCGGTGGCCGCGAATCCGGAGAAGTGGCGCCTGAGGTTCGAGCCCGAGCTCGATCCTTCGATGGCCGTCGGTCTCAGCCCGGCGCGGACCGCGTCGATCTCGGTGACCTATCGCCCGTGTCCCGAGGCTTGGGAGACGCGGACGATCGGCGGGCAGATGGTCGACCTTCCGAAGGAAGGCTTCAACTTCGCGGACTGCACCACGGAAGCGGTCGACTCGACGGATCTGACGATCGTCGAGAAAGACACCATCGACGGCACGCAGCGCATCACCCTGTCCGCAAGGCCAGTGGCGCCTCCGAACGCGTCCGTGTTCTGTCAAAACGGCTCCGGCACGTGCAACGCGACGGATCCGCAGGTCACGCAATGTATCGCGCAGAACTTCGGCGCGGTCACCGGCGGTACGACGCCGTGCGGTTTGGTGGTCGAAGTGCGGAACTCCTTCCGCGACGGGAAAGCGGTCGGCGATCTCGAGATTCAAGGCATCACCATTCAGGTGCAGAACATCGAAGATCTGGTGACCACCGACGGCGTCGATGCCGGCTTCACCGTGCACACGCTCGATGGAACGCCGCTCTCGCCGACGCCGTCGGATCCGTTCTTGGTGAAGATTCCGCAGGGCATGAACGAAGGGCGCGAACGTTTCTTGATCCGCTTCTCGGGCATCGCTTCGGGAACGTGGGACGGACGCCTCGGGCGCAGCATGACCGGTGTCCGTCTGTACACTTCGGATCCGGATAACCCGATCTTGAACTTCGCGGTCAACGGAACGGGCGCAGCGCCGGACATCGATTGGCAGCCGACCTATATGGCTTTCGGTCCGGTGCCGCAGGGCGGTTCGAAGACTTTGACCGCGACGATCACCAACTCGGGCGACGCGGATTTGCGCATCACCAGTATCGGCTTCGCGGTCGATCAGTCGATGAGCAAGTTCAGCTACACCACGGATCGCGGAACGGCGTTCCCCATGGTGCTGACGCCGTTGCCGCCGGGCAATCGCCTCTACGTGCACGTCACGTATTCGCCGCAGGTGTCGGGCCAGGACTCGGACACGCTGGTGATCATTCACAACGACATCAAGGAGAACAACCGCACGGAGATTCCGATCACCGGTGGTGCGATTCCGATCCTCGACGTCGAGCCGGACGGCACCGTGATCTTCCCGATCGGTGCGCCATCGGATCGCCAAGACGTGTTGTTGTCGAACATCGGTTACGGCGATCTGATCGTCCAGCGCATGACGATCACCGGACCTCAGGGCCAGCTTCCGAACGAGTCGGCCGATGACTTCGTGTTTTCGGATGGGTGTTCGAACCCGTGCGAGCGCCAAGTGATGTTGTGTTTTCCGGGTGGGAGCTGCCCGTCGAACACCATCGTCGGCATCGACTATGTAAACAACGACATTTCGAGGACCGACTTCGCGGAGCTGCACATCGAGTCGACGGATCCGGCGAGCCCGGAGTACGTCGTGGTGCTCGCGGCGGAGGACAATCCGTGTTTCTTCCCGCAGCCGATCATCACCGTGGTCGAGCCGACGACCCCGTGCGCGAACCAACCGGTGACGGTCAGCGCCGCGATGAGCGACCCGGGCGGACCGATCGTGAACGGGATGAGCACCGGTACGATCATCGAGTACACTTGGTTTTGGCAGTTCTCCCCGGTGAGCAATCCGCCGTTCAACCCGACGGGCGCGGAGGTGACGACGTTCATCCCGCCGCAGGACGGGGTCTACGTGCTCGGCCTGCATCTGAAGAACGACTGCGGCGCCGTCAGCCGAACGCCCGCCACGGAAACGATCAACGTCGCCGCGACCTGCAATTAGAGGAAGGCGAACGACCCGCGGACGGGTTAGGAGAGGGCATGGTTCAGCTCTCTGCTGCGCTCGTCCGCAAAAAGCTCTCCTTCGATGTCGAGCGCTTGCGTGCAGCGGCGCTCCGTTTGGAAGGGGTCGACGCGAGGCTCTCCGAGCTGCGCTCGCAATTGGAAGCGCGCGCTCGGCATCTTTCGCAAGAAGCGCGCGAGCAGGGTCCCGAGGACGGTGTCCACATCCGCCGTTCGCAAGCGCATGCGACGGCGCATCTGGCGAAACGCGCGCAGCTCGGTGAGGTGTTGTGTTCGTCTTCGCCGCTGTCGTTGATCGCGGCCATGGCGGCGAGCCGCTGGGTCGGCGCGTTGAAGCAGCTCTCCGAGAAGAAGACGAGTGAATCGACGGTCCGCGCGCATATCGAGGCGGGCCGCATCGCGCACCGTTTGCTCGGTGTGTTGAAGCCGCGCGCCGGGATTCGGTCGGGCGTCGGGCAGCTGGTGTCGTCGGTGGTCGTCGCGGAGCTCGCGCATGCGGAGAACGCGATCTTCGTTTCGGAACAGATCGAAGAGGGCCTCGATCGTGCGCGAGCCGCGCGGGGAGTCTCGAGCATCGACGACGCGATCGAAGCCGCCTCGCGCGCGCTCCGCGTCGGTGCGGAGCTTCTGGAGTCGATGGCCGATCGCGCGGAGCCGGCCTCGCGTTTGCTGATCAACGAAGCCGATCACGTCGAAGAAAAGATCGCCGCTGATCTCATCGGCCGTTAGCGATTGAGCGCGGCCCTCCTCGGATCGCTTCATTGAAACGATCGAGGCCGCGATCAGCGCGCCGCGGAATCGCGATCCGAAGAACGTCGCTCCCCGACTCCCGCGCGAACAGCGCTCAACACGCCGGGCTCGAAGTTGGGTTTCGTGGTTGCTGGATCTTTCGATCATCGTTTTGCGCTGCGTCCCGTGACTTCGATCATCGTTTTGCGCTGCGTCCCGTGACTTCGGTCGGAGCTCGTGCGGCCTGGGCGCCCGCTCGGCTTTGGTGGCCGA
>WUUC01028294.1_pt1 | contig 30845 bp, 43 predicted proteins | sample 6278441 | NCBI WGS metagenome assembly WUUC01 (sample SAMN13675441, study PRJNA597444) | soil metagenome | isolation source: soil | place: USA: Washington | collected 2017-10 | reverse complement strand
TGCAGAGGGGGGTGTCAATTGCGAGACCCCCCTCCCCCCATCAACACACAAAGCCGCCATCTAAGCGACAATGTCTTCGTTCCAGTCAGCAGGAGCGGGGATCTTTCTATACATGCCATTGATATTCTCGTGCACGATCTCATTGATCGCGTGCTCTATCGCATTTGATTGATCAACATCAGACAAGTCACCTGAGGAGAGGGTGAGGCGGGCTAGGTATTGAGTTGTGTGGTATCCAGAACTTTCATCGAATCTCATCCACTCATCGAACTGTGTGAATGGATTGTAGGGATTGTCAACTGTCGTCAGCATGTGCAGCGCCATCACTATCCTCCTTTCTACAAGGCTTCTTTAAGGGTAGTGAGAGACACACCCAGAGCATCAGCTATCTCAGCCTGGGTGTATCCAGACGCAGCCATAGACTTAGCTCTGTTGGTCTTAGTTGCAGTCATCGTGATCTTGGTTCTCGGTGTAGCCAGCTCCTTGATCCTGTCAAGATCAGCATTACTCAAGATCTGTGACAGTGTATTGTTACTGATGGCTCCTGCCTGGATGGCAGCCCATTCTTGAGGGGAGATGTCGATCCTCTGTTTGCCGGCGCCTGTACGGGCGCGAGCCTCAGCCAGAGCCAAACCCTGAATCTTCTTGAGATCAGAAGGATCCATGTTTGGATTAGCATCCTTCTTGGCCTGGACTATGGCGTTTGCTAGGAGCTGGGCGTGGCGTTCAAGAGGACGGTTTCGTTGAGCAATGTTTAGTTTAGCCCGGAGGGTTGAAACTTCATTCGCATAAGCAGTCTTTGCAGAAGGGCTGTATGGTATGGTGTTGGTGTTCACCGCTATGCGTCGAGCTTTATTAGCCAACGCTTTCAGTCTATTGGAATGATCAGCATACACCTTCTCTATAGGGGTACCTGAAGAAAGAGTATGCGCATCCTGTGTTTCTGCCAGCTTCCGCGATTCGAATGTCTTTACTACAGTACGTCCCTTACGATCCACAAAGGTCTCGCCTGTAGGAACAAACCTCTTCTGTCCAGTCTCCCTATCTATGGCACCACCTTGTGCTGCTGGTCGAGCTTTACGTTCAGGAACGCGAACCGCTGACGTGGCTCGAGAGATCAGGGTTGAGGCGCCTGCTCTTGCACTACCCTGATACTTGGCTTTCAGTTGAGGTATACCATTGTCTACTGCAGATTGTTTCCAATTCAATTTGTGTTTCTCTGCATCGATCACAACCATCGAGTGTCGAACAGCACGAGCAAGCTCCTGTGTTGTTGCACCATGAATGGTCATGTCCGTAATGAGATTAGATACCTGACCCATTTCAATCGCTTTAGTTCGAGCCGTCATTACCTTCATACCCTCATATGATGGATACGAACGTTGTGGATCGAACCCTTTAAGTCCATCCAATGCAGGGGATGTCTTTATCTGCCTCTTGTTATTGGGTATAACAAGAACAGTGTCGCCATCGAAGTCTGCACCCGACAGTCTTTCTGCTACTTTCGAGTTGATACCTACCGCATCACGTGCTTGGCCGATAGAACGCTTAGCTTCCGGATGACGGTTGTTCACTTTCAATTCTGGAATCTCAAAGATCCCACCATGCGGGTATCGAACAAGCGCAACAGTTTCACCATCACGGAAATTCGGAGCGTAGATCTCATTCTCTCTCAAACTGTTAATGGGAAGAATCACATTCGATCGTTGACGAGGAAGGGCGGCGGCTTTCAAATGAACGGATGCTGAATCCACATCATCAGCGTACGATTCAAGCAGTTTCTTTCGAACAGCAGGGTTGGTCAACTGCATGATGTCGTCGAATTCCCGCGTCTTCCTTTCGAACGTCATATCAAGTTGTTGTCTGGCAAGAGTAGGACTCTGCTTAGACAGCATTTGTGAAGAAAGATTCTTGGACCACCGATCCCAGTCACCTTCTTCATTGACGATGTTCATCGCAGATTCGACTTTCCCCGTGATGGGGTTGATCTTCTGACGAACGACAGCCCCGAATGGATTGTCGGGGTCATCTTTCATCGCCTTCATGGCATCAAGTTTATTTCCGGTACTTGTCTTATTGGTATTGAAGACAAGATCGACACCTTCCGGCAGACCGTCCTTGTACATGGCCATGCCTTTAAGATAGTGCGTGTCATCCACAGCAATGCGTACCTGTGCATATCGTGCACTACCTAGGCTGATATCGGGAACACCGGGACGAAGGTGGATGACACCATCAGAATCAGTACCTCCGTCTTCAGCGTAACGAATACCTATACGTTTGCTGCTCACAGACAGGGGTGTTTGAATATTGACGTAAGAATGCCCACCATCTTCGGAGAAAGACTGAATAGGTTTGACATTTGCTCGATTCGCCGATACTTCGGCATAGGGAACACCAGGTGCAGACAACACTTTGACGGTGGTTTGTTTCCCCGTACCCAGTTGTGTCACCTTCAAATAGTGAATCTTATAGCCTTCTTCTTGCAGTACAGCCACCGCTGTTGCTAATTTGGTTTGACTGATCCCCAATTGATTTTCCACACCCGTGCCGATATCGATGTATTTGTGATCCTTCACTTTCTCCTTCAGCATTGTAGAGGTGCTCTGAAGGATGTCCGCCTTATCTTTTACGCCAGGTACCAAGAGTGTACGAACGGTGGCCTCAGGAAGACCCATTCTTTCTGCGATGGCTACATTAGACATCCCTTTGTCTTTGAGTTTGGTAGCCATATTGATGTTGTTCTGTCGTTCTTCATTTCGAGCAATGGATTTGGCCGCACGAAGCTGGGTGGTGTTGATACCCATTCCTGTGGCGATTTCTGCTTCGCTCATCCCCTGCTTTTGCAGTTGAGCTACGTACCCTAAGAAACTACGGCTACTAGCCGTCTCGGGTCCACCGGAACCCCAAGGATATCTACCTGACTTACGGAGGATTCCGTAATGTGCCAAATAGTCTTCCTCGGAAACAATCGTCATCCGTAAGCCTCCTTCCTCAGTTCCTCGATACGACGATCGAAAACAACGATGCTATCCATAATGTTGGTGATCATCAACGGATCGCCATCATAAATTTGTACTTCGTCGTTTTGATAGATACGCAATTCTATCTCGATCTCGGTTGGTTTGAAGCCGTATTCCAGACAGAAAAGAGCTGCGTAAATCTCAAGCTGTGTAACCTTGGTCTGAATGATTCCTGTCTTCAGATCGTGGACACGCAGTTTGTTGCGAGTGAAACCGATAGCGTCCGCAGTCCCATAACAATTCACCGAGTAGAACAGAGTCTGTTCAGGGGCCATACGAAAACCAATGGCGTCATTAACGTACATATTCAAAGTCTGAGTGGTGTCAGGCAGCTTCACACCCAGTTTGATCATTCTCTGTGCAAGATCGTGAAGATCACTGCCTCGCCGGGCGGCAAAAGAGGCAATCACTCGTGCATCAAGCTTGTGTTCATCGTAATGCACCCAGTGATAATTACTGGGACTCAATAAAGCATGAGTTCCGCTAAGATTCGAATGCTCTCTGAATCGCATCGAGCACCCTCTCTTCGTTCTCTGGATAAATGAACGACGCGAATCCCATAACATTCAGTTTGGAAATGTAATAGGATTGATTGGGTTCAGACCTACGAATTTCATCTTCACTACGTTTGACTTCCAACACGGCCCATCGTTCGTGGTGCAGAATTGTCAAATCAGGAGTTCCCTGGCGATATTGGTCGTCGTTCTTCATGACGAGGCAACCAGGAAAGCGCTGCTCGATTCGTTTGATCAGACCGGCCTGGTAGTCGTTCTCTCGTTTAGCCACGGAACCTCCTTAAAAATGAGTAGTTGTTTGAGAAACACATTCTGTCCCTTCTATTATAATCCATGTTTTTCCTACGAGATAATATCTACTTTCAGATAATCCTCTCAAAGATGTTCAGAGTGGGGAATACGTACGTTTTGTTGACTACTGCCAATACGACGTCCATGTACAACAATCCGTAATGAAACACGGGCCCCCAACAATCGGGGAATTCTTCTCGTGTTGTTATCTCCCGGACACCCCAATTGTAATCCGGCAACCGTCGACGAAATTGTTGAGTATGTTTGATAGCGAACCATCGCGGACGCCACAACAAATTGTCGGCTTCACAGTTTTCCAGTTGCCCATCCAAATGAATCGGTGTCGTAAAGTATGCTCTTTCCGGTCGCGGAACAAATGTATCGCAGATGAGTTTCGACAATCCCCGTTTCACTTGAACCCCGTTGTAGCTCAAACCAACGTAAGGGCGACCTTGCGTAAGCACGATAGACAAGAGAGAGTCACGACGATCGTTTCTCACTTGCCCGAGACTACTTGCAGAATACCCAGGAAACTCCCCCAGTCTCTTCCAATGCTCCATCTCACCTCCATGATCAACTTTGCCAAGATTTTTCGCAAAAACTTTTCTAGAATTCTATAGTTAATATCTACTTCTATCTACGCGCGTAGGTAATAGTAGATATTATATAAGAACATATAGAAGAGTTTTTTCACAAAAATCTTGGCAAACGCGGCTTCGACCTATAATGCCTGGTAGGACGTGGTTTTGTGCGCCAACAAAATCTTGGCAAAAATCTTGGCAAACGCTAAAAGTCTGGAATCTCGGCCAGATTGAAGTCTCTTTTCTGCTCATAGGCCTCCCGAAGACGCTTGTCGATCCACGCCGAACTCATCGGAACGTAGTAGAACAGTTCGTAAAACGGCGTGTTGAGTCGATCGATCCTCCCATACGCCTGCTCCATCACTTTGTATGAGGGATTCTGAGAGTAGAAAAATGTCGCATTTGTCTTGATACATTCCCATCCTTCAGCCCCGGCGGTGTACTGCACCAAGTAAATCCATGTGTCCGTTTTGGGTATTTCGTCGTGTTTGTGCCCATTCCATTCGGCAATGGTGACGTCCTGAATCTGTCTCAGAATCTGCAATTCGTGATCAAAATGGTAGAAGACGATCAATCTAGGGTGTTGTTTCATCTTCATTTTCAGCGCTTCAAGCCTGCTGGGATCTGAATTTACCACCCTTCGCATGACGGAAAACATCTCGGCGGAATTGCGAATGGGCTGATCTTTATACGGATTCCACCGTTTTTTCATGACAGTCTTCATCAAAACTTCATCATGATTCACCGGGATCGCATAGGTGTAGCGACGCGTCTTTCTCTTGTACAGCATCTCCACCAAGATCTTCTGACGCAGTCTCATCAAGTGTCCCGTCTCGAGATATCTCTCTACCGCAGGGAATCTCGTATACGCTTTATATACCACATGACGCGCTTTGAATTCTGTGCGGCTCTGATAAAATCCATTTGCGATGAAACAAGGGATATAATCCATCCAGTTATCTCCAGGGGTAGCTGAAAGCAGGATCCAACAGTTCTGTCGGGCAATACGTAGAAATGCCTTGACCCACCCACCACTACCAACAAGACGTTGCTCGTCGAAGATGAAGAAGGCGCCGTGGATATGATCGTACTTGTGTATGTTGTTCCAGCTATCGACAACCAATGTCCCGGCAACCGTAGCATCCGGGGTCGATCCAACGCCGAAACGAGCAAACTCCCGATTCCAATCAAGACTGTCTCTTTTCTTGGCCGTAGTGATGACATAGACGTCCCTCTGACTGTACTCCTGGACATAGAAGGCCGCCGCAACCATGCTCTTTCCCGAACCAACACCGCCGTATAGGATCTTTCCCGACTTCAATCGGTCCAAGGCATTCTTCTGATGCGGTTTCAGCGTAAACAATGATTTCTCCGTCGCTGGTGCAGGCTGGACATTTCCCTTCTGTGAGGTGATTGTTCAAGAAAAGGAACACCATGCAGCCCCCGTTCGAACACTGCAACAAATCGATCATGCTTCTCCTTCGTTAAACATAGGATAGGTAAAGCCAGGAGCCCCCGAAAGGACCCCTGGCTCACCCACCCGACCGGCACTTTTTAATACCATAATTCCTATCAGCCCTGTAGTCAACTCCACGAGCGTCCCGGGATCTCCGAGATCTTGTGGTGATAGGCGGCTGGTAACCGATCGGACGTTAGCGCAGGCCTAACCCCATACCTGCTCGACGACTCCACAATACCGGGGCGGGGGTGGTGCTCACAAAACTGTCGTCTTCCTGATGTCTATCAGAAACCTGTGACGGGTATGTCAGGCAATTCTACGCCCACCGATTTTGCGCTGTTGTCCGTTTTCGGGATGAACTGGCGATGATCCTGAACACCCCCGTCCTCCGTGACGGTGAAATGAGAGTTTGGCACGTGCGTGATTGTCTCGTTGTATGCACCGTCCTGATCCCACGACGTCCGATGGGCGCTCTCGTCTACCGTGAACGTGTTGATGAAGTCCGCGTCCCGGTAGATGTGGAGCTCTCCCCACAGCGCCACGATCCAGTCGCCCAGTCGTACGTTCAGGACGACGGGAGGCTCCTGACCGTCTGGTTGCGTCTCATCGAACCGCTTGGCCCAGAAGTGGAAGTACGGTAGCCCACCGTCGGCGTATCGCAACTCCGTCTCGAACTCCAGCGACAGCTTTCCGATGTTCTCGCGAGTGACCTGGATTGCCTGGACGTGAAGATCCCTGGGGGTGTAGCTTGCCGTGACCGGCCCCAAGTGAACCAACATGAGAGAATCAGAATCGAAAATCATGATTGTCCTTCGTGGTGATTGCGTGGGAGGGGAATCAGGGAGTAACGGCGTGAACCATTTCGATTGCTCCGGTCGCGATGACGTAGAGCTCGAAGGCTGTGATGGCGAGCCCAACCAAGGCGATGACGGAGCATTTCTTGCTGCGGATGCGCTTTTTGATCTCGGGCTTGGCGGCCTTGATCTTTTTGTGGGCATGTCGTTGAGCGCTGGCTTTGAAGAACCATGCGGTGTCAGCGCGTTCCAACGCTCTTTTGGCTTCGCGCTCAGCGATGCTGAGGTTGTCGTCCGATGTGTTGAGCAGAGCATCTCGAACGTCGTCCATATCATAGCCCATGAGATCTTCAATACCTTGCGCAAAGTCGTTATCCCCCTTTTGCCGGGCACGATCCATGGCTTCTTCTTCATTGCGCTCTACGTTACTTCCGGCATCTCGCGCGAGTCGAGACCATTGGGCGTGCGCCTTCTTCCACTTCAGATATTCCTTGTCGCCGCCACCCTGTGGTTTCTCCGGCTCAGGAGGGAGATCAGGCATGTCTATTCTCTCTTTCCGGATCAGTCAGTGAACGAGGTCCTCTACCGGAACCGCGGTGATGTCGTCAACGACCGTGTACGACGGAACGTTTCCGTTCGTGTCCGCCTCTTGCACCGGCAACAGTTCGAACGACGCATCGAACTGGGCGGGCTTGTACACACGGAAGCTCCCCTTCAGCTCCACGACGTAGCAGCCAAGCGTGGCCGTGAACTCCTTCCCGCGGTTGTCGCCCTGGCCCTGGATCTTGATGACCGGTAGTGGCGTCTCAGTCCCGAGCATTTTGGTGCTCACCTGCTCGATGGTCCCCTTGGACCACTCGGCCACCTCGTCGATGTTTTGCAGAGTCACCTGCACAGCGGTGACGGGGAACGGCTTGCGGGTGTATTGCTGGGTGTCCATTGTTTCCCTTTCGCGGTTTTCAGTGCAGTTTTTGGTCGTTCAGTTCGTCGTCGGTAAAGCTGTATCGCTCTTGTTCGATGTATGAAATGACGTGTGTTCTCTTGGCGTTTGCGTCGTACGTCACTTCATATGACATGCTGGGGTTGGATCTCGTGCCGATCAAGGCACACTTATTGCTCGCAGCAGACGCATACGAGAGGACGTAGAATTCATCCAGAGGCATCTCGTACTCTTTATCCGAGTAGAAGATCGACCACACAATTGCGTATGCTCGAAGGAAGAACTGCTTCTGTTCCAATTCATCGTTCATTCGTGTCACTCTTTCTTATTGATCTGGTAGGACCCGTCATGATTGCGGATCACCATGTCTCCCAGTGAGGCCCTCTCGACCTCATCTCCGATAGGAACATTGACGCCGGGGATGGTCTTCGAGTGATCTAGCGCGTCGTGCTGTGTCACCAGAGTACCACCACACCAGCGAGCAATGTCATATGCGTTGCTCTCCGTAATGGTGCGTCCTTCACTGGCCATTACTGGAGCTCGTATTCTCCGTCGACCACAACGTGTTCGGAACCTTCGAGTTCTCGAACATCATTCCTGTTGTTCTCGACGTACGACGTCCATTTCTGTTGCAGGTAGTCCTCTTCGATCTTGACATACAAGGCGTGAAGATAGGCCTTGGTGCCGGATTTGTTGTTGACCGCCCACTCGTACGGATTCAACGTGACATCTGCAGTCTCAATGTCCGCCCAATCGAGGAGCTCCACCTCGGCCTCGCCGAGATAGGTCATTCCCTTGGACGTGATCATGCAGACTTTGGGTGGGCGATTTTTGTAGGAGACGGCGACTTGAATGTATGCCTGCTGGCCGTCGCCCTCCTCCCGCTCTCGAAGATACTTGACGTTCCAGCCGTCCTGCTCCATGTTGCGAGCAGTTTCCTCGTCCAACAAGATCGCGAAGTTCCTGTCGCCCGCACGGTTGTACACATCCTCCTTCCCGGCGAAGTTCCGGAAGGCGATGGTGATGTCTTCGAGAGTCCTGTTCCGATCGTTACGGGGCATGGGGCTCCTTGTCTTCGAAACGATCCGGTCGCTGACGTCGCGATTCGTCCTGACCAAGGACACTCTCGACCTGGGTATCAACGAGATTGAGGGTCTGTTGCCCCGCGTCGACGATGTTGTCGATTTCGAAACTTGCGATGAACTGTTTGATATCCTTGGCGATCGTCACCAGGTTCTCGTTCAAGGCGATGTTCACCTTCACGAGCTCCTTGAGATGATGTGCGATCTCCGCGACAGCCTTGGCTGAACGTGCACTGTCTGCGTCAGACACTACTTCTCCTCGTCTATCCACTCTAGGGAAGGAGACGACTTCCCCTTCGGAATGATTCCCTTGATTTGCTTCCCACCCAACAACTCGGCAACCTCCGGATCCGTGATGGTCATGTTGACGATCATGTCACCGTTGGGAATCTGTTCGATCTCGGCTTCACCAATCTCGACTTTGTCAGACCCATTCGTGTTGTTCGAGACGACAAGACGAACTGTCTTTTTGCTCATGTTTCTTCCTTGTTCAAGCTGAATGTTTCTTTGGTCGAGAGACTGAATTGGGAGTAGTCGATGTCGAACAGCTCTTTATGTGATTCCGGATCGTTGATCACAGCCTTGCTGATTCGATAAACACTCTTTCCTTCTTCGAATTCGATCTCCGCTTGGCCGACCTTCTTGCCTTGGTAGCGAAGATCCACCCAGCGCTTCATTGTTACTTCTCCTTTGGGCGGTTTTGAAAAATCGTCTCCGTGGCGAGCGCGTCGTCGCGACAATATTTCGTGACTTTGTCCCACGTTTTCCGGTCAGCAGGTTTGTCCAGATGATCGATGATGTACTGCATCGACGCACCCATCACGTGTTCGGGATACTCTCGTGTGGCGTGCGCCATACTTTGCATGGTCGCCCAATATTTGACACGCTGGGGAAGAGCGACCGCGGCGAGTTGGGCAAGCTCATCCACCGTGTATGCGATGCGCGTCGACAACGACATCAAGGGCATGGTCCAAATTGTTCGCAATTTCATTCCACAAACTCCTCAAATGATCCGAATTTTCCGATGGTGGCTTTGGCGTCCTGCACCAGTCGTTCGAAATAATCCATGTTGATGTCATCCAGCGTGAAATTCCCGCCATCACTGAGTTTTGTTTCTGCCCACAGATAATCTTTTGTACCAGTCACGGCGTAGCTCTTGCCATCATACACCCGCATGAGCTTTCCACCAAGACCTGATTGTTCTGTGACCGGCGTGAACCGCCCGGTTCTCCCCACGAAATGAGTGCCGCTAGGGAATTCCAGAACCATGTGTCCCTTCGAGACCTGCTTGGTTTCGGCCAGATCTTTGGGGAAGATGACATCATTGCTGAACAACATCTTGTAGACATACGGCACCTTGAACTGCGTTCCCACAGCGGTCCAGCGAACATCATCGCCGTAATACGACTTCGCGATGTACACTGCATCGTTCACGAGACAGAATTTTTCGTAGGTAGATTCGTGCTCAAACGTGTATCCGTATTTTTCGCCGAATTCAAACACCAAGCCGATAATCTCATCATCCGCATCAGCGATCTTAATGGAGTCGGTCTTGATGTGAACGACTTTGTACCCCAGTTCTTGGACATAATTCTTCAATTGGATCATGAACAATGCACCGCGCTTGGCTGCGATGTTATCTTTGTTGCGCTTGTCGCGGAATGGACTGTCGAATGTGGCCGATGTCAATCCGTAGACAATATTGATGACGATCTTCAAGGCGTAAGCCAATGCGTTCGCCTTGCTCATGTCGTAAACGCCTTCTCGATCCGTCAAATACGGAGACAATCTACCGTCCAGCATGGTGGCGGCAGAATCGTAATCCTTCCGTTTGATTGCGAGTCGAGCGTCAAGCAAATGTTTGAAGTTCCGAGTATACCTCTCACCAAACATGTTCAGATTGATGAGAGACGTAGGGTGCATGGAAGCAACGTCCAAAAGGGCTACGTTATTGTACATGCCAGGCTCAGCATAGACATAACCGCCCTCACCCACTTCCTCACCCATGAATGTCGACTTCCCAGCATCGAACTTGTAATCAGGGAATTCCCCCGCGAGATTGGTGTAGATGAATTGCGATTGCGGAGCTCGGTCACCCTCGAAGATGATTTGAGCAGTATGCTTGGCGGTCGGATCATTCACCGTCAACCCACTGAGTTCCGCGAGAATTTGTCGTGCGACGAAGTCCTGCTCACGATGTTCGAACGTGGCCTCGGTGGCTCGCACATCGTTGCAGCAGTACTCGACGACTTTAGGCCAGAGTTCTTCGGGAACCGGTTCATCCCACGGATGATCCATCTCCATGTGCGGGATGCCGAGCTCGATCTCGAATTTCTTCAGTGACTTCTTCTCACTCGAGAAATCCCAGATGTCCGCGTACGACAGCCCGTACGCCGCCGCAAACATTGCACCCGATTTGTTGGAGATCAGCCTCTGACTCAGATCAAACAGCTGGGCATTGTTGTAGCCCATGTATCGTCCGTACAGAATGTGGTTGTCGTACCGCCGGTTGTAGAAACCGACCAACTTCATCTTCATCAACACCTCCACGTCTTGAGCGGAGGGATTGATCATACGAACGATGGTGTCCGAGCCCTGGTACTTCCAGCAGCAGATGAATAGGTTGGGATAGATCTCGACATCGAAGAAAACGAGGGGTTGTTCATCCTCGTAAGAGCGGCGTGGGTCGGGAATAGCACCGGGGACTTCTTCCGAACTAAACCGCATTCGCTGTACAGTCTTGAGGCAGGCAAGAGCTTGGTTGGTGCTGTTGTTGGCGAAGGCGACGACCTTGGGCCGAAGGTCGGTGACGTCGTAGGTGAGCCCGGAAGCGTAAGCGTCTTCGAGAATCTTGGCAATGAAATCGATGGATGGTTTGGTTCCTGGATGAATCTCCTTACGAAAGTTTCGTGCAATAAGATCACGAAGACCTTTTTCACTTTTGATGGTGTCGACCGAGAGCACGTTAGTCTTCTCCTTGGTGGGAAGGCCGCTATTGATGGTGGCCACCGGAACGGTATTGCACTTGGTGAGCTTCCGCCGGAGAGCAGCTTTCCCAGTGAATACCTTGACTTCGATTCCCTCGGAGTACAGCCGCGACAGTTGCGTGACATCCCCATCATAAAGATAATGCAGATGAACACCTTGACCAGATTTAGACAATTCGGCGTATGTCGGCGGCCACAAGGATGCGGCTTCAAGATTTCGAGTGAGTGCCTTGCCACCATTTTCTCCTTTCAGGTCAAAGTCGATGACGATGTGATTCTGGGGAACGCGAACGTAGTGTTCTTTTGTTGTGTCGATATCGGCCAGTGTTGTCGTTACCTCGGCCCACGACGTCGTTGGTGTGCCCTGTGTCGAAGCCAACTGCGCCGATTCCTCAGACAAAGCCCCATCAAGAAGAGATACTTTTTCTTCAATGACAAGGCTGAACGCTGTATCATCCTTTGTCGGGGCCTTGAACTTAGTGGCATTGAACCCCGAATAGTAACTCCGTAGTACTTCACCATCCACCTCGACTCGATCTTTGAATTCGTCGAAGTAATTCCGGAGCTCTTCGCGCAGTTTGTATTGAGGCAGCGGTTTCTCAATACCCGTGGCTTCACAGAATTCTTTGTACAGAGCGTATGCTTGCTTGAGCGTAGCCCCATTTTGCGTCTTGAAGATTTCATAAAAGTACTCGATGAAGTTGAACACAACATCTGTCTGCAGCATCATTTCTGTCGGACGGTAGCTGTTGTAGTAGTTCTTTCCCAGCGATCGATAGACTTCGAGGCAATGGGTGGCAATAGCTCCAAGCTCAAAGTCGATCCTACTGATCAGCGTCGTGTACTTATTAGCAGGAATCGTGACGCCAGTCGGGTGAATGTCGATGAGTCGACGAATGATGCCCGACTTAGCATCTGAGATCTTGACAGGCTGATTCGTTCCCATGAACAGAAGAGCATTCACACGACCCACATAGCTGGGTTTGTATTTCTCATTCATGCGCATGTTCTCATGGGCCACGATGGAGTTCAATCGAGTATTGTCGTCGATCTTCGAGAGATCGCCATCATGCTGAATCGCCACAAGAGGATTGCTCTTGAATGCCTCTGTGGCGAAGTCCTTGTTTCCTGAGCCCAGCGCCTTGGCTTCGAATGTCGCCGTGTAACCTTCAAACAATTTCTCGATGATGGTGATGATTGTGCCTTTGCCGGTTCCAGGACTTCCGTAGAAGACGAAGAACTTCTGAATCTTTTTGGAATCACCAGAGACAATCGACCCAATTGCCCATTCGATCTTGCGTCGTTCTTCTACCGAATACAGCGTGCCTACCAACTCGTCCCAGGACGAATAGTCACCCGGCTCTAATGCGTAAGGCAGACGTCGGCTCACGTAATCCGAACGCTTGACTTCTTGATTCGCAAAGGTCAGGTTTTCGTCAAGCTGATGATAGGCATCGCTGATATTGTTGACAAACATTCGATAGTTAATCCACGCCTTGCTATTGAAATTGCTCAACGTTTTGATCGTGACTTCGCCAGTCAGATTTTTAGCGTGTTCGCGCATTTGTTCGTCCACCAGCCGACCAACGTCGTACTCATCCGTTGACCAAAGACCAGCCTCTTCATCCCAGATCGCATAGAACGAGCGCCCTCGCACCATCAGATCCTTGGATCTACCCACAACAAAACTAGGGGATAAGGACAAGCCGCCACTCTTCTTCTCTTCGACCTGCATGGTCAAGAAGTCCATAAGACCCCCTTACGCGTCTTGAAGTAGGTATTCACAGAGTTGATACCAAATTTCTACTTCACGTTGGTCACGGCTGGCAGAACGAAGGGGGAATAATCCCCCATTTCCGTTGTGATCGTACGTCCTCCAAATGACAGTGGATGTACGATCATCGACATCAGTCTCTGAAAAATTCGATCGGTCGTTGTAACCCAGAAGCTCCATGTTCTCGATCAACTTCCAGAACCAGTCCACCACAGAATATTCTGTCTGGAAGTCTAGCCTTCGAGCCAACCCGATCAACATCTCGAGGAATGAGCAACCAAGTCGTAGCCAGTTATCTGGCAACTCGATGTTTTCTGATGCCGCCCACTCCAAACGCAACTCTCGACCGTCCTCTGCTCGGTTGTCATCGTTCGGGACAAACCAAGCAAACTCGGTACAGAAGAGCTTCCTGAGGAGATTCCAATATGTCTTGGAGCTTTTCCGGGTCTTGACTTCCCCCACCTGACTGTACAACCACGTCAGATATTGGTCGTCAAGAGTCCCTTCTGGCATTACGTATCGCTTCTCGCACGTCCACTAGGTAGGTCCGGAGCGGCTGCGTCCAGACCCAGAACCTCTTGGGCATACGATCCTTGATGACGAACCACCTCGAACATCAACCCCAGCTTCTCGTTGCAGATATGAACCACGTTGGGGTCGCTGGACTGCAGGCCGAAGTTCTTGATGGCCTCGGGTCCGAGAACCCTCTCGGGGTCCTCGATAACGTCTTCCCGATTGTCGGTCAGAACATTATCCTTGTCATAGTACGTCAGAGTGATCTGTTCCCAGTCGCGCTCGTTCTGCATGAATTCTTCCTGGGAAATGACATACGGAATTTCAGGATCCCTTTCGTTCTTCGAGAAGATATTGGCGACGACCACTGGCTGCTCCCCGAAATCCACGACCGTCTCGGCTTTGTCGCCGTCGGAAGACGTGTACCCTTCCGTCTGAACGATCTTATGATATGCGGTTTTGTCCGCAGCCAGTGCTTCGTTGCCCTTCTCGATGATCAAATCGGCCACAGCTTCTTGGGGAGTCGCATACGGCTTCTTTGCCGCCGTGTAGAACTCCCGCATTCCCTTCGTCTCCTTCTCGAGACGCTCGTCGAATTGATCGCTGAGACGTCTCTCCGCGACCTTGTACCCGACAAAGAAACCCACTGCCCCGGTTCCCACAGAGACGCCTAACAGAACCACAGACTGCCTGTCCATAGCCGCCTCAGATCCTGTCGTAGATGACCCCGTCGACGTTGAAGTCGAGGAGAATGGAGTACTCGTGACCGTTCACGAAATCTCGAACCGCCGGGTTGGTCAAGTCGTCGAAGATTCCGAAGTCGACGTAGTTATCGCCACCCTTCTTGTCGAGCACCCAACCCACCACGGCACCTGCCTGACTCCTCGGGATCCCCAACGCGTCGTACACCTCGTTGAGGAACACATGGCCGCGCGCCCTGAGCATGTCGTTGAAGTAGGACTGCTGGCAGTGCAGGAAAGCCCTGTTGTACTCCGGGTTGCGCTTCCAGTCGTTGCACGTCTCGTCGAAGAAGCGTGCGTACTGCGATGGTTGTTCGTTGGAGACTCGCGTGTGAGTGACAGTCTTCTTCTTGCCGTCGTCGCCCTGAACACTCTCCTTGACTTCCTCCGTTCCGTAGCGGAAGTCACGATCGGCATCCGAGCCGAGTTGCTCGGTGACCCTCTCGCGATACTTCTGGAACGCCTGATCCACCGACGCGTACGCCGCGGTCAGGGAGGCGTTCCTACGGCTGAGCGTGACGTGCGACCCCGTGAGCAGCGAAATGGACAACATCGCCAGTCCCGCCGACGGGGCGTACAGCTTGGTAACGTTGAGGATCGCACGGATTTTGAGAACCGCCAGATCCTTGTTGTACTGCTTCTCGGTGTAGTCGTCGTTGGAGCCGTTCGCGTAGAGAGCCTCCGCCTTGTCGCGGAGCTCCTCGGTCTCCGACAGCTTGTCGCTGAGCTTGAGCGTGGCGCGGCAGGCCAGAACAGTGGATGTCAGGGCCGAGGCAACACCCGCCACGAACATGACCTTGGGGGAATTCTTCCGCACGTGCAGAAGTTGCCGGCCGAATTTCGTGGCGACCGACACGGGAATGATTGTCATTCGACTTCCTTGCTAGTCGAGGGGAATGGTTTTGGGGAGAATCAGAATGTAACCGTCGCGCACTCGACGAATGTCGAGAGATTTCAGGTCGGTCCAGCCCCATTTTTGATCGGTGTAGCTAGAGCTGAGACCGAGAAGACTGTACAGATCCGACACGCTGACCATCTCGTATTCCCGGAGAAGGTCGTACATTCGGTCAATAACAGTCTCGGCTTCCACACGCGTGGCCAGAAGAATGTCATCCATCTCGTGTGCACGGAGATTTGCCGGAGTACGCGGGTCCTCACGCATCTGTCGGCCGATCGGATTGTTTCCTCGCACGGCGTAGCGTGTATAATTCGTGGGCCCAGGAGACGTGTATCGGGATCCCGATCGACGCCCCCCTGGCCGATTGTCGCCATAGATGAGTCTCTCAAATCCCTGACTGACGGCCTCCGACAACATATCTTTGGCCTGAGGGATCAACACATCCGTGATGACATAATGCGCAACACTCTTGGTATCACCTCCAATGAAGACCTCTCGGAGACGCCGACCGAGCGGTTTCTTCCTTGACGCCACCTCGCCCGAGACAACCGACTCGATATTCTTGTCTTCGGGTGCCGGCTTCTGTGGATTTTTGGAATTGCTGGGAAACTCGGTCATGGTTCTCTTTCCGGAGAGAAAACCTAAAGCCCGTGTTAGGGGCTCAGGTTTTAGTCCTCATTGACTTCGGCGTTCTTCCGATCTTTTATCTTCTGAATGAAGCAGGCGAACTGGTCGATCTGGGTGTCGGTGTACTGCTTGGTCAGCTCACTCACGGCACCACCAATAGCAGCGCTGGCGGCCATCACTGTTACCTTGGAGGTAACAGCTTCGGTGTCAACGTTGTTCATGATGATCTCGCGAATGATCTTCGCAGTTCCGATCCCGACGACCGTCGTAACGGCTTTCTTCAGGATCTCAATCTTCTTCATAGTTTTCCTCTCGATGGGGTCTCACTATTAGCCATGTAAATCTTGCGAATGAGGGCGCATTTTGGTCGTCAGCTGTCGTTTAAAACTGGCGTCTGGAATAGATAAGAGACCCCCGTCGAGTGCGCGACGGTTATCTCGCCAGTTCCCAATTCGCGCTACTTGCGATGCTGGAAGGCCAGACGCATCTCGTCCAGACCCATATTCATCAGCTCTTGCTGCGTGGGATTCCGATGCTCTTTCATCCACGCCGGACGTGGGTCCTCCGTCTCCGCGAACGGATCCGGACCTGGAGTCGGTTGTTGGTTGGGAGCTCCTTCCCGCAGTTTCTTATGCATCTCGTCCTGCATCTTCTGCGGAATCAGCTGACGGACGAACTTCGCCGACGCTTCCGCATCGGTCGCCAACTCCATCAGCAATTCGTCGAACGCCGGCGAGTCCATAAGAACACTCTTGGCTTCAGGCGTCTTGATGAATCGAGAGCCGTCCTCCGAACGAACACCAGCCGCTTCCTTGATCAGCTCACGAAATTCATTCAGGATGGCTCGACCGTCTTTGGAATCGATAATGCGCTGGATGCGCGCCATCATGGCGTTACCATCCGCGGCCATGGCCAGGAGTTCTGCCTTCGACAGGTGGAAATAGAACTCCTGGGTCTGCTCGTTTCCGTTGAAATCCTCGAACTTAATGACCTTCTTGAACACGGGTCTCCTTACTGCAGACGATCGTACCCACGAATGGGTGTGGTGGTGTAGCTGATCGAGATGGCGGGCCTGTCGTCCGGAAGAAGCGTCGCCCCATATCGAACGTCAAGTAATCCATCGGTGTTCCACCCAACCTCATCCGAAAAACTGGTCCTGGGAAGACCCAGCATATCGTAGAAGTCGGACAGAGATGCGTGCATGTAGTTGTTGATCTTGTAGTTGATCTCGTTGACGGCCTTACGGACTTTCTCCATTTCGATCTTGAAGAATCGCCCGGACAGCTCGTCAAAGAACACCGATTCCGCACCAGCGACGATGATCAGGTCACTGCCGCCCGCTCTCTCCATGCGCTCCTTAGCGAGATCAGAACGCATGGTTTCTTCTTTCTTGGCTCCGAGCGTTTTGATCACACGCTCTTTATACTCCTCGGCCAACTGCTCCGATAGTTTGAAAGCAGCCGCAATCGCTGCAGTTCGTCGAGTCCCGATGTGATTCGCCATGACGATGCAGGTGATCGTCGCCACCCCCGAGATCGCTGGTGGCACGAATTCCTTCCACACAATCCCCACAATCTCCGAACGAGAAAGTGTGTGGAATGTGTCGGGGGAATCTTTCATGCCATCAGTTCTCGGAATTCTTGTCTTGTCATCGACAAGCCTCACTGCTGCGATCGTGGCTTTGCCCGTCAAGACAGCGGTTGTCACCGCACCTGCCGCCCCAAGACCTGTGAGGATCCCAGGGAAATTGTCCGTGACGAACTTCTCAGCAGCCCCGAGGACAGTCTTCAAAGTCATCACGAGCCTCCTCTACAGTCTTGAAAATATTGGCGTCTTTGTCGAGAGAACCTGCCAAATATTTCTGCGTGTTCTTGATGTATCGAGCACCGTTGCGAACGTTGTCGATGATGATCAAGACAGCCATCAGCGGCACAGCGATGATGAATGCCATATCAAACATGCGTGACTTCCACCGTCTTGGTCTGCCCCATGGCGCTGACGTCGAACGTGAGGCTGGTCTCCTTCACCCCGAACGTTTTGGCGTCGGCACCAGAAAGCACGGCTTTGTTGATCTCGAGTTTGGTGGACGTGACGTTCTCGCCGATGGATCCTGTCGCGGGGAAGGTCCCGTACCAGTACAGCATGGAGGAACCGTCCTTCGACATCTTGATCGTGACGACGGAGTCCACGATGTCGACAGTGAACGTGGTTTCCTTGACCTGAGCGGTCCACTTCCCAGTCAGATCCACTGTGGTCACTTCCGCCACCGCCTTGGGTGCGATCGATGCCTGCGCGGTTGAGGTTTGCGGGAGAATGGACGATGGTGCTTGCGAGGTCTTGGTTCCCGACAGCCCCCATACAATGAGGACGAGCAGCGCAGCGAAGATCGCGAGCACGACCAGAACGGTGATGACAGACTTCTTGATGATCTCGATCTTGTTCCTAGAGTCCTTGACAGTCATGATTCGATCCTTTCGGGTTTTATGGACAAAAATAAGAAGAGGTGCTAGTCCAACGAAAACTAGCCGTTAAGCAGCTGTCTCAGTGCTGCCACTCCGGGTGGGGTTTGAACCCACACGTTCGTGTCTCGGAACCCTAAGGGGTCTCTTCTCTTCGTTATAGAGCATGTAATTCTTGCGATTCACAGAATGTATGCGGCGGCGATGAACAGCCCAATGAAGAACACGATCGCCAGTAACAAGATGAAGAGACACCCCAGAACAGCGTCTTCGTCCATGGAGACTCCTACTAATGTGAAAACCTAAACCCCTTGTGGGGGTGTTAGGTCTCTACTTGATCTTTGCCTTGGCGGCAACAACAGCAATTTCACAGATGGTCTTCAGCACACGGTTGCCGGCGATCACAACACCGACAGCACCGATAGTCCTAATAGTGTACTCCGTTGCGATCTTGGCGATCTGCTCGGGATCCACAACATTGATTTCGGTGATGTCAGACGCGGGGTCGGCATCCTTGACGATTTTCATCTGGATAGAGCGATTCTTGAACATGGCTTAATCCTTTCGTAGGGTCTCATTATAAGCCATGTAAATGCTGCGATCTACTCCTCGATCCATCCGTGATTCGCCCAGCGATCATAAGTGATGACGGATATCGACAAATCCGATTGTCCTCCATAACCACCATGGTCGTTGTGTCCAGCCACTGTATGAGTGAACATGTCTGAATTAATGGCTCGCACGTATTCAAATCCTTCGCTATTGTCCAGCGGGCGCTTGAACGATTTTCCAAACTTGAGCCCTTGGATAACTGCGTTCAGATCGACCATTTCGATATCCTTTCAAAAGTTTCGAAAATCAAACAGGAATCTTGCTCAATGCTGTCATGATTGCCTTGAACTCCCGGCGAGACTTGAGACTCGTCAACGCCTCCACAACTTCTGGACTCGTGAGATCTCGCGATCCGAGGATAATAGTCAAGCTGATCAGGGCGTCGACCAGACCGACAGTGATTCCGATCTCGGATTCGGGGTGAATGGGTTGGGCCATGCTCATCCTTTCGAAAACCTATACCCCGTGGTTACGGGGTAGGTTCGGTGTGGTTACTTGCTGGCTTCCTTGTGGGCAGCCTCTCGCTTCGCACGACGGCTCCGCTCGATCTTCTTGGTCACCGACGACACCACTGCAACAGTGGCGAGGCAGGCGGCCGTTCCGACGAACGAACCGACGGCGGTAGCAACAGTCTTGTCCATGATATGGTCCTTTCATAGTTACCGGGTCTCATTATAAGCCTTGTAAATCTTGCGAATGACAAAATTTATAGGCCATGTTTCGTCCTCGAAAAACCATACGGTATGTAGCGTGGGGGTCCACATACCGTATGGCTCGAGATTCTTGCGGGGTATAGCTGGTCAGACGATCTTCTTCAAAAGTCCGAAGGTCTTCGACGCGATCACATGCGCTCGTTCGTGATTCAGGATCATGAACACGCCGGCGAGATGCGTTCCAACAGTCACCCAGGTCTCCAAACTGACGGTGTCCTTCTTGCGAAGTTCCACCAGCTTGGCTACCGAGTTGGCCATTTTCTCGTATTCCTCGTCGTACGCGGTCAAATTCTCCATCAACTGCAAGAGCTGCAGGATTTGCTTGTCGAGTTCCTTCTCGACCTCGTCTTCTTGTCGCTTGAACATGGCTAGTCCTTCCAGTGGTCTCACTATTAGCCATGTTTTTCTTGCGATCATCATTAATTGACTTCACGCACAACGTTCAGGTACACCTTGCTGCCCGCAGCGAACACCGGGTTTTCCTGGTTCACCGCAATTCGAGTCACCTGAGCGTTGCCGTCCTGATCCGTACCGAACACCAAATCGCCGATGGCTTGCGGATCTTGAGCCTTGAAATTGCTGGAGCTCTTTCCCAGAATGGCCCCCAGGAAAGTGTCTACCAGCGTGACGATTCCCGCGATCACGACCGCGGGGCTCCAGCCGAGAATTTGACCTATGCCGATGATCAGAGCCGCCGTCGCGGGGAGAATGACCAACGCGACGTACTTCAGGAAGTCGTAGATCTTCGGGGGGATGGTAAAGCCGTTGTCATTCACAAGTTTCCTCCTGTTGTTGTTCCAAACGAGTGACTCTCTGTCTGAGGACCCTGTTTTCCTCATGGACGGTTTCGTAGTCGTTCTGAAGTTCTCTTATTTTGGCACGAAGTTTTCGGTTTTGCTCACGAACTTCATCGATTTCTTTGTCTTGACGTTCGATAGTCTCGATATCCATTTTACGTGCACGATTATATGCTTCAGTCTCAGCAACAGTTCTCGAATTTGTGATAGATGCTTCGCTGTCGTACTTAGCGGCTTTACGTGCCGACCTTCCTGCAAGCACAGCAGAAACCACACTAATCAGAGCAACGATGATAACGGCCCAATCAGAGCTCTTCATGTCTCACCGCCGTTGTGTCGGGATTCAACAAACCTGAGATAGCCCACCACATGAACGCCAGAATTGCCCACACAAGTGCTTGGGAAAAACCGACCGTGGGAGATCCGAAAAACAACACACCCATCAAATATGTTGCGGACCACCCGGACGACATCCCTGTCAGGACCATGTATCCCCATTTTTCGGAAAACGGGGGCCATCGAGATGACAGCATGGACAAGATGCCCGACACGATGAACACGCAACCCCACACTTGAATGGGGGCAACTTGAAGAACGATTTTCAAAGCTAGTTCTCGTCCAGGACTGGGTGGAGATCTTACGTACAGAAACCCGATCAGCACGTACAGAAAACCACCTACAGTCAAAATCAAACTATGTCGCTTCCATGGGCGAAGACCCCAAAATCGACGAGGCTTCGCTATATGGAGGTTTTCTTCCAAGTCCCCATGTTCTTCACCCATGGTTCTGCCACCTTCCAGATACCGCCTACCCTCATGTAGGGGACAGCTCGTTTCCATTCCGAACCCACAAGAATAAGAGCTCCTGCAATCAATAGGACTTCCGTCGCTACAGACCAGGGGCCCCATCCAACGGAGTTTCGGCTACGTCCCCAGATATAATACGTGCCGCCAGGAACTAGTCCCGACAAAGAATTGATGCCACTCGAATCATTAGCGAAATGTGTGGGTGTACTGGAGCTCAGACCATAACCCAATTGGCGTTCAAGAATCGGTGGGTTGCTTCCCCCTTTGGGGAAATTGTATTGCACACGCATAGATATTTGGGTTTTTTCTGTGACCACAGGGCTATTTGCGGGTGGAGGAACGCTCCACGTGACACCTTCGCCACGATTCGACCAGGCACTCCACCCAATGGCGTTCCGAGCTCGGGCCCAGAAATACACTCTCTGACCAGAGACAAAACCGCCAACATCTGATTCTCCACTGGAACCGACAAAGGCCGTAGGTCCCCCAGCAGAGAGACCATAGCCCAGCTGCCACTCCAGAATGGGTGAGCCACCGTCATAGCTGCCCAGGAATATCACATGGAATGTCGATGAGGAAATGGCCTCCACAGACACCATATTGGGCGGAGCAGGAACCGTCGAACGTTGGATATGCTGATTGAAGGTTGTGGTTGACCACCCCAAACCAGCGCCTTCTATCGTGAATTGGATTGTTTGATCATAAGCCACAAAAACTGATCCAAAATGTTGCCATGCACCGCCTCGCAGAAGACGGAATTGTTGACGAGAAAACGCACCGTTGGCGGAATATGACCACCATTGGTTGTTATTCCAGGTGTATTGTCCGGTCTGAAACCAGAATTCAACCCAGCCTCCGGTATCTCGAATCATCATGGTTGACGGTCCGCCGATACCCAAGAAATAGTCAGTCATCAATTAACTCAAAATCTTGAAGTAGATATCCCCATCCGTACCGCCTGTAGGTTCCGCGGTTCCAGACGTAATTCCTCCTGCTGTGCGATACGCTTCCTTGGTGAAGGGAATCAACGCCTTCAATCCCGCAATGAAATCCCGGGACCTGTTGAATTCCCGAGAACCCCATTTCACTTTTCCCTCTTCTCCTGAATCTGGAACCAGGGGATACCCTGCAGCTGCCGCTGCGTCGCCGATAGCCACAATGTCTCCTCTCGTTACTGGGTATTCCAGTACTCGTCAGAACCCATCGCCGACCACTCGGTATCGTATTTCCACGAGGCCCAGGTTCCAGGGGTGATGGACGTTTTGGTTACTAAGGATGGGTAGGCACTGTCACCTGTGCTATCTGATTTGAATATTTGCTCCACCACTCGCATATAAGCAGTTCCACCACTATTCCCACGAACTTCGAGAATATCACCGAGATAGTAGTCGGTTTCGTAGACATATGTGGCATTTTTGGCAACTTCACCGTCGTACACATCAATAGGACGAGACTTCGTCAATTCTTCATTGCCCAGCTGGGTCAAATATTCCTCGATATCAACAATTTCTTCGGGGATTTGTGTAATCGACAAAAGCTTCACTTTCCGGTGAAAACCACCTGTGGAAAGAGCAATTTCTGCGGCCGACACAAGCACACTAGTGGTCACATCGTTATCGAACGCGTCTTTGTGAAAGTAGATGACATGAACAACGTTATAGTGCTTTGAGTAATCGATGAATTCAGTCGTGTCGATCAGATTAGCCATGTCTTGTGAGAATATGACAGGTGGCACGATTGTTTGGACGCTGGTCCGATCGCTACCTACGCTCACATTGAAATACAACTTGGATTCAGAAGGGTTTCTATACAGACGGAAACCAAGATCGTAAGCATCGGAAATTTCCTTCATTGCCGCATACAGCGTCATGGGTTTTTGGGCCCATTCAATTCCTCCGGGGGCCGGCTCTGGAATCGTATCTGCAGGATACAAAGATTCTTCCAATTCCGGATCTTGAAGAAAGGGGATATCGTCATCCGCATCGATAGTTGATTCAAAACAAACAGCTGAGAACTTTCGAAGGATCAAATCCTTCGGAGACCATCCAGAATGATTCCATGATGGTAGAATTTCTCCAGTTATGGGATTTTTCGACACTGCAAGACGTTTTTCAGCCACACAGAGTAGATCTCGTCCCTTGATTTTCAGAACGGAGCCATTGTCGACATCCATTGTTTCTTCGACACTTTCGACAACCATAACATGTCGAGATTGGGGAATGCAGATCTGCACATCGGGAAAGAAGCGACGCTTGTTACTGGGGGTGGAGAGGGTGATCAACTCGAAATCACCCATCTCGTCCCATCGCTCAGTCCATGTTAATGAAATGTATTCGTCCACGACATCGATGGGACGGATTTCCTCATCGAGAATGAAGATGTCCATTACAGACCTCCATATCTCGCGAGATATTCCACAACATAGGGGACGGGATCCCCCGGTGCTGTAATTCGGAAGTTATTCGTGCCTTCTGTTAGCTCGATCCAGTTTGACTGTGCGGAGCGTCCGTACAGATATGAACTCGACACACCACTGCGCGTCAATGTGATACCTTTGGCTCCTCTGAGTGAGCTAATGACGAGCTCATCCCCATTGAGCAAATCCCCCGTGAAATCCAGTTGGAGGATATTCCCACCCTCATCCACATTGTAGATTGTCAAATCTGTCATCACACGATTGACATTCAGGGTGACAACTACGCCCGATTCGATATCGCCGGGATAGTCGATTTCCATGGATTCGTCATCCTCGACCGTTAGGCCGTCGACAGTGACCATTCGGGTGTCGATGAAATCTGGTTGGAAACACATGATCGAGATATCTACCGTAGGATCTTGCTCGAATAGCGGTGAGCTGAAATCCTCCACCGTTCCCACGATGTCCACATATAATCCCGTGGAACTGTAGAATCGAAGCGTGATTTGGGATTTCGTCCCAAAGAATGGGTACAAATTCTGACGAAGACTGGTATAGTCATTGTTGATGAAATCGGGATCGAGATCCAATTTGATTTTGATGTTTCTCGGACCACGCCGAGCCGATTGAAAAACTTCTCCATCAGACCCGGCATAGCTTGACGAAACCAGTGTTGCTTTCACTGGTTCCAAACCATCAATTTCGTTGATCTGATACGGATTGTCATCCTCTTCAAGCGCCAGGGCGAGGACATTGCCTCGACGGTTAGTCACTTCGACCTTAGTGAGCATCAGCCCTCTCCCTTCTTGGTCTTGGAGATCAGGTTATTCGTTTGGCGGTAAATCTCCGTCGGAGACAAAGCCTTCGGAGAACTGTTGTACTGCGTGTAATTGTACGTGTCCCCGGCGGCATTCGCACTGTCGCCGGAATCATCCGTATTACGGTTGCTCTCGAAACCACTATTCGCGTTTCTCGCTGAATTGACAGACCCCGAAACACTAAACTCGGGAAGTCCCAGAATATCATTCAAGGACTGAGCTTCCTTCTTCACCTGGGTAAGATCCAACACCGGCTCGATGGTCGGATTGAAATCGATCAGATCTTTGCCAAGAACAGAACTCAGATTGCTCAAGGTATCAGACATTGAGTCAACCATATTCTGCGACATATCGACAGCAGATTCTTCAGCAATATGCCCGTATTTATCCAGTCCCTTAGCCACACCGAGAACGAGCATGTGGGCCATCCACACCATCTTCTTGGACGGTGAGAAGATTGAGAAGAAATTCTTGATTCCTTCCCACATCTGACGGGCTACATTCAATGCCGCTTCGACAGCTCTTCCAACCAACTGTCCGATTCCCTTGACAACGCCTTCGATCAAAGCACCAGCGATATTCAAGCCCGCATCCACTACACGTGTGGCGTTATTCCGAATACCGTCGGCGATACCATTAATAAAGTCAAAGACCAAATCAACGCCAGCTTGAATGATTCTGCCAGCGTTTCTACCGATGCCGTCGAGGAAGGAAACGACAACATCAACAGCCGCATCGATAACATCGCCCAATTTTGCAGCGATGCCCCTCAGAAGGCCGACAATGATTCTGATTCCGGATTCGGTCATCCCGGGAATTGCATTAGCCAGCGTTTCTAGAATTTTGGCGATCATATCAACCACAGTTTGAATGATCTTGGGCATGATTTGAATGAAAGCATCGAGAAGTGCATTCAACACCGTTGTGATTGCTGCCAGAATTGCTGGACCTGACACTGCAATCACTTGAGCAAACGCTATCAAACCAAGAGCAATTTGTTCCATCACGTAGGGGATCAGGCCGACCAACCCAGCCACAATTCCTACAATGGCTGCTACAGCACCGGCCCCAGCTGCTGCGAGAATTGATAGTCCTGTGGCGAAAGCCAGAACACCAATACCAGCGGCAAGAACAGAGAGGCTGAGAAGACCGATGGCTGCGGCTAGTGAGAATATCACGGGAACGAGAGGCGCCAACAGCAGTGTGGCAACACCGATGATGACGAACACACCAGCAAGGCCAACAAGGCCCTTGATAATCTCTTCCCATGTCATCTCACCCAATGTGGTGAGCACCGGTAGCAGAAGCCTCAATGCAGCGGCAACAATGATGATGGCTGCTGCACCACTCACAGCACCCTGCATGACACGGACTGCTCCGGCAATCAGAATGAGAGAAGCCGCAAGGACTGTCAGACCCTTAGCGATTTGCTCCCATGTCATTCCACCCATTCGACCAAGTGCTTCTTGAATCAAGCTGAGGGATGCTGCGACAACGAGTATTGCGGCGGCATTAAGCAGTGATCCGCTCGGGATGAGACGAAGGGCGACAGAAATAGCGATCAAGGCTCCAGCCATGACCGTCATGCCGCGAGCAATTTCGTCCCATTTCAGACCCGACATACTCTTCACACCGTCTGCTATCAATTGCAGAGCGGTCGCAACGATCAAAACACCTGCAGCTTTGAAGACGGATCCTTCAGGAAGCAAATTCATGGCAGCCGTGATCAGACCAAGTCCGATCGCGATACCGCCCATTCCTCGAGCAATTTGTTCCCAATTGAATTGCGTAAAGTCTTTCACTGCGCTAGCAAGGATTTTCAACCCCGTCGCAAGGAGCACGATTCCCGCGCCTTGAGCTATTCCACCCTTGTCTGCCGCGGCAAATTTGGTGAACAACACCAAAGCTGCCAGCAGTGTTCCAACTCCTACAAGACCTTTGGAAAGAGAATTCCAATCCATCTTGCCGAGCTCTTCGACCGATTCAGTGAGAAGTCTGATAGCCAAAGCAAGGACAATGAGGCCTGCAGATGTTCTGATCATCCCAGGAGCAACAGTATCCAAGCGATTTGTGGCGGCAACCACAACGCCGAGAAGAATACTCAGCGCGATCATGCCTTTTTGCAAATCATCCAGCGGAATCCCAGCCAGTTTCTCAGCTGCTCCCGCAAGAATACGTACTGCAATGGCCAAAAGAATCAGACCAGCGGCCATGATACCTACTTTGACCGCAGATCCCCCGGTACTAATTTGATTGAAGGCCGCGAAAGCCAGGCCCAATTGAGTGAACATGACGGCGATGGCCACAGAAGCCCGCGTCAAGCCAGCGGCATCGATGTCCGACAAGCCGATAATGGACAGCGTCAGAATACCGATTGCTAGCGCAATAGCCAGAAGAGCGGCCGCATTCAAAGCATTCTGCATTCCCTTGAGCGCCCCAGTCAATCCATCAAGGGCACTGATAATTCCGTCGAACAATCCTCCACCACTGGAGAATGCGTCTCCAATATTTCCGAGAAACTTCTTCAGAATGAGGAACAGCCCGGCAAACAGACCTGTATTGATAGCCCCAAGAATGGCATCGAAGTTCAATCCACCTTGGAACACACCAGCGATGGCTGCCCCAACGCCTCCTGCCCATTCGATGAAAGCTTTTCCTACCTGCTGAGCTTTCTCAGACAAAGTTGAGAATATCTGAAGAATTCTATCCCATGCTTTCTCAAGAACCTTGCCTATGCGTTCAAGAGGACTGATGGAATCGACCATCCCACCGACAGACTCTTGCACAGCGGAAGAACCTTTAGTGGCATTCTTAAACAAATTGCCGAAAGCATCGATTAGTGTTTTGATAATATTGATCGGGATGGCGATGACTTTGCCGAGGAATTCAAAGAATTTACCGAACGCATTTCCATCTTTGATTGCCTGATGAAGCGCAACAAGGAAATCGCCAATGCTTGCTGTGAACTTTAGTATTCCACCGGAGCCCGAAGAGAAGCTACCGATAAGATCGAAAATGAATTTGACCCCGGCTTTAATGAGCTCCCAGCCGATACCCAAGATCGCAAAGAACCCCGCAAATGTCCTCCGGAGGTTATTTGCGGTTTCCTCGCCCAGCTTCAGTCGATCCATGAAGTCTCGGAAAGCGACTGTCATCTCAAAGAGCTGTTTGGCCGTTGTAGCCGGAAATATCTCACGGAACGCGTCTTTAATGGGGACTAAAATGGAGGTCAATGCATGGAAGGCGTTTTCAATACCATCAATAAGGGCAGTTCGTCCCCCGAGGTCTTTCCACCCTTGGAGAAGATTGTTCCGTGCTTCGGCCGAATTTGTGATCATCTTGCCCAGGACGTTGTTCACACCGGTGAACAGTTCCTTGGCTTCGTCGAAATTACCGAAGACAATCTGCCACGTCTTCGCCCAGCCAGAACCCACTGCTTCGCGCAGAGTGTCCATAAGCTGGGACATCGACTTAACTTTTGTCGCCGCATCAGTTGCCGTCTTGCCCATTTCCAGAATACCGGCAATTTGAGCCTGCGTGTATCCCATGGATTTAAGCTGATCGGCCGTGAGTTCGCCAGTGAACTTGCTGAGGGTCTCTGTCAGGATTTCACTGGTGATCCAGCCTTCTTGCAGGCTGTCTCGGAAAGATCCATGCTTCTTGATGATGCTATCGACCGAAACACCATGAGCCTTGGCCGTCTCGATGAGGGAGTTACGAAATATCTCCCCACCCATGCCAGAGTTGACGACGGAGTTCCAGTCCTCCAGCGTCACCTTTCCCGCAGACAGAGCCTGGGAAAGCTGATACATGGCTGCAGAAGCTTGTTCCGAATTGGATCCCGAGATTGCCGCTAGATTGGCGATACCCTTGATGGCTTGTGTTGATTTGTCAAGACTCACGCCAGCTGCTGTGAAAGTTCCAACATTCTTCGCCATTTGAGAGAAGTTATAAATTGTCTGATCAGAATAATCATTCAATTGCTGAAGAGAGCTGTTGACTTTGGCTAGCCCTTCCGCACCTTTCAGACCAGTATTGGCCAATACGGTTTGGATAGAACCGAGATTTGTTTCGTATTCTTGAAAGCCAGAGATGATCGGGGCAATAGACAATGATTTTGCCAGCTGCAGACCTGCGTTTACGGCCTTATTGACGATATTGCTCAATGCGGTCAGAGCCGCGACTTGTAGGGCTCCAAACTTCTGCCCCAAAGCCGAAACTTGTTCTTGAGCGCCAGAAGTGTTAAAGCGTCCTACTGTATCGCTGACCTCTTGGAGACCTTGCGAGGCTCCCTGCATTTTCAACGCTTTGTCCAGAGAATGTAGCTGCGACATCGTCGCACTTACGCCCTGGGAGAATGCCGCATTGTCAAACTTCATACGAACAATGCGTTCTTCAACACTGCTCATGCAGAGATCACCGCCTTCCACACAGTGTCTGCGATTTGGTCAAATATCGGTCGCATAGCTGGATTGATGTAATCGATACCGGCGATATATCCACCAGTGCCAGTCCCGTGCCCATATTGAATCATCAGGGCGACGGGATACCCATTTTCAACATCTGAATTCTTCCAGCCGATCGTGATGGAGCTCCGTGTTTTAGTGACCTCATAACTCCAAGAGCTTGCTGCTTTGCCCGAATCGTGGGGAGTTGCTCGAGAGAGAGCCGCAACGCCTTTCTGGGCTTCCCTGGCTATAATACCAGAAACATCCATTTTTTGCATTCGCTCAAGAGCTTTGAACGTATGATCGAAGGATCCACTTGACGACCTGGAGATCACAGAACTCTCCTATCAGTCGCCTATCCTGATGATCCTGATATCGCAGGGGTTTCCGTTCGCACCATCAGCACTGTCCGTTCCAGTAGCACCCGCAGAGAAGATCACAGCACCGATTCCTTCATTAGCTGCCAGTCTTCCACACCACACAGCTTCGCCTACCACAAACACGATGGAGCTAGCAAGTCGAGTTCCAATCGTGTTGCTAGCGGTCATTTTGCTGACGCGAAGCAGAGATTGATTTCCATTGGTCATCTGAAAGGTCGGAATGACCATGTATTCGCCATCTTGTTTGATGATGGTGCGTCGTTCAACGGAAAACCCGCTCGGAGGGGTTCCGAACCACTCTTCGTCTGGGTTGAATGTGTCGGCCGCAACCATAGTGTCATACGGAATGGCCACTTCGGTATTGGCTGGATAAGACAGACCCACTCCGGTACGAGTCAAACGAATCTTCGGTGTCCGGCCACGACGTGAGCCCATCGGAACAGAAACCCATGCGTCCGTTGCGGTCTTGACGATTCGCATCATGGAGAACTGTCCGAAGATATGGGGTTTCCCACTCAAGGTAACGCCACCCGCTGGACTCAGTTTGAGATTGCCAGCATCGGTGGAACAGATATCAATAATGCTTCCCACGACTATGGCAGCCGTGGCATTGGTGGGAATGGTTATCAATCTTTGTACAGTCAATGACGAATTCGCAATCATGACGACACCACCGACATCTGAAGCAGCCAATGTCACGGTCGTTGTGGCGTCGGTCAGTGTTCGAATCACCAGAGATTTGCGAGCATCCACAACAGCCGTATCATGTGTGGTTGTATTAGCTGCTGCCCATTGGGTATAGTTGATCAAATCATTTCCAGATGTGGCCGTTACTGCTTGCGCACGACCATCACTCAAACGCCTGAGTATTTTGTCAGCTGTCGGGGCCGTTGTGGCATCCGCTGCTTGCAGAAAACCAGCGGCACCAATTCCATCGAGAAGTTCAGAATCAGCAGCCTTGCCCAGCAACGGAAGATATTCGGAACCGAATGCAATATCGAGCTCAGACCACGGACTGGTTCCATTCCCGATCTTGATGATTCCAGTGTCCGTTGTGACTCCCAGCTCGCCGGGAGCCAAAACATATTCCGATGTAGTCCACACAGCCTCGGTTGCGCGCCGCTGCTGCATCCGTGTGCCGTCTGCCATTACAGCGCACCTCCATCTATGGT